>Ga0134125_10000126_pt1 | contig 113810 bp, 117 predicted proteins | sample KB31751_FD_96464 | JGI IMG/M metagenome (GOLD analysis project Ga0134125, IMG submission 96464) | Terrestrial soil microbial communities with excess Nitrogen fertilizer from Kellogg Biological Station, Michigan, USA - KB3-175-1 | ecosystem: Environmental > Terrestrial > Soil > Unclassified ... | reverse complement strand
TTGATGCCTAATTTACGATAGCTTGTGTTGCCAGCCAAGTATTCTTTGGCCACCCGCAACTTTTGTTCAGACTTTTCCATGTTGACTTTCTTTTTTGTCAACCCAGGTTAGGACAAGTCACCATTCCGAACGCGAACGGTACGCGGCAAGGTCGGAGATTGGAGATTAACGGATAGTGACTTAGCTAAAGAAAATGGCCATTACGAAAATATTCATGTCGTATTTTTTGGTAATTTTGTAACGGAATGGGCGAATACAATTTACAGGTTACGATTGACCAGGATTCGGGCTTTTGCTTTGGCGTCGTGTATGCCATCGATATGGCCGAAGAAATTTTGGCCGAAGATGGTTACCTGTATTGCCTTGGCGATATCGTGCACAACGATGAGGAGGTAGAGCGGTTAAAGGCGATGGGGTTAAGGATCATCGAGCATTCGGACCTGAAAAATCTTTCGAACGAAAAAGTGCTGATCCGTGCCCATGGCGAAGCTCCGGATACTTACCGTACCGCACTGGAGAATAACATTACGCTGATCGATGCTTCATGTCCGGTGGTGTTAAAGTTGCAAAACCGTATCAAAAATTCGTTCGATGCGGATGAAAAAATATTGATATTCGGCAAACACGGCCATGCTGAGGTGGTCGGACTGCAGGGGCAGACGAACGACGAGGCGATAGTTTTCCAGGATATTGCGGAGCTGGATGATATTCACCTGCCGCAAAACATAACACTGTATAGCCAGACCACCAAAAGCATGGAAAAGTTTTACCATGTAAAGGACGAGCTGCTGGCCAGGGGCTACAACTTAAAAGCCAACGACACGATCTGCCGCCAGGTATCCAACCGCGACCAGGATTTGCCAAAGTTTGTAAGTAAGTTTGATAAGATCGTGTTTGTATCTGGCCGGAAATCGTCAAATGGCAAGGTATTATTCGAAGTTTGCCGAAAACATAATCCCAATACCTATTTTATATCTTCGGTTGCCGAACTGCAAAAAGACATGTTCTCGCCAGGGGATAAAGTAGGCATTGCCGGCGCAACCTCTACGCCGATGTGGCTGATGCAGGATGTAAAAAATGCGTTAGAGGCATTTTAATACAGCCCCGATCCATATTTTTCTGACTTTCAGACGATAAAACTAATCACCGATCTCTAATCTCTAATCATTATTTTTGGCCCGCGATCATGGCAAAAAAAGGAATATTACTGGTTAACCTGGGTACGCCGGACAGCCCGGAAACCCGGGATGTAAGAAAGTACCTCGACGAGTTCCTGATGGATCCCCGCGTCATCGATATTAACCCGGTATCGCGGGCGCTGTTAGTAAAAGGGATCATCGTTCCATTCAGGAGCCCGAAATCCGCCAAACTTTATCAAAAAGTATGGAGTGAAGATACCGGGTCGCCTTTGCTGCACTACGGCAGGCTGCAACGCGAAGCGCTTCAGCAGCGTTTAGGCGACGAATACCAGGTAGAGCTGGCCATGCGGTACCAAAGCCCGTCGATCGGGTCGGCTTTGGATAGATTAAAAGCGGCTTTGGTGGAAAGTATCCTGGTGATCCCCATGTTTCCGCAATATGCTTCCGCAAGCACCGGATCCGTGTATGAAAAAGTGATGGACCTGGTAAAGAGGTGGCCCACTACGCCACCGGTCTCATTCGTCAATTCGTTTCATGATAACGAGCTCATGATCGAAACTTTTGCCAATAACGGCAGGAAATACCGGCCTGAAACCTATGACCATATTTTGTTTAGCTTTCACGGGTTGCCCCAGCGCCAGTTAATGAAGTGCGACCATACAGGTAACTATTGTTTAAAAGTTGAGGGCTGCTGCGATACGTTGAATGATACCAACAAATTTTGCTATTCCGCACAATCGCACCATACAGCCCAGTTAATTGCCGAAAAATTAAATATCCCTAAAGAAAAATACACCATCTGTTTTCAATCCCGGTTGGGCAACGATCCCTGGGTGCAGCCCTATACCACCGACGTGGTAGCCAGGCTGGCTAAGGAAGGCAAAAAACGGCTTTTGGTATTTTGCCCGGCATTTGTGGCCGATTGCCTGGAAACGGTTTATGAAGTGACCGAAGAATATGGCGGAGAGTTCAGGGCCCTGGGTGGCGAGCATGTCCAGCTGGTTGAAAGCCTGAACGATTCGCCCACCTGGATCGATGCGCTGGAGCAGATGGCCAGGAATACCGGCGTTTAATTGTTGTTGCGAATTTCCCGCGATTCGGTTTACGCGCCCGTTGCACTATGAATTAATTCTGTATTTTTGGTTTATGGCCAGCATCCAATCCTTTGAAAACAACCCCTACCAGGAAAACACTTACGTCCTGTTCGACGAAAGTAATACCTGCGCCATCATCGATCCGGGCATGTATACTTCGGCGGAACAAAACGCGGTTGTGAGCTTCGTAACAAATAATCATTTAAAACCGGTTTTGTTATTAAATACGCATTGCCACATAGACCATGTGCTGGGCAACAAATTTATATTCGATCAATACGGTCTTAAACCGCGGTTTCATGCCGGCGAGATGCCTGTGTTAGAGGCTGTTGTTGCCTACGCGCCCATGATGGGGATACGTTATGATGTATCGCCGGTACCGGATGAATTTTTACCGGAAGAAGGCGGCATTCAATTTGGCGACACAGAGCTTACGCTGATTTATGCACCCGGCCATTCCCCGGCGCATTTATGCTATTATGATAAAAAGGCAAATATCCTGGTTGGGGGCGACGTGCTATTCAGGGGCAGCATCGGGCGAACCGACCTGCCGGGCGGAAATTTTAAACAGCTGCTTACCAATATTGAAAAAAAGCTATTTACTTTGCCCGACGATTGCACCGTATATCCCGGCCACGGCCCCGAAACCACGATAGGTTTTGAGAAACAGCATAACCCATTTTTAACTTTGCAATAGCTATATAGCTATTTTACCCGACTAACCGCTTTGAATACACCCGTTTACATTGCCAAAAGATACTTATTTTCGCGAAAGAAAATGCACGCGATAAACATCATTTCGGGCATTTCAATGATTGGTGTGCTTATCGGCAGCGCGGCATTGATTATTATTCTGTCGGTATTTAATGGCTTTGAGGACGTGATCCTTTCGTTATACAGTAATTTTTCGCCCGAAATAAAAATTGAGCCCCGCCTGGGGAAAACGTTCGACCCAAATACTGCTGATTTTAATGCGATCAGGACCGATCCAAGAGTGTTTTCCTACACTACAGTGTTACAGGAAAAGGCGCTCGTAAAGTACGACGGCAAGCCCTTTATCGGTACCATAATGGGGGTGAGCGATGATTTTTTAAAGAACGGCCAGTTAGACAGCATCGTGCAAAACGGCTCCTTCACGTTAAAAATGGATGACCATTATTTTGCTGTGGTCGGATCGGCTGTACAAAGCGGCTTAGGCATAAATATACACGATCAATTTTCGCAGCTGGCCATATACTCACCCCGGCGCGATGCAGCCAGCGGGTCGAATCCATTAAACGAGTTTGTGGTTCGAACGATACCACCCTCGGGCATATTTGCGGTAGAACAGGAGTTTGACGACCGCATAATCACCCCCATCGAGTTTACACGCGAATTGCTTAATCAGCCCGTGAATGTTTCGTCTATACAAATTAATTATAAAAAAGGAGCAAACCTGGATGCTGTCCAGGCATCGATCAAAAATGAGATCGGCAAAAGCTTTACCGTAAAAAACCGCCGGGAGCAAAATACCGAGCTTTATAAAACATTAAACTACGAACGTTGGTTTATCTTCATGGTATTGACGTTTGTACTGATCATAGCGATCTTTAATATCATTGGCTCACTGACGATGCTGGTTATCGAAAAACGCAAAGACATAGCCATTTTAACAAGTTTGGGGGCAAATAAAGGATTGATCCAGCGAATTTTCTTTTGTGAGGGGATGATGATATCCGTAATTGGCTGCGTGGCGGGCATCATATTAGGATTGGTATTTTGTATATTGCAGCAGCGTTTCGGTTTGGTAAAAATGGGGTCGAAAATGTCGATGATCGATGCTTACCCCATATCGCTGCGGCTAATGGACTTCGTGCTTGTATTTTTAACCGTGGGGGTTATTTCCTTTATCGCATCCGGCATAAGCGCCAGGTTAAGCATAAAAGGACTCGATGATATTAAACAAGACTTATAAATTACCCATGCAGTTTAACCGGTTTAAATATTTAATAGGGGCGGTAACTATCGCGGCTTATTCGTGCAAGGGTAACAGGGAAAATGCGTCGAAACACACTTTATATAAAGGCGTTTATAGTTTTGGCCCGGAAGTGAAATCATTTAAAGATTGTGAAAACGGCCGGGAGTTTTGGGTGACCGACAGTTGTAAGCAACTAGAGTTAAAATATTCGCAGCTCAATTTCGAAAAACCGTACGTGCCTGTATATATTGAGGTGGAAGGCGAAAAAATACACTCGGGTAAGGACGGGATGGGATCGGAATACGACAGTACGCTGGTTGTAACAAAATTAGTTAAGATAACAAAAGAGATCCCGGTGGACATGTGCAATTAAGCTGAAAGCGAAAAGCAGAAAGCAGAAAGGCAAGAGCAAGCAGGGATAAATTTATAGCGATTATAAAGGTATTTGCTGAATATATTCGGACTTTTAGCTTTACGCTTTAAGCCTTCTGCTTTCAGCTTATACGTTCACCTTTAAGCTCAAAAATATGGAATCAAAACGTCAGCAAAAATTTGCAGGAGTAATACAACAGGACCTGGCCGCTATATTTCAGCGTGAAGGCATCAACTTTTTGCCTAATACCCTGATCACGATCACTAAGGTGCGGGTTACACCCGATCTGGCTATAGCGCGTGTATTTTTAAGTTTTTTTAATAACCCAAGCCCGCAGGCGGCCTTGCAAAGTATAAAATCGCATGCTTCCGAGATACGCTATAAACTCGGTGCGCGTATTAAAGACCAGGTGAGGATTATTCCCCAGCTTGAATTCTTTATAGACGATACCAGCGACTACGTGGAGCGCATGGACAAAATATTTGATAAAATAAGCAAGGAAGACCGGCAGCCTGAAGCGGAGTAAGCAACATGGATAAACATGTCCGGCTTTCAAACTATATCAAATCAAATCCCGGTGCTGTTGGTAAAGTGATCGATGTTAACGCTCCTTCCGACCGGCTGTTTCATTTTAATTTTACCCGCGAGAATGTCGGTTTAGACCCCGGTATTTTTTCGGACACCCGGAAATTTACCCGCTGGATAAACGAAACGCTTGAGGCTAATAATTGCCGTTACGGCATCGGCGGTTATATGGAGCACCGAACCATATATGCGCGCAGCCCATTGTTTGACGCGGACGATGAACCGCGCCGCCTTCACCTGGGCGTTGATATATGGGGCGAGGCGGGCATACCGGTTTATTCGCCGCTCGACGGCAAAATTCACAGCTTTAATGATAACAATAATTTTGGCGATTACGGGCCGACGATCATCCTGGAGCATAACCTTAACGGCCTGCAACTTTTTACCCTTTACGGGCATTTAAGCCGGCACAGCCTGGATGGCCTGGAAGCCGGCCGGCCGGTTAAGATGAACCAGTGTATCGGTCAACTGGGCGGCATGGACGAAAATGGGCACTGGCCCCCGCATCTTCACCTTCAGCTGATGTTTGATATGGAGGGTTATTCCGGCGATTACCCCGGCGTGTGCCGCTTCTCTCAAAAGGATAAATATCAACAAAACGTCCCCGATCCGCAATTGCTTTTGCGATTTCCAAAAGCGGTAAATGATTAGCGTAAGCGGCGCGCACTAAAAATTGTCAATAACACATTATTAAATCGCTGATTTTTCTTTAGCTTCGGAATATAAACCGACACTCAACTATTTTAATCGATGAAATTAAAACTCTTATTATCATTCTGCTTTGTTTTTATATTGACAGCTGCTTTGGCGCAACGCGCTAAAACCTACCAGGTAAAATCACCGGATGGAAAGGTCGTGATCACGGTTATGGCCGGTGGGACGATTACGTGGGCGGTAAATCATGAAAAAACAGCCGTGATAACGCCGTCGGAGATCGCGATGACGCTGGCAAATGGCGAGGTATTGGGTAAAAATCCTGCAGTTACAAAAACCGCGACGGTGTCGGTGAATGAAACTATAGCCACACCCATTTATAAAAAGGATCAGGTCTCGAATCATTATAACCAGCTGACCTTAAATTTTAAGGGCGCTTATGGTCTTATCTTCCGCGCATATGATGACGGGGCCGCTTACCGCTTCTTTACACAAAAAAAAGGCGAGATCACGATCATCAATGAAGACGCGAATTTTAACTTTAACGGTGATTATAAAGCTTTTCTGCCGTTCGTAAACGACTATCGCAATAAAGATAAATTTAACACCTCGTTCGAATCACATTACGACGATGTTAATCTTTCGGCGATTAAAAAAGATACACTGGCCTTTTTGCCTGTGCTGGTTGATCTTGAAAAAGGAAAGAAGGCGGTGATCCTCGAGGCCGACCTGCAGGATTATCCCGGCATGTACCTTGCACCCGGCGGCGTCCAAAACCTGCACAGTGTTTTTGCTCCATACCCTGCCGGAGAAATGCTCCGCGGCATAAATTATGTGGTTGGGAAACGCGCTGATTATATGGCAAAGACTTCGGGTACACGCAGCTTTCCGTGGCGCGTAATAGTTATCAGTACCGAAGACCGGCAGCTTGCCGACAATGATATGATGCAGCGGCTGGCAGAACCATCAAAAATTTCAGATTATTCGTGGATAAAACCCGGCAAAGTGGCGTGGGACTGGTGGAACGACTGGAACATCACGCATGTAAATTTCAAGGCTGGCATCAACGTGCCTACGTACAAATATTATATCGATTTCGCGGCGGCCAATAAGCTGGAGTATATCATCATCGATGAGGGGTGGTCGGACGATCATGACCTGAATAAAATGAAGCTGGATGTACAACAGGTAGTTGACTACGGTAGACAAAAAAACGTGGGTGTAATTTTATGGTCTACCTGGTATGCCATTACGCGCGACCTGGATGGGCTGTTCGAAAAATTTTCGAACATGGGCGTAAAAGGCTTTAAGATCGATTTTATCGACCGTGACGACCAAAAGATGGTAAGCTCCTTATACGAAATTGCTCAAAAAGCCGCAAATCATCATTTGCTGATCGATTACCATGGCATGTATAAACCAAGCGGCATGCAGCACACCTATCCCAACGTAATCAATTGCGAGGGCGTTAAAGGCCTGGAAAATATGAAATGGGGCACCGATAACCAGCCGGGCTATGACGTAAGCATCCCGTTTATCCGCATGATGGCCGGGCCGATGGACTATACGCCGGGCGCTATGCGGAATGCCACCAAATCCGCCTTCCGGCCGGTTAACTCTAACCCCATGAGCCAGGGTACGCGCTGCCATCAACTTGCTATGTATACGGTATTTGAGGCGCCGCTGCAAATGCTGTCGGATAATCCTACCACCTACATGCGCGAGCAGGAGAACACCGATTTTATTGCGGCCATACCTACCACCTTTGATGCTACAGTTGCTTTGGACGGTAAGGTAGGCGAATTTGTCGCGCTGGCGCGGCGCAAGGGAACAACGTGGTACGCCGGCGCCATGACCAACTGGAACGCGCGCAGTATAACCATCGGTCTTTCGTTTTTAGGCGCCGGGAATTACAAAGCCATATTATTTGAAGACGGCGTGAACGCCAACAGGGACGCGACCGACTACGTACGAAAAGTAATCACGGTGACGGCAAAAGATAAGCTAACGCTGAATATGGCTTCGGGCGGCGGCTGGGCGGCGCGGTTCGAGAAAGAGTAAATGATCAAGGTAAGTTCGAAATAAGATCGCTTCCCAATTCGCCTCACCTAAATTCCCGCCTACGGCAGCAGACTCTCCAAAGGAGAGGACTTTAAGCCCTTCTCCTTTGGAGAAGGGTTGGGATGAGGCAACATCACGGCTGATCGTTACTTGAAGCTGAATATTTCGTTTTGTATGGCGTAAAGCACCAGCCCCGTCCTCGACTTAATGTTGAGTTTCTGGAACAGCGATTCGCGGTAATTATCAACAGTGCGGGGGCTTACGTACATTTGGTCGGCAATTTCTTTGTAGGTTAGCTCGGAGCAGCATAATTTTAAAAATTCCAGTTCCTTAAGCGTCAGGACGGGCGCATCATCCGCCGTTGTAACAGACCGGATCAGCTTGCCTGAAACGAGATCATTAATATAAACGCCTTTTTCGGCGATTGTTTTAATAGCCTCCAGCAGGTCGCGCGGCCGCGATTCTTTCAGCACATAACCGCTTGCGCCTGATTTTATCATCCGGATCACCGCCTTGTCGTCCTCAAACATGCTCAGCGCCAAAACTTTAATTTGCGGGTACTTGTCCTTCAGCCACCTTGTGGCGTCGTACCCGTTCATCACAGGCATATTGATATCCATCAATATCACATGCGGCTTAGGATGATTGGCCAGCATCTGCTGCATTTGCTCGCCGTTTTCGGCCTCAAAGATCACCTTAAGCTCTTCAAATTCGCCCATCAGGGACGCCACCCCGTTGCGGAACAGCGTATGATCGTCGACAATAGCAATATGTATCTGGTTTTTCTCCATTTCTTTTATGGGTATGGCACAACAATCGTGATGCTGGCGCCCTTGCCGGGCTTTGACACCACTGACACCTCGCCGTCTATGATGCCGGCCCTTTTCTGAATGTTATGCAAACCCATTCCCCTTTCGTCAGCTGTTAATTTTTCTATATCAAAGCCCTTGCCGTTATCTTTGATCTGTAACTGTAACGATCCTGCCAGGTATGCCAGGCTGATCGTTATGCGTGTGGCTTCTGCATGCTTGATCACATTGTTCAGGATCTCCTGCAACACCCGGAAGATGATCAGGTCCTTGTCGGGATTATTTTCCGCCGGGGCCTCCCCATCCTCTATAAAAGTCACTTTATATTTCCCGGATTTTTCCATCCAGCCTATTTCATAGCGTACCGCCTCCGAAAGGCCCAGGGCCATCAGTTGGTCGCCCTGCAGCAGCTTGCCCAGCAGCCGCATTTCTTTGATAGAACGCAGGGTAAGATCGATCGCCGCGTCGACCTTCTGCCTCGCTTTTTTCGGGTTGTCAACCTCGACCGAATTTAGCGTCAGCGAAGTAAGGCTCAATAGCTGGCCGATATTATCGTGCAAGTCGGCCCCGATGGTTTGCATGGTTTGTTCCTGCACCTCGTACTGGGTTTTAGCAATTTCCGCTTCGAAAGTCAGCTTCATTTGGGCTTTTTCGTCAATGTGCTTCTTTTTGCGGCGGTTTTGTACAAAAACATAGAGAAATACAAAGACAGGCGCTATTAAAAAAATAAGCGTGGTTATTAATATTAAACTTCTAATCTCGTCATTCCCCATTTTCTACAGATAAAAGAATAACTCCAGCAGCCATATAATAATACATTAAGTACGCCAATAATATAGCGCGTTAAATGATAACCGTACCATGATAGTACTGTGCTTAGTTGCACGTAAAATATATTGCAGGCCGTATTAGTAAAATAAAAGATTAAAGTGCCTGCAACCCACCAAAATTCAGCAGAATACTTTAGTCGGATATACCGTTCATCTTTTATCAATAAATAATAAAAGTAAAGGCTATATATGACAAACAAAACCGACATTACTTTATACGTATTAATGTTGTAGGTCGAGACATGTTTAACATAATGACTGTGGATCTCGTAAATGTAAAGTACAAATACTATAGCAAGTCCGGTAATAACAATGGGCTTGCTGTTAATGTAATTACTTAACAAACCGGCGAACATTAAATGCGTGAAACCCGCTTCGAAAATCAAAAAAATATTATAAATCCAATGGTTATTAATTGTATGGCCGGGTCCGGAAACATACACACCTCCTATTTCGACTGCACATGTCAAAAAAAGATATACTAACATACTTCGCCACACAAAACTTGGATCTCTACGTAAACATACTATAGCAGCAAAAAAGCATACTAACTCTGATATAGTGCTTGCAGTGAAATAGTGTGACATTAAATTTAGATGATTAACATTAAGTGCTAATTACAATTATATGGGCATAATTCTCCGTTATCGTTAGTTCCCTTAGTCTTCGTATTAATAGGATGTTTATTATAACATTTATAATAATCTTGGTGAATATTCCCCACTAATTGTGTGGTGACGATAATAAAAGTATGTCGGTGTTTATTGTCTGGATTTGTAGGCGTCTTGCCATTCAACGCAAAATAAACGCGTATGCCGTCAGCGGGAACACCTTGTAAATTTGCGTCTTCTAATTCATTTTTTATATTTTCAAGCATTCCCTTGGGGAACCATTCGCTATACGTGTTAATTGGGTGCTTAGCATTTTGATTAACAAAGTTTATGACATCTGCGTGTGCTTCCTTACAATCCATATAATCCAAAGCGTCTATATTACATGCGTCATTAACGCAAGGGTGGGTAGGATCAATCGGCTTGTAAAGCGTCGCACCGGTAAGGTCGGGATCTCCAGTCCGGTCAATTCGGAAATCTTTGTCTGCGGTATTAAAAAAAGAGTCAGAATGAACAAGATAATCTTGATGATTTTGTGTCGAAACGATTACTACAGTATTTAGCGGGTTAGCCTCATTTGTTTTGGCAAAATAAATCCGGAAGCCATCGTCATTCTCCGAAGTTAATATTCTATATATGTTTTGGACCCACTTTAAATTTAAAAAAATAGCGGTACTAGCATCTGAGCTTGAATTTTCTTGAATAAAATAATCACACATTTCATCAGCATCAGCGGCTTGTACTCCATTTAAAGTAATTCCGTTGGGTGGAAAATGATGGTGTATTGCGTGATGTTTAAAAAAGATGTTCGGTTTTGTAATAAAAACAACCAAAGCAATAGCTAAACCACCGATCGCGATTGAGGAGGTCACTGCTAATTTTTTCATGATTTTAAGGGTTTAAGTGAAAATTAAAAATAGTTAATTATTGCTAATTTCCAAATTAACTATCAAGCTACCAGCGCATTTACACGGTTTTTATACCGTAAAAATACCCTGCTAAAAAGGCTGGTTGTACGGTAACCCTATTTTATTTTCCTGGTGAGATTTGAACTATCATTTAACATTAAATAAATATCATGGAAAATTTATCCGCTCCTACAGAAAGTTTGGTCGACATTGGAAAAACTTTCAGCCAGTTCACTTACACCCTACGCTCCAACGGCGATTGGGATAATCTTTATGTCTACACAGATGGCACTTCAACTCCTAATCATGGAAGTATCGGCAGACCTGCCAGAAAAGGCGACATAAAACACACTGAATATGTCTATAGAAATAATGTCTGGATCCAAAATGTGATTCAATATTATTAATGGACAATTCTTCTAAGAAATTCTATCACGTCAATCATATTGATGTGATAGAATGATAATACTTGTCATCACATAACGATGCGCCCCATTAAAAGCTGCTGATAACTCACTTGCCAGATATTCACCATCAAACGGATGATAGTCATGAAAATAATTAACGTACCCAGTCCGAATTTTTCCAATGGTAGAAAAAGCTATAAACCGGAGGCAATTGTCATTCACATCATGGAGGGCACATTAAGCGATACCGACAGCTGGTTCCAAAGCCCGAAATCGCAAGTCTCGGCCCATTATGGCATCGGGAAAGCCGGCGAAGTGCACCAATATGTCCAGGAAAAAGATACAGCGTGGCATGCCGGTCGGGTGTACGCTCCGAGTTGGAGCTTGATAAAGCACACAGGCGAGGGCTTATACATCAATCCCAATTATTACACGGTTGGTATTGAACATGAAGGCTACGAAGACACCGACTGGACTGATGAAATGTATAATACCAGCGCCGGTTTAATAAAGGAAATCAGCCGGCGATGGAGCATTCTGCTTGACCGGAACCATGTTATAGGGCATCATGAAATATATGCTAAAAAAAGTTGCCCCGGTAATAAAGTCGATATCAGCAAACTTATTTCTCTCGCGCTGGGAAACTTTGTTCCGCTGTTAGATAATAATTCAGTGACAGCATGAGATTTAAACCGGGAAAGCCGAAAACGGATTTAGAGTAGGCGCAAAACTTAAACTATTATGCCATTTAATTCACCAATTTTAGGAACTGTTATAGCCTCAGTTCTTCAGTACGACCACCTTATTAAAATCACAGGAGATCCTGCCGTTGTAAATCCAAAAACTTCACAGTGGATACCCGCAGACGGGCGTGATATCGGTAAATCGCAACTTTCAAATGCGACAGGTTTAGCAAATGCTCCAGATTTGAGAGGTAGGTTTCTAAGAGGGTTAAACACGATTTATAGCAATGGACAGCCAACATTGATTATTGGAACGGCCGATGAAGACGACCCAAATAGCAATCGTAAAGTGGGGATTGATTACCAGGGCGATTCCTTTAGATTGCACGCTCACAGTGCAAGTGGCCATATAAACGGTTCGGTTTGCGGTTCTAACGGCACCCATGATGTTGATGGGGTGGCGATAAATGGAATTGCGATCCTAATTTCGGAGACCACAATGTCGTGGTGTCTATTCAGCCATTTGGAGGATTGGAAACCCGCCCGAAAAACATTGGTGTTTATTATTACATAAAAGTAAATTGACATCGCGATAAATTAAGCCGTAAAGCCCTTAGCAATGCTTAGGGCTTTTTTTATTGGCTTTTATCTCCGTCAAAGCTAATCAACTAAAATATACCGTAAAAACACCCTGTTAAAAAGGCTGTTAGTACGGCAACCTTATTTTGTTTTCCTGGTGAGATTTGGATTACAAACAAAACCGGGCAAGCCGAAAACGGATTCAGAGTAGGCGCGAAAGAAAAAGTATCATGAATCTCAATTTAAAATTTTTAACAATCAAATGTAACCAGACCATACATGCAACGGATGCTATTCCGTTCGGGGTAGGCGTAGTTGGTATGCCAGCGGGCAGTAGGGTAATAGCCGCCTGGGTGGGGGCGGTCAATGGCACCTGGTGCGCGCAAATACAGGTATCTGTCACTTCTTTTGATAGCACTAATGTCAATGGGTTCTTTTTTAACCCGCTGCCGGTTGCTATCGTGACGGATGTAGAGGCGACGATAATATTGGCTTATGAGTAAGTTAATATTAGGGGCTGCTTATAATTGATAAACTACAATTTCATTTATCTCAATTAATAACTAAACTAATTAAACGTTATGAAAACCTCCCTAAAGGCTACACAAAAGAATGCCACAGACAAAGTTTTAAGGTTTGCGCACCCGTTTTATACTAATTTGCATGTAAGCCAGCGGCCTGTTGTAAATGGTGTTGGAACGCGGATGACGGACTATATAAAAACGCAGCTCGAACCGATACCCAACCCAATACGCGACCCCACCATGATGCTTTCGGAAATAATAGGCGATGCGGGCGTTGCCGAGATCAAACTGGCCGGTGCTATCCGTTTTCAATCCGTAGGCGATACCGGGATGGAGACTGGAAATACCGAACAGATGGTTGCTGACGTGATGTCGATGGATTACGACCCTTCAAAGCCGGGATCATCACCTGCATTCTTTTTCCACCTCGGTGATGTAAATTACTACGATAATACAGATACAGGTTACCATGCTCAATTTTACGAGCCCTATAAAACGTACCCAGGCAAAATAATCGCGATTCCGGGCAACCACGATGGTGAATTATTTAAATATGATGGTTCGAGCACCGGGCAAAAGGTAACATTGGGGGCTTTTCAGGAAAATTTTTGTCAGCCCAAAGCCGGCGTCCCACCTGCTGCCGGGACAATTTACCGCGAGATGATAAGCCAGCCCGCTGTATATTGGTACCTGAACGCGCCCTTTATCGATATCATCGGCCTTTATTCAAATGTCGCTGAAAATCCAGGCTATATTTCGGGCCCTGCAATTGGCAGTTCTCAAAAAAACTGGCTTACGAAAACGCTCAAAGACATACAGGCAGCCAGGCAGCCAGGAACAAACCGAAAAGCCTTATTGATTGCGACCCATCATCCGCCATTAAGTTCGGGCCATCATTCATCCAGTACGGAAATGCTTAACGACATCGACGATAGCTGCACACAAGCGGATATCATGCCAGATGCATTTTTATCGGCGCATGCACATAATTTGCAATGCTATACACGATACGTGACCGTTGGCAGCAAGGCCCTTAAAATACCGTATATAGTCTGCGGGGGTGGAGGCCGTACAATTCAGCAGGTCCCTGCCGCCGATGGCGCACGGGTAAATGATGATACAAAAATTCCGTCGTACCATACTTTTGACAAATCATCGTGTAGCTATGGATATTTAGATATATTTTCGACTTCAAATAAACTAACCATCGACGTGTATGAAGTAAAAGATTCGTCGACTAAAAAGCCACTCAGCAAAATTGAAGTAGATTTGATCTAAAATGACATTTCGCTCACGCAGGGTTTCTACGAGAAACCCTGCGTTTATTTTTTGATTACTATATACCGGTTTTTTTTGATTATGACGCCGCTTAGCTTTAGTGTTTGGGTGGTGTTTGGGTACCGCTTGGGTACCGTTTACGGTGTTTAACCCGTTTAACTTTCAAAAAAATAAACACCAATATGCGGCGATCAAAACGACTCGTTCAAATTCAAAAAGAAACCCCGGTTGCCAAATTTGCCCCATGCATAATCGAGCGCAAGGTTGGTGCGGGTGGCTTTGTTAAACAGCACACGCAGACCGCCGCCGCCGCCGGGCTGAAATACCTGGAAAAGTTTGGTTCCCTGCTCGTCATTGGCGGTTTGCATGCTGCCGAAGATGACGCCGCTGATAAATTTATTCTTCAATATCGGGAAACGGAATTCGGCTTCCGTATCATTGAACTCGGTGCCCTTAAAATATTGCGAGGTATAGCCCCTGCCGCTGCGGAAGGAGGCGTCGCGGGCGGTACCGGGCAGCTCGAGGTACGGGATTGTTCCGCTAACGAGGTACGATCCCCAGTTCCACAAGGCCAGCACCGTTTCGGGACTTACATCTGAAAGACTGATATACTTCCTGAGATCGGTGGTAAACTGCACGGCATTTTTTGTACTGCCCACCCATGTTTGGTTTACGCGGATGCCGGCATCGAAATACATACCCTTATAGGCCCGGTTCGGGTTATCGCGCGAGGTATATTCTACGTTAAAAAGAAAACCGCTGGATACATAATGGTCTTGCGGAAAGCCATGCTTGTTGTTGTAAATGCTCATGGGCGTCGCGTTGTTAACGGTATCTTTTTGGTCGATGTCGCCCCTAACCTCGGCAGACATACCTGCGCCAAGAAAAAGATTTTTGGCAACCTCCTTATATATTTTTTCGCGCGCGTTAAAGTATAGTGAGCGCAGCGTGTAAACTTTATGCGCAGGGTTTGCCAGGATTTCGTCTGTTTGGTTTTCGTCAGTAACAGCGCGGCCTATGCCCATGCCGAAGTCGGGTGTTACGGTCCGGGCGATAACCAGATTACCCTGCAGGTTCCATTTGTTGCCGGGGGTAAACACATTATGATTGACATAAAAATATAAAATGCCTTTTGTTGTGATCGAAGCTGATGTGGCCGCTACGGACAACAGCGTATTTGGATCATCGCCCAATCTTCGGCCGGCCACGGCTTTTATTCCCAGCTGTTCGCCAATGGTTGGGTTAGCGGCAACGTTAGGCACAACGGTAATGCCCGAGGATTTATGTGATGTGTGCGACTTTTTTTTAAGGTGCAGGATATCGCCCAGTAAATCGCCAATGTCATATTCGTTGCTGAAGTCTTCGGCCGGCTTTGAGATCTTTTTTCCCTTTTTGCCTAAAGAATCAGCTTTGAGCGAGTCAATCGGCACCATTACCTGGCTGTAGGCAACGCTTTGGATCCCTAACAAAACGGCTAATAAAACATATTTTCTGGTGGCGGCCCTATGTCGCGCACTTACAAGTAGATTCATTTATGCTTGCATACCTGGCTAACGGCGGGCAAAGATATTCGTTCTTGCTCAAATCATTCTGTTTGGCACGCCACGGTATTGTAATATTACCTTTACCAACAAAAAAATCATGGCCGCCGACCATGATTTTATAATTTATAAAAAGCAGTTACTACGGTCGAGCACGCGCGGTGCTTTTGCGGCCAATGCGGCGGTTAAGCTCGTCGAGCGGCATAGTGATCATGCGCCCTATCGGCTCTTTACCGCGATAAGTAATGATCCTCAGCTGAGTGGCATCTTTTGGCGCTATCAGCGGCTCCGTATATTTGGGGTAAAACCTGTCCGGATAGGAATTATCAAAGCTATAGTAAATATCCAGGCCCGGTATTTCTGTTACCAGCTCAATTTTCAGCAGGCTATCCGTTGTCATGCTCGGATTAAAGCTCGGGTCATAAACACTCGGCGCATATTTTATCTCGGCCTCGTTCAACCGCGCGAAATGTTTCTCGACCTTCGGATAAAAATTATCCCAGTTTTTTTTCTCCTTCGGCGACCACGCTACCTCAGCGATCGCCATACCTCTTGGCCAGGTCATGTATTCCACCTGCCTCATATTATATACCTGCTCGGTCCATAAGTTAGCCTGCGCGCCCAGGATAAGTTTTGCATCAACGCTGTCAGGCACCGGCTCAAACTCGTAGCTTTTATTTAAGCGCAGCGTGGCGTACACGTGCGGCTCCATTACCCGGTCGCTTTGCATGTAGTCAAGATAAGCAAAGGTGGTAGGGCTCATCACAACTTCGTGACCCGCCTTAGCAGCGATCGTCCCGCCTTTCATTCCGCGCCAGCTCATTACGGCCGCATTGGGGCCAAGCCCGCCCTCGATGATCTCGTCCCAGCCAATAAATTTTTTGCCTTTTGACTCCACAATTTTCTCCAGTCGCTTTTCAAAATAACTTTGCACTTCTTCGTAGGTTTTTAAATTTTCACGCTGCATCAATGCCTTAACCGAGTCGCTTTTGGCCCACCAGGCCTTGTTACACTCGTCGCCGCCCATGTGGACGTATTGAAAAGGGAATAACTGCGCAAGTTCCGTTAACACTTTATCTAAGAATACGTAGGTTTTTTCACTCGCGGGATTCAGGGTATTATCCACCCTTATCCGCTCACCCGAGCGCACCTGGTAATTTTCGGCGCCCGGTGTTACCGATAGTTCGGGATAAGCAACCACGGCGGCAAGGCTATGGCCCGGAACATCCACTTCGGGCATGATATTTACAAATCTATCCTTTGCATATTGTACCAGCTCGCGGATATCATCCTGGGTATAAAACCCGCCGTAGGTACGCGGCTCATCGGGGGTTGGCGCCGAAAAACTGCCAAACTCTCCTACTTTTTTTACGTTATGCGAAGCCACTTCCGTTAAGCGCGGCAGGCTTTTTATTTCAATGCGCCAGCCCTCATCGTCCGTCAGGTGCAGGTGCAGCAGGTTAAATTTATAGCGCACCATCTGATCGATATATTGTTTCACCTCATCTTTGGTAAAGAAATGCCGCGAAACATCCAGCATTAAACCCCTCCAGCCAAACCGGGGATAATCCTTAATATCCACATACGGAGCGGCCCAGGTTACGTGATGAGCGACCTCTGCACTTTCAATTTCTTTAGGCAATAGCTGTATAAAGGTTTGTACGCCATAGAATAACCCTGCAGGCTCGTTCGCTTTAATGGTTACCCCTTTTGCATTAACCCATAAATGGTAACCTTCTTTGCCTAATGAAGTATCGGGTTTGGCGTACAACATCAGCCTGATCGCGGTCGGCGCCGTAAATGCGCTTTTAACCGTAACCGGTGCGCCCGTGGCGGTGACCAGTTTATTTTTTAAATAATCGGTAACCGGCTTTACTTCGCTTTTGGCGGAAGCTTCGATCACCAGGCGATGCGGCAATATAAACCGGCCCTTTTTTGTGATAACGTTTACCGGCTCGGGTATGATTGCCAGGTTGTTTGTTTTTGGGGCCTGGCCAAAAGACAATAATGCGATAAAGCAAAACAGGGCTAATAAGCTGACTTTTTTCATGTTGGTTTATAAAGGTTCGTGACGAGAACAGCATGCAAATTATACTTTTTAAATAATATTAAAAAGTTTTTAGCGGCAAAATCATTATTTATTAATTATTATATTGCGTCTGCAAGACACATTATAAACCAACACCCATGAAAAAATTATCTAAAGCGCTTGTGTGTACGCTTTTAGTGAGCACGGCATTTGTTTTTTATTCGTTTATAACCACTACTAATACCGGTAAAAATGCTGATACAATACGGGTAACGGGTGGGTTGATAACGGGTGTGCGGGATGCAGCCAGCGGCGTTGTCGCGTTTAAAGGTGTCCCATTTGCGGCTCCACCGGTAGGCCAGCTGCGATGGAAAGCCCCGCAGCCGGTGCGGCCATGGCCGGGGGTAAAAAGATGTGACGCATTCGGACCCAGCCCCATGCAGGCAAAGCCAGTCCCGTTTATGGTTTATACATCTGAATTTCTGATACCGGATCAACCGATCGGCGAAGATTGCCTTTACCTGAATGTATGGACAAAAGCGCGCCGTGGTGAAAAAAAGCCGGTTTTTGTATGGATCTACGGCGGAGGTTTTACCAGCGGCGGCGCGGGTGTGCCCATTTACGATGGTGAGGCCCTGACGAAAAAGGGGATCGTATTTGTATCGGTAAATTATCGCGTGGGCATATTTGGATTTTTGGCCCATCCCGAACTAACAAAAGAGTCTCCTGATCATGCTTCAGGGAATTATGGTTTGCTGGATCAGATCGCCGCTTTAAAATGGGTGAAAAGAAATATCGCGGCGTTTGGCGGCGACCCGGATAATGTTACTATTGGCGGCCAATCGGCCGGATCCATGAGTGTTAATTGCCTGGTCGCGTCGCCGGTGGCGGCAGGGCTTTTTAACCGGGCCATCGCGGAAAGCGGTTCGTTTATGACGGCAAACCCAATGTTGCAGTCGAACAGCCTTCAGTCTGCCGAGCAGCTGGGCGTCAAGATTGCCAAAGCCGCGCATGCGTCATCGATAAAGGAGCTAAGAGATATGCCTGCCGCCGAGCTTTTGAAAATCCCCGGGCGCTATTCGCCTATTGTAGATGGATATGTATTACCCGAGCCGGTTCCTCAGATATTTGCCAAAGGAAAGCAAAATAAAGTGCCCCTGCTTACAGGGTGGAATGCCGACGAGTCGTTTGTGGCTGCTTTTAAAACAAAAGAAGCATTTCAGCAACAGGCGAAGGATCAATATGGAACTGACGCGGAAAATTTTTTAAAATATTATCCCGCGCATACCGATGAAGAAGCCAGGCGTTCGCAGGTTAAATTAAGCCGGGATATGATATTTGCCCTTTCGGGATATAAATGGGCGCAGATTCAAAGCGAAACAGGGCATTCACCTGTATATGTGTATTATTTCGCGCGAAAGCTGCCCGCGACACCTGATTATGTTAAATATGGTGCTTTCCATACCGGCGAGGTGGCTTATGTAATGAATAACCTAAAATTCCTGCACCGTCCCTGGGAGCCCGAAGATCAAAAACTCGCTGATGTAATGTCGTCGTATTGGGTTAATTTTATTGCGAATGGCAATCCCAACGGACAGGGTTTACCGGTTTGGCCGGCATATAACAAACATATTGGCGAAGTTATGGTGTTTGATAAAGCTGCTTCAAAACAACCGTTGCCGGACAAGGGTGAGCTGGACTTCATGTTGTCGAAAATGGAGAATAGAGATTAGAGGTCAGCCAAAAAACCGTCGTCAAGTTTTCAGTTAAAATCATAAATTGCATTATAAACCGGGCATTAAATTAAAACAGTTATGGCATCCGACCGCAGAAAATTTTTACGTCAATTGGGGAGCACCATTGTACTCACATCAGGGTCACTTACAGGCTTTGCAGCTATGGAAGATCATGAAAAAAGGATTTTACAGGCAGAAAAGCGAATAGGCCCGAATGATAAAATACGGGTAGCTACGATAGGAATGGGAATTATGGGATTTAACGACACGCGCGCCGCACTTTCCTGCCCGGGGGTTGAGCTTGTTGGCTGCTGCGATTTATACACCGGCCGGTTGGAACGCGCAAAGGAATTATACGGGACAACGCTTTTTACCACACGCGATTACAGGAAAATACTCGACCGAAAGGATGTGGATGCCGTGATCATTGCCACCAGCGATAACTGGCACAGCACGATAGCCATAGAAGCGATGCATAAAGGCAAGGCGGTTTACAGCGAAAAACCCATGGTGCATTATATAAGCGAAGGCTTGAATGAAATAAAGGCGCAGAAAGCCACCAAAGCCATTTTCCAGGTAGGGAGCCAGCGCGTTAGCAGTATTGCATTTCAAAAAGCCAAAGAATTACTGGCTGCGGGGGCTATAGGACAGATCAATTCGATCGAGGCATCTTTTAACCGGCAAAGCGCCCTTGGCGCCTGGCAATATACAATTCCGCTTGACGCTTCGCCCCAAACTGTTGCATGGGACCGCTACCAGGCTAACGCAAAGGTGAAGCACCCGTACGATAGCAACCGGTTTTTCAGGTGGCGGAATTACCGCGAATATGGAACCGGCGTAGCCGGAGACCTGTTTGTACACCTGCTATCGGGCATTCATTTTATCACCGGTTCAAAGGGGCCGTCAAAAATCTATTCCATCGGCGAACTGGCTTATTGGAAAGATGGCAGAAATGTGCCCGATGTGATGAACGCCGTGATTCAGTATCCTCACAGCAAGGAGCATCCCGCGTTTGAGGTATCGCTTCGGGTTAACTTCGTAAGCGGAGACGGCGAGCATTCTTCGACCCGCGTAACGGGATCGGAAGGCGTTATGGATTTGTCGGACGAAGACGGATTTACGATACGTAAAAGTAAGATGCCCGTGGCACCGGGTATTGGCGGATGGGATTCGCTGTTTACTTTCCCGGAAGGTATGCAAAAATCACTTTTAGAAGCGTATAATAAAAAATATTCAGCCGCCGATAAACAATCGCCCTCGATACCCAATGTAACTTATGCCGTTCCACAAGGCTATAATACATCCCATGAACATTTCGCGAATTTCTTCGATTCGATGCGTACGGGAAAACCGGTGGTGGAAGACGCGATATTTGGTTTTAGGGCGGCGGCGCCCTGCCTGGCATGTAATGACAGCTATTTCCAGAACAAAGTGATCCACTGGGATCCTGAAAACATGAGGGTGATCGGCTAAGCCAATAGCACTCCGGGCGTAGTTTACGGTTTTACAAACTCAGCCCGGCCGGCAAGGGTTTTGTCGGCATTATTGATAACCTGTATAAAATAGGTCCCCGGCTGCAGGTTGCTGACATCGTGCTGCCAGCTGGGTTGTGCCGAGGTGGCTGTTTTCACAACCGTTCCGGTGCTGCTCACGATCTTGATCTGATAGGACCGGTCAGTTATTTGTTCAGGTGCTGCGATATGGGCCGGGCCATTTAACAGCAGGTTTGAAGGGTTGGTACGCGTCGACTGTGCCTGCGATATATTAATATGGATCACGCCGCTTGCAGGGTTCGGATATACGGTGACCGAGTTATCGGCTAGGTTGCCCGTAAAGGTTGAATAGCCTAATGTGACTACCCTTGAATAGGTTATGGCGCCATTCAGATCCTGTAGTTTTAAACGGTATTGGTCGGTAGTTCCTGCAACAATTAAAGGATTTGTATCCAGCAGGCCATAACGTCCCTGGGCACTGGAAATTAAGCCGCCGATGGCCTTGAAGGTCGTGCCATTATCCGTACTTCTTTCCACCGTAAAGTTGGTATAGTTTTCTTCGTTCTCGGTCTTCCAGTTTACCTGTACGCCGCCTGATGCGCGCGATGCTGTAAAATCAAGCAGGTGCACGCCCAATGCCTGGTTTTGACGGATAACCAACGTAAAACGCTTTGAACCGTAGGTGTTGGTATCGCTCCTGATCACATTAAAAGCATAGGTCAGATTATGCCGGATGTCCAGCGAATCTTTCCGGAAGGCATCCATCAGCCAAATATCATACAGCTTTGGTATGGCTTTTATTTCGGTAAGGTTCAGCTTATAAACCCCATCTGACGTGGTGTTTACACTTAAACGGATGACTTGACTTTGCCTGGGAAGGGGCAGGATATTTATCGCCAGCGCGGTATTGTCGGCCGATAGGCTTGACAAACTTACTTTGCCATTTCCGGGCTTATATAAAGCGTCTTCATCTGCGACATAACCTGCCGCGGCGGTTGATTTAAACCCTATATAAGCATCATCGGTGTTAATGGAATCCTTCCCTAATTGTATAAGTAAATGCTGGTCGGGGTTGGTGGCAACCATACTGGCCCTTGTCGCCATAAAAAGATCAAGGCCGGTATTCAGCGTATTGGTTTTTGCCGACTCGTTAAAGATAAGCTGCGGCGAAGTGTTATTGGATGCCCTCACAAAAAATCCCTGGCCGCTTGCTATGATGTTCGACCCATGATTGGTGTGCGCGCCCCCGACCTGGTAAGTATCGAAGTTACCGGTGGCAGGATTTAGCTCATAGATAGTATTGTTTATATTGTGTGCATATATTCCTGTGGTCGTGCTGGATGTGTTATACTGTTCCCAATCAATCGAGCTTGGATAAGGATTGCCTACCAGGTTAAAGCCCTGCACCAGGCTGTTGCCCGAAGTATTGGTCCAGCCCAGATTGGCCGACGAAGGCGTATACCAGTCATGCACAATAACCTGTTGCTGCGTTAGCGATCCCGTAGCCGTTGTAGTGGTATTGGTAGGCACATATGTGGTAGAAGTTTCGGTGGCAAGTGTGGCCTGGTTTCTGTCGCCCCTGAAAAAGAAAAGGAACCCATTGCCGCACGGAAGATTAAACGTACCGGCGTCGCCGTCCATAATGTAACTATAGTTCGGGGCCGTCCCGATCGTATTGAGTCCTCTGAAATTGCCGCTCGTGAATGTCGCGTTAGAGAATGCGATATTTTCCCGGTAAAAATATATCGTGGGGTTGCCGGCTTTATCAAATCCTCCGCCGGTGCCTGTGGTGCCAGTAAGGTAAGCGCTATTATCCAAATAGTTCAAACTGTATATTTTATTGCCGCTGGCATCTGTACTGCCGTAAACCGGCGATGAGAGTAACCGGTAGCCCCTGTATCCGTTTCCGCCGGTAAGATAGCGTTCAACATTAAAGGTGCCGGTAAATACACCCGTACCAGTCGGTATTGCGCCGATAGTGGCCGATCCGTATTGATCCGATTGTAACGTGAATACCCCAGGGCTAGTATTTGTTACATTTGTTGAAAAACCGGTCAAATTAATAACCGAGGTAGAACCCAGATAAAAAGTGCCCGTGTTGGTGATATGCTCGCTGCTGCTGGCTGTCAAATTTAATATGCAGGCTGAGTTTGATTTACCCGCATAAAATGTACCGGCATTGGTAATAAACGTAGATGCGCCAAAATTAACGGTTGAACCGTTGTACAAATAAAAAGTACCGCCTGATAAATTATTTATACCGCTGCTTGTTGCAGCAAAGGTTAAGGTACCGGCGCTGGAGTCAAACACACCCGAATTTGTTATATAACAACTTGATCCGAAAGCAATATCACCGGAGGTTTTAAATGTGCCAGTTGATGAATTGCTAATATAACCCGAAGCCGCGTTTAAAGTGACAGCACTTGAGACAGAAAAAATGCCGCTATTGGTAACGTTGCAGCTTGAACCGAGGGACAATTGCCCGCCTATATTAAACGTCCCGGTTGAGGCATTTGAGATGGAGGCGGATGCCGCATTAACGGTTACATTTCCGCTCACAGCCATGGCACCCGAGTTATTCAGTATGCAAGATGATCCTAAAGTTAAAGTGTTGATATTAAGATTATTGCCCGATCCGATAATAAATTGAGACGACGCGGCATTTAAAGTTACGGCGCCGCCGACTGACAGGGTTTGATTTGAACCGGATGATATGGTAAAGCTCACAGCACTGCTGATTTGTAATGCACCGCTTATGGTAAGATTAGCCGCTAAAATGATCGTAGTGGAACTGGTTATGGATAGCGATGCGCATGCCGATGTTACATTTACCGTAGGCTTATTGGTTGTATTTCCAATATTTACAATATCCCCTGCTACAGGGTGCCCGGTTGACGGCGACCAGTTACTATTTGTGTTCCAATTGCTATCGGTAGCCCCGGTCCAGGTGTAGGTGGTTGCTGCCGAAATCTGGCAAAACGATAATAGAATTGACAAAAAAAGTAATTGTGATTTCATTTAATCCTAATTAGTTATAATTAGCATTCAAAGCATCGGGCCAGGTTTAAATTGAGCGGCTAGGTATTTAAGCTTCTTAGTCCTTATTATTCAGCTTCCAGCCCACAGCGGTATGGTGAATAATATAACAGGTATACGAAAAAACAACACGGAAGGTTATATTTTAGCGGATGAAAAGCAGGCGTTCGGGCTAATACACCCGGGTTAAATACGTTTACAGTTTTACAAATTCAGCCCTGCCGGCAAGGGTTTTGTCGGCATTATTGATAACCTGTATAAAATAGGTTCCCGGCTGCAGGTTGCCGACATCGTACTGCCAGGTGGGTTGTGCCGACGTGGCTGTTTTCACAACCGCTCCGGTGCTGCTTACGATTTTGATCTGATAGGACCGGTCTGCTGTTTGTACGGGTGCTGCTATATGCGCCGGGCCATTTAACAGCAGGTTTGAAGGGTTTGTACGCGGCGACTGTGCCTGTGATATATTAATATGGATCATGCCGGTTGCCGGGTTTGGATATATGGTGACCGAATTATCGGCCAGGTTGCCCGTAAAGGTTGAATAGCCTAAAGTAACTACTCTTGAATACGTTATCGTCCCATTCAGATCCTGTAGTTTTAAACGGTACTGGTCGGTAGTTTCTGCAACAATTAAAGGATTTGTATCCAGCAGGCCATAACTTCCCTGGGCGCTGGAAATAAAGCCGCCTATGGCATTGAAAGTTGCACCATTATCGGTACTTCTTTCTACGGTAAAATTGGTATAGTTTTCTTCGTTCTCGGTCTTCCAGTTTACCTGTACGCCGCCTGATGCGCGCGCTGCTGTAAAATCAAGCAAATGTACGCCCAATGCGGCATTTTGGCGGATAACCAGCGTAAAGCGCTTTGAACCGTAGGTATTGGTATCGCTCCTGACCACATTAAATGCATAGGTCAGATTATGCCGGATATCCAGCGAGTCTTTCTGGTAAGCATCCATCAGCCAAATATCATACAGCCTGGGTATGGCTTTTATCTCCGTAAGGTTCAGCTTATAAACACCGTCTGACGTAGTATTTACTTTCAAGCGGATGACTTGCCGGTTTTTAGGCAACGGGCGCCTGTCAATAGCCAGCGCAATATGATCGTCGGAAGTGCTGGATAGGCTCACTGTGCCGCTGCCGGAGAAATAAGGCGAATCCTCGTTCTGAACATAGTTGTTTTTAGCTGAATTGTTAAATACAATTACCGTTTCCTCTTTGTTGATGGAGTCGTGCGCCATTTCCAGTCGCAGGTATTGTGGCACATCGCCGGCCACAGGGCCTGTGCTCAACAATAGGGTAGCGCCGGTCGGCTGTGTTGGCCCGGTAACCTGCGTATTGGTTTTTGCGGCTTCGTTAAATGTAAGCGAAGCACCCGTAGTGTCGGCCCGCACAAAAAATCCCTGGCCGCTGGGAATGATATTGCTGCCTCCATTGGTACCTATCCCCCCGCTATAAGTAGCATATACCTTTGACACTTCGTTATAAATATAAATCGTGTTAGACACATTGGGTGCATAAATACCCGCCGCAGGATTGGTTGTACTATAGGTATTCCAATCGATCGAGCTTGCATATGGATTTCCCACAAGGTTAAAGCCCTTCGCAACGGCATTGCCGGCCACCGATGAATACTGCAATGTGGGCAGTTGCGTGTACCAGTTAGTTACTGTGATAGCCTGCTGGTTCAGTGTGCCGGTGGACACGAAAACGTTTGACTCTGCGCTGGTGGATGCGATGTACTTGCTTGAGATATTGCTTAAATTTCCCCTGTAAAAAAACATGATACCCGTGCCGACGTGTAAGTTGAAGGCGCCGTCGTAATCCACACCTATCGAGTATAGCGGACTGTTGTTTATTTGATTAATGCCCCTGAAATTAAAAGTATTGAAAGTGGCATTGGAAAAGGGCTGATCGTCGCGATAAAGATAAACGGAAGGGTTTCCGCCCTTGCTTAAACCGCCGGCGGTACCAAGTGTTCCTGTGATAGGTGCGTAAAATGGCAGATAGCTCAGGTCATAATAATAGTTTGACCCGGATTTAACGGTATAGATCGGTGATGACAAAAGCCTGTAGCCACGATAGGTATTGCTTCCGCCGCTTATATAGCGCTCAACACTTACATTGCCGGTTATAGAATAGGCGGCGGGTATAGCTGTTACGGTTGCCGATAAAGTGGACGAGCTTTTTAACGTAAGCACCGCGGGCGACGAGCTTATCACCAGGTTACCTTTTGTCAGCGTAAGCAGGTTATAAATATCAACCGGGCCCCCGTTTATTGTGACGGTGCCGGCAACTGAGTTGTTAACTTCCATAGAGCCCAACTGCGCGGTTTGCGCGGTATTGGTGCCATAATAATTTTGCGAAGAAATTGAACCGTTCCAGGTAACCTTCGAGGCAGTGTTACTGCCGTAAAGTATTTGTCCGCCGCTGCTGTTATATATGTTACAGCCAACACTTAATGTTTGTCCGTTCAAATTGACCGAAGCACCGGCGGCAATAGTTAAACCGTACACCCCGGTGCTTGTGGTTAAAACAGGATAATTGGTTTTACCAGCCGGTATTATCCAATTTACATTGGTACTGGCAGGCAACTGGTTCGTTACGCCGGCAGTTGTATTATCCCAGTTGCTGGCGCTGGTAATATCGGTGCTCACACCTTTCCAGGTATACACAAGGTAGCCCGGTACAGCGGCCGCCCTGGTGTTATTGGTTTGCATTGTGCCTGCGATGGTAAATGCGGCCGGGTTACTTTGATTTACATATTCGGCCTTTATCCAGTCGGCAGATAAGGTGACGCCGATCACATGCGCTTCATCCATGCTGCCGGTATAGCTTTCCCCGCCATTGGTATGAAGGCCGCTGCCGCCAATGTTGTTGTTGATGTAGTCGCCAAAAGAAACGATATCCGTGGTACCCGCAGCAGGCGGGTTGGATGTGTTTGAGGTTGGTCCGCCCGCTAACGCACCGTCTACATATAAATAACTTTTATTAATCGACGCATCGTAAGTATAAACATAATGATGCCATACGCCGGCTGATGGCGGCGGCGCACTTTTAACAAGCGGGGTCGTTCTGTTCGCCCATCGCCATTCCTGTAATTGCGTTACGCCGCTAACCGTCGAGATACCCATTTGGGTGCCGTTGCCCGTGCTGCCGGGGTTGGTACTGTTCTCAACCACAATTAAATTGGCCGTTGTGGCGACAGAATTATAATTGGCCCAAATTGAATGACTTTGGCTGGCATTTGTATTTGGCAGGCCGCTGGCGCCAACATCGAAGACAGATGTCGTGGTCAATGAAATGCCATTACTTATTTCGGATGACGTATTTTGCGTTACACCGCCGGTGCTGCCGATAGACAGGTTATTGTTATTAACGGTAGCGTCTGAAAACTGCGGGGCGGTACCGCCGGGGCTTTCATTAAAGTGCCATACGCCCGAATAATTAATGCCTGATGTTGCCGTTACATTGCTCCAGGTTTGTTTTTGCCAGGTAGTGGTGTGCGACACGGACGGACTTAATGACCCGAAGTAAAAGTATAGCTTGTCCGCCCCGCTGGCCGACCCGGTTTTATGCAACGTCGGGATCCTCACCCAAACATAGATCGTCCCGGTGGTGTTATCGTAGTTCTCAATTTGGTAGTATAATTCCGACGAAGTAGAGTAAGCGCTGTCAATTACTGCAAAATTCGGAGTGGCAGACGACAAACTTCCCGTTTCGTCGGAACAAACGGCCGAAATAAAAGCGGAGTTCACGAGTTTGAGTAACACCGGGAAGTTTGTTTGATCGGTGGATGTTCCTAATGAAGCATTATTTAAAGTGATGGGTAAACGGAAGGCGTAATTGTCGTAAAAAGTCGTTTGCGCGCGGGCATAGGAATTCAAAAAAATCAGCATAACCGTAAGGAAAGCTAATTTTATTAAACAGGTTAAAGTAGATGTTCGCCCCATATCATTCACGAATTACCGCACACTAACCAATATTTCTTATTAGTTAATCACGGGTGTTTTACGAAACGAATGACCAAAAGGTTGCATAAGTGGCTGAGAACTATCCACAATGGTTAACAAGTTAAGGAATGAACAACTGGTAGCCGAGGGCATTGATAACCTGCCACTTGAAATTAGACTACGGGTGGACAATAGCGTTTTATTAGCTAAACGTCAGAAAGTATATTTGAGCCCTAAACCCGGCGCAATATCAAAAAATGGCCCGGTCGCCAGTTCGGCGCGGGGGTTTAAGTCGAGGCTCAGCGCAATAGGGGATTTAGGAATCAGGTATTCTAACCCCAATACGCCGTCGACGCCCAGCAACAGCTGTGCCCTGCTATAGGGTTCGTTAGCCCCATTGAAACGTTGATAAACACCGGCGCCTATCGAGCCAATGTGCGCACCGGCGCCGTAATAAAACTTTAGTTCGTGAATGCCAAACGCTTCCTGGTGAAATTCATATAAGCCGGTTATTACCATGCCATGCTGCCGTATGCCCACAATGCCTTCAAGCGCGATCGAGTTTTCCATAAAATATTTTATCGAAGGCCCATTTTCGTAGCCTCCGAATTTTAACCCGACCGCGGTTTTATAATCCTGGGCAGCTGATCGCATACTTATCAAAAGAAAGGAAGCCAGGATTAATGCGAGTGATATTAGTTTTTTCATGAGGTGCGTTTTTGGATGTAAACGGGGAAATTACGCTTTTATGATTATGAGACCTATTTATTACGCTTGCTGCATGGAGCTGCATGCAACGGCGGCAACACCTGCTTACCTGATATCAAATCTAAAATATGTACGCTAAAAAGTCATAAATTAGCAGGCGTATCCGATAACACAATGAGCATAAAACCTATATCAAAACAATCGTTATATCTTAAAAACAAACTGCAATATGCTTTGGCAGCATTTTTTCCGTTGCTTTTCGTATTGATCTTTTTAAACCCGGCCGCCGCCCAGGACAGTCAAGGCCATTATCGAAATGGTATGGTAGTGTGCGCCACGCCCGCTGCCGCGCTTGTCGGCCTTAACATTTTAAAGAAAGGCGGCAATGCCGTAGATGCTGCAATCGCCGTTCAGTTCGCGCTGGAAGTAACCCATCCCGAGGCAGGGAATATCGGCGGCGGGGGATTTATGGTGTATCGTTCTTCAACCGGGCAATGCAGTACGCTTGATTTCCGGGAAAAAGCGCCGGCGGCGGCAAATCAGAATATGTTCCTGGACGCCCGGGGCAACGTGATAAAAAATATGAGCACCGCTACCCACCAGGCATCGGGTGTGCCAGGGTCGGTTGACGGCATGGCGCAGGCTTACCATAAATATGGCAGGCTGAAGTGGGCCGAATTGGTGCAGCCCGCCATCGACCTGGCGCATAACGGATTTAAGATAACGCGCAGGCTGGCATCGGCGTTAAATCATGCCAAAAAACAATTTGAAACCCTGAATGGCGGCAGCTCTTATTTCGTAAAAGAAGGAGCATGGAAAGAAGGCGACCTGCTGGTGCAGGGCGACCTTGCCAAAACGCTGGAGCTTATCCGCGACAACGGAAGGGATGGGTTTTATTCGGGCAAAGTTGCAGAACAGCTTGTTGACGAGATGAAAAACGGCAACGGCCTTATCTCAAAATCCGATTTGCAAAATTATCATGCTGTTTGGCGCAAACCCCTTACCGGGGATTATAAAGGATATCATATTATTACCATGCCGCCGCCATCAAGCGGTGGCGTCGCACTGTTGCAGCTATTAGCATCAGTCGAAAAATATCCTTTGCAGCGATGGGGATTTAACAAGGACTCGACTGTTCAGCTGGTGGTTGAAGCCGAGCGCCGGGTGTATGCCGATCGCTCAAAATACCTGGGTGATCCTGATTTTTACAAAGTGCCAGTCGCTGATCTTTTAAAACCCGCTTATATCCGCTCACGGATGGCTTCATTTAACTGGAACGCGGCAACGCCAAGCTCAAGCATACAGCCCGGTGCGTTACCGGGATATGAAAGCGACCAAACCACGCATTTTTCTGTTGTCGACCGCGACGGCAATGCCGTTGCCATAACCACTACGCTGAACGGCTCATTCGGATCCAAAATATTTGTAAAGGGCGCGGGGTTTTTACTGAATAATGAGATGGACGATTTTAGCGTAAAGCCGGGTGTACCCAATATGTTTGGTCTGGTTGGCGGTAAGGCAAACAGCATACAGCCGGGTAAACGCATGCTTTCGTCCATGACCCCGACCATTATTGAAAAGAACGGCAAATTGTTTATGGTTGTCGGCACCCCCGGCGGCGCTACGATCATCACTTCGGTATTTCAAACCATTCTCAACGTTATCGTATTCAAGCAGGATATGCAGCAGGCAGTCACCTCGAAGCGGTTTCATCATCAATGGCTGCCCGACGAAGTAGATATAGAACGGGACGCGTTCGATGCCGCGACACGTAATATATTAGAAAAAAAAGGTTATAAGATAGTCGATCATGGGCCGAGTGGCCGGGTCGATGCCATTTTGGTGACCAGGGGCGGTTATTACCAGGGCGGCGCCGATCCGCGCGGGGACGATACAGGACTGGGCTGGTAGTTGATAATTAGATTAAATGAACCAGATAGGATAAAACCCCTATCAACTCAATCTAACCTTATCAACTTGTAATTAATTATGTTAAGTTTGAAACTATGCAGAGCAACGTAAGGCACCAGGAAACTATCGATTACTTTTTGAAAATAGTTTGGCAAACCGTTGCTAACCGGTATAATCAGTTGGTAACCGAATTTGGCATAACGCAGTCTATCGGTTATTTGTTGATCAACATCGACGAAAAAGAAGGCACCACCGTTTCGCAGGCTGCCGCCTTGCTGGGACTTAAATCAACCAGCCTCTCGCGTATGCTGCGGCAAATGGAAAAGCTTGGACTCATTTTCCGCGAATCCAATGAAGGCGACAAGCGCTCGGTTAAAATTTACCTGACGGATCTGGGTAAAGAAAAGCGCCACCAGGCACGCGGATTGGTCAAACAGTTTAATAACTACCTCAACTCGCATATCAGCGAAAGCGATAAGGAATATTTGATAAAAATGCTCAAAAAAATAAACCAGCTAACCCTTAATTTCAAACCGGAAAACCATTAAAGCAGTTACAGTATTATTTTAAGCGTAGTTCAAGGCCGCTTTTAGATCGGGGGCCTTATACGTAGCTGCGGTTGACGGGTGTTTGTGGGACGGATCGTATAAAAATGTTTCGATGCCTAACTCAAATGCCGCTTTTATTTCGGAGTCGGGATCATCGCCGATCACTAAAACCTCTTCAATTTTATAATTATAGCGGCGGATAATATCGGCAAAAACATCTTTTTTTGTTTTGTCGGATACGTCAGGATCAACTACATGTATTTCTAAAAAATCACCTTCAATCCCCAGCTGCTTTATCTTGCTCCATTGCAATTTGGGGAAGCCCGTTGTCACCAGGAACTTTTGATGGGGCGCGGACTTTATATGATGATATTCGTCAAAAGGCTGCATAGGCAGGTCGTAGCTCATATCTTGCAACAACTGAACGCCTTTTGTTTTAAGTTCCGGGGTGAAATGATATTTATCGGCCACCCATTGAAAGGGTTTGCGCGTCAATTCATCCTTGGCATTATTTACCGCGCTTTCGCCAAGGCCATCGGATTCGCGGTCGATCAATGTAAACAAACTTCCAAATAAGTGACTCGCGATGGAGCTAACCGGGTAAATGGTATTATCCAGGTCCAATATCAATGCGCGTTTCATGATGAATAATAATTAGTGCGGTATAAAACAAAGTACCCGGCTGAAGATATTAAACTTAAGCCGCCAAGCACCCACCAAAGTAAATTAAATCCGCCATAAGCAATCACTTCGCCGCCGATGAGCGGCGCTATAACCTGGCCGGTGGACCAGGTCATACTGTAAAGCGCTGCATAATCGCCCCGGTTATTTGCGGCCGACCTCCCTATCCAAAACGCGTTCATAAAAGGCATGCTCATCATCTCGCCAAAAGTGATTAAAATAACAACAACAATTGCCGCAACTGCAGTAGGCGGTAAAATATTCAGCAAAACAAAACCAAGCGTCGCTATTAAAATGCCGGAAGCGATGTACACCAGGCCATTTCTTTTACCCTCAAGTTTATGAACCAATACCATCTCGACAAGAGCGATCAGGATACCATTTAGCGCCAGCAGGAACCCGATAAACCGTTCGCTAAAATGCCAATTGATTTTGTAAAACACCGGCTGCATGATGAAAAATTGGTAAAAGCTCATGAAAAACAGAATCCCTAAAACGATAAACAGCAGATAGATACGATCGGTGTAGGGTGAAACCCGCGGAACCGAGTTATCCGGTTTTGTAAAAGTCGTTGTCATTTTTGAACGCGGCATCAACGTTAGCAATAGTATTGCAGCCAGGATATTTGTGCTGCCATCTACCCAAAACAACAAATGATAATTTATCGATGCGATGAAGCCGCCAAGCGCCCCGCCCACCGCCCATCCCAGGTTTACGGCCAGCCGGTTAAGAGAATATGATCTCGTTTTATTTTCGGCATTGCTGTAGTGGGCTATCGCCGTTGAGTTAGCAGGGCGGAACGATTCATTACAAAAACTCAATACAAAAGCGCCGGCACTAATGGTTAGGTAGGTATGCTGATACCCTAAAACTAAAAATAATAAACCTCCGCTTAGCAGCGCGATTACCTGCAGATCATAAAAGCCGATCCTGTCTGTTATCTTGCCTCCCGCGAAAGCGCCTATAATTGAGCCTAACCCATAAAGCATCATCACAATACTGGCCTGTATAATGGTAAAATGGAGTTGATGAACGCAGTAAATGGTCATAAACGGCACAACCATGGTGCCGCTACGATTGATAAGCATCACAACAGACAGATACCAGCTGTTTTTAGAAAGACCGGAAAAAGCTTGTTTATATAATTGGAAAAAGGACGCGAGCATTTAAGCAAATATAATTAAACCAAAACAGTGCCCGCTAAAGCAAATCGCTGGCAAGTAAATATTCTTTTGCCTCATTAAAGTCTAAAAATATTTTGTCCGCGGCAGCGAGTTTTGGGTGTTCAGCAACCCTGCTTTGAACGGCATAGCAAACAAGGTTGGCGGCTTTTGCTGATCTTACACCATTGAGGGTGTCTTCAAAAGCGATACATTCATGCGGCGCCAAGCCTAATTTGCGGCAGCAAAGCTCATAACTTTCAGGATGCGGCTTGCTGTCGTTAACTTCGCTGCGGGTAATTATTACGTCGAAATATTTGCCCAGACCGTTCCTTTCAAAAATCAGCTCTACGTCCGCCCTTGCGCTTCCGGTAACCAGGGCAATTTTCAAACCCTTTTCTTTAAAAAACTGCAGGGTTTCTACCGCAAAAGGCATTAAGTTTATATCGACGGATTGCAGCCTGCTAAGCGTCACCTCTTCACGCTTCCTGATCAGTTCTTCATGCGCAAACGAAAGGTTATATTTCTCGATCAACCGCTTGGCGTTGGTCGGCATGGGGATACCCGAATAATTTTCCGTCCAGTCGTTAATATCAAGCTCGATACCCGCATCGGCAAGTATATGATTCCAGCATCCCAGGTGAAACTGCTCTGAATCGATCAGCGTTCCATCGAGGTCGAATACCAGGGCCTTTAACATTTAGCTAATCAAGTTTGGAGTTCCTGTTCCTCAGCCAATGATCCGCCAAAACAAGTGCAGCCATTGCTTCTACGATAGGTACCGCGCGCGGCACTACGCATGGATCGTGACGACCTTTGCCGGATATTTCGGCTGCGTTTCCGGCGCTATCAACAGTTGGCTGGCTTTGCATAATGGTGGCTACCGGTTTAAAAGCCACCTTAAATTCAATCGGCATGCCATTGCTCATGCCGCCCTGTATGCCGCCGGAAAAATTGGTTAATGTCTTAATTTGTGGTAGGCCTGCATTTGCTCCCTCTCCTTTGGAGAGGGCCGGGGTGAGGCCAACGAATATATCATTATGCTCCGAGCCGCGCATTTCGCTTCCGGCAAAACCAGAGCCATATTCAAAACCGTGGACGGCGTTTATGCTCAGCATCGCTTTGCCGAGGTCGGCGTGGAGCTTATCAAAAACCGGCTCGCCAAGACCAGCAGGGCAATTGACGATATAGCCGCTTATTTTGCCGCCAACCGTATCGCCCTGCTTGCGAATGCTGTCGATATGACCGATCATTTCTTCCGCTGTCGCCGGATCGGCACAGCGCACGATGTTTTTCTCGCGTTCGTTAATAAACTCCTGCGCATTGCTGATTTCTACATTGGGAGCGTTGATACTGCCAACGCTGCTTACATGCGCCACGATCTCGATGCCCTGGGTTTTTAAGAGCAGTTTGGCTACAGCGCCTGCAGCCACACGCGCTGCCGTCTCGCGGGCCGATGAACGGCCGCCTCCCCTGTGATCGCGGATGCCGTATTTTACCTGGTAAGTATAATCAGCGTGTGAAGGACGAAACACATCAACATTGTGCGAATAATCTTTTGAGCGCTGATCTTCGTTAGGAATGAGCATGGCGATGGGCGTACCCGTGGTTTTGCCTTCAAAAACACCCGAAAGGATCTTTACCGTATCGCTTTCTTTGCGCTGGGTAGTAATCTTCGACTGACCGGGCCGGCGTTTATCCAGTTCACCCTGGATGTATTCCATATCCACATCCAATTGCGCCGGGCAGCCGTCGATAATTACCCCTATCGCCTCGCCATGCGACTCGCCGAAAGTAGTTATCCTGAATAATTGCCCGAATGAGTTGCCAGCCATATTTTGATATGCAGATTTGCTAATGTGCAAATGTGCGGATTGTAATTTAATTTCTAATAATACGCTAGGTGACTCGTAGTTCACCCTTTGCCTTTTACCTTTGGCCTTTAACCTCCACGACGAACCCCACGCTTTCCAGATCTTTCCAAAATGCAGGGTACGATTTTTCAACTACCTGCGCATCCTCAATTTCCAACGCATTAATTAATAATGCCAACGGCGCAAATGCCATTGCCATGCGGTGGTCTTCGTAGGTATTTATAAATATACGTTCCGGTATAAATTTTCCGCTGCAATCCAGTTTGTAAACCTGGCCTTTTTCAATGAGCTTAACACCTATTTTTGCCAGTTCGTTTTGCAATGCTTTTACCCGGTCGGTTTCTTTTATCTTCAGCGTTTCCAGGCCGGTAAATGTGGCATCATGCCCTAACGCAGCGCAAACAACAATAACTGTCTGCGCAAGATCGGGGCATTCCTTCATGTCGAATATTTTGCGTATTAACGGCTTCGTCTCCTTTTGTAAATATACGCCGCCGTTTTTAAATTGCGAGGTGATGCCAAAATTCGCCATCATCTCCGTGATCGTGCTATCGCCCTGTAAACTATATTGCGTCAATCCCGGTAAAAATAATTCGGCTTCATCGGCGAGGGCAGCTATGGCATACCAGTAGGACGCCGCACTCCAGTCCGGCTCGATATATAGCGAAGTCGGGGTAAATTCCTGGTGCGGTACGGTGATCGTGTTATCTTTCCAGGTATAATAAACCCCTGCCAACCGCAACATGGCCAGCGTCATTTCTACGTAGGGCCGCGAAGTCAATTCGTCGGTTACCTGTAGCCGCAAGCCTAATGGCAGGCGCGCAGCTATCAATAACAAAGCGGTAATATACTGGCTGCTGACATCACCTTTTATGTTGATGTTATGCGTGCGCTGGGCGAAGCCGCCTTTTATTCTGATTGGCGGAAAGCCCTCGTTCCCGGTATATTCAATATTGGCCCCCAGCTCGCGCAAAGCGTCGACTAAAATGGCGATCGGGCGTTGCCGCATGCGTTCGCTGCCGGTGAGAATGATCTCGGCTTCTTCCAGCAAGGTGAAATAGGCTGTTAAAAAACGCATGGCCGTTCCTGCAGGTCCCACATTTGCTTCAAGCACCGGATTGCCTTTTAATTCCTGGACGGCATTGCTGCTTCTCAAAAGTCCCGCTAATGTTATGGTATCTTCAGCACTGGAGATGTTCTCCACTTTCACCTTTCCGTGGCTAAGCGCTTCAATAATCAGCGCACGGTTGCATTCACTTTTTGAGCCCGTGAGATGGACCGTACCTTTTACCGACTTACTTGCTTTGGTAAGGATGATGTTGTTTTTCATTAATCTATACTTCAGTAAAGCGTCAGCTATGCATGTGTCAGCTTCTCTTCCGCCTGCCCTGCCGCCGCGTCTTTGTTCATGATCTCAGTTTGTTTGCGGATCGATTCGGCATGGATCAATTCGAGCAGCTTTTCCGTAAACTCTTCCCTTAATTTTAAGGCTTTGCCATAGTTAACACTTTTTCTTAATATCTCATCCCAGCGGTTAACCTGTAAAATGGTGATGTTATTCTGCTTTTTGTAATTACCGATCTGCTCCACGATCTGCATCCGTTCAGCCATCTTCTGGATCACCAGGTCGTCGATCTTATCGATCTGGTTCCTTAGCTCGGCCAGCTTATCTTTCAGGTCCGAATTTTTTATCTCGGGTTTGCGTAAGGTCAAATGACCGATTAGCTCGGCTAAAGCAGCCGGTGTTACCTGCTGCTTAGCATCTGTCCAGGCTACGCTTGGATCGATATGCGACTCGATCATCAGGCCCTGCATATCCAGATCGAGCGCTTTTTGGGAAATATAGCCGATCAGGTCGCGGTTACCCGAGATATGACTGGGGTCGCAAATGAGCGGCAACTCCGGCGCCAGTGTTTTTAGCTGGATAGCGATATCCCACATTGGTTCATTACGGAACGCGGTTTTTTCGTAAGATGAAAACCCCCGGTGTATCGCCGCCAGTTTGGTGATACCTGCATTGTTGATACGCTCGATCGCGCCCACCCATAGTGAAAGGTCGGGGTTTACCGGATTTTTCACCATGACGGGGACATCGACCCCTTTTAATGCATCGGCAATTTCCTGTACCGTAAATGGGTTTACGGTTGAACGTGCGCCCACCCATAAAATATCCACGCCGGCGTTTAAAGCTTCTTCCACGTGCTTAGCGGTAGCAACCTCAACGGTAATGGGCAAACCTGTTTCCTCTTTGGCGCGCCTTAACCATTGCAAACCAATGCTCCCAATGCCTTCAAATTCTCCGGGCCGGGTGCGCGGTTTCCAGATACCGGCGCGCAATGCCGTCACTTTCCCGGTTTTAGCCAATAAATGCGCGGTTGCCACTAACTGATCTTCCGTTTCGGCGCTGCACGGCCCCGCTATTAACAATGGTTCGCTGCTGGTTTTAATCCACGAACCAAGCGGCTGTATGTTTAAATTAAGTTTCATCTTTTTATGTTTACTGCTCGTTTTCTATTTAAGGGGTGTTTTAATTAATTTTCCTGATATTGATATAAGTGCGCGGCGCCTTTTCATTTTTAGGTTGTTTTGCAACCGGGTCGCCTTCTTCTACGTGGCGCTGGTATTCACCCAGGATATTAAAGTTTTGCGTGTATTTTAATATCTGCCGGATGGCCGTATCATACTGGCGGGACTCATCCCATTCAATATCCACATAAAAATTATACTCGTTTCGTTTACCCAGTACCGGCATGGACTGTATTTTACTCATGTTAACGCCTTCCTCCGCTAAAATATTAAGCACCTTTGCCAGCGCCCCTACTTTGTTGCTCACCTGGAAACACAACGATGCTTTGTCCGGCTGTTTCCTTTCCACGTTTTCACGATTGGTTAGAACAAGGAAACGGGTGAAATTTTTCTTGTTTGATTCTATCCTTCGCTCCAGAACGTCCAGTCCATATAGTTTGGCGGCCAGGGTGTTGGCAATAGCTACTGTGTCTGTCAGCTGCTCATCGCGGATGCGTTTGGCGCAGGCAGCCGTATCATTGCTTTCAATAATGTTCAGGTGAGGATATTCATCAAAAAAATCTATACATTGCCTTATCGCTATCGGGTGTGAGGTGACATATTTTACGTCTTCGAACCGTACGCCGGGCAGCGCCATCAGGTGCAGTTGAATAGGCAGGTATATCTCGCCCACAACCGGGAAACCATAATTTAGCATCAACGAATAGTTTGGCAATATACTCCCTGCAATGCTGTTCTCGATAGCCATTACCACGTAATCGGCATTCTGGTTTTGCAGGGCGTCGAATGTTTGTTTGAACGACATACATTCGATGGTCTGGATATTTTCGCCAAAATATTTTAATGCCGCTTCCTCGTGAAACGATGCGCGGATACCTTGTATAGCTACTTTTGGTTTATCGGTTTTCATAATTCTGTTAAAGCAAAAAGTCCCGGTTTTTGGCCGGGACTTTTCAGTTTCTTTATATGGTTGTTAAAACATATTAGTCCCGGCTCTTACTGGTAAAGTAAAAGTAATAACCGTAAAAATATGCGCTGTTAAACTTCATCGTCGTTGTTTACGCCGTAAATGTACAGGATAAAACGGATTTGTCAATAGATAATTTTATTTTTTTGAAAATCGGTCGAATAAACAGAATTTTATTTGGCGGATAGTGTTTTGAAAACATGGGTGGATACGGTTAGGTGTATGGAATATATAACGAAGGGGGAAGTAGTTAGAAATATAAATTGAAAGAAGTAAAATGTTTCAATCTAAATTAAAGTTTTTGGGTGTCCGGGCGGGCTTTACGCTTATACGCCTGCAGGCATTAAACGCCAAGGCCGGTATCCTTGCCTGCGGCAGGCAGGCGCTTCAATCCCTGACGCGGGTAAGTCGGAATGATACTACAAATATCTTTCTTTAATCAAATTAATATGATGCAGCTCGTGCCCGGCAAGGTGCCAGCCAAGCGCCCTTACGCTGGCTTTACGATCGTTTGCTATGCCGGTTTTGACAAGATCGGCATCCGCGAAACCATTGAACAGGGCGATGGTCGACCGCCTAACGGCTTCGTATTCCTCTATAATATTATTGACATCCCGCTCGTTAGCGCCGGAGTTGGCAGCATAATCGTTTTGCTCGAAGCCCGGCAGCGGCGTTTTTTCGCCCCGTGCGAAGCAAAGGGCGCGATAAGCATAAATACGCTCATCGTCGATGATATGCACCAGCACTTCCTTTATTGTCCATTTGTTTTCCGCATACCGATAAAGCAGCTTTTCAGCTGGTAGCGACTGAACGAGATCTTTGGTCGCCTGGAGGTTTTTCTGCAGATGCTGCAAAAGCAGGCCGTCATTTGGCAGCAAATCGATATACATAGCCGCATAATCGGGATATTCGCCGGGTGCTGGTTTGTCAACTATCTTCATGGTCACTGTTGTTTATAACGACGAATATATTCAACTACCGTAGAGCTTGCAAAAATAAGATATGAGGAGAGAGAATAAATGGCACGTCTTCATTATTCAATTTAGGATTATCCGCCACTTCCTAATTAAAGCGGTTAGTTCGCTATCCCAATTATTTGCATACCTGAACATATAAAAGTAAATTTGTAATAAGAACACAGCCATGAAAGCAGTTGAATTTGAAACCGAGTTATCCGATAATACCATCAAGATCCCTGAAAATTTTCAGTTGGAACTATCTTTGTCAAAAGACAAGCACGTCCGCGTAATAGTGCTGATCGACGAGCTGGAACAGAAAGAGGAAACTGAGCTAAAAAAAATATTGAACAGCCAGTTTTTGAAGGGATATGATGAAGCCGATGAAATTTACGACGCCCTATAGATAAATGGAACGTTATAAATTTGGTGAAATTGTATTGATAAAATTCCCCTTTACCGATAATCTTACATTTAAGAATCGCCCGGCTTTAATCGCAACAGATACCGATGACGGCGATGTGATCGTATGCCGCATAACCAGTAAGTCGCATGCCACAATTTATGATATCGAATTAAAACAATAGGATTCATACGGTTTGAAACTTCCTTCGGTTGTAAGGGTGCATAAAATAGCTTCAATAGAAAAAGCAATGATCGGCGTTAAGTTAGGCGAGGTTAGCGACGATATTAAATCGCAAATAAGGCATATTTTTAAGAAACTATTTTAAGTATTTCTGAAGGTTTTTTACAACGACGCGTAATATCCCAAGCTCTCGCAAAGCTCCTCGTCGGTACAAATGTTGTCGAGCTTACATTCGCCAATCCGGGTAAGCAATGTGCAGTTGATCCGGCCGTTTTGGTTCTTTTTGTCCTTGAGCATCAATGAGCATAGCGCTTTATGGCTTGAATCTTCGATATCATATTTCGGATAAAGGCTCATAAACACCCTCACGATCTCGTCAAGTTCATTTTTGCTCATGCCGAGTTTTTTATGGGAAAGATAGGCCTCACAAATCATCCCTATAGCAATGGCTTCGCCGTGTGTCAGCGGGTTATCGTCATTAAGCAGCGAATTGGTTTCGATAGCGTGGCCAACCGTATGTCCAAAATTGAGCGACTTGCGCAATCCTTTTTCCGTTGGGTCCTCGATAACCACTTTATTTTTAATTGCTATCGATTGGTGGATCAGCTGTACAGATGGTTTAGAAAGGTCGCTGTTTTTTAGCTCGTCCCAATAGTTGGCATCGGCAATCAGGCCGTGCTTAAGCATTTCGGCAACGCCCGAAAGGATCTGCCGCGGCGGCAACGTCTTTAACAGCTCATAAGCTATAAATACGGCTTTCGGCTGGGTAAAGGTGCCGATGATATTTTTTATCCGGTCGATATCGATACCTGTTTTCCCGCCGACAGACGCGTCCACCTGTGATAACAGTGTAGTAGGCACATGGACAAAATCAATACCTCGCTTAAATGTAGAAGCTACAAATCCTCCCATATCGCTGATCACGCCGCCCCCCAGGTTAATGAGCAGGCTTTGGCGGTCGGCGCCAAAATCGATCAGCATTTTCCAGATACCGATACAAAAATCAATATCCTTGCTTTCCTCGCCGGAGTTGATCTCGATAATGTCGAAATTATCCATGCCGGCAAAATGAGGTTTTACCAAAGGCAGGCAGTATTTGGCGGTGTGCTCGTCGGTAAGTATAAAAAATCGGGAATAATGGCCATGCTTAACAAATTTTACCAGTTCGGCTATGCTGTTGTCAAAGTATATGGGATAATGGTCGCTTTGAATCGTTTTCATAAATTATATTACCCTGATCACTTCATTCCCAAATTCTACGGTATCGCCTTTTCTCACTTTCAGGCGTTTCCGGTAATCCACATGGCCGTTATATTTTACCCGGCCTTCCGTCACTACCATCTGGGCCTCGCCACCGGATTGCACCAGGTTGGTGGCTTTAAGCAACTGGATAAGGGGGATGTGATCGCCGGTTACCTTAAATTCTATCATGGCGCGCCAAAATTAAACTATTCGCCGAATAATGAGATATGTTAGCTGGTAATTTATAATTTTGGCAATCTTTAGTCGATGGTCCATAGACCATAGTCGATACGAAGACTGTATCAATGGTCTATCGACCATGGACTATGGACGCTCCAATATGAACCAAACTGACCGTCCTTCTTTCGAAAACACGGAAATTGCTTTCCGTCATTGTTCCGATTACGACCTTAAGCGGGCGTACTGGCTGTTTAGGGTGATCAATGTAAATTTTTGGGTGAAGATCGGTCCACCCGTTACCAATTTTGCGATGAAGGTCGGCTTACCGATAAAAGGGTTGATAAAGGCTACCATATTTAAGCATTTTTGCGGCGGCGAAACCATTGAAGAGTGCAATGACACCATTAAAAATCTTTATGATGGCGGAGTGGGCACGATCCTCGATTACTCGATCGAAGGTGAGGATGACGAGCACGTTTTTGACGAGACCCGCGACGAGATCGTGCGAACCATCGAACGTGCAGCATCCGATAAAGCGGTTCCGATCACTGTGTTTAAAGTGACGGGGGTGGCGCGATTCGGTTTGCTCGAAAAACTGGATGCGGGTGAGCAGCTTAGCCCGGATGAGCAGCAAGAATGGGAAAAAGCGCAAGCGCGGGTTCTCGTAATTTGCGAAAAAGCGCATGCGGCCGGTATCCCGGTGATGATCGATGCTGAAGAAAGCTGGATACAGCAAACCATCGATATGCTGGCGCTGAATATGATGCGGAATTTTAACCGCGAAAAGGCGGTCGTTTATAACACCTACCAGCTGTACAGGCACGATAAGCTCACATCGTTAAAGAGCGACCATGCTATCGCAGCAAAAGAAGGATTTATTTTAGGCGCAAAACTGGTTCGCGGCGCTTACATGGAAAAGGAGCGCAAGCGAGCCGAAGAAATGGACTATCCCACGCCTATTCAGCCGGATAAAGCTTCGGCAGATAAAGACTACGATGCATCACTTGATTTTTGCACGGGTCATATCGAAACAATAGCTTTTGTCGCCGGAACGCACAATGAGGAAAGCTGCCGCCTCCTGGCCGAATTGTTAGACAAAAAAGGCATCGATCATAAAAATCCTCATGTTTATTTTTCGCAATTGCTGGGTATGAGCGATAATTTGAGCTTCAACCTGGCAGACGCCAAATACAACGTGGCTAAGTACGTGCCCTACGGGCCTATTAAAGCAGTTTTACCGTACCTGTTCAGGCGCGCGCAGGAGAACACCGCTATCGCGGGACAAATGAGCCGCGAACTTAGTTTGATCGTAAAAGAGATCAAGCGCAGAAACATAAAATAACTCGGTCATGCCGAATTTATTTCGGCACCCCATCAGAAAGGTATACGGATGGCAGCTCGGCAACATGCATCGCGTCGACAAGCAAGCGTTAATATCTCGTGAGATGCCGAAATAAATTCGGCATGACGGTACCCTTTGAAACATGTGTTCCGAAATTCCCTATCTTCATGCAACGTTGTGGAAAATGCTGCGTCATATAACGTGCAAGCTGATCAAAATTTGGAAGCCGTATTTATTGACAAGCACTACAACCTGGTGGTTGAGTGTAAACAAGGTAGTAAAAAAGCGTGTTATGAGCTTTACAAATTGTATGCTAAGGCGATGCTCAACGTATCTTTCAGGATAGTGGGCAATATTGCCGAGGCAGAGGATGTGTTGCAGGAAGCTTTTTTGGATGCGTTCAATAAGGTAAAGGACTTCAGGCAGGATACGACTTTTGGTTTATGGCTTAAGCAGATCGTGGTAAACCGGTCGATCAATATGCTGCGAAAACGGAAACTGGAACTGGTTGAGCTGGATGGCGAACAATTTGAAAATATAGCCGATGACGACTTTGAAGACGACGAGGACACGCAATACCAGGCGGCAAGGGTTAAAGAAGCAATAAAGCAATTACCGGACGGGTACCGGGTGGTGCTTTCACTGTACCTGCTTGAAGGGTATGATCATGAAGAGATTAGCCAGATACTGAATATATCGGAAAACACCTCAAGAACCCAGTTTTTGAGGGCGAAAAGAAAATTATTAGAGATTTTAAACAGAAAGGGAATAATGAAATGAGCAAGCGATTAGAAGATTTTATAATAGCGAACAAGGATGAATTTGATGAGATAGAGCCCTCGGCTGATCTGTGGGCACGTATAGAAAAACACCTTCCCCCGGTTGCCGAACAGCCAAAAAAACGCGACGCAAAAACCTTTTCGCTTTGGTTTGTGATGCGCGTGGCGGCAACCGTGGTGCTGGTAATGGGAATAGGCTTTGTTTTATACCTGAAGAATGAAAAAAAACAAGGGATCGATTTTGCGGCCATAAACCCGGTATATGCCAAACAGCATGTTCAATATACCTCGCTGATACAAACCCAGCGTTCGGAGTTGCGGTCAATTGCAAAATCAGACCCGGAGTTGTATAAGCAATTCAGCGCACAAATAGCGCAAATGGATGCTACCTATAAGGACCTTAACAGCGAGTTGGCCACCAGCCCCAACCAGGAGCGTGTTTTGAGGGCGATGATACATAATCTTCAAATCCAAAGCCAGGTGCTTAGCCAGCAATTAAATGTTCTTGAACAAATGAAGGAAATGAAAAATGGACAGAATGATGAGAGCAAAAGTATTTAAAGCCACCGCTATTGTATTGGCAGTATTAACCATTGGCACGGTTGGTTTTGCCCAGCAAACGCCAAAGCCGCCGGTATCCCCGCAAGCGCCAACAGCCATATTGAATATCGATGATCTGAATATAAACCTGAACCTGAAGAATATTGGGGTTAAACTCAGTGAGATATCGCCGAAGATTGTTGTTGCGCTCAGCAGCTTTAATAAAAGTATATGCGTGGTTAACGTATCGCCCAAAATTAACGTTGAATTGAACGGCCTTAGTGATCTGAACCTGGATTTAAACGATATCGAGCCTCAAATAAACCTGGAATTTAACGATCAAAATAAAGCAGAGATTAAAAGCTCGGTCAAAAGTGTCAAATATAAAAACTACAGCAAAAGCTATCCCATTGACGGAAACGACAGGATAAAGCTGAGCAACCAATACGGCCGCATAACCGTTAACACCTGGGACCGGCACGAGATAAAAGTGGATGTGCAAATAAAAGCGGAAGCCAGCGACGACGGCCAGGCTCAAAAACTACTGGATAATGTACAGATACGCGACAGTAAAGAGGGCGATTTGGTATCGTTCCATACCTCGATCGAGCCGGGCAGCAACTCCTTTAAACTATGGAACTTACTCGGCAGCAATAAACGTAAGATCGAAATAAATTATACCGTTTACATGCCTTCGCACACCGACCTGAATGTTGAAGACAGTTATGGCGGCATCGTGCTGCCCGACCTGCAGGGACGGGTACACATCAGATCGTCATACGGCTCGGTAACCGCCGAAAATTTGACCAACCCCGCCAACCAGATCGAAGGCAGCTATGGCAATTTGAAAATGGCCTCGTTAAACGGCGGCCGGCTGGATTACTCGTACGGGAATGTTGAAATTGCCGAATGCAATAATATAAAAGCGGCCCTTAGCTATGGTTCATGCAAGCTGGGAAAATTAAAAGGCTCGGCCGATATGGATCTGTCGTTCGTAACCGGTTTTAAGATTGCGGAAGTTGGCGAAAACTTAAAGCGGCTCGACATCAATTCAACCTATTCGGGCATCTCGCTGGGGATGCAGGGAAATAATAATTTCGACTTTGACGTCACAACCACCTATGGTGGGTTTCACTATAACGACGATAAGGTAACCGTTACGGATAAGACGCCGTCAGACAGCCGGCACTATAGCTCCACAAAAAACTTTAAAGGGCATTTCGGAAAGGGCGCAGCCGCGCAGGTTAATATAAAATCGACCTACGGAAGCGTGAGTTTTGAATAGGGGTAAATTGTTTAATTCACGTTAACCTTTTACCTCTACATAATCCTGCACAACAGCCCCTTTAGATATTCCCCTTCCGGGAACGAGGCCCTTATCGGGTGATCTGCGGGCTGGCAAAGCTGGTTTATAAATTGCACCTGTTTGCCGGCATCCAGTGCCGCCCAGGCCAGCACCTGCTTAAAGATTTCCATATTCATAGCGCCCGAACAGGAAAAGGTGACTATCAAACCGCCTTTGTTCAGCAACTGCATGCCTAAACGGTTCAGGTCTTTATAAGCTCGCGAAGCCTTATCAAGTGCGGAGCGCGACGGGGCATACTTTGGCGGATCGAGGATGACCATATCAAACAGATCGCCGTTCTCTTTAAACGCCCGCAGCTGTTTATTGACATCCGATTGAATGGTGGAAACTTTTCCCGCGTCAAATTTATTGAGCGCGACATTTTCCTTCAACGTTTCAATAGCCAGTGCCGAACTATCCACACAAGTTACTGCGGCCGCGCCGTTTTGCAAACAGTTTAAGGTAAACCCGCCGGTATAGCAAAAGCAATCCAAAACTTTTTTTCCATTTGCATGGGACGCTACGATGCGCCGGTTATCCCGCTGGTCGCAGTAAAAGCCTGATTTTTGCCCTTCGGCGATATTTATATTATAGCGGATACCGTTTTCCGTAACCTCCACCCGCTCCGGCGGATGAGAACCTGCTAATACGATATTGGAAGTCTGCAACCCCTCGTGATCCCTTGACGACGCGTCACTTTTATCAAAAATACTCTGGGGTTTTAACAGGCACAGCAGCTCATCGATAATAACCGGCATCATTTTTTCCATGCCAGACGTAAGCACCTGTACCGCCAGGTGGCCGGCGTATTTATCTACGATCAAGCCGGGCAGGTAGTCAGACTCGCTAAAGATCAAACGGCAGGTATTGGTCTCTTCGGTTAATATATTACTGCGGCTAGCCACTGCCACCGCTACTTTCTCCCTAAACCATTGCCCGCTCACCTCGACCGATTCATCCCACTCCAGTAAACGCAGCGCCACTCTCGACTCGTTGTTATAAAACCCCCAGGCCATAAAGGCCCCCCTGGCGTCCAGCAGCCTAACGATCTCGCCATTCGCAGGCTTGCCTATAACCTGCTCAACCGCGCCCGAAAACACCCACGGATGGTGGTGCAAAACTGCCTTTTCCTTACCTTTTTTTAATACCACGTCGACCATGGCCGCAAAGGTAACAAACCGCAGCCATATGGCCGGCGATCGGGCTACTTACGCAACACGAAGCCCACAACCTCGTCGAAGTGATAGCCCTCATAACCCCGGCCCAGCTCGTGCTTGTCGGCGGTGTAGAAGTGGTCGCCGGTGCGCTCGTTATAATACTCGAACAAAGGCACCATACCATCCGACTTGAATTTGGCTATCGTAAACACCGGGCCCTCGTAGCTGTACCCGCGCAGGTCGACCCGGGCAATATGCTGTCTAACGTTATAATAATGGTCGTTGCTTTGCCGGTCTACAAAGCGGTAAACCGGTACAATGCCCCTCGAGCGGTCTGCATCGGTAAAAACCTGGCAGGTAACGCCCTCGTAGCCCCAGCCATTCCGGCCGTTGCCGAACTCGTTGAAGTCGATCGTGTAATAATGTTTCTTTTGCTTGCCGTTATAATAACGGTACAAAGGCGTTTGCGAAAAACCTGCAGAAAACAAAAAAATAAATGCGGTTAAAAGGAATAGCTTTTTCATGATATGGGTTAAATTAAACAATCGTATGACTCGTTTTTACGGGAAAGGTAAAGCAAGGTTAATAAAAAATAGTTGGTTGCGCTGCCCCGCCTGGTACACCAGCAAGCCTGCCTGTACTAAGTTAAGCTTCGCTAAACTCATTTAACCTCATTCATTTTAATTACGCGATAAGTTATCCCCATCTTTGCGGCGTTCTGTTCAACCGTTTGCCCGAAGCCCGCCTCTTCGCGGCGTTTATAAAACTCTAAAGTAAACCTCCTTCGCCATTTCATATCTTTTCAAAGTAAAGTTTAGGCAGAACAATAACGAGTTCTTGTTGGGTGCTTTCTCTGTGCCAATAAATTATGAAATTCACTTTGGCGGCTGCTATTTTATAATTGCTGGCTGCCATAGATTCTATCCTTTCCAGAAAAGATTTTGAGAACTTTAAAACTGGTTGTCTGACGGAGTTTAAACAGCCATTGTCGCTTGCAGTTAAAAGGCCTATAAAAAAAGAAAGCCTCTCAATTTGCATGAGAGACTTTCTTTGTGATCCCGCTGGGATTCGAACCCAGGACCCCAACATTAAAAGTGTTATGCTCTACCGGCTGAGCTACGGAATCGTACTTTAAACGCTTCCGTTTAAAGTGGTGCAAATATAGGAGTATTCGACTTTGCGTGCAAGGCTTATTTGTATTTATTTTTGAGCCTTTACCAACCCTCTTATCATAACCCCTACATCTTTAAAACACCTATTTTACCGCCGTTTCCGGCCAGTAAAACAAGCTTTCCGTGCTTTGCCTTCCGGCAGACATTATAGCTTGTACCGTCAATTTTTTTCCAGGTTTTGCCGCCATCGGCAGTTATATTACTGCCGGGTGTGCCGGTTGAAAGGAAAGTTGCGTCGGAAATATATTCTACGCAAGATTGGAATCCGGCTGCGGATTTATCGGGAAACTGCCAGCTTAATCCGTGCTCAAAAGAGTAGCACGCTGAAGAATCCTGATGTGTATCTTTTTGATAATCGCCTCCAACAATGATTATCTTGTCGCTGCTTTTTGCTATTGAAAAAGCACCTTGGCTGCTTTTGCCTTTGAGCAAAGGCAGAGGCGCAACTGTCCACTTCTTATATTTAATATTGCCGGTTATTGTGCGAGCCGAGAAGCCACCGGTAGCAATAAAAATATTGTCGCCTACAACGCGCAGACACGTCCCGCTTGCTGCAAACGCGGCCTCACCGGGTAACGCATTTGGCGGATTATTAAAAGGTTTCCATGTATTGCCGGTATCCGTTGTTTCCAGCAATACGAACTTATTATTGATCGGATCCCCTAAAACTAACCCATGCTTTGAATCAGCAAAGTCCATCGCATCCAAAAAATAAGCGGTATCGGTATTTTTATACTTTACCTGCCAGCTTACGCCGCCATCTACCGTTTTTAATATCAGTGCCGGCGTACCTGAGCTCATAATGATAGCTTCTTTATCTGAAAAGGCTTCAATATCCCTGAAGTCGGCTTTCTCAAAACCTCTAACCTGTTGCCACACCCAGGTTTTGCCGCCATTATGAGTGATACCTATATATCCTTTACTGCCACTTACCCAGGCCACTCTATCGTTAACCACTGACAGCCCCCGAAGGCTGGTTTGAGAATTTTGTGCTACCTGGACGATAGATTGTGCCACCAGAACGTTGGTAATGAGCAAGGTCACCAGCAGAAGGGCGAAATTTTTAATTTTCATCTTACCCGGTCCAGATTTAACATCGATACTACAGTTAAGTCATCCCGAATGTAAGCTTTGCGCTGTTGGTTTCAAAATGCAACTTGTTTATTTTTGTGAAAGCAGATTTGGATTAAACAACTATATTTGCACCCTGTTGATGCCCGGATGGCGAACCTGCCTGCCGGCAGGCAGGATTGGTAAACATTGCAGATGTTCTTTGTTTATGTTTTAAATAGTTTGAATAGAAATTATATTTATGTTGGAATGACGTCAGACTTGGAACGAAGAGTTTCTGATCATAACAGCGGATATAATAAAACTACAAAACCGTATATGCCTTTTGATATTGTTTTGGTGGAAGAATATTCCACGAGAATATTAGCAAGGCAACGCGAAAAATACCTCAAATCAGGTATCGGAAAAGAATACTTAAAAAGCCTAATTAAAAAATTAGGTTAATATGCCCGGATGGCGAAATTGGTAAACGTTGCGGTCTCAGAAGCCGTTGAGAATTGTCTCTTGAGAGTTCGAGTCTCTCTTCGGGCACATCCTTTTAAGTCTAAAGTCCAAAGTCTTGAGCCCTAAGCCGGTTGACTGGTTGCTCAGAACTTTGGACTTAAAGCTTTTTTATTACAGGCCCGGGTGGCGAACCTGCCTGCCGGCAGGCAGGATTGGTAGACGCACCATCTTGAGGGGGTGGCATTCGTAAGGATGTATGAGCCTGCCTGACGGCAGACAGGTTCGAATCCGTTCCCGGGCACATCGTTCTAAGTCTATAGCCAAAGTCTTGAGCCTAGCTCATTGGCTGGAACTCAGAACTTAAGACTTTTATTACAAGCCCGGGTGGCGAAATTGGTAGACGCACCATCTTGAGGGGGTGGCATTCGCAAGGATGTACGAGTTCGAATCTCGTTCCGGGCACTTCCTCTTATACCTAATCAGGCAGTGGCTTTATATTCGTTTTGATAATACCATTCCAGGATGGCTACGCCGTCAGCCCAGGTTAATTTTCCGCCAGAGGCTATTTGAGCCACGAAAATGGAAAGGCTGTGCAAAAACGAGCTCTTTATATCGCCGTCCAATTCTTGCAGAACTTTTACCGCGCATGCTGTAATTTGCTGTGGGTCTGTTAGTCCGGTGCAGCTATCGGCCAGTTTAAGCTCCGTTAATATTTCGGGCAATTTTGCCCGAAGACAATTTTTGATGTCATCGTCGATATCGCCGGGGATCAGTACGGTTAGTATATCCGCAACCGGCGAATCCACGAAGTTTTTTATATTTTCGATCACGACTACGCCTATATGTATGGCGGTTTTCATTTCGGCCGGGAAGCCATTGAAGATAGCTGCTATCTCATCCCAAATTTTGTTTAGAACAGTTTTTATACTCATTTTTTTATGATTTATTGATTTGTTTTTTGATTACACCGATTGAGCGTGATTACACCGATTCCTTGGTTTTTACAGGCCTGTCAACGCTCTTGTGATGGTTTAGCCGCTGCGAACGGCCGGTTACCAGAAAGTTTAATTTCGTCCACTTCGTTTTGAAGTAGGGCGACATTGTCTTCGAGTATCTTCAGGCGGATGTTGTTTATCCTTGTGTCGGTAGCCTGGGTGGTTTTAATTTCCCGTATGTCGGTTTTGAGGCCGAAGTAGGTTGTCATTACCGATGCAACGATACTCGCCGTGCTGACGATGGTGACAACGAGGTTCCTGATTGTAATTCCTCTAAGCTCCTGGTGTTCGATCGCTGTCATGGCAGATAATATGTTGAAAATGTTATACCAATAGAAATAACCGGCTTTCTTCCTTGCGGCGCTGTACCAACGTATCGCATACTACTTTTTCGCCTGTTGCCGGATCGGTTATTTTATCCCATGCCATGAAATGAGCGGCTGCGCCTTCGTAATCCTTTTCGTTCAATTTCACTAACAGCATAGAGCCTTCCAATGCTCCGGCGCCTTCGTTATAGGTAAAGGATACCAGCGCATCGTACTGATTTTGGGTTAGCGCTACCTTAACACATTGGTTTACCGCCTGCTCATACTGACCCAGGGTGTTGCGGAACAGCGCATCGTCCTGGGCCTCGTTCGCCAGCTTATCGCCTGGCCTCACGCGCTTCCCATCGTGATACCTTGTTGAACCGTAACCTATCGTCCACACGCCGGCCACATCGCGATAGGCCGCCAACCGCAGCCCTTCAAAGTTTTTAATGATCTTAAATCCGTTTTCGCTTAGTTGCATATTGATAATTGATGGTTAACCGGCCGGGGTAATGGTTTTGGCCGGGGTGAAAAAGTTTTTGGCGAGATACGACAGCCCCGCAGCAAGGGCAACGCCGCCAATCGTTTTCCAGTTAAATGTTAATGCGCCCGTCTGGAGGCTGCTTTGCGCGGCTGAGATCACCGCGCCGCCAACGGCCACTAAAAGGCCCTTGCCCAGATCCTTAAGATCGAGGGAGAATAATGATGATGTTTGCATATGTTTAGTTTTAATTTAAAGCTGTTGGATCCTAGCGCCGCAATCATAACTGATACTGCCACTGCTCGTGGTTAATGTCGCCGAAACTGTTATTGTTGTCCCATTTTTACAGCGTATATCTATCGTTGGAAATGCTGAATTTCCAGTTGCGGATAAACCCGGTATGGTTGTCCCTTGACTATAAAATATTGCCGTTTTTGCTGTGTTATTTTCATCGGTATATGTAATCTGGAGCTGAATGACATCTGTTGTAACTGACACAATGTTTATGTAACCTCCGATTCTGAATAAGGCAGTTGATGCCCCAACTGTAAATGTTGCAATTGTTTTGTTGGCTGCCTGTGCAGTAAAGTCACCTGTTGCAACTATTAAAGCAATCTGTCCCCATGTCATTGGGTTATTGGTACCAGCGTTTACGGGTACTTGTCCTGAACTACCTGTCGCACCGTTAAGTATTAATGCCTTTTGCAAATTAAAATTGCTTGATGCGTTTATACCATTTAAAGCGTAAAACCACAGGTTAGCCAAATTATAATCCTGCCATATATTTATATCGTAACCACCATAAACTGTGGCATCTGTTCCGGTACCAGTCAGTGGATTAAAGCCACAATTAGCTGGCCTATAGACATAGATTGAAATATTAAACGTAGTTGCTACACCGTTAGTAGCTGTATTATTGTTTAGCCTTAACTTTAAATAACCATTTCCATCACCAACGTTGGTATAAAATGCCTGAACGTTAGTATATATTATTGCATTCGTACCTAATCCAGTTCTTAGCGTTGGATTTATAGTTAGCCAACTCCCATTTGCTTTCCAAAAATGCGGGGCTATATCATATTCCATTGCTGTAAGAGAGGTCAAACTCGGTGAGCCGTCCGCCGAGATAATGATTTTCAGACGCATAGTCGTAAGACCATTTCCGTGTATATCTATTATGGGCTCTGTTATTTGACCTATCTCGGTATATTGATTAATGGTCGCAGAAACCGTCCGTGTTACATTAAATACCGCAGGCAAGCCGAGATTCGAGAGCGCCGTTTGTGTGTTATTTAAATCCGACAAATTATTCGCCGCCGTTAAAACGCTTGCCCATTGCGTATTCCCGTCCGTAGCATCAATTTTGGTTAGCACCTGCCCGGCCGTGCCGCCTACGGGTATTTTAAACAAAGCCGTAATTTGCGCCTGGAGCTTACCGATGGCCTGTAAAATGGTATCGGTTGCCAGTACCGCAGTTGCGGTAGAAAAACCGATTCCGGTTAAAACAGCCGCCAACACGCGGGCAACCGTGAAATACAGGTTAGACGTGCCCTCGTTTAAATTATCGGTGGTTTTATTGAAATTGCCACTGCCGTTCAATCCCGCGTAGCCGTTAACCGCGTCTTTATTTGCCGTATTTTCCTTTGCATTTAAAACCGAATTTAGCGATGCGTTGTCGCTGGGGCTGCCGCCAAGGGCGGCGAATGTGCTGGCGGGAATATTTTCGGTAGTTACCCACGAGGTGTGATCGCTGTCCCAAATATATTCCTGGTCGTTTGGCGAACCAACGACGATGGCATAATCGCCATCGCTGCCCGCCGGAACAGCTGTTTGCAGCGCCGATAAAGAACTGTATTTACCCTGATAGTGTTTGGTTAATGACGCGAGCTTGATTTTTTCGCTGCCGGTATAATCGTTGCTGCTTAAACCGAAGCCCGTTACCTTGTCGACTTTTCCGCTTAACGCAGAAGCCATATTTGTATTATCGGCAGGCTGACCCGCAAGATTTGCAAAAGAATTATCTTCCCAAATGGTATTAAAATCTGTACCATCTGCCTTGGCCAATATTTGCCCGGCCGCACCACCGCCGGGCAACCCTGATCCGATCAATGAAACACCGGCTCCCCAAACACCGGCAGCTTTAGGGCCGAATAACTTGTAGGTGGTGGTATTTATGTAAAAATTACCGTTTGCGCCGGTGGTGCTGTTTGAAGGATCGATGGTGCCAAACAAGATTGTGTTGCCATCGGCACCATTGGTTCCGTTTGTTCCGGCAATGCCCTGCGGCCCCTGGGGCCCGGTCGCCATTGAGAATACCTGCGACCAGGCCCCTGCAGTTTTTTTATAAAATATACCGTTTAAAGTATTAATATAGCTGTCGGAGTTTTTGCCTGCTGATGTTCCGGGCATGCCGGCGCCGTAGAGTAATGTGCCATCGGCGCCGTTAGCGGCAAGAAGCGTATAGACGATCGTCCAGGTACCAGCGACCTTTTGCGCAAACGAACCTGCGGATGTATTTACAAAAACATCGCCATTGCTGCCGGTCGTATTTTGAGGCAATATTGTGCCGAACGAAATGTTGGCGCCGGTAGTAAGATTGGCCTCCAGGAACTGCAGCAGCAGCGTAAATGTATATTGATAGTCGGTACCGTTATCAACCAGTACCGAAATATCGGATGCGCTGATGGCCGTGGCTATAGGTAACTCGCTTATTTTTTTATCAGACATAATTTTTTGATTTCACCGTTATTTGAAAATGATTTCACCGATTTCAGAATGATTGCACCGGTTGGCGGTGGGTTAATTCATGAATTCGGTAATGGGCAGGTACCCATCCGGACCGATAGGCCCGTAACCTGATGGATAATTGAAGTTTGTGCGGTCGATGCTTCTTATGCGCGGCCCGGCTTGCCTGCTGCTTTTATTTTTCCCACTGTATTGCCAAAGCGGAAAGTCCTGTTTGTTGTCCCAAAGAAATTTTTCGACCTCGTTAGCGTGAGCATTGGCCACGCTGCGCTGCTGCTGAACCAGTTTTACAATATCCTTCGGAGCAACCGGGTCGCCGTTATCATGGTGTTTTACCACCGGGCCGGTAGCGGTGTAATGTACCGCATCGGCTTCAATGAACCTGGCGAACGTGAAGTAGACCAATGCAGGCAACAAGCCCTCATATAATACGATATGGCCATAATTGTCGAGGTATTCGCTGCCGTTCAACAGATCCTTATATGGCTGCGGTGCAGTATCCTGAATTGTTCCATCAGAATTGAAATTCTGCATAAAATCGTAATACAAAGCATGACCCAAAAAGGGCTTAATATCCAAGTCCTGCGCTTTTTTTATAAAAACATTCAGGCGCCCGGGTTTCACATTAACCGAGATATCCTCATAGCTTTGAAACGTAGTTTGGTTGATTAAATAAATGGTGTTCATAAAAGCCCCCTCTAAATCTCCCCCGGTTGGGGAGACTTTTAGTTTTAGTAAAAAAATAAAACGTTATTTAGTACTGCACATAGCCTGCGCTTCGGCCTGTTTAAAGCCGTAGGCAAAAACCAACAGGCCCCCTCTAAATCTCCCCTGTAGGGGAGACTTTTATTGTTGGTTAACCGTACCGCACATCGCTTCAGCTTCGGATCGTTTAAAACCGTAGGCATAAACCAGTGTGGCTATTTTTGTTTCGGCAGATAAATCGGCTAAAAGCAACTGGTTGATGCTGGCACCGGCTTTGATGCCGGTTACATCGTCGGCTACGTTTGCGGGAACGGGTACTATATTCCAGTTGCCGGCCGGGTTGATATCCAAACAATAATGGCTGAATATTTCGGCAAACGTTTCGGACAGCTCCAACCTGTCGGGCGCGGTATTGTCATTGAATTCGCGGATGGCCTCCTTTTTTTCTCCGCCGTTACTCAACCCGGACGAGTTTTCAGAATTAATAAGCTCTTTCGGAACCGAAAAGCCTTTGATAATCCTCGCCTCTACCGATTTTTCGGTTGTCTCGAACAGCTTGTCATTATTTTGAATAGAATACGGCTGAAATTCGGGTTTGGAAGTTTCATCTTCATATTCAATGACGATAATCTTTTGGGCACTTTTGGCACCCTGAAATGCCCCTAAGTCTTTTTCCAACTGAGACGGCATATTACCATAAGGACGTTCCTCATCCGGGCGGCTGTTATCGGCCTCTTCCCTCCTGGATTGCATAAACAGCATCGTCGAGGGTAAAAAACCAGTGGTAACTTCGCGGTTATTGAAGATCTTTATCCCAGCTTCGGTTTCAAAATCTTCCCAAACGCTGTCGGCTTCGATCAGGGGATAATCATCTACTTCCGGATTGAAGTAAAAAAGCTGTCCCTTATATTGGTTCCACCCACCCGCTGCAATAACCTGGCTTTCGATAATTTGAGGGTTGGGATCGTATTTATCAAGGAAGGTGATCTTGCTTCGCATAATGTTTTTCCAGGTTTTCCGACCCCAGTCGGAATAGAGCGCGTATTTACCGTTCGTTTCGGGACTGTCGGTATCGCCCATCCGGATATCCTCAAACTTTACATAATTAACCGATGTGATCTTAAAATTGGCATTATAATTTACGTGAATACCAAACCCTGTAAACAGCGCTTTATCAATCGCCACAGCCTTCAGCAACTTAGCCAATGTGAGGCCTTTTTGATTAACAATTTGTTTACCCAATTCCGGTTCCTCAAACCCATTACCCGCAATAAATTTCCCTCTTTTTGACCAACAGTCCTTTGCTGTCGGGGAGCTAGCCACCAACTCGAGCATGCGTTGCGGATAAGCGTTATCCAGGTCGTAATTAAGTATGCCGAATGTTTGATTTGGGCGTACAAATATCCTCCGCTCAATTTGTGGTAAGTAGGTCTTCATGTTTTCGATTTCACCGATTGGTCCCGATAGTTACCGGGATGATTTCACCGATTGTTTGTTTATTTATTGATTTATTCGTTGTTGACTTCGCTGATTGATTCTGTGGCTGCCCGTTCCGATTCGAGCTCCTGGTCAACTTCTGCCCCGTTTTTTTCAATCAAAGCTGCTATGTGAGGATAGTTTTCAAGGTACCATTCTACCTCTTTGTCGCTTACATTATCATTGGTATGAACCGCCGGGGAACCTGGCGCAAATTGGTGCCGGCCAGGTTTTAAAATGTATTTCTTTTTCATTGTGGTTAAGATGTTGCAACCAGCGCTTCGACAGCGGCGATTGTACTGGCATAAGTGGCAGGGCCGCTGGTTGGGGCGATAGAAACTGCACGCGGCGGATACGGCTCCCTTAGTTTGTCGGGATTCGTCAATTTTAATTTGTAGCCGCCATCCAGGGTTTCATCAGCGGCGCTCCGTTCGGCATCGGTAAGAATCAATCCGTTTACGGCGCCGAACAACTCTATCGCCGAATCGCTGCTGTTGTAGTTGTTTACCGATATGGCACATACCCGGCCATAGCCCATTGCCATTAATTGTGTTTTTACATCTACTGATAAACCAGCGACATTAAAGTCTATTTCTTCGGTATACCGCGGTCCTACAGAAGTTTTAGCCAGCTTCGATATGGTATTGAAGCTATTGTTGGTACCGTAGAATTTGTAAATCTTACCGCTACTTACCGAAGTTAAACCGGTGACAATAAGCGGATTGGTTGTATCGTAAGTAAGGGTAATATCATCCTGGTTGAAGATGTAAATAACGTCTTCGATACCGGCTGTGACTGGCGCATCAGTTCCCAAACTGAACCCCGCGTTTATTTTATTGTAAATTGACATAATTAGTTGATTAAAGCCCCCTCTAAATCTCCCCCGGCAGGGGAGACTTTAGGTAGCAGGTTTATAATGTCTGTTTGACCCTACGATGGTTAGGCCGACAGGTAAAATATTTCGTTTGCAAATTTGTAGTTTACCGCAGCTTTCATGCGCGCCTTCATGCGCACTACGTTATCGTTGGTGTAAGGCTTCATGTATACGGTAGACAGCTCTGAAGCATCGCCTAACAGGTCCACACCCAAAAACAGGTTGGAAGAACGTGCGCCTAAAATGGTGTTGGCCTGCCAGTGATTCATGATCTGCAAAGGGATACCGAGGTAATCCATCTTTTTCATATCCGTAAACGCGTTGATGACGTTCAACGCCTTATTTGCCTGGGCTTGCGCGAACGCGTAGCCCACATGTAATGGAACCTGCAGGTTAAAGTCGTCCTGGATACGGTCGGCCGGGTCAAGCTGGGCATACACGCTGCCCAAAACCTGCAACACATTGCTTACGTTGATGTAGCTGATGATTGCGGCGGTGGATGTGTTGGCAAAAGTGGCTGGCTTACGGCTGTTTACCTCGTTGTAGTTGCGCACCAGTTTAAAAGTTGTGGCGCTTGTTACCTGGATAAAATAGGATTGCCCCTGGATTGAGATACCCGGCGTTCCGTTTGTGGTATCCTTGCTAGTGCCGGTAATAGCAGTGATGGTTACAACATCGCCGTCGGCTAAAGTTGAGGTATCAGAAACAGTTACAGACCCTGTTGCATCAATTGCCGTTGCCGACATCGAGGTAGCAGGTTTGCCGAGACCAACTTTGTAAACCCCTGACGCGGTTGCTATAGCTGGCAGCAAACCCGGGAAAGCCGCAGTAAAAGTCGCCTCTTTGGTTGAAGCTTTGCCAAGCCAGTATAACCGCTCATTTGCGATCTGTATTTTTGTAAGGTAACGCTGTACCATAAAGTCGGACAGATCCACTACTCCTTCGTAATCAACGAAAGCACCGGGTTTAAGACTTTGCGCTTCCCACGACTGGATGAGCTTATCCCATTGTTCCTGTTTCATAAATTCGTATACCACGGGATCGAGGTAACTTTCATTTTGCAGGGCTGTGGTCCCCTGATCGGTAAATATGCCTGAAGGATCCTGCAGAACCACATCGTCGTCAACGTCCAGTATAACTTTTCGTGATTTAACGTCGTTGATAACGGTCAGCAATCCGCGCTTAACAGAATCGGCTTCCAAAAGCGTGCTGGCCATAAACCCCGCCAGTGCTTCGCCGGCATAAGTGTTGTTTGTAAATGTAAATTGAGCCATTTGTTTAAATGTTTTAAAGTTTTAGTGTATTTGGGTGAAAGTGTTATTTAGCAACCGCTTTTCTGACGGCGTTTTGCGCGAGGGTAGTTTGCGGCGCGAAGAAAGGGGCAGCCTCGGTTTTTGCTTTATTGCTGCGCTTAGAACCTTCCGGAGTAAAGTTTGAATGGATTTCGTTCTTTACCTCTTCGCGTGTTTTTTTCAGACGGATGTTTGCTTCTTCCAATGCTTCCTTAGCCTCATTTAACAACGCATTCTGCGCGTGCAATTTCGCCTTTACAGATTGCAGCTTATTTTGAATGTCCGACGGTTTTTTTGGCGACTTGAGGATACTTGAAGCTTCCCCTGTATCATCGCTATCCGCAGCCGGGTCGGCATCCTGCGGAGGTGTAATTTTTTGGACCTTGCCGCTCTGAACTGCAACTTTACTGCCGCTTGCGGTGGTATAGCAATCGGCGGCGGCAGGTTCGCTCATGTCGTCGTCGTTGTAAACTTCGGCGCCTTCGGTTAACTCCCCGGCGTGGTGTAAAATGCCCTTGTCGGTGATGGTTTGCTTGTTGACTACTTTTTTGAAGAAGTTCATAATCTTATCCAAAACCGTCGTGGTTTTTTCGATAAGCTCTTTGTTTTCGATGTTCATGTTGCTTTTATTGGTTAAGATTTTATTAATGTACCGTTGATAAAATATTGGCGCTGTACTTACATAATTTTTAATCAGGGCGGTGTTTGTTATCGTTGCGCTGTAGTCATCGACCTGGTCGATAAAACCGAGACTAAGCGCCTGATCGGCAGACAACCAGGTGACGGAGTTGATCAAACTATTAACGGTAACTCCGTCCAACCCGGTTTTGTCCATGTATATCTGCGCAAGGCGCGACTGGACAATATTTAACATTTGCACATCTTTTAGCAGTTCATCTGCATTGCCGCCCGTGCCTACCATTGGCTTATGGATCATGAGCAACGCATATTTACTCATGACCACCGTTTTACCACCCATTGCAACTATCGAAGCTGCGGAGGCGGCAAGGGCATCGATATAAGTGGTTACGCTGCCTGAATATTTCTTAAACAGATCGTATATGGCAATAGCGTCAAAGGCGCTGCCCCCTACAGAACTGATATGAACTTCCACATCCTGGCCGGCAGCAGCCTGGAGCTGCCCTTGTATATAAGACGATGATAAGGTGCCGGAACCTATGCAGTCGGTGTCGGTATCGTATAAATAGATTTTGTAGCTCATTTAGATTTGAAATTATTTTGTGATTTCATCGATTTAACAATGTGATTTCACCGATTAATTTAGTACCAGATGATGGTAATTATTGGTCAGTTATGGCAATGTTTTATATGCCTATTGGCATAATTAAATTCTATGGATCGGTTTATTCAAAGGTCGGGATAATGTTTTTGTTAGATGGTGACAGTGTTTTGTCAGTACTGTTTGGGATTTCACCGATTAGCGGATGATTTCGCCGATTGGTATAATCAAAGGTCGGGATAATCTCTTTGTCAAATGGTGACAGTGTTTTGTCAGTATTGTTTGTGATTGCCCCGATTAGCGGATGATTTCACCGATTGGTATAATCAAAGGTCGGGATAATCTCTTTGTCAAATGGTGACAGTGTTTTGTCAGTATTGTTTGTGATTGCACCGATTGGCGGAAGATTTCACTGATCGTTATATTTCAAAGGTCGGGATAATCTTTTTGTCAAATGGTGACAGTGTTTTGTCAGTATTATAGAATCGAAATAAAGCTCACATTATTCACGTTTGCAGCTCAAATTAAGTTCGTTATGAGCTTAAATAAACTCGCTTAAGAGCTTGAAGGGTTTCATTGTCCATCATCAAAACTGTTCAATGCTCGCCAAATGGTCCGCTCGTCTTTCATAAATTTGACTTCGGCTTCCAATACTGCTTGATTCTTGGTGATGCCACGCGTTTTAATCTGCGCCTGAACCCAAAGATAGATCTCGCGGTAAACGAATACTTTAACCGTGATAAAGCCGGCCTTATACAATGACGAAAATATTCCCTCGTCAAAGAGGGTATTAGCCAATTTGATATTCATGATATGAGTTAGTTAAGTTTGCGTGAGACAGATGTGTGTTGTCTCAGTTTATACCAGGAACTTAGAGATTTACCCTGTTGATGGTTTGTGCCAATATGTTTTGCTGGTTGTTGATATCCTTCACATCCACGTAAACAGGCGGAAAATTGTTGATCATTTGGTAAGCGATGGAGTTAGCCAGGTTTTTCTGGTCGTGCACGGGCTGATTATAATACCGGTTTGCATCGCCGCCATCGGTGAATATACCGCCAACAGCGTAACCCCGCGTTGGCGCCGTTATAGAGAAGTCGCGGCCGCCGAAACCTACGTTTATAGCGCTTACCAAGTTGCGGGCCCAGGGCACTTGCATGGCCTCGGACACCACCACACCTTCACCCGATCTGAGAAAGGCATTGGTGTTATCGGTTTTACTATATCCCGGCAATACGCCTCCCCGGCCATCTGATGTATAATGCAAGCCTCCGGTGGCATAAGCAGGTGGTTTTTGCGCCGCTATTTTCGCTACCTGGGCAGCGGTTTCGGCAATAATCGTCGGTACATATAATGTCGCCAAAATGCCGGTTTGAGCGGTGCCTTTCGTTATTGCCAATGCGCCGTTAATAATAGCCTGCGCTATGGAGGCTTCCTGCTCTTCTTTAAATGCCTTTGCTTTTATCTGCGCCTCCTGCTGTTTATATTTTTGCTGAATGGCGAGCTTTTGGGCGGACGTAAGGCTGCTGTTGCTAAGCTCGTTCGCTTTGTCCTTTTCCAACGCCGCTATTTTTGCCTGGGTTTGCTGCCCGATACTTTTAGTAAGTGTACTCAACGCGTTCTCAGCAATTTTACCGGCAGACTGCTTAGCATAGTCTTCCACTTGCTTTAACGCTGAGATTTTAATCTTAGCAGATTGATCTGCCTCGGCATTATCCTTTTTATCAGTTTCTAACCTAGCCTTTTCTTCGGCTGCCAGGTCTTTTGATTCGACCTTCTGGTCCGTTGAAATAGTTGAACTTGTGGTAACGCCGGCTTGTGCCCCTACCAGCGGTTGGTCGCGTTCGGTATTATCCGCACGCCCAATGGCATCAGTGTTGGTAGCCGATCCGTTTATTGATCGACGAGCCCTTTTGTTTGACTGACCAACTTTGTTCCCAAAATCATCGGCATACTGACCAGCATCCTCGTATCCTTTTTTGAATGCGCCCGCCATGTCGCCAGCCGTTTCTTTTGCACTTCTTACAACTGAATTGTACGCATTAGTCACTTTACCAACCGCATCGGTTACCCCAGTTAACGCCTGCGCAGCGCCGTTTGCCATCTTTTTGAAATCGAGGTGGATGATACCATCGAGTATTACACCGAACGCTTTAAACCTATTGATCAAATTTTGTTCGATCGTACGCCCCAGAGACTTCAATGTATCAATGGGGTGTGAAAATGCGCTGATCATTACATTCAAAAATGAACTGACAACGCTCTTAACTTTGTTAACTATGACGCCTATCGCAGATATAGCGCCCCTAAGCATCTGAGCGCCTGTTTTTGTATGGACAAAGTAGTCAAAAATCTGTTGTAATATATCCAGCAAAAATCCAAACCCGTCAGCTTTTATCGCCTCGCCAACTCCACTCAACCCATCTTTAACCAGGGATAAGCCACTTTTCATCGTATTGAAGCCCTGCGCGGCCTGCTGCAAACTTGGACCAAATATGCCCGAAACGTCTTTTATTTCATCAAAAGATGTTTTAAGATGATCCATCGTGAGCTTGTGAGCGTCGAAAGCTCCCTTATTGCTGTTAACAAGGCCAATCTGCGCGCTTAATACGCCGTTAGCATCGCCAATGTTTTTTTGTAGCTGCTGTGTTCCAGCAGCGCTTTTAGAAATCGCTGCACTATAACCTACGACAGCATTGCTGCCTTGGTCAGCAGCACTTTTTTGCTGGTTTAAAGACTGATTAAGTGCAGCAATTTGCCCGCCCAGCTCTTTTGTTTTGGAGCCAGTATCGCCTGCCGCTTTTGTATTTTTTTGATGCTGTGCCGTTAAAGAGGCCAGCGAATTTTCAGCAGTCTTGGCAGACGTGTTTAAGGACCCTAATGCCGCTGAACTTGTATTTATCTGGGTAGTAACATCCTGTAACTTTTTCTGTAGTGCATCCAGTTTTGACGAGATACTATCAAATCCAGCGGAACTTTGCTGACCCGCTGCACTTAGCTGTTGCTGTTTAGATAAAAGGCTGTCGATAGCCTTATTGATGTTATCGATATTTTGATTAAGCTGATCCGCCTCCAGTTCAACCCCGATCGTAATTTTTTTGTTAATGTCGTCTGCCATAATAAATATTAATATGTTTTATATGCCTATTGGCATATAATATACCTATAAAAAAGCCCAATTGAGCTTTTTTATAAAATTAAAAATCTGATTTTTCTTTAGCTTTTTGCTTTGCTTCAGCTTGCGCGTTTAGGTCGCTATCGATGTATAACAATTGCGAGTATACTTCATCATTTAAACTACGAATTATAGCTTGTAAACTATTTTTGCCATCCTTCCAAGTATCAAAAATAGCTCCATAGCCCCCCGAAATTGCCGTTGCCTCCCTGCCATCGCCATATTGGTAGGGTGATTTAAGATTGTTGCCTCTCGTTCCAGGACCATAAACATCGGTCACATCTTTAACAAGAGCATTATAGTAATCTAAACTTTCGGGTTCGTTTTCAGCCTGGAATATAATTGTGCCTTCATAAGCTTTATCATCAACGAAGTAAACATAGAGCCATTTTGCCGCCCGATGACCTAGTTTAACATTAGTAAAAATAAGCGGATCGCTAGTGTTTTTACTGGTAAGGACACTGCCTTTTGCTTCCATTGAGGCTATAACAGATGCCCTGCCAGATCCAAATTTGATTCCCAAAAATCCATCAATTGGTTTTGTTGTCTGCGATATTCCCAAAAAAGGGATGAACAATAGTGTGATAAGTAAGGTTCTTTTCATTGTTAAATGATTTAATGATTTGCTAATGTTTTTGGTAAATTTAAAAATCTGATTTATAAAAAACAAGTATTATCGTACATTTTAATTTTATCATTAACCAAGTTTAATCAACTCAACCTTTGTAGGTTGTCCTTTTCGCCAGGCATCGGTCTTATTTATATAATAATAAGCACTGTCCTGGCGAATATAAACGGGAATAAGGAGATCGAGCTCAAGTATATCGCGCGGCGTTAACATAATATACCTTACGATCTTTTTTGTTTGCCAAAGAATTTTTTCTAATTCGGTATAGTATTTTTTTCGCAGGTCGTCAAAAAGCAAGCTTGCGCGGCCGTAACCGGCCTGCGGTTCCGGCGCATCCGGCTTATAAAAATACGGCGTACTAATCACATCATTTACAACCCGATTGTTGCCGTTGCCATCAGTAAAAGTTATTGTTTTACCCAACGCAGCGATATTTAGTTTCTGATCGATCAAAATACGGGGGGAAACGCCAATGCTAAAATTACCGGCGGAGGAAGTGTTGTCGATCATTAAAATCTGTGCGATCGTCCCTCCATCGTATGGACGGTTCAAGGTCGCTGAAAAAGGGCTTGTAAACAAATCGGTGTTCGGCGCTAACGTTTGATCGGCGATATTAATTTGCGACCAGCCAAACTTTGCCGGTAAAATGGCGCTATCGTCCTGGTATTTCATATAATTTACCTGGGCGTAATTACCAAGCTGAAAAGCAACCTGCTTGCCCTGGTTAAGGCATTTGTTGCTCCAATCCCGGGCAACGGGTATGTTATTTACAATATCCTTAAACGAGTTAAACGATATAGTTTTGCTGGCGTTATCGGTTTGACAAATAATACCAAAGCGCTGCAAAGTATCTTTGAGTAAATCCTTTTGTGAAATATCAGGGAAAATACGTTCGCATTGTACCGTTTGCGTAAATTGGATGGTTTGGTTCTGGCTTTTTATAACAAATGTGGCTCCCGGATAGATAACTGCGTAACATGGCGTCAGGCCATGCCAAACATAACCGGTATAAAGGCCTCCATTTTTTGGCAAAGTAGTTTGCGTTGAAATAGTTGTATTAAAAATATCGATACCTCCCACAATGCTGCCCCCATCGCCGCTGATGCGGGTCCAGCCATTGAGATCGGATCCTGAGGGATTGCCCGCTTTTTTTTCTCCATGACCATCGAATGAAAAATCATATTGAGCCAATATAGCATCGGGTGTGGCCGGGTAATTTGGGTCGCGGTAATAAATATAAGTCGACAGTTTACTTGAGTTTTGCTGCGGCGTTACACGGCCATGTAAAAATACATGCGGAAAAGTAACTGTAATGCTGACGCTGTTAATATCATTCGCCGTAAAGAGCGTGTTGCCGGAAAACTGGTTGGACTGATCCGAATTAATCGTGTTCCACATCAGCGGGGCTGCCGGCTTTAAAACGCTCGGATGATTTAAAGTAGTTTGTCCTGTATTGCTAACATTCAATCCCCGGTTATCGACTTTGTTTTGATAATCCGTACCATGTTCGAAACTTCCGTTTGAAAACTGGGCAATCATTAACGGATAAAGCGGATCAGCCAATAACGATCCTGTTGCTTTGTAGCCGGATGATTTCAGGAGCAATTCGATTGCGGTTTTAATAAAGAAACCAGGGCGCTGATACCTTACATCGATGGCGGTGTTAAAATCAGTCGGATCAATCGCGCCGTAGTCGACAACAGGCCAAATCCAGCCATCGGTTTTGTTTTGAGCATTGGCGACATTATCCAAATTCCAAACATGGTCATACGGCTTCCAAACCAAATTTTGCCCATAGTTGCTCCACGGACTTGTGCTGTCGCCCATATCGTACAATTTGCCCCCGATGGCGTCAAAAAAATCTACGTTCCCAGACAGGATGGTAATATTCGCCGTATCCTGATCAATCCCATTTATTTGGGCAACGCCATAAGGAATGATCTCCAGCCCATCCTGAACAAGCTTTGCCTGGTATTTTTGATATGGCAGGTTAGTGGTAAAAGGTACATCGTCGGGAAAACCTAAAATTTGCCGATTGCGCTGCGTCAGAGGAATTTTAAATTGATTCGAGGTATTGCCCTGCTGATTTTGCACTTCTGCCAGGTTATTGATCTGAAACGTAAGCGCAATAGGGCTATCGTCGCTGAGATCAGCCAGTTGGTCATTTAAATATAGTTTGAGTTGGTCCATCGCGATGGTCGGAATTTTAAGTTATTTAAAATAATATGGTACTTTTGAATACAACATTTTGGGATTGTATAATGATATCGACAATAAGAAAACATATATGCGTATTGTTAACCATAGCGATATTTAACTTTAGTTTTTCTTCCTGCAAGAAGGGGTCTAAACCGACTCCGTCAATATCCGTAACAGGAAAATGGACTATAAGCAGGTATATAGTAACTATTTTTAAGAACGGCGTTGCCGGCACGCCTGAGATTTCTACAAAATTCGATAACGCCTTTTATCAATTTAATTCCGACGGTACAGGAACTGATTCAAACGGCGATCCTAGTATTGTTCCACTACCTTTTACTTATCACGTAAGCAATTTGAGCTTATCATTTTCGCAAACGACTTATTATTTGCACGCAACTAATTGTAGCATAACTAAAACAGACGATAATCATTTAATACTCCGGGGGTCGTATTTGTATCAGTCTGCAAGCGATCCTTATCAAGTAAATGAGGAGGTTTATTTAAATAAATAGTATCAACTATTGCGTCTGGATATTAATCGACGGCATATTAAACGTAACGCTAAAAGGCGCCTGACCGTTAAGTGTTTCATACTCGCTGAAGGCGGCCGTATTTATGACAATTGTTTGCCATTTAACCGGATTTTTATTTATGAGCATTTGAACCTTTGGCGAGTACTTGATGGATTGCAATCCTTTAATATCGGCCACTGAAAGATCTTCGGCCATTATTTTCATTTTTTGACCTGCACTTTTGCCTATCACCTCTTCAATGCCATCCTGATTAGCCCAATCCGATACATAATTTTTGATGATCACAGCATTTTGCACATCCAGAGAAATTTCCTGGTTATACACAAACCGGTAATAGTTCCAGCATCCGCTTAAGCCTATCCACCGCAAATAAACCGATTGTTCATCAACCGCATCTTCGATACGGATGGTTTGCGTTTGGGTTACAGTATGCGCAATGCCGCCATCATCATTATATTTCAACGCCACTGTAAAATAATAAACGTCGCTACCGAAACTGGCGTTTATCAGCAAGCGATTTAATCCTAACTGCGCCGGCAGCTGCGTATTTATCAAAGTTTGGTTGGCAATAATCAATTTGCCGCCATCCTGATTTAAGAGCCAGGAACCATCTTCATTTAAAAGGTCAGTGTTTTGTGGACCACCAGGTAGTGGATTACGGTTAATGTCGAGCATAACAAGCTCGCAATAAAGCTGCTGGCCAAGCAATTCCTCACTATAAATAAAACCAATATCGAAGGGGTATGTGTTAGAATATGCGGGCTCGCTAAAGTCGGTTATCCATTTTGCAAGTTGGCTGTTGTCGGTAACGGATTGAAAGGGCACGTATGCTGCCAGGTTGCCGCCGTAACCATCGCCCAATTGCTTCGCCGCATACAAAACATAGTATGGATTGGCTATCGAAATATATGCCAGCGTTTGCGCACCGGCAAGCTTGCCATCCCAATACTCGGCATAAGAAACCTGGTAACTGGCGCTTAAATTTGTATCACGATAATTTATTTGTGTAAAATCACCACTATCGGCGGCGCGCAGCAGACTTTGCAGAAAGTTGGAAATATCGGCTTTTATCAACCCTGTGTTATCGGGACGGTTGGTTGCTGTAATGGTATTTTGACGCCCGGTAACAGGGTCGATATAAGTGATTTGCGTTCGCACCTGATAGTAGGGCCGCAGCAAGTTGATATTTGCAAAGCCTGTGGCATTCGTGGTGTACGGCGTATTAATAACCAGACTTCCCGAGCCGGAAACCGATAATACCTGGAATGTACCTGCATATGAACCTGCGTTGAGATAAACATACACCGGTGTGATATTGGCTAATACAACGTTGAGCGCCGCAGCATTAACTACGGCCTGGTTATTTGCGATGATGGCATTATTTATTGCTGTGGTATCGCAATTAACCGAAACCGCCGCATTGCCGCTCACTGTATCTAATGCAACCGATGTAACTTCAAAATCTTTGCGCTGGTATGTAAAAACAATGGGGTTAAATGCAGCATTCCAGCGGGAAATATTTCCACCCGTTAGTCTTATGGAAGGATCACTTACCAGCAAGTTGGTCAAGGTAGGAATAGTAACTACCGAATGAGCGGTACAGCCATTAGCATCGGTTACATAAACGTTTTTTAAGCCGCCGGTTAAGCCAGTAAACGTTGGCGACGATTGAAAGCTTATATTATCTATACTGTACGTAACAGGTCCGTAGCTGGAAGTTGCATTTACTGTAATTTGGCCGTCAGCAGCACCGGGGGCAGATTCGGAATTATCGACGTTGATAAAGTTAATATGAAGATCACAAGCATTTACCGGCGGCGCGGGATCGGGCAATGCACTGATACCGGTGACCTGGAATTTTGTAAAATAAAAATGCGAAGGATCGGTATCGCTGATCAGCCCGGTATAAATGGCGGCATTTTGCCCTGCGATGGTTGCCTGACCGTCGGCTACCGAACCGTTAATATTTTGCTCATAACTGACCACAACATTATTTCCGTTTGCAGGTTGCCCGCTGGAAGCGTCAAAGAGCGCGATAAATACCTCGCCATTTACCTGGGTGCCGCTTACGTAGGTATTTGAATAGTCGATTTTTGCTATAAGATTCATATCGTATTAATTGATTTCAATTGTTCAGTTATGACAGAAGCGATGCAATCCAATAAGTTTTCCAGTCTGAAACTTATGTTATTGTCGCTCAATGGGTCGGAAAGAATACCGGGCTTGCCTTTGAAGCCATTTTTATCGATCGATTTTTTTATGGCCCAGGCTGCTTTATCCGGTATCCCTTTTTCGCGGCACCATTGCCGTATCCGTTGCAGCATTGGCGGGTTACCGATGAGGGCATTTTTACTTGTCGGCCCACGCCCGGTTTCTAACAATTGCATATAACCGGGCAGTTCCAGCTGTGTTTTGCTGCCGTCAACTGTTATAAGAAGCTGTTTTACCGTTTGCCCATTTCCATCAGCCCGCTTTGCCTGCATTGAATTGATCACATCGGTTTTAAGCGTCTCAAGAAATTGAATTATTTTATCATCAATCACGGGGTTATTGTTCATTACATTAGCCATAGTTTTCAAAATACATGGTTGCCAGCGTTAGCGTGAGGTTAACGCCGGTGGTATTAACGTCGAACTTGTTATATACCGGCAAAGATTTGGCGTGATCGCCTGCCTTGATACGGAAATATCGCCCATCCCCTTCGCGGTACTTGGATGCTTTAACCATAAATTCGTTTGCCATAAATAACGCCTGATTTACATAGGATTCGTTATCCGATGTGTACTGATCAAAATCTGTTTTAAAGAGAAATTCCAGGTAAACAGAAAAACTATTATCGACTGAACCATTAACCTGTGGCGATATATCGATCGGCTGTAGCGGGTACATGAACACGCAAGGGAAAGATGCGTCGTCAGCCAGTTGATTGAGCTCGTTTACGGTGCCATAAACAAACGTGGGGGTATAAGTTAAGGTTTGTACAATGGCTTCGATTTGATTGCGGATAGGCATTTGATTTACGATTAAGAATTACAATTTAAGATTGGGTTAGTTATTGTGTATTCAACAGTTCGCTGTATTTTTTCTGATATTCTGCCTCCGTTTTATTTAACAAAAGCTTGGTGAGTACACGCTCATAAGGCATGTTTAATATTTCGGACCATTTGGTGATATCACCGCCAGCAAGGGAATTTATGGTATTGATATATTTAAACTTCCCGAAAGACTGTATTCCAGCTTTTTTCTCCAATGCAGTCGGAGACGCCGAAAGAAGCCTGTTCTCTGTTTCGATAAGTTGGGATAACAAGAAAAAAAATGTTTGGCTATGGGCAGCGCCTCCGTTACCCTCAATTTCTTTATCTCATTGCAAAATTCTTCGGCTTCATATTCATTATATTTTTTACCGGTGGCACGACAGAAAAAGTAATGTGCGAGCACCTGGCAGCAAGCTTTTAAAGACGGATTGAAATTTTGCTGCCAATTTTCGGCTCCATATTGCTGGATGTGCCCGTTTATTTCGTCGGATATGATTTCCCTCGCGGCCATAAATGCGCCCGCAGGTTCAATGGATAAATTATGAATAACGTTTATCGTTTTACCCGTTAGCAACGTAATTTTCTGTGGTATGGCGTCGCTGTTGTAGAGTTGGTCAATTTGTTGAGATAACAGTAAGACATGCTCACCGAAAACCTGTAAATCGTCCATGCGGCGTACATGATTTAATTGCCACACAGGCAAACCTGCAAGAATGCTGATGGCTTCGAGGTCATTTAGATTGGGCTTCTCCTGAATATCCATTAACTGACCCAGGGACATCTCCGATAAATCGCCCGGTATCTTTATTTTGAGCTTGCCGTACGTTGTTTTCAGTGTTTTTTCTATCATGTGTTCAGTTTTACTAATTATTTGTCATTTAAGCAGATGCGCAACTGCAAAGTCGTAAGCTGGCTGATCGCTGTATGGCAGCTTGCTTTTAAGGGGCTTCGATCTATCGATCTTTAACTTATTTAAAGCAACGTACCGTAACGGATCTATAAGGTGATTCCATTTATCAACGGGAACATTCAAATTCCGGCCGGATGCGTCTATTTTCCATTTATAACGGCTGAGCTCGTTGCGCAGGTTGATACTGCTATGCGTCACATTAAGACGATACCGCTTCAAAATATCGATAGAGTTTATGATACTATCGGCGCCTTTTTTAGCTCCCATGACATACCATCCCAGCCTGCGAAGCTCTTCTATCGATTTTGGCTCGGCGCTATCAGCTATTATCTCTGTATGCCTGCTAACGCCTGACGCTACAAGCTTTATGGATATATCGGGATTGGTCAGTCCTGTTTCATATAAAACTTCATCGATCCATAGTTCGCCATTTTGACGATACACCAATACACAACCCGTTTCGTCGTTTGTAAATCCGAAATCTAACCCGGCGGCAATAAGCTTAGCGCCGGAAGGAACGGCAGGACAAATATGCCAGTTATTTAAAATTACCCCGGTTACTTTACCGGTTAGTCCCCGCGCATATACACGCCATCGTTCCGGATCCGTGTTTTTCAGCGCTTCGAGCACAAGCCTTGATTTATCGGATAAAAAAGGATTATGCCGGTGATCAGAGATAATAAGCTGCACACCTTCCTGGCCCACTAAATTATCGTGCGCCCAAAACGCGCAGGTAGGATTAAAATCTATATAAACCTGCTTTTTCGTCCGCAGGGCCAGCTCTAAATACACTTCCCAACTTATGCCATCGGCTTCGTTTACAAATAAATAGTCGCGTTTTCCAGATTTTGCGTCTTGCCTGTTCCCGTAGCTCTTAAACTCGATGACGGAACCATTGTGAAACTCAAATATCCTATCGGTTTTGTTATAACTTTTTAAAAATGCTTTTAACACTTCAGAAGAATCATATATCTTTAATGCATCACGCAATACGCCCGACTTAAGATTTGGTATATCCTGCCCCACAATGGTGATAACCTGTTGGCTATTTTCGCAAGCTCTGCGGAACAAAACCTGCATAATCGCATACGTTTTTCCTGAGCCTGAACCGCCCTGGTTGATTATAATATTGGCGATGGAGTTGTAATTCTCTTCAAACAATACGGTAACTGCCGGTTTAAACATTTGATATAGATTGTAGTCGTTATTAGCCTATAGACGCGTTAGGCGGCAGATTGCATATCGTGACCTGATATTTAGTATAAAAGCTGTGTGATCAAACTTAATCGTATATTTAGAAAAGATTTTCCTGCGGCTATGAAAAAATATTTCCCCGTAGCTATTCTTTTCTTTTTAATTTTTTTAATTGCTTGTAAAAAGCAAGCCTCGAACCCTTTTGAAAATTCGAAAACATTGATAGTTGGTAAATGGTATGTAAGATCGTTTACCTCCCGCTTATTTTATAACGGCATTGAAGTTGATTCGACATTTCAAAAAAGTTTTACCAACGCCGATTTCGCCCAATATTTTAGTGACGGAAGCGGGGTAAAATCAACAAATGCATCACCCGCGCCAAACCTGAGCATATTTAAATATACGATAAACGGAGCGAATTTAAGCCTGATCAACGCCACAGACGGCTCTGTTACACCCGAAATTATCACCCAATTAACCGCGACAAACTTTTCATTAAATGTTGAGCGGTTGATAGCCGACCCGGTAGCCGGCAAAGTTTATACGGCCAAAGATCATTACGATTTTACAAAGTGACGTCGCGCTCACTTGCCGCAAGTTCGGGACCTGATTTAACAATTTCGACTTTTAAGTTTACGTTACCCCTGCGACCCGGAGCATTTTCTTCTTTTTTATTGTCCCTGCCCCTATTTTTAAGCGCAAAGATGGCGCCGGCCGATGACGAAAGATGAAGTTTTTTTTCGTAAACTGATTCAACGCGAAGGCTGCCTTTTTTTAGCGAGCTTGCGAAACGGCCTTTTTGCTCATATTCATTAAAAGCCTGAATGCTGTTAAAGCCGAGAAAAAGGGCCAGCCCGGCGATGGTGGCGGGCTCGGGTTCGCGATCCCATATTTTTCGCTCTGCTTGTTTAGACGCGCCCGCTTTGTCGATATGATATTCGCCTTCGATATAATTAAAGTAATTATCGATTTTGTCCGCCAGGTCCAGGGCGCTGCTAAATAAAATTCGCGATCTTTTCATTATGATTAAAATGCCAATTGGCATAAAACATATTCAAAGATAAGAAAAATTTTATAGGTCTCAAAATTAATTTCATAAAAACATCTAAAACAGCGCGACAATAGCTGCCTTTCCGAATTACAAGAACCGCTTGGTAATTTGAACGTAATAAAACCTTTACAAGGCAGGTCTTTTACTTATTGGAGGCTAAAATGAGCCACTTTTTGTGTACTTTTGCTTAAATTTTAAAACATTGATGAAAGTATTTATTGCAGGACTCCCACTTGAAGTGGATGAGGCTGAATTAACAGCTGTTTTTGGTGATTTTGGACCGGTAAGATCGCTCCGAATTATTAAAGATCGCGAAACAAAAGAGAGTAAAGGTTTTGGATTTGTGGAAATGGTGAACGAAGATGAAGCGCAGGAAGCTATCCGTTGCATGAACGGGGCCAGCTATTACGGCCGCCGAATTACGGTTAACATTGCCGAAGATAAAGGTCCTGGATTTAATACCGGCGGCCGGGGCAATTTCAGAAACAACTGACCGGAAATATTTTTCTTTTGAAAAGCTCCCTGTTGGATTAGGGAGCTTTTTTTGTAAAGGATGTTTTTATAATTCGATATAGTTATTTAATGTTGTTAAATTCTTTACCGCATCGCCCATGGTGTTGTTGAAGTAAACGTACACTTCCTTGCCGTCGTTATGCCATTCGCGAATGTATTGTGCATATTCGTATAAAAAATCGTCGGTATAACTGCCCCTATAGCCGCCTGCCGGGCCGTGAAAACGCAGGTATACAAAATCTACACCACAATCGATAAAGCTAATACCCGAAGCCGGCATATCATGTAAAACAATGCCGCAGCTATGTTGATCAACCAAACGGTAAATATCCTCGTGGTACCAGGACCTGTTACGAAATTCGACCACTGCATTCCATTTATGTCCCGGATCGTTATCTTTAACACCGATCAAAAGCTTTTCGAGTTGCGGAGCGTCAGCAATAGAGATCTTTGGCGGAAACTGGATGAGCAGACACCCGCGCTTATCGCCGACATTACCGATTACCTGCATGAATTTCCCGATATCTGCCGGATTAAATATCAGCTCCTTATTGTGCGTGATATCTCGCCATAATTTAAAGGTGAATTTAAAATTTTCGGGAACCAGCGCGGCCCATTTTTGAACCGTCGACGCCATAGGGACCTTGTAAAATGAGCTGTTAATTTCGACGCTGTTAAACAACGACGCATAAATTTCCAACCGGCTCTTATCATGAAATTCCGGTGGAAACGAGACCCTGTTGGGCAATGGCAGCACGAGCCCGCTTGTACCCGTATAAATATTATTTTTGCTTTCAGCCCTCATATTAGCTCATTACCTGTACTTATAAAGAACAACCGGGTAAAAAAGTTTTAAAACAAGGGACCAGGACAGAGATCAAACCGTGTCTTTTATTTCTGAGTGGTCATATATTTTCTGCTGCATATCTTCAGCAGCATTATAATGTTTTACAATGACAAGCATAAATGCGAGGAGCAATGCCAGTAAAATTATTACCAGCCAATTTTTCGGATAGTTCATTTTATCGCTAATTATTTTTTATGATTACAATGCCTTTTGGCATAGTCTAATGCACTTACCACACTTCTGTTCCTCGTGCCTCGGTTTCCACCAATTGGGTGAGCAAGCGCTTTAGCACAGCTTCGCGGGCCCATTGCTGTTCAATCAAACTGGCGTCGTCCTGATACCAGGGCAGCGGCTCATTAATCTCGATACGGGTTTTATAAATAAAATTCCTTTTGGGATGTAGCTTAGTGCCCTCGTAGCTATTCAGATTTTCGACTTTTATCACCTTGGCAAATTGTTTTGCCGCAATATCCACCTGTAAGCATTCGTCGAGCGAGTTTTTGAAATCGTGTTTGTCTTCGAGCCATAGCGTTAATGTATCTTCATTAAGCTCATGCTCCGCAATGGTGATCCGGCTGTAATCGTAATCTACCGAGATAACCAGCCACCATAACTGGTCTTTGAGTTTTTGAGGTATGTTTATCATTTTAGTTATTTAATTATTTATCATTTAAATGGCCGCTCAATACAAGAATTTGGGCGTCCATCCGGGTATGTATTTTTGTATAGCCGTAATCTCACGGCTAAATTTATCGCAGGCAGCCTGGTACGCCCGGTAACGAAGTATTAGCTCGTGATCCGGCTGACTGTGGGATGTGTCGCCTGCGTGAAGCTGATTTGTTATTATGGTATCTATAGCTGAATAGACGAGGTGCATTGGTTTTTATTTTAGAAGTATAGCTTGAGTTAAACGAAAACGCGGTCGAATTTAAAATTCATTAAGGAGGCAAATTCAAACTCAATATAAATTCTTGATATTCTGTGACAGTCATATTGATTTTGTTATTTTTTTGTCTACTTTAGTAAAAATCAACGCGACAAATATAAAGAAATATCTTTAATATAATCAAGAAAATTCTTTAAATTAATTTAGTGGAAGAATCTCTAAAACCTAATAAGATCAAAACCATACGCCCGGAAACGCTGGAGTTTATTATTTTATATAATCAACTTCGTGGAAAGGCTTTTAATGGAAATGCGCAACTTGCAGAGGTATTGGGTTTCAACTCGGCGAGCTCGATAACCGAGATCATAAAAAGCCGGCAAAATATCGACCCGGAAAAATTAAAGATATTTAAAGAAAAATACAGCGATTTCTTAACCGGCAAAAGAAATACAGATTATCCTCAAACGACTCCTGTGCAACGGCCATCCGAAGGGATCCCAATGTATGAAATAACGGCCACTGCGTCGGGTGTTGAGGTATATAATGATATCAATGATAAGGAACCGGTGGGACGCATGAACTTTCCGGGTATTGAAGATTGTGATTTTGCTTTACCGGTTTGGGGACACTCGATGTATCCGTATCTTGAGAATGGCTGCTGGGTGGCTTTAAAGATAATTCACGATAAAAAGATATTACCTGGGGAAGTATATTATATAGAATGGGGGGAATACCGCATGTATAAGCGGCTGCTTGCCGGCGACAACACAGATGAGGTGATCGCGCATTCGGATAATGTTACCGAAATGATCGGCAGCCGCCTGAAATATGCGCCCTTTGTGATTAAGATAGAAGATATTAAGAAGTTATGCCTGGTTAAGGACATCCATAAAAAGCATAATCATTAATCGTCGCGCTATCGGGATCAGTGTGTAACACCTAATATTTCATCAATCATTCCAAATTCCTTTGCCTCGGCGGCTATCATCCAAAAATCGCGGTCGGAAACATCATGAACTTTTTGGTAATCCTGGCCGGTATGTTTGGCAATAATTGTATATATCTCTTTTTTTACCTTCAAAACTTCCCGGGCTGTGATCTCGATATCCGATGCCGGCCCCTGCACACCACCCAAAGGCTGATGCAACATTACCCGCGAGTGCGTTAAGGCCGCGCGCTTCCCTGCTTTACCCGCGCAAAGAATAATAGCTGCAAACGAGGCTGCCATTCCGGTACAAATAGTTGCTACATCAGGCGAGATCAGCTGCATCGTATCATAGATGCCAAAACCCGCATATACAGACCCGCCTGGTGAATTAATATAAATCTGGATATCACGTTTAGGATCGGCTGATTGCAGGAACAACAATTGCGCCTGGATGATGTTAGCTACGGGGTCGTCAATTGCTGTACCGAGGAAAATGATACGATCCATCATCAAGCGCGAGAAAACGTCCATTTGTGAAATATTCAGTTGACGCTCCTCCATAATATAGGGTGTCATGCCCATCGTAGATGGCGTGTTGACCGTATGCTGAATATAGCCATCAACGTAACGACTATCCATACGGAGGTGCTTCACAGCGTAACTGCGAAATTCTTGTTTGTCAATATTCATAATTAAAGTTTACTTAAACAGGCTCAATATCTACAGCCTGAAGGACAGGTGTTCGGGTTTGCCAAACAGTTGGTTATGGACAGAAGCAATCTCAACTTTTAATTGTTTCCGGCTATATTCAATAACGAGTGCGTGCACTTTTTTTTGCCACGTAACCTGTTCTTTCAAGTGGGCGTTAAGCACAAGCATTGCATCAAACAACAGAGCGTCAGAAGGGTCCTCATGACCGAGAATGTGCTCCTCTATCAGTTTTATCTCATTCAATGAAGTCCTCATATGCCAGTGACCTTTCTTTTATTGTTTCACGTATTTTTTCCATGCACTTGTATTTTTGTACCGTTGCCGAGCGAACCCCTGAGTACCCGAATACCTCAGCAATTTTTGTAACAGGCAAATTATCGTAGTAAAAGGCACGTAGTATATCCAGGCATTTTTGGCCGGTAGTTTCAAGGTAATACATTAGCTTACCCGAAGATAGCCTTGAATTGCCCTCCTCAATAAAAATCTTGTCACCCGTATTGAACGAAGTGAGTTTTATATTTTCTTTAAAGCGCTTTGACCAAAGATGTTTACTTATACCCATCAAATAGGATTGCTCGTCGCTATTTAAATTTATCGATCCGTTTACCAATTTTTCGTAGTAAACGACCAGTGCGTCCTGAAAAATATCTTTAGCCTCGTGGAAATTACCGCCCTTTTTGCTAATGTATTTTGCCACCACCGGAAATGCCTTTTTATAAAGCCCGATAAAAAGCTCATCCCTGCTTGTTACCGAACTAAAATCATTTTGCTGAGCCATATCGCATTTTAATACCAAGTGTAGTTAAATAAGAATATATCACCTCAAAATTTGTTTTATTTTTTAGAAGCGGCAACAAAGATTAGTCGCACGGACAATATATCCATTCAAAATATTAATATTGCAAAAACCTTAATCGTGATGCGAAGCTTTTTTTCAAATTTCAACGCCAGGCTAATGATCATTCATTTTATAGCCTTTTGTTTATTTACCTGGGCATTTGAAACTTTGGGATTTTTGCACGATTACGATTTTTTATTTTCCGTTGCGCAGCATATTAACCGGATAACTTTTCGCGATCAGTTTAATGCCGACCTTGAATTTGTGGTGCAGGCGGGCAATATCGGCCTTTTAATTGCCTACGTATTATCGTGGATAGTATCTAATAAAAGAAACTGGCACTGGATAAATTCGGTGATTATCTTCGTATTGGCATTTTCGTTAAAAAACTTTTTGCTGAGCAGTTTCCTCGCCAAAACATTTTTGACACCTGGCGGACCATTTAAAATGTACAGTATTTCGGGGCACCTTCTATTAGGAGTTGCGCTGATCGCTCTCGGATCGTTATTAATATTTTTGAAAAGAATAATCCGATTTATTGACGCTGCCGGAAAAACGGTTAAAAAATCCGGATCGGCTTCATCAACAAAACGCAGTTAATACCCTAATCACACCGGCTACCGCATTATTTCAGCAATTCGGCTTTTACCGTGTTAAGGATTTCGAACGATTTTGTAGAATCAGGCGCCTCGGCGTAAACACGCAAAACAGGCTCAGTGCCCGACGGCCGTATCATTACCCAAGTCTCGTCCTCAAAAAAGAACTTATAGCCGTCCAGATCCTCTGTACGAGTGACTTTGAGACCACCAAAGTTTTTATAGCCTGATTTACAATTACTGATGATTTGCTGTTTTAACACTTCGGTTACATGCAGGTCATACCGTTCAACAGCAAATTTGCCTACGACATCATAAATTTCCTGCACCAAGTCGCTCAGGCTACGGCCTGTTTTGGCCATAAATTCCCAGATCATCAACCCGATCCAAATGCCGTCGCGCTCAGGAATGTGACCATTTACGGCAATACCGCCGGATTCTTCGCCCCCAACCATGAACGGTTTACCGGAATTAACGATGAGATCGCAAATGTATTTAAAGCCAATTTTGGTAACCGTATTGTTTATTCCGTAAGCATTGCAAAGCTTTTGAATTTTGCTTGTACAGGAGAAGGTTGAATACACCTCGCCGCGTTCGCCTTTCACTTTATACATATAGTGTATCAACAATAGCAAAATATGATGCGAATCGACAAAGTTGCCATCCTGATCATACAGCCCGATACGGTCTGCGTCGCCGTCGGTTACTAAGCCCGAAGCGATCTCACCCTCGGATATTTTGATGATGTCCTCAAATTCTTTAAGGTTTCGCTGTATTGGCTCGGGTGCCTGGCCGTCAAAGCCGGGATTATTTTCGCAATGCAAAAATGTAATATCCGGAAACAGGCGGCGCATGACGTTTTGGCCTGCCCCATACATTGCATCGTATGCCCAAACCAGCCCGCTGTCGCGGATGGCCGGAATATCGAAGCTGTTTTCGGCATGGGCCACATACATATCCTCCAGATCGATGAACTCCACCAGGCCGTCTTTATGATAGTCATTAACTGACTTCAAGATAAGATCGATCGAATCCGGGATAACGGATTCCACTTGTTCAATATCATCGGGTGTAGCCGGACCGCCATAAAAGGCTTTAATTTTGTAACCGTTATACGATGGCGGATTATGGCTGGCAGTGATAATAATGCCGGCGGAAGCCTGCTTGCGCACGGTTCCTAACGATATCATGGGTGTTGAAATAAAGGCATTTGAAGCGCGATAAACCTTAACTCCCTGCGAAGCCAATACCGAAGCTGTAATATCGGCGAAGAGCGGCCCGGCAAAGCGCGGATCACAGCCCACCACGGCGGATGGGTTTTGAAAAGACTTTTTTAACCATAAAGCAGTTGCGTACGCGACGCGTTTTACATTTTCGACGGTATAATCGTCGGCAATTATGGCTCTCCAGCCGTCTGTGCCAAATTTAATTTTATTCATGGTTAGTTATAAGTGGTTTAAAATCCTAATTTTAGCGCCTCAAAATTGATACAAGAATATCAATCATTTGTTGTAATAGGAAACAAAAAATGAAAGTTTTAAAATTTGGCGGAACATCGGTGGGAAGCCCGGAGCGGATGAAAAAACTGCTGGATATTATTGACCCTGCCGAAAGGCAGATCGTTGTGCTTTCAGCGGTGTCGGGCACTACCAACAGCCTGGTGGAAATTGCCGGGGCTTACGTTGCAGACGATAAAAATAAAGCTGCCGGTCTGATAGGCCAATTGAAAGATAAGTATGAGACTTTTGTAAACGAGTTATTTAACAAAAAGGAATACCTGGAGCAAGGGAAGGAAGTTATCGATTATCATTTTTCGCTGTTAAGCAACCTGGCTAAAGACCTTTTTACGAATATCGAAGAGAAAATAGTACTTGCCCAGGGCGAGTTGATATCCACTACGCTATATCATGTTTATTTAAAGGAAATCGGCGTACCGTCTGTTTTGCTTCCGGCACTTGATTTTATGAAGATAGACGAGGATAATGAGCCGATAGTTGATTATATAACGGAGCATATTAAACCACTGCTGGAAAAGCATCCTGAAAATAAATTATTTATTACGCAGGGATATGTATGCCGCAATAGTTTTGGCGAGGTGGATAACCTGCGCCGCGGCGGAAGCGATTATACCGCATCGTTAATCGGGGCCGGTATCCGCAGCGAAGAGGTACAGATTTGGACCGATATCGATGGCATGCATAATAACGATCCGCGGATTGTGAAGGGAACGAAACCCATAGCACAACTGTCATTTGACGAGGCGGCCGAGCTGGCCTATTTCGGGGCTAAAATACTGCATCCGCAGAGCGTATTTCCGGCCCAAAAATATAAAATACCGGTACGACTGCTAAATACGATGGATCCGAAAGCGCCGGGCACGTTGATCACAGACACAAGCGAAACGGACCGGATAAAGTCGATAGCTGCAAAAGATGGCATAACTGCTATAAAAATACAATCGAGCCGGATGTTGCTGGCGCATGGTTTTTTGCGCAGAGTATTTGAAGTGTTTGAGCGGTACCGGACCTCGATCGACATGATCACAACATCGGAGGTGGCTGTATCCTTAACCATTGACGACACCACCTATATTGAAGAGATCACTGCCGAATTATTAAGTTTCGGGTCGGTTGACATTGATAAAGATCAAACTATTATTTGCGTGGTTGGCGATTTTGGCGCCGAAAAGCATGGGTATGCCGCCCGTGTTCTGGAAGCGGTGAAACATATACCGTTACGGATGATATCATATGGGGGAAGCGACCATAATATGTCGCTGTTAATCAAAACAGAAGATAAAACAGAGGCATTAAGGAGTTTACATAACAGGCTATTTTAGCCTTACCTAAATCCTCTCCTTTGGAGAGGATTTAGAATTCATTAAGAATCATGTTCAACACAAAAGTTATAAATCGTTTCCAACAATTGGAGACACCGTTTTATTATTACGATCTGGATATCCTGCGCAAAACTTTGGATGCATGCCGTACGGCCTCATCAAAATATGGGTTTCATGTGCATTATGCGATGAAAGCCAATTTTAATGCTAAAGTGCTGGATACTATACAATCGTACGGTTTTGGCGCCGATTGCGTGAGCGGAAACGAGGTAAAGGCCGCGATAGAGCATGGTTTTGAAAAAGACCAGGTGGTTTTTGCAGGTGTGGGCAAAGCGGACAAGGAAATAAACCTGGCGCTGGATGCGGATATTTTTTGTTTTAATGCCGAGTCGGTGCAGGAACTATTGATCATTAACGACCTGGCGAAAGCCAAAAATAAAACCGCCAAAATAGCCATACGGATTAACCCGAATGTAGATGCGCACACCCATCACTACATTACCACCGGGCTGGAAGAAAATAAATTTGGCGTGAATACCTACCAGCTACCCGAGGTGGCGGAAGCTTTGCGCGGCTGTTCAAATCTTCAGTTTATAGGGATACACTTTCATGTAGGATCGCAAGTTACGGATATGGAAGTGTATAAAAGCCTCTGTATTCGGGTAAATGAAATACAGGACTGGTTTGAGGGCCATGGCTTTACGGTGAAGGTACTGAATACCGGCGGCGGCCTGGGCGTGGATTATCATAACCCCGACACCAATGGCGTATGCGATTTTGAAAGCTACTTTAAGGTGTTCAAGGATTTTTTGAATATTAAACCCGGGCAGGAAGTTCATTTTGAGCTGGGCCGCGCTTTGGTAGCGCAATCGTCGGCGCTTATATCAAGGGTATTGTATGTTAAAAACGGGTTGAAGAAGAACTTTCTGGTGCTGGATGCCGGCATGACGGAACTGATACGGCCGATGCTTTACCAGGCTTATCACCAGATCGAGAATTTGAGTCGGGAGTTAGAGGTTGGAGATCAGAGATCAGAGGTTAGAGATTTACCAGAAGCCGTTCATTACGATGTTGTCGGGCCGATATGCGAAAGCACCGATTGTTTTCAAAAGGACGTGGAGCTGCCACAATCCTACCGCGGCGACCTGATCGCTATCCGCACTGCCGGGGCCTATGGCGAGGTCATGGCCTCGGGCTACAATTTGCGGGACAGGGTTGGGAGTGTTTACTCCGGGTAAAGCGGAATAGCCTTATTAAAACAAACCCCATAAAAACGTTGTTTGCTGATGTAGTAACTTTACCCATTAGCAATGTATTTGTTGGATCCCGACTTAAAACAACCCTGAATTTCTATGGAGAAACCTGCTGAATTCAAGGTTAATAATTTCGATCTATTAAGGCTGATAGCTGCCACCCAGGTAATTTTTGATCATTGCGTTAGCCATTTACACATCCCTATAAGCAATTTAACCACGCACATTCTTTATTTATTTCCCGGGGTAAAAGTTTTTTTTGTGATAAGCGGCTACCTGATCTCTGCGTCCTATGAAAGAAACAATAATTTAAAAGATTATTTCCGGAACCGCGCCTTAAGAATATATCCGGGGCTATGGGCCTGTGTGTTTGTCACCATTATCGTTATCTCCATTACCGGGGTAAGCTTTTTAAATAAACAAACGCTAGCCTGGCTGCCTGCGCAACTGGTTGGAATAATTTATACGCCGCCTTTTTTGGAACATTATGGCTTTGGCTCTTATAACGGCAGCCTATGGACGATACCGCTGGAACTGCAGTTTTATCTGCTTTTGCCCATAGGTTATTTGCTGGTACCTAAAAAATGGCTTAATCAATTCTTTTTTGTGCTGACTGCGGTGTTTATCGGGTTAAGCTGCTGGTACCTGCTTAGCCGTACCGATTCGCTTTTATTCAAACTGGTTAGATACTCGTTTGCGCCGCATTTCTATGTTTTTTTGATCGGTGTGATTTTTCAGCGGCTACAGCTTTACAAGTCAAGGTTAATTTACAACAAAGGACTATTTTGGCTGGTTGGATACGTGGCGCTTAACCTGATCCTTGTGGACCGGGTAAATCCTTTGGCATTTACATTTGGCTATACCATCGTACTGGCATTTTGCATCATTTCGCTGGCCTATACACTGCCGGGCATATCAAAAAAATTGCTGCGCACGAACGATATTTCGTATGGGATTTACATTTATCACGGCCTGATCCTGACTGTTATTGTGCAGGAACATTTTGCGGTTCCGGTGATGGTGATCGTGCTATTAGCCTATATAGCAGGCTATTTATCATGGATACTGGTTGAAAAGCCCTTCATCCAGAAAAAGAAAAAAACCATACGCGCCACTACATAACTGCGCTTAATAGTACGCTGTTAAAATATGCGCCCAAATCGTATGAATATCCCGCCTCCGATTTCGGCCGTGCCGAAATAATTTTTGACTTTAATGTAATAGCTAAATTTAGGGTAAAGATTAAGAAAACCTAAGTCAAAAAACTGGGGATATATATTCGGAACCGTTTTGTTATTATTGTCAATAAGTTGGTCGTAGCCGAGGGTCGATCCCAAGAAAAGACGGAAACTCTGTTGAACTTTCTTATCCTGGGTGCGGGTCAAAATCTCAGTGGTTAACCCAATGGTAAACAAATCGGTTCGCGGGTCGACGAAGTAGCCAGGCTGACCATTAAGAAATTGGCGGAAGCCGGCGTACGCCCCAAATTCGTGACTGTACGCTGCCTCAAATCCAAGATATCTGTATTCCAATCGTTCAGATCGGGAAGGAGAAAATAAATTGGCGGAAGCACGGGCGCCGACGGCGCCGTAATATTTGCTGGTAAAATAATTGACTCCGCCGTTTGCAATCGCGCCATTTTCATAGTCTCCCAAAACACCAAAAGCGCCGTATGCGAAGTTAACATGATTAAAAACGTAACCACGGCTCACGTTAATTTGCGCAGATTCCTGCTGATCGTTATGATTGACAAAAGGAGCCAAATTTAACGCCGCTGAAATATACGTTGCCGCTTTTACTGAATCGAAAGACGAAGGTTTAGGCTGATAGACGATATCGCGCCGGTAAAGCGCAGGTGTATAAACATGCGAGCAGGAAGCAAGCATCAAAGACATTCCCGATAACACCAGCCATTTAAATTTCATTACACTAAATGTTCCGTGAGCTTAAAAACGCAAACCGGCCCTCAACTCCGCGCCATCCGTATGAAACTCGTACACAAGAAAAATTCTTTTCATTTGCATAAAGTACGCGAAGGAAACCGTGTTCATTACAGGATAATATAGCTGTTTCGGCGCAGCCGGGTTCTTATAGCTGTTGTCTCCGATCGTTCGCCCAAGGAACATCCGGAATCCAAATTGCATGGGGTGCCGGCTGGCATGCCATATTACCTCGCTTGTGCCGCCTACTGTGACGATATCCGTGCGTGGATCAGTGAAAAAATTAGGTTGAGTCGCAATACTTTTGCGAAAGTCTGCGTAGTCGCCAAATTCATGGCTATAGGCCATCTCAACGCCTATAAAGCGAATATCGACATGACCTGAGTTAATAAAAGCATCAACCGAAAATCTTCCGCCAACATTTCCGAACGATTTGTTGTTAAAGTAAGCAGGCTGGGTTGCGTCCTTATTGGTTTGATTACTATAGCTACCGATGGCGCCGAATACGCCATACGATAAATTAAAGTTATCAAAAGTATATCCTTGCCCAATATTGATCAGTTCCCCGGAGATCATATCAAAAGAGTTGTTGTCGTTCGGCGCATCCGCTGACAAATACGACAGGGATATGTAACCCGCATGATGGTTTGAATCGGACGACATTGGTTTTGGCTGGTACGAAATATCACTTGAATACATTGCCGGGCCGTATAAATTGATCTGAGGACCAGTAACTACGCACGAACTGTAAAAGAACAGGATGAGAATCAGCGAAAAATAAATTTTCAATCCTTTCATGCGCTTAAGCAATTAGAACTTAAAGCCAAACCGGGCAAAAATATTGCTTCCAACCTCGAAGGTGGCGAAATAGTGTTTGAATTTGATAAAATAACTCACCTTCGGAAAAATATTCCGAAACAGCCTGTCTGAGGGAGTCTCGCCGGCATAGAAGGTGTCGTCCAGCGGATTATGCCCTAATGTTGTGCCTAAAAAACCGCGGATACCATGCTGAAAGCCCACATTATCGATGTTATGAAATATCACCTCGGTTGTTAATCCAATGGTAAAAAGATCGGTCCTTGTATCGGCATAAAAATCAGGCTGACCATTTATTGCATTGCGGAAATTGGCATAGTCGCCAAATTCGTGGCTATAGGCAACTTCCATTCCTATATACCTGAAATCGACGCGGCCGGAATTAACATAAGCATTCACCGAGGCCCTGCCGCCGACGGCGCCAAAAAACTTGTCGTTAAAATAATTGGGCTCACCGGAATTGATGGCACCGTTTTGATAATCGCCCAATACGCCGAAGGCGCCGTATGCCAGGTTAAAATGATCGAAAACGTATCCCCGGCTTACGTTAAACTGGGTGCTTACTACGAAGTCGGCTAAATTTGGATTACTGTAAAAATTTATGCCGCCGGAAAGATAAGTAGCTGATTTTGCGGTGTCGAACGATGCCGGTTTCGGCTGGTACGCTATGTCCTGGTGGTAGAGCGCCGGCGAATATACTTTTGAACAAGACGTAAGTAACAGAGCTGCGAAACATACGGCTAACAGGGTTTTACAATACATATAAGTGTTTAAGGTTGCCTAATATACAATATATTTAATTTGGGGCATTTATTCATTGCATTTTAATGGAGCAGTTTGTTGCCGTATTCAAAATGAAAATTTTATTTATTACGTTTACGACGCTAAAAAGTGTAACAAGAACAATTATTTTTATAATTCAATTTTTTAGGCGAAACCCACTCCTTAATGTATAGAGATCAGTTTGTTATCGGTGTTGACTATGGAACGGATTCCGTGCGTTCAGTAATCGTCGATACACGGGATGGAACGGAGATCGCGTCGTCGGTGTTTTTATATCCAAGATGGCAGCGCGGGCAATATTGTGACGCCGCGCAAAACCGGTTCAGGCAACACCCGCTTGATTATATTGAGGGACTGGAGCATACGATCAAAGACTGTATAAAAAAAGCCGGGGGCCCATCGGTTGCGGTTGCCGTCAAAGCCATCTCTGTCGACACAACGGGCTCCACGCCGGTGGCTGTTAACGGGCAAGGCGTCCCGCTGGCGTTGACGCCGGGTTTTGAAAATAATCCCAACGCAATGTTCGTGCTTTGGAAGGACCATACGGCGGTTAAGGAGGCTGCAGAAATAAACGAACATGCGACGAAATTTCCGGTCAATTATCTTCAATATGTCGGTGGCATTTACTCGTCGGAATGGTTTTGGGCCAAATTGCTGCATGTGTTAAGAGAGGATGCCCAGGTTACAAAAGCCTGCCACTCGTGGGTGGAACACTGTGACTGGATCCCTTACTTGTTAAGCGGCGGCAAACACATCAGCGAAATGAAGCGTGGCCGCTGTTCAGCCGGTCATAAAGGATTATGGGCGGCTGAATTTGGGGGCTTACCGCCCGACCAGTTTTTTACATCGCTCGACCCGCTGCTGACAGGATTTACTAAAAGACTATATAAGGAAACCTATACATCGGACCGGGCGGCAGGAACACTGAGCCAGGAGTGGGCCGGCCGTTTAGGTCTAAATACCGATGTAATCATCGGTGTGGGCGCTTTTGATGCGCATATGGGAGCCGTAGGCGGGCAAATTGAACCTTATCATTTAAGCAAGGTGATGGGCACCTCCACATGCGATATACTGGTGGCTCCCAACCGGGATATGGAAGGCAAATTGGTTAAGGGGATCTGCGGGCAGGTGGATGGCTCGGTGATACCCGGTATGCTGGGCCTGGAGGCAGGGCAATCTGCTTTTGGCGATACGTATGCATGGTTTAAAAATTTGCTGTCCTGGCCGCTGAATGAGCTGCTGAGCCGATCATCGGTCATAGATGCAGATACAGCCGAAGCTTTAAGAAATGAAATTGCGGCACAAATCATTCCCGAACTCAGCCGAAAGGCGGCACAACTGCCTTTAGAAGAAGACGCCGAGCTCTCCGTAGACTGGCTGAACGGCCGGCGCACGCCCGACGCCAACCAACTGCTCAAAAGTGCGATCACCGGTTTAAACCTGGGCAGCGATGCACCGCGGGTTTTCCGTGCGCTGGCCGAAAGCACATGCTTCGGCGCCAAAAGCATTGTCGACCGTTTTAACGAAGAGGGCGTGCCGGTAAAGGGGCTGATCGGCATTGGCGGGGTAGCAAAAAAGTCGCCATACATTATGCAAATGATGGCCGACGTGCTGCAAATGCCGATTCGCATTCATCAATTTGAACATACCTGTGCGCTTGGAGCGGCCATGTTTGCTGCTACTGCAGCAGGAATATACCCGACAGTTGAAAAGGCTATGGCTGCCATGGGTGGTGGCTTTGAGACGACTTATACTCCTGATGCAATGCGTTCGACTTTATATCAAGGCCGATATAAAAAATACCTGGAACTTGCCGCACACGTTGAACAACATACAAGCTGATACGCCATGAATATACCCCTTCATATTATTTTGGAAAAGCCGCCGGCAAATGTTGTTTTCGCGCTTCAAAGAGGCTCGGGAAATGACTATCAAACGGTGCAGGTGCAAACGGCTAACGGCGGCGATCTAACTTTCGACTTTACGGTTGAAGTAAAAGGCGATAAAGGGAAAGACGAACTCCCTGATTTTAGGGGGCCATTTGTCCAGGGGCCAAGGATGGGCAGGTTTATTTACCTCGATATCGGTACCTATGCAAAACATGCAGGATCGCCAGTGGGCGGTCGGATGAAGATACCTTTGACAGGTATTACGTGGGAAACAGTCGGCCAATTAAATGAAACTAAGGGATTGCAAACCCGCATTGCGGGAACGGGGAAAAATGGCGGGCCAAACTACGCCACCGTAAAGCCGTTTATTGGCTGGAATATAAAAACAACTTAGATTTAATGGGATGAGTAAATACGAGCATATACAGAAACAGGCTTACAAAGCGAATATAGAATTGCCGAAACTGAACCTGGTGATCTTCACTTTCGGTAATGTAAGCGCGGCGGACCGCGAGCTGGGTGTATTTGCCATTAAGCCGAGCGGTGTTCCTTATGAAGACTTGTCACCGGATAAAATGGTGATCGTAGATTTTGACGGAAAGGTGGTTAAGGGAAAACTCAGGCCATCGTCGGACACCAAAACGCACGCGGTATTGTATAAGGAATGGGAAGAGATCGGGGGGATTTGCCATACGCACTCAACCTATGCCACGGCCTGGGCGCAATCGCAGCGGTGCATCCCGATATATGGCACCACCCATGCCGACCATAAAACAGTTGACGTTCCTTGTGCGCCTCCGATGGATGATGCAATGATCGCAGGTGACTATGAATACGAAACCGGATACCAGATAATCAATTGCCTGAAAGAAGAAAACCTAAATTATAAAGAAGTGGAGATGATACTGGTGGGTAACCATGCGCCGTTTACCTGGGGTAAAACAGCCGAAAAGGCCGTTTACAATAGTGCGGTATTGGAATCCATCGCGCAAATGGCGTATTTGACGGAGCAGATCAACCCAAAAGCGGCAAGACTAAAAGATTCGTTAATAAAAAAGCATTTTGAGCGTAAGCATGGACCCGGTTCTTATTATGGACAGGGTAAATAGGTCATTCGGTCATTGTATCATTAGGTCATTTTTAAATTTCCAAATCTGAATAACGATGATAATTCTAAAAGAATACGAACTCTGGTTTGTTACCGGCAGCCAGCATTTATATGGCGATGAAACGCTGAAAAAGGTTGCCGAACATTCGGAGCAAATTGCACGGTCATTTAACGACGACAAGCAGATGCCTGTGCGTGTGGTTTACAAGCCGACCGTAAAATCGACTGAGGAAATTTACGCGGTTTGCCAGGATGCCAACACCACCAAAAATTGCATTGGCATTATTGCCTGGATGCACACATTTTCGCCCGCGAAGATGTGGATTGGCGGTTTAAAGATATTACGGAAGCCTTTGCTGCACCTGCACACCCAGTTTAACCGCGATATCCCGTGGGACAGCATCGATATGGATTTTATGAATCTGAACCAAAGCGCCCACGGCGACCGGGAGTTTGGTTTTATCATGTCGCGCATGCGGCTGAACCGGAAGGTTGTGGTTGGGCACTGGCAGGATATTGAGGTGCTAAGCGAGCTGGGTGCATGGAGCCGCGTAGCGGCCGGATGGCACGACTGGCAGGACGCGAAGTTTGTGCGCTTTGGCGACAATATGCGCTACGTAGCTGTTACCGACGGCGATAAAGTGGAGGCCGAAATCAAGTTTGGCTATTCGGTAAATACCCATGGCGTCGGCGACCTGGTAAAGGTTATTAACGAAATAAGCGATAGAGAAATCGATGCGCTTACTGCTGAGTATGAAGAAAAATATGCGGTCGCTCCGGCGTTGCAAAAGGGCGGCGAGCAGTGCGTTTCGTTGCGCGAGGCGGCAAAAATTGAGCTTGGCTTACTGGCTTTTTTGCGGGATGGCAACTTTAAAGGTTTTACCGATACCTTCGAGGACCTGCACGGTTTGGCGCAGTTGCCCGGCATTGCGGCGCAGCGGCTGATGGGACAGGGCTATGGCTTTGCCGGCGAAGGCGACTGGAAAACAGCCGCGCTGGTGCGTGCCATGAAAGTAATGGGTAGCGGGCTGGAAGGCGGGAACTCTTTTATGGAAGATTATACCTACCATTTCGATCCCGAAAACCAAATGGTATTGGGATCGCATATGCTGGAGATCTGCGAGTCGATAGCGGCTGGTAAAGCGAAATGCGAGATACACCCGCTTGGTATAGGCGGTAAAGCCGACCCGGTGCGACTGGTGTTCAATGTGGCGGGCGGACCCGCGCTGAACGCTTCGGTGATTGACATGGGTAACCGTTTCCGGCTGCTGGTGAACGAAGTGGAAGCCGTTACACCGGAACATAATCTGCCTAAGCTGCCCGTCGCCCGGGTATTATGGAAACCTTACCCGGATATGAAAACCGGGTGCGCGGCATGGATACTGGCAGGCGGCGCACATCATACTTGTTATAGTCAGAACCTCACTTCGGGGCAGCTGGCTGATTTTGCCGAAATGGCGGGCATTGAATATGTGCTGATCGACAAAGAAACCCGCCTGCACCAGCTGAAGAAGGAACTACAGTGGAGTGAGGTGTATTATAGGTAGCGGCATTGTCTCGTCAGAACCAAGATTCAAGAGTCAAGAGCCAATAAATTACACTCAATTACCCAGCAGTTCCTTTATAAACCCGGCGTTAAAATCGGCTGCAAAGCCAACAATGCCTATTATTTTGCTAAACTCTTGCGGGGCATGGGTTGTGGTGATCACAACGGTTTTCATACCGGCGTTTTCGGCGGCCTGGGCGCCTTTGGGCACGTCTTCAAAAACCAGGCAATCCGTTGGCGGCACGTTTAATAGTTCTGCGGCCTTTAAAAACGTTTCCGGGTCCGGCTTGCTGAGCTTTACGTCGTCGGCGGTGACGATGGCTTTAAAATAATGGCGAATGTTTAGGTTATCGAGCACAAAATCCACATTGAACGGGATGGCGGCCGTGCCAATGGCCATGGGGATGTTTTGCTGATAAGCTTTTTCTAAAAATTCATGCAGCCCCGGCAAAAGCTTTAGCTGCGGCAAAAATTCTTCCTGGTACTTTTTCTCTTTCTCCAACGACAGGCGGTCCATTTCTTCGAGCGTAAACCGGGCCGGGCCAAACATCCGTACCAGCACTTCCTGGTTTTTGCCGTACATCTGCGGCTTCACCTCGCCCCAGCTAAAATTGCCGCCCAATTGGTTGTTCAGCAGGTTTTGCCATGCACGGGTATGATAGTCCATATCGTCGATCATGGTGCCGTTCAGGTCGAAAATAAAAGCTTTCATGGGTGGAGTTTGCGGCAAAAGTAGGGTTTTATATAGTTCGCCGAAAAGTTTTACCTTTTACCTTTCTCCTTTAACCTCCTTTCAGCTTTCACCTTTTTTTTCCATCTTGCATGGATAAACCGGGATCGTGAATAATAAAATAAAATCGTTAAAGGAAAAACGCGAACAAGCCTACCTGGGCGGCGGCAAGGCCCGCATTGAAAGTCAGCATAAAAAGGGCAAGCTTACCGCGCGCGAGCGGCTGCACTTTTTGATGGACGAGGGCTCGTTCCAGGAGATCGGTATGCTGGTGGCCCACCGGTCTACGGATTTTGGGATGGAGAAGGAAAAGTATCCCGGCGACGGCGTTGTTACCGGCTACGGTACGATCAACGGGCGGCTGGTATATGTGTTTTCGCAGGATTTTACCGTTTTTGGCGGGTCGCTGTCCGAAACGCATGCCGAAAAGATCTGCAAGATCATGGACCTGGCCATGAAGAACGGCGCGCCGGTAGTCGGGCTGAACGACTCGGGCGGGGCGCGTATACAGGAGGGCGTGGTATCGCTGGGCGGCTATGCCGACATTTTTTATCGCAATACCATGGCATCGGGCGTGGTGCCGCAAATATCGGCCATTATGGGGCCTTGCGCGGGCGGCGCGGTGTACTCGCCCGCTATTACGGATTTTATTTTAATGGTCGAGAATACATCCTACATGTTCGTGACCGGGCCGAACGTGGTAAAAACGGTTACCCACGAACAAGTGACCTCGGAAGAACTGGGCGGCGCGACCACGCATGCCACCAAATCGGGCGTGACGCATTTTGCCTGCGCCAACGAGATCGAGGCCATTCAAAATGTCAAAAAGCTTTTGAGTTATATGCCGCAGAACTGCGAGGACACCGCGCCTGCGTTGCCTTACGAGGTTGAAGACGAGATCCGGGAAGAATTGAATACCCTGATGCCGGAGAACGCCTCTCAGCCTTACGACATCCGCGAAATTATAGATCATGTGATCGATGCAGATTCATTTTTAGAGGTCCATAAAGATTTCGCAGAAAATATTGTGGTTGGGTTTGCCCGCCTGGCGGGGCGCAGCATCGGGATCGTAGCTAACCAGCCTGCTTTTTTGGCAGGCGTCCTGGATATCCATTCATCAACCAAAGGCGCGCGCTTTGTGCGGTTCTGCGATAGTTTCAATATCCCGTTACTGGTGTTCGAGGATGTGCCCGGTTTTTTGCCAGGTACCGACCAGGAGTGGAACGCCATCATCACCAATGGCGCTAAACTGCTTTTTGCTTTTTGCGAGGCGACCGTGCCGCGCATCACCGTCATCACCCGGAAAGCTTACGGCGGCGCTTATGACGTGATGAACTCCAAGCACATCGGCGCGGACATGAACTTTGCCTGGCCCACGGCCGAAATAGCCGTTATGGGCGCCAAGGGCGCCGCCGAGATCATTTTTAAGCGTGAGATCAACGCGGCCGACGATAAAGAAGCCAAATGGCGCGAGATGGAACTGGCCTATTCGGATATTTTTGCCAACCCCTACCGCGCTGCCGAACGCGGCTTTATCGACGAAGTGATAGAGCCTGCCGAAACAAGGCTAAAACTGATCCACGCGTTTAAAATGCTCGAAAATAAGGTGGTCAATAATCCCAGGAAAAAGCACGGGAATATCCCGTTGTGAGGAGGTGAAAGGTAAAAGGATAAAGGCGAAAGCCACGTTGCCCCTAAAGATTTAATATAACAAATTTTACTTTTACCCTTCGCCTTTAATCTTTCACCTAAAAATGATCTCCATTGAACAAATCACACCCGAACTAACCTGGCGATTGCGGCGTGAGGTGTTATATCCCAACCAAAAAATATTTGAGATGGAAATGGATGAGGATGCTGAGGGGATCCATTTCGGCGCGTTTAACGATGATAAGCTGGCGGGCGTAGTTTCGTTATTTCAAAAAGGAACCGATTTTCAGTTTCGTAAACTGGCCGTCGATCCTTCGGTTCAAAAAATAGGTATCGGCCGCAGCCTTTTAAATTATATTACCGCATATGCCACGGAAAATAAAGCGACGCGCATCTGGTGCAATGCCCGCTCAACCGCGATTGGATTTTATCTGAAAGCCGGGTTCATTCAAACCGGGAAGCTGTTTTCCAAAAATGGATACGACTATGAGGTCATGGAAAAAATTGTCTGAACCGCCGATTTACCTGATTTTCTGATTTCGATGAATCCATAATTAAGATTTCCAAAGCTTTCTGCTTTTACCTTTCTGCTTTCCGCCTTTTACCTTTCGCCTTATTCATTATATTTGCCCCTGCGCCCGCCAAACGGGTACAAACTGCCATGGCTAAAAAAAAATCGGATGCCCCAAAGCACATCCCTGTTGTAACCGAAACATCGTTATCATTTTTCGAAAAATATATCAATAACCCTTCGCCAACGGGCTTTGAATGGCCCGGGCAGCAGTTATGGCTGGATTATTTAAAGCCCTACATCGATGATCATTATGTAGACAATTACGGCACTGCTGTAGGCATCATTAATAAAGATGCACCCTACAAAGTAGTTATCGAGGCGCATGCCGACGAGATATCGTGGTTCGTCAACTATATTACCAGCGACGGGTTGATCTACGTGATCCGTAACGGTGGCTCCGACCACCAGATAGCGCCGTCGAAAAGGGTGAATATCCACACGGATAAAGGCATCGTAAAGGCGGTATTCGGCTGGCCGGCTATCCATACCCGCACACCCGGCGAAAAAGAAGAAGCGCCCACCCTTAAAAATATTTTCCTGGATTGCGGCTGCACCACTAAAGAGGAAGTGGAGGCCATGGGCATCCATGTGGGCTGCGTGATAACCTACGAAGACGAGTTTATGGTTTTGAATAACCGCTATTATGTGGGTCGTGCGTTAGACAATCGTGCCGGCGGATTTATGATCGCCGAGGTTGCCAGATTATTAAAAGAAAACAATGTTAAGCTGCCATTTGGGCTATATATCGTAAACGCGGTGCAGGAAGAGATTGGCTTGCGTGGCGCCGAGATGATCGCACACCGCATAAAACCGAATGTTGCGATTGTGACCGATGTTACACATGATACGCAAACACCGATGATCAGCAAGATCACACAAGGCGACCTGGCCTGCGGCAAAGGGCCCGTGGTATCATACGCGCCGGCTGTGCAAAATAATTTAAACAAGCTGCTGATCGAATCGGCCGAAAAGGCGAGCATTCCCTTCCAGCGCCAGGCTTCGTCGAGGTCGACCGGCACGGATACTGATGCCTTCGCCTACTCGAACGATGGCGTACCTTCAGCACTGATCTCGTTGCCGTTGCGCTATATGCATACCACGGTTGAGATGATCCACAAGGAAGACGTGGATAACGTAATTCGTTTGATCTATGAATCGCTGCTCAATATTAAAGCGGGCCAGGACTTCCGGTATATTAAATAATGCACCGGTAAAAACATTTTTGTAAGTATTTCATTATTCTACCTGTATTAATCACCCGCAAAAAAGAATGAAACCGACACTACTTATTTTAGCCGCAGGAATGGCAAGCCGTTATGGAAGCATGAAGCAAATAGACGGCTTTGGTCCGCATGGCGAAACGATTATTGATTATTCCATTTACGATGCCATTAGGGCTGGTTTTGGTAAGATCAGCTTTATTATCCGCGAAGAATTTGCCGATGCATTTAAAGCGATCTATGAGCCTAAATTAAAGGGCCGTATTGAAACAGATTACGTTTTTCAAAGTTATGATCTAAAGCCATTTGGCATTGATAAAACGATCGAACGGGCAAAGCCATGGGGCACCGCACATGCTGTGCTGGCCGCCCGCAACCAGGTAAAAGAATCGTTTTGCGTGATCAATGCCGACGATTTTTACGGATATGATTCGTTTAAAAAAATGGCCGACTTTTTAACGACCGAAGCCGCCGATGATAAGTATTCGCTGATAGGCTACCAGATTGATAAAACCTTATCCGATTATGGCTCCGTATCGCGCGGGGTTTGCAAGGTGGACGATAACGGCAATATGGTGGAGATAAACGAGCGCACCGAGGTATACTTTACTGAAGGCGGCAAAGTTGCTTATAGAGACGCAACCGGCGAACATCCATTGCCGAACGATACCCGCGTATCGATGAATTTCTGGGGCTTTACACCGGCTGTATTTAAACAAAGCGAGCCAATGTTTAAACGCTTTGTGGAAGCCAATGAAAACAACCCAAAAGCCGAGTTTTTTATTCCGCTGGTTGCCGATGAGCTGATAAAAAGCGGCACTGCTTCATTCAAGGTTATCCCGACCGCGTCCAAATGGTTTGGCGTAACTTATAAGGAAGATAAGCCGATCGTACAGGAAAACATTTCCCAACTCGTAAAGAATGGGACCTACCCGGAAAATTTGTGGCCGTAAAATGTTGTTAAACTGAGAGGCTATTTCACAAGGTTTCCTCTAAAATTACAATTGAAAGCTTACTTAGTCGGGATTGATTACTTTGATAATTTCGCCTATTATAATATAGCCGCACACCCGCATTCCTGCTTTCAACAAAAGTGCTTTAGATGCTTGATTGTTAACATTGCATCGAGCGGCGGGAATCCTATTTAACTTATAAGCTTCCTTTTTTAGTTCCTGCACAATCAAAACGCCATATCCTTGCTTTCTAAAGTTTTCCTTCACCTCATAATACATATCAATGTAAGGGAAATTATAGTTCCATATAAAACCGCCCGTAGCAATAACTTCTCCATTTTTTTGTATACAGTAAGCATCCCATTCATCTGAATTTTTACTTTTTACAAATTGAGCATCGTCTATTGGAAAGTCTGTTTCAAAAGCTATTTCGAACAGTATGGCTTCAGCGTTGATATTTTTTGCTGATTCAAATGCTATACTGGCAAGTAAAATATCATTGGTCTGGCATTCTACAAAACTGGCACTTGCCGCTACTATAAATTGATTAAATATTCGCCTGGCATATTTTCTAAAAGGCTGGTCTAAGAAAAACTCACATATTGTATCCCGATCTTCACGCTTATCCTTACCCCATACTGACCCATAACCGATAGGGCGTTCTTTAAACTTAAACAGGTAATTATCCACCCATCCTGCACCATGACATTTATTATAAATGAATTGAAAATTAGCTTCCGCGAGAAATAATCGCCGATGTGGCTCGATATCCGTCTCTTGTACTTTTAAGATTTCAAATTCCATAAGATTGTAAAATTATTGACTGTAATTAAAAACACTAAAAAATAAAAATACCTATTTGCAGAGAGGGCGCAAAGTAACGCAGAGATTCTTTGTGCCAAATATAATTCGCTTTCCTTTGCCATTTATACGTTATCAGATTAGTCTCTTTCTTATCCAAACTTTCCCGGTAACGCGCCAAGTGATTTTATTTATTTTTGAGAGCACCAATTTTCAAAACCATGAAACGTTCTGGCTGTTCTCTCCTTATTCTGCTATCATTTTATTCAACGTGCGTATTGGCGCAGCAACATATGCAAACAGAACTATTAGGAAATACGGAGAGCGTTAGTAAAAACGGTAACGTTTTAGTTATAAAAACCCGCGAGGCCGAAGCGCGCGTATGGGTTTACAGTCCGTCGGTTATTCGCGTGAGCATCAGCAAGGAGCATAGCGCGGATACATCATTCGCGGTAATCCGCAGCCCGGAAAATAAACTGGACTATACCGACTCAGGAAATGAGATCGTCCTAAATACCGGCGCATTAAAACTGCAGATCAGCAAATCGCCGCTGCGCTTTAAATTTTACACTGCTGATGGTAAAGCATTGAGCGAGGACGATGAGCGTTTTGGCGTAAACTGGCAGGGAAGCCGGGTGATCAATTACCGCAAGCTGTATAAGGACGAAAAGTTTATCGGCCTGGGTGAAAAAACCGGCGACCTTAACCGCCGCGGCGCCTCGTACACCAACTGGAACACCGATGCGCCGGAGCATAACCCAAAGTCGGACCCGCTGTATGAAACGTTCCCGTTTTTTGTAGGGCTACATGATGGATTAACCTACGGGTTGTTTTTTGACAATATGCATAAAAGCTATTTTGATTTTGGCGCGAGCACCGACGACCAGATGAGCTGGTTTGGCGCGGACGGCGGCGATATGAACTATTATTTCTTCGGCGCGCAGAGTGTGGCGCAGATCATTGAAGATTATACCTGGCTAACCGGTAGGATGGAAATGCCGCCGCTTTGGAGCCTGGGATATCAGCAATGCCGCTGGAGCTATATGAGCGCCGACGAGGTGCTTAGCGTAGCAGAAAATTTCCGAAAGGAAAAAATACCTGCGGATGTGATGTATTGCGATATTGATTACATGGACCAGTATAAAATATTTACCTGGAACAAAAAAACTTTCCCCGATCCAAAAGGACTGATCGATAAACTTAAAGCAATGAACTTTCACCTGGTTACCATTGTCGACCCGGGGATAAAAATAGAAAAAGGTTATAAGGAATATGACGAGGGCGTTGCCAACAACTATTTCGCAACCTATCCAAACGGCGAAAAGTACATCGGCAGTGTTTGGCCCGGCAGGTGTCACTTTCCCGATTTTTACAGGGATGATGTGCGCAAATGGTGGGGCGAGGCATTCACTGCGCTGACCGAACCCGGGGTAGAAGGTTTTTGGAACGACATGAACGAGCCGGCAGCCTGGGGGCAAGACATTCCCTGGATGGTGAAATTTGGCGACTACTATATGCCTGAGGTGCGCAACGCTTATGGTATGGAAATGGCGCGCGCGACTTATGAGGGTACCAAAAAAATATTGGGCAATAAGCGCCCGTTTGTGCTTACCCGCGCTGCTTATTCGGGCACGCAACGGTACTCGGCAGTATGGACCGGCGATAATTCCGCCTATGATGCGCATATGCTGCTCGGGCAGCGCATGGTAAACAGCCTGGGCATAACCGGCATGTCGTTAGTGGGCGTGGATATCGGCGGTTTTATGGGAGATCCTACACCTGAGCTGATGGTGCGGTGGAACTCGCTGGGCGTATATACCCCGATGTTCCGTAACCACGCCATGAAGGGCACCAAATACCGCGAGCCGTGGCGCTGGGGCAAAGAGAACGAGGCGATCATTAAGAAAGACATCGAAGAGCGGTACCGTTTGCTGCCGTACATCTATTCCGGTTTTTACCAGTCGCACCAAACAGGCATACCGCTCAGTCGGACGCTGGCGATCGACTATACACAGGATGAAAATGTATTTGATGTAAAATATCAGAACCAATTTTTGTTTGGCGACGCCTTGCTGGTTGCGCCCGTTGAAAGCACCAAATTCAGCGAAGAAGTTTACCTGCCCAAAGGCGATTGGTACCGTTTGAGCACCGGCGAAAAATTCACCGGCGGAAGATCCATTTTAGCCCCTGCCCCGTTAACCGACTTGCCGGTTTTTGTTAAGGCCGGAGCCATCATCCCGATGCAGAACGTGGTGCAAAGCACGCGCGACAAAGGCGACGGGATTTTGGAGCTGAATGTTTGGTATGGCAAGGAAGCCAACAGCTTCGTTTATTACGAGGATGACGGCTCTTCATACAATTATCAAAAAGGCGATTATTATAAAAGAACAATCAGTTTTGATCCGGCAAAAAATATGATCAGCCTGTCGGCAGCTGAAGGCTCTTTTAAATCAAAATACAACCAAATTAAGTTAGTTCTGCATAGCTTTAAAAGAGGGGGTAAGAACCTAAAAGTTAACGGTAAAACGACTGCCTTAACGGCAAATACCGTAAGCTTTGATAACAATAGACGCGAGATAAAAATTGATTTTTAGCGAAATTTGCGTAACTTTAAATATGTCATTATCATACAAAATATTGCTGAAGCCTGAGCCCGAAGGGGGCTATACGGTTAATGTACCGGCATTACCTGGTTGTATTACTTATGGTATTGACCTGGAAGATGCACAACGTAATGCCAAAGAAGCAATTGAATTGTACATCGAAAGCTTAAAAGAACATGGCGAGGAACTCCCCTCTGACGAAGACGTTCTTGAATATAATCTACAAGTTTTTGAATGAGCAGAAAAGCGCACAGTTCGCAAGAGATAATTGATCTGCTTAAAGCCGCCGGATTTGTTCTTGACCGTGTAAAAGGAAGTCATCATATTTTTTATCACCCTCAAAATAAAAAACGAGCCGTAGTTCCGCACCCAAAGAAGGATTTGCCTGTGGGAACGGCCCGAACTATACTGAAGCAAGCCGGGTTCGAATAACGGCATAAAACAACAAACCCCGGCTAACGAATTAACCGGGGTTTGTTATATAAACCTCTTAGTCCGGAGGACTCCTGTGGAGGAGGCGGTTTATTTCACTTCTTCAAAGTCGACGTCGGTTACGGTATCTGCGTTACCTTCGTTGTGGCCGCCCGCTGATGGACCTGCGCCGTTACCGTCAGAGCCCGGCTGAGCCTGGCCTGCATCGGCGGTTGCTTTGTACATTTCTTCGGAAGCCGCGGTCCATGCGGTATTTAATTCGGCTTGCGCGGTATCGATATCTTCGAAGTTTTTAGCGGCATAAGCTTCTTTAAGCTTGGTTAAGCCTGCTTCGATCGGCGCTTTCTTATCAGCCGATATCTTATCGCCATACTCTTTCAGTTGCTTTTCGGTGCTGAAGATCAGGGCATCGGCGGCGTTCAGTTTTTCAACTTCTTCTTTTGCTTTTTTGTCAGATTCGGCATTTGCTTCTGCTTCGTCCTTCATTTTCTTGATCTCGGCTTCGGTCAAACCTGACGAAGCTTCGATACGGATCTTCTGTTCTTTACCGGTCGCTTTATCTTTTGCCGATACGTTCAATATACCGTTCGCGTCGATATCAAAGGTTACTTCGATCTGCGGCACACCGCGTGGTGCAGGTGGTATTCCGTCCAGGTGAAAACGACCTATCGTCCTGTTAGCTGACGCAATCGGGCGCTCACCTTGCAATATGTGGATCTCAACCGAAGGCTGATTATCAGATGCGGTAGAGAATGTTTCCGATTTTTTCGTTGGGATAGTTGTATTTGCTTCAATCAGCTTAGTCATCACACCACCCATGGTTTCGATACCCAATGAAAGCGGGGTAACATCCAGTAACAATACATCTTTTACTTCGCCGGTTAATACACCGCCTTGTATAGCAGCACCGATGGCAACCACTTCGTCGGGGTTTACACCTTTTGAAGGAGCCTTGCCAAAGAATTTTTCAACGGCTTCCTGTATCGCAGGGATACGGGTTGAACCACCCACTAAAATCACTTCGTCGATATCTTTAGTGGTGTAACCGGCACTTTTCAATGCTGTTTTACAAGGTTCGATGGTACGTTTTATTAAACTGTCGGCAAGCTGCTCAAATTTAGCGCGGGTTAAAGTTTTAACAAGGTGCTTTGGCACGCCGTCGGCGGCGGTGATGTAGGGCAAGTTTATTTCAGTTTGAGCCGAGCTCGATAACTCGATTTTTGCTTTTTCAGCCGATTCTTTTAAACGCTGCAAAGCCATCGGGTCCTTACGCAGGTCAACGCCTTCGTCGTTTTTAAATTCGTCAGCTAACCAGTCGATAATCACCTGGTCAAAGTCATCACCGCCAAGGTGGGTATCACCATCGGTCGATTTTACTTCGAAAACGCCGTCGCCCAACTCAAGGATCGACACGTCATGCGTACCGCCACCGCAGTCGAACACAGCAATTTTCATATCCTTGTGCGCTTTATCCAGGCCGTAAGCCAGGGCAGCTGCAGTAGGTTCGTTGATGATACGGCGTACTTTTAAGCCTGCAATTTCGCCGGCTTCTTTAGTTGCCTGGCGCTGCGCGTCGTTAAAATAAGCCGGTACGGTAATAACCGCTTCGGTAACTTCGGTCCCTAAGAAATCTTCAGCCGTTTTCTTCATTTTCTGAAGGATCATCGCTGATATTTCCTGCGGGGTATATTTACGGTCGCCAATTTCAACACGCGGTGTGTTGTTATCGCCTTTAACCACTTTATAAGGTACGCGGGCAACTTCTTTGGTAACCTCGTTAAACTGGTTACCCATAAAGCGTTTAATCGAATAAATAGTTTTTGTTGGGTTGGTGATAGCCTGGCGCTTGGCAGGATCGCCAACCTTACGTTCGCCGTTGTCGACAAAAGCAACCACGGACGGCGTAGTACGTTTACCCTCGCTGTTGGCAATAACGACAGGCTCGTTACCTTCCATTACCGCAACGCAGGAGTTTGTTGTTCCTAAGTCGATTCCAATTATTTTAGACATATGATTATAATTTCGTGAGTGAATGATTGATTGTTCATTCACTATTAACAAGGGTTGTGCCAATGTGGATTTGGCAGGATTTTTTTAGGTGAAAGGCGAAAGGCTAAAGGTGAAAGGTTATTATTCGTCAGTAAACCCGGAAAAAACGGTGACAGGTTGACAGTCCCGATAGCTATCGGGGTTGAGATGAAAGCTGAAAGGTAAAACCTGCCGGCCGGCAGGCAGGGGCGAAAGGTAAGGCAAGTGCGAAGATCACTAACTGAACGTCACCTTAGCAATTTCTTGAACCAGTGTCCTTTCCACAGCCAAAAACCGGATAATATGATAATCGGGAAAAACACCCATCTTACGGCATTAGCGGCATAATGCAGTTTTGCCACCGGGCCATAAATGTAGCCGATAATCGGGATGCTTAAAAGGATGTGCATCCACCGAACGACCTTTCTTTCAGTTGCAGCTTTCATAGCTTACTCCATTTCCCGGCAATTAAACCCGGCGGTTTGCAGCAGGGATTCGATATATCCGGGCGGGATGTTATCAGCTTCGACTCTCAGGATGTTATCACAATCTTCCAGGTCGAAATTCCAGTCTTTAATCGCCGGAACGGCGGTTAGCAAGGGCTGAACCTCGCTAACCTGTTCCGGGTTTTCGATATTTGTTATAAATACGAGTACGTCCATCTTTTAGTCTAAAGTTTTGAGTCGTTAGTCTATAGCCTGGTTATTCGGCTTTGGGCTCAGGACTAAGGACTTCAGACTTGTCATCCATGTCCCACTTGTTCCAGCCGCCGCAACTTGCCCATTTCTCTTTGAACCGTGCTCGCTCTTCAGGGGTCATGTGTTTAAAGCGGTCGGCCAATTTGTGGCGCATCCAGTACGCACCACGCGGAGGGCCGACTTGTTTAAAATCAAACAATATTTTGCATAAAATAAATATACCGACGGCCTGCCAAAAGGTAATGGTGGTTACATGAAGTAGAGAGGGAAGTAATTGGTTCCATAATGTCATAACCACATAGCCAATGATTGCGATAAATGCCGCAATACCCAATGGGAGTAATGCGAACCTTCTTCTGTAAAATAAATTTTTCATTGTTATTAATTTAGTATTCTGTTATTTCGTCATACAATTGATGTAACCGCTTTCGCAGGTGCAGCACGGCGTAACGCTTTCGCGATACCAGCGTTTGCACATTTTCCCCAGTAATTTCAGCTATTTCGCCGAATGGAATGTCCTCGAGCTCATGCCATATAAAAACCTGTCGTTGTTTTGGCGGCAGCTCTTCCAGTGCGAAAAACAGCTGATCCCAAAACAGGCTGCGTACATATTCCGTTTCGGGGGTGCTCGCCTCTGTCATCAGGATGGCTTTAAAATCAGAAGCGTCATCGTCGTCAACATCATCCGGAAGCATGTCGTCCAGCAATAATTCCGAATGCTTTTTATGTTTATCCAGTATTTTGTTGCGGGCGACCTTGTATAACCAGGCCCCCGTTTGTTCGATAGGTTCCGAATTTAAAACAGAGCTGAACTGGTACCAAACGTCCTGCAGGATATCTTCGGCATCAGCATCGCTTTTCACCCTCCGCCTGATAAAACCCAGCAAATTTTTACCATACCCAGCGATGGCTTGTATGATCGTACTGTTTTTTTCCTCGGGCATTAGAGCAGTTATCACTGTATGCGTATTTACTGTATGCGTATTTACTGTATGCGTATTTAAAGATAGAGACGAATGCAAGATGAAAACATTTTAAATTATTTTAATTTTGAGTTGAAGAAACTGATTAAGTTACACTTAACCAATGAGCCTATGGCATATAATACCAATTTAGCCGATCGTATACGGGAAGCGCTGGCACATTTACCGGATGTTGAGGAAAAGCAAATGTTCCGGGGAATATGTTTTATGGTGAACGGGAAAATGTGCGTTTGCGTTAGCGGGAACGAAATGATGTGCCGCATTGGTGAAAGCCAGGTTGAAAAAGCTTTGGAAAATAATTATGTGCGGCAAATGGTCATGCGCAACCGCCCGGCGAAGGATTACGTTTTCGTGAGCGAAGAAGGCTATCATGATCAAAAGGACTTTGATCATTGGATAAATCTTGCTCTTGATTTTAATCCTCAGGCTAAAGCATCTAAGAAAAAAGTTAAAGGTTGATCGAGTTGGGTTAGTTGATTATGTTTACAGAAGAAACTTTTCGGATCAATAATCTATTTTTCAAATGACAAAACGATCTTTCTATAGAGTGATCCTCGCAGCCGGCTTATTTCTCATCGCAAATAAATCCAATGCTCAAATTGCGCCGGATAACGACCCAAGGGTTGTTGAAATAACCACTTCCATGAATAATTCTGCGCTGGAGTGGAACAAAGGAAACCTGCAGCCTTTGATGGACCTATACGATCCCTCAGCAACCATGTCCATGCCTGCCGGCCTTGTGGGGCTTGATGGTATCCGGGCGGTGTATGAAAAGTATTATTTCGTTGGTAAGATGCCCAAACAAAACCTGCGCTATACCGATATGAAAGTGCGCTTTTTGGGTAAAGATTATGCCATTTTAACCGGCGGGTTCACCTTGTATGGCAATAACTTACCCGAACGTTCGGGCCGGTATTCGCTGGTGATGGTCCGGAAAGGAAAGACCTGGAAAATTATTCATGACCACTCCGGGTAGCCAGCATCGTACTATTTTGCATCCGGCGAATATCTTTACTTTTTCATAAACCGCCTTTTCGGCATTATCAACCAACAAAAAACAACAACACAAGTTGTGGTACAGGTATTGCTATAAAGGGTATATTTTAAAAAAGTATTATGACAATAGATTCCCTTCGACAAAAAACCATTTTCCCAATACTGATAATTTTTTCCTGTATCTTAATAACACTTCAAAGCTGCAAAAAGAAAAGGCCCGAAATGGCTAACAGACTTTATAAGGAAACACATAACAAAATTTTTAAACGTATTACTCCTGAAGGTTTTTCGGAGGTTTTTAAAAACGTAATTGACAGCGAAAAATCAAAGCTCGCATACCCGCAACTGATAGCCAACTTTTATGAACAAAACGATTATGATCCGCAGCTGATCATGGATCATTTGTTTAACCATGATCTGAGTATTGCCGCCGCTTACTTTATGAAGGCCGACGAGCATGGGCTTAATCCCGCCATGTTCCACACCGACGAAATAAGGGCCCTGTTAAAAAAATTTTATGACAAAAAGGGGATTAAAACCGTAAATGAAGCTTACCACGACATGGCCGAACTGGAATTGCTTTATGCCAATTCGCTTATCAAGTATTCAACAACACTGCAGTACGGGCTGCTTAACCCCAAAAAAATATATGTGCGGTATTATACCGATACCAAATTGCCTGACACCGCAACGATGACAAACGTTATCCAGGCCAATAGTTTAAAAAACTACCTGGATAGCATACAGCCAAAGGACCGCCAGTACATTGCATTGCAGAAAGCGCTTACGGATATGCTGCACTCATCCGATTCGTCGCAGGAAGAAAAAAAGCGCCTGCTAATAGTTAACCTGGAGCGCTTACGATGGAAGAATAAGCCGACTGCGAACAAATATGTGATCGTGAATATTGCCGATTATACTCTTGACGTTATGGAAAATGGCAGATCGGCTTTGCATATGAAAGTTTGCGATGGCGAGGGGCGAAATAAGGCCAATTCTAACACGCTTGTTTCTTATCATGACACGGCTGCGGTAGACAGGCCGTTTTCGCGTGAGACGCCGCAGCTCAACAGCCTAATCCAGCACGTAGAAGTTAACCCTGTATGGAATATACCAGAAAGCATCGCCAACAAAGAGATCATCGTTGAGGCGGCTAAAGACAGGTATTATCTTTCCAATAAAGGCATCGACGTGTACAAAGACGGGAAGCTGGTTGACGACCCGGAAGATATAGATTGGTCAACAGTAACTAAAGACAACTCTCCTTACGAATTTAAACAGAGACCAGGGGACGATAATTCATTGGGAAAAATCAAGTTTATTTTTCCTAATAAAAGCAATGTATATCTTCACGATACCCCCGCAAAGTCGGCATTTGATTTGGCTGCGCGCGATATAAGTCATGGCTGCGTACGGCTGGGCCAGCCGCAGGAGCTTGCATTGAATTTGTTTGGCCCCGGACCAAAATATGACCTTATCGCAAAAGACATGGCTTTAGATAAGCCCGAACCTACAACCATAATGCTGCCGCGGAAAGTGCCGGTTTATATTACCTATGTTACCTGCTGGGCCGACGATAACGGGACATTGCAAACCAGGCAGGATGTTTACGGTTTGGACATTGTATTGTATGCGAGCTTAAAGAAAGCCGGAATATAATTCGACCGCCGCCAAATACAAAAGGCCCTATATCAATCGATATAAGGCCCTTTAATTTAATATAAGTATATTATTAGTTTCTACTCATTGTATCGATAGCGGCCGTGCTTACACTTGCGATGGTTTGCGCAGAGGTATCAGCTGCAAAAAGATTCTTTGGCAAATCCTGGTCGTTCAAATATTTAGAAGTGTAAGCCGCATCGTTACCGTTAATAAATAATACGTTTTTGCCTTTAATGGTATTGATCACAAGATCGGATACCTCGGGCGATACCGCGGGACAGCCAAAGCTGCGGCCCAGGCGACCCAACTGATCGATAGTTTGCTGGCTAACATACGGAGCGGCGTGCACAACGATATCGCGTGAACGGGCGGCATCGTTAAAACCCTGGTCTAAGCCATTCAACCTTAACGAACGGCCATGCTTACCAACATAAACATCATCGGTTAAATAAAATCCTAAGCTGCTTTGATGCGATTCATTGTTATTCGAGAAATTGTTCGCTAAGTCGTCGCCGCTGCCTTGTCCGTGTGCAACCCAGGTATTTAAAACCAGGGTTTTATTAAGCACGTCAACGATCCACATACGTTTTTCGTGGCTCGGCTTGCTTAAATCAACAACAGTAATCATCGAACTATTAGCTGATAACATATTGTCCTTTTTCAGGTTCAAAAAACCGGTCAGCGCTTTTCGGAACACATTGATATCCAAACCGGTTTGCTGCAAATGCGCAGCCTGGTAAATATCCGAAACATATCCTGCAAACACGTCCTTTTCAGGAGCCTGTGTTTGTTTTTGCGTAGTTGTCGCAATTGCAGCCGGCTGTTTAGTGCCTGCAGATGTCCAGCTTATAATGGTAACTGACAATACTAATAACGCAATAAGCGACCACATCAAATGTTTTTTCATAATTTATCCTTGGTTTAATACAACAGTTTATAGTTGTTCGTACTTATACGTATAAAACAACCATTAGGTTTTGTAATTTTTATTTACAATACAAATATATAAACTTTTGGTTAAATAATTGTCATCCGATTATAATTTATACCACACAGTATAAGCTAGTTAAACGGGTGAACAGCTAAATTATTGCAATCAATAGATAGGGGGGAAACGTTGTGGGTCGGCCTCATTCATAAGGCCATAAGCAGCTTCGATAATATCGTCAAGCGAAGGTTTGCTAAAATAATCGCCGTCCGATCCGTAAGGCGGCCTATGTGCTTTAGCGCAAAGCGTTTTTGGCTGTGCATCAAGCGAATAGTAGCCTTTCTGCTCTTCCAGGATGTGCTGCAAAATGTATGCCGAAGCCGCGCCCGGCACATCTTCATCAACGATCAATAACTTGCTGGTTTTTTTAAGGGAGTTTCCGCAGGCGTTTTCAAGGTCGAAAGGGTATAAAGTCTGCGGGTCGATCACTTCCGCGCTGATGCCCATTTTCTCCAGTTCTTCGGCCGCCTCGAGCACTATTCGTAAGGTAGATCCGTACGAAACGATTGTCAGGTCGGCGCCTTGTTTCAACACCTCTGCTTTGCCAAGGGGGACGGTAAATTCGCCTACATTGGCCGGCAATTTTTCTTTTAATCGATAGCCGTTCAAACACTCGATAACCAATGCGGGTTCATCGCTCCTAAGCAAAGTATTATACATGCCGGCAGCCTGGGTCATATCGCGGGGAACGCAGATATGCAAGCCGCGCATTGAACTTAAAATCAATCCCAACGGCGAGCCGGAATGCCAAACACCTTCCAGCCTGTGCCCGCGGGTACGTATAATAAGCGGCGCCTTTTGCCCGCCCCTTGTGCGGTAACTCAAGGTGGCCAGGTCGTCGCTCAGCACGTTAATGGAATATAAAATATAATCCACGTATTGTATCTCGGCAATGGGCCGCAAGCCGCGCATGGCAAGGCCAACACCCTGGCCTATTATTGTAGCCTCCCGTATGCCGGTATCGGTTAATCGCAAATCGCCATATTTATTCTGCAAGCCGGCAAAGCCCTGGTTTACGTCGCCAATGGCGCCAACGTCCTCGCCAAAAGCCACAATGCTTTTATCACGTTCAAAGTTGGCATCAAAGCATGCATTCAATAATTCGCGCCCGTCAACCATCCGGGCATCGTCGTCATATTGAGGAGATACCTCGTTAACTTTAAGCGGCGACTGCGGGGTATCGGTAAATAACTTTGAATTAAAACGGGCGTCATTTACTTTATTTTCTTCGGCCAGCCAGTCAATCAGTACCTGCCTGTTTGGTGAGTCCTGTTTCACGGTAAGCCGTAAAGCTTTTCGTACCGCGGTAAACACATCTTTCCGGCCGGGATCGGGACAATTGCGTAATTCCGATTCAACGGACATTAATTGATCTTTATTGGCGGCTGACGATGCTACCTGCTCTATCAGGCGGGCGGCCTCATTCAACTCGGTCTTCACCTCCTCACCCAATTCATTCCACACCTGTCGCTGGCAATCGCGTACGTATTTTTTTGCTGTGGCTTCCAGGTCGTCCATTTCAGTATCTGTGACTATAGCCGAAGCGATCATCCATTTACGCATCTGGAGCAAACAGTCGTGCTCATCCTCCCAGGCAAGCCTGTCCTTTGATTTATATCGCTCATGCGACCCGGAGGTGGAATGACCCTGCGGCTGTGTCATTTCGTTCACATGGATCAGCACCGGCACATGTTCTTCCCGGCACAAGGTTATAGCGCGTTCGTAGGTTTCGCAAAGAGCCACGTAATCCCAGCCGCGCACTTTAAATATTTCGTAGCCGTTGGTACCTTTTTCGCGCTGAAAGCCTTTTAATATTTCAGAGATATCTTCCTTGGTGGTTTGCAATTTGGCCGGGACGGATATCGCATATTCATCATCCCAAACCGATATCGCCATGGGAACCTGCAACACACCAGCGGCATTGAGGGTTTCGAAAAATAATCCTTCGGAAGTTGAACCATTGCCAATCGTACCAAATGCGACTTCGTTACCGTTTACGGAAAAGCTGCTTAAATATTCCAGCTCTTTATTTTGCCGGTATAGCTTTGATGCGTATGCCAGACCCAGCAGGCGCGGCATGTGACCGCCCGTAGGCGAAATATCTGCCGAGCAGTTCATGGTTTCGGCCTGGTTTACCCAACTCCCATCGTCATTAACAAATCGGGTAGCGTAGTGGCAGTTCATTTGGCGTCCGGCAGATGCAGGATCCTTGCTTACGTCAGGATAGGCATATAACTGTGCGAAAAACTCCGGCAAATTGCTCATCCCGGTGGCAAACATAAAGGTTTGATCGCGGTAGTAGCCGGCGCGCCAGTCGCCCTTTCGAAAAGCCTTGGCCATCGCCAGTTGGGCAACTTCTTTACCGTCGCCAAATATTCCGAATTTTGCTTTGCCCGTAAGCACTTCACGGCGGCCTATGAGGCTCGCCTGCCGGCTTTCAAAGCCGATCCGGTAATCATTAAGTACTATTTTTTTAAAATCTTCAAAACTGAGCTCCGCCGCGTTGAAATTGACAGTGCCGTGTAATGCAGTTTCGGGCATATATAATTTTGTTTGGCGGGTAAAATTATAAAATTCTATTCTGTTATCAGCAATCGATACAAATATTACATACAAAACACAAGCTGTTATCGAATAGTTTTTAAATTGAGTTTAAACCTTTTATATTTGTAATAATCAATACAGCTATATGAAAAAGATATTAATGATTTGCGCGGTAGTTTTAGGCTTTGCCTTTACCGCATCGGCCCAGGATAACGAAAAGGCGGAGTTTAAGTTTAATGAAGAAAAGCACGATTTTGGCAAAATTCCGCAAGGAACACCTGTCACTACCGTGTTTGAATTTACCAACATCGGCAAGGAACCGCTGATATTAACAGAGGTTAGGCCAACTTGCGGCTGCACCATTGCCGATTACACCAAAACCCCGGTAAAAAGTGGCGACAAGGGATTAATTAAGATCACTTACAACGCAGCCGTGGCAGCACCGTTCAACAAAACCATCGTAGTGACGTCGAACGCCAAAACCCCTCAAAAGTATTTGAATATTGTGGGCGAGGTTGTGGCGAAACCCGCGACGAGCAGCAAGTAAGCCTGAGCCCAAGCCCCCTCTAAATCTCCCCCGGAGGGGGGAGACTTTGTGAATCTTTAAGACACGTTGTTCGTGTCTTTTTTGTTTGTAATCACAAGGACCAAGCCGCATTGCCGTGTAGTTCATTCCAATTTGAAGACTTTATCCCTTTGAAATTAAAAATAAAGTCTCCCCTTCCGGGGGAGATTTAGAGGGGGCTAATTTTTTAGTTAATTTTGCACATGCCAAAAATTTCGCACAAGGGGCACGATATGCCCGCATCGCCCATTCGCAAACTGACGCCTTATGCCGACAGGGCCAAGCTTGCCGGAAAAAAAGTTTACCATTTAAATATCGGTCAGCCGGATATAGAAACGCCCGAAGGGATGTTGAACGCGATAAAGAATATTGACTTTAAAGTGTGGGCGTATACGGCGTCGGAGGGGACGCTGGCCTATCGCAAAAAGCTTATTGAATATTATAACAAACTGGGATATAATATTGACCCCGATAATATCATTGTTACTACGGGCGGCTCCGAAGCGATCACGATATCGATGATGGCCTGCCTTGACCCGGACGACGAGGTGATCATTCCCGAACCCTTTTATGCCAACTATAACGGCTTTGCCTGCCAGAGCGACATCGTGGTAAAACCTATACTGTCATATATAGAAAATGGTTTCGCCTTACCGCCGATCGCCGAATTCGAGAAACTGATAACTGCAAAGACAAAGGCCATCATTATTTGCAGCCCCAATAACCCTACCGGCTATTTATATTCGAAAGAAGAACTGGAAGCGCTGAAGACGCTGGTTTTAAAATACGACCTGTACCTGTTTGCCGACGAGGCTTACCGCGAGTTTTGCTATGACGGCCGGAGCTTTACGTCGCCGATGCATTTGGAGGGGCTGGATGAAAACGTGATCGTAATGGATACCGTTAGCAAGCGTTACAGCGCCTGCGGCGCCCGTCTGGGGTGCCTGATCACCAAAAACAAAAGCGTATTGGCGGCAGCGTTAAAATTCGCCCAGGCGCGGTTAAGCCCGGGCATGGTGGAACAGATAGCCGGCGAGGCGGCGGTGGATACGCCCGACTCGTACTTTGAAGCCGTTAACAAAGAATATACCGCCCGTCGCGACACGCTGGTAAGCGCGTTGAACCGGATGGACGGCGTTTTTTGCCCCAATCCCGGCGGTGCATTTTACGTGGTGGCACAGCTGCCTATTGATAATGCGGACACATTTTGCCAGTGGATGCTGGAGACCTTCAGTCATGACAACCAAACCGTGATGATGGCGCCTGCTACCGGTTTTTACAGCACCAAAGGCGCCGGACTGAACGAAGTAAGAATGGCATACGTTTTGAATAATGACGACTTGAAAAAGGCGATGATTTGCCTGGAAGAGGCTTTGAAGGTTTACCCGGGCAGGGTTGATGTTAGTCTGGAGTCTTCAGTCCTTAGTCCAAAGTCGCTATAATTGCGTATATTTGCAGTGACTTAAGACTTACAACTCCAGACTTAAGACTCAAAAAAAGGGGTCGACCGGAATTGACAGGATGGAGATAAGTAGGTAAGCATGCAGCGCGTTGGGTGAATTAGCGCTTTAATCTGAACGCTCAAACTTACAAATGGCGAAAATAACTACGCCTTAGCTGCTTAATTTAGAATTTAGCTAGCTTTTGTCCCGCCGGTTTTCCGTTTTGTTGGATCGGCAATCGGGGCATCGAAAAACAAAACTGGTCCCGCCAGCGGTGTGATGACGGGACGAGATAAAGCACCTAAGGAAGACGGTACAGGTAAGCAACTGACCTTCCCCTTCCCTACAATTTAACAGTAGCTAAGCATGTAGAAAGCTTACCTTATACCATGTTTGGACGAGGGTTCGAATCCCTCCGGCTCCACTAAATATAACAGCCTGCCCCTAAACGGGGCGGGCTGTTATATTTTATGCAACTGTGGTCTGAGAACCCGGTAAAGAGGCTTCGAACTATCTCTTGAGCGGGTTGCGGCCAGCCTGTGGATGCGAAAAATTCCCCCGGCTCCGCTAATCACTTACCGTAAGTTGAACGTATGTTCGGCTTACGGTTTTTCTGTTATAGGATTTGAATCTTACTCTTTTCTTGGTTTAAGAATGGTATCCAGTATTTCGTCGAAAGTAGCATACCAGCAATTACGTCCAAACTGATTAAAGGAATATGATGCGATGTCTCTATCAGTTGTTAATGATTTGGGAACTTTGTGGGGATAAATTGCGCCAAAAGCAAGTGTTTTGATTAAGAAATGAACATTATTTGTAGCAAGCGATCTATCTTTGTCATTCTCGCTTGGGATATATTCAATGGTATGAATTTTAAAATTAGTATCTGCCACATTTATAGATGCTTTATATACAACCTCTCCAGTCCAACTTCTCGTAAAATAAATGATATCATTCCAACCGTAAATGTCCCACTTATCTTCCATGCAGTTGGCCTTGTATGCTGCGCCTTCAATTTTTGAACCATTATGTGGATACACGAGATCAACGTTTATAGTTTCACTCCCCTGCATTTTAGTATCAATCAATTCCTGTCCAATACTTTGTCTTTGTTTATTGAATAATTCAGCTACCAATTTATCTTTTGTAAAAGATAGGGTATGTTGGGTTAAACTCCTGATATCGAGAATACGTTTATTAAATGGATTATCTTCTCCAATACCATACCATATAAACTTGTATTCCTGATTTTGACTTTGGTGAGTTTCTGATTCTTTTATTTTCTTTTTGAACAAGCCAAACATATAATTCTATTTAGGTAGACGTAAATTTAAGAAATATTAAAATCATTATTTCGATTTGATTTTTCCATTGCGTCAACCGCATCAAGCAGATCCTTGATCATCAGCGAAAAGTCTTTATTTTCAATTAATAGAAAATCCTTTGGTTCGAACTACCTCTTGAGCGGGTTGTGTTCGGGTCGCGCGAGCGAAAAATCCCTCCGGCTGCACAATAAACAAAACAAGCTTGCCTTTCGGCAGGCTTGTTTTGTTTGGGATCGAATTGTGATTCCGCACGGTAACAGAAAACGTGCGCTTTCATTAAGCCGGTTCGATGTGATGCGACCGCATTATTCTTACGAACGCTTCTTTGTCTGGCCGGCCGTTGAGGGAAGCCAAATGAACGTTTCGGAAAAATTGCTCCAGCCCGGATGGCCTCGTAACCATCAGCAGTTTACCCATTGTTTCGCCCACATTTTTAAAAGTATGCGGCACCCCTTTGGGGCCATGCGCAAAGCCACCGGCGCCGAGTTCTATCGCCGCTCCGTTCAAAGTGAACCCAAAGGTTCCCTCTATCACTAGCCACCACTCATCCCATGCCGTGTCAATATGCAGGCCAGGCCCCACATCTGGCGGAACGTTTAACTCGAAAACGCTGTATGAGCCGGCGGTTCGGTCGCCGCCAATGATCACGTTAATGGTATGCCCAATTACCGAAAGTGTTTCTTGCCGCCCCCCGCGCGCAATTACAGGTGTTGAAAAATCCGTTTCCATCATTACAATTTTTTTTATCGAACGATGCAAATTAATGGACTACATTAACGCGTAGAAATCCCTGAAAATGGTGATTTTTAAACGGACTTTTCACCGGCCAGCATCATGGACTGGTGCACCATCTCGGGTGAGTTTTTTACGCTTAACTTGTGCAGGATGTGTTTCCGGTGGCTTTCAACCGTATGTTTGCTGATAAACAGTTTGCAGGCGATCTCTTTGGAAGAGCAGCCCTGCGAAACCAGCGACATGACCTCTTTCTCACGCCGCGTAAGGGGTGCGTACGCTCTATTTGCAACTGTTTGCATCTCTTTTTTTGTTTGAGCGCTGCTAACAGGGGCCAGCAAGTCCAGCAATTTGCTGCTTTTACGGTTTTTTTCTACCTGGAAATTGTGACGGGTTAACTGCGCCTGTTTTACGATGGTGCAATCGTCAAACAGCAGCAATACATGATCAATATGCCGTTCGGGCGTTACCGAAAGTACAATCACTTTTTGACTGAGCCATATCCATTGGCCGTTGAAATGCCTGAACCTGGAACAACATTCATGCACGGCCCCGGCTTTGGCCTCTTTCCATGGCACGGCGTTTAGCGTAGCTGTTTCGGCAAAATAAATAAAAGCCTGCAGGTCGTCGGGATGAATATGTTTGATCAAAAAGCTCAGATCACCTTCAATAAAATACTTTCTTGCGTAACCGAATATCTTGTTAAAGTTGCGGCTTAAAAAAGCTGTGCCTGTCTTTATGCCGCAACGCGTAAAGGCCGCTACAGTGTTTTCATTCAAATCAAGGCTGCCGGCCAGGTCGCCGCACATATCCGCATACCCGTCATTCAATTCAATAAACCGCCTCAGCTCATCTCTTACCATTTTGTTTTTAGCAAAAATAATAATACTAACGGTTTGTCATAGGTTAAATAGCGATTGGCGGGTCAGCAAAGCTGCTCCTACCCTGTTCGCAACAAAGAGGCTGTATCAAAAGTAATAAACTTAAAAAGCCAACAAAATAATATTTGGCCTCAGCGATCTTTGTGCCTTCTCGGCGATCTCTGTGGTTTGATTTTCACCGCGAAGATCACAAAGAGA
>Ga0134125_10000125_pt1 | contig 113986 bp, 79 predicted proteins | sample KB31751_FD_96464 | JGI IMG/M metagenome (GOLD analysis project Ga0134125, IMG submission 96464) | Terrestrial soil microbial communities with excess Nitrogen fertilizer from Kellogg Biological Station, Michigan, USA - KB3-175-1 | ecosystem: Environmental > Terrestrial > Soil > Unclassified ... | reverse complement strand
CGAGGCTTTCTGTAGACGGCTTACGAGGCTTTGTTTCCATGTTCATTTGTTTTGAAGTTAATAATGTGGAAACACTACCTTAAGTTACTACATTAACAGTACACTTTTTGCTGACGATTTACATCCTAGCACGAAGGGGTCGACGGACTACGCTTATGACGGAAATGGAAACCTGACATTGGACAATAACAAGGCGATCGCGTCAATCGGATATAATTACCTGAACCTGCCCCAGTTGATCCATTTTAAAGGGAAGGGCAATATCTCCTACGTGTATGACGCAGCTGGCGAGAAACTGGCAAAGATCACGGTCGACAGCACGGCATCGCATTCGGTCCGGACCCTATATCTCGATGGAATGGTCTACCAGCAAACCGGAACTATGGCCAATCCTGGTGGCACCACGGACACTCTGCAATTTATCGCTCATGAGGAAGGCCGCACGCGTTGGGCCTACCATACCTATGTCAACGGCACAAAAGCCTATAAATTCGAATATGATTTCTTTGAAAAGGACCATCTCGGGAATACGCGCATGATGTTGACCCAGGAGCGGGATACCACCAATTACCTGGCAAGCATGGAGTTTCAGTTCCGCGCAACAGAGTCCAAGCTATTCAGCAATATTCAAAGCACGTCTGCTGCATGGACTTCAATGCCAAACTACCAAAACATCCTCAACAACATCCGCTTTGCCTATACCAGCCCGAACGATAGCGTGTCCAAGGTGGATTATACCGGTACCTCTGGCCAAACTACTGGACCCAGCTTGCTTCTGAAGGTAATGAGTGGGGACACCATCATGCCGGCGGTCCAATGCTATTATACCAGCAATAGTTTGACGACCACGAATAGCTCGCTCACCTCGGTGTTGAACTCGCTTGCCGCCGGTATCATGGGGACACCGACCGGCGCCGCAGAAGGGACCCTGGCTGGATATACCTCAAGTTCCGGCCCGGTTTATGGCGCGCTGAACAGCTTCTTGACCTCAAAGGATCAAGCGCCGCCCTCCGGCTATCCGAAGGCGTACCTGAATTGGGTTCTACTCGACGATCAGTTCAATTATGTCAGCGGGTCCAGCGGCGCGGTGGCCACTGCCAGCTCCACTTATCCCGCCAACCAGATGAATCTGGTCGCCCCGGGAGGGCCGGTGGTTATGTCCAGAAATGGCTATCTTTATGTCTGGGTGAGCAATGAGACGCAGGGGTGGGACGTGTTCTTTGATAATTTTACGGTGCAATATAAGCAGGGCCCGGTATTGGAGGAGAATCATTATTATCCGTTCGGGTTGACGATGGCCGGAATATCGGATAAAGCGCTTAAGGCCCAGTATGTGCAGAACCTGTACCGATTTAACGGGAAAGAATTGCAAAATCAGGAGTTTACTGATGGCGCCGGCCTAGATGAGTATGACTACGGCACGAGGCTGCAAGATCCGCAATTAGGGGTTTGGCATGGAATTGATCCCTTGGCGGACAAAGGTCGGAGATGGAGTCCCTACGGATATGCACTTGATAACCCAGTAAGGTTTGTTGATCCGGATGGCATGGACGCCGAAGATGGGACCTCAACTTACGAAGGATATGGAGGAGGTTGGAGCACTCCGACCTATGTTACAATTGAAGGGACTGCCACTATCGAGCCAGGAAAGAAGCCCTCTGGTGGTAATAGTGCAAAGGGGTCGTCCAACAATCAAAGCAGCAGTGATAATAGCAACCAGAATAGCGGTCAACAAGATAGTGGTCCGAATGATATCATTTACACCAGTCATGGGGTGGAGGTTTACAGAGAGAAGACCAACAAGGAAAGTAAGACAGTTGAAGTTGGCGACGACTATTTTTTTGATGATCACGGCAGATTTATCACTTATGGAATAGAGAAAACATCATACGGACCAAAAAACAAGCAATCAAATGCCCCTAACGAAAAGGAGCCCGATGACGCAACAGACAAGGCACTTGAAACCATAAGCAATTACGGGCTTGTCGGGGGAACCATGGCAGCAGTTGTCGACGCTGCAATGAAGGAAGGCGTTGGTGCCGCAGAAGAGCTCGGTAATTTGGGAAAGGTGGCAGGACGGTATGTTAAGGTACTCGGGGTAGCTGCTACCGCGTTAGCCGCGGCACAAACGGCTGCAGATATTAGAAATCACAACTATGGTGCGGCGATAGTTCATGGCCTGGATGCTGTTGCTGGTATCGTAGGCACGTTTGGCGGACCATGGGGCGCAGCAATTTCGGTCGCATATGGATTTAGTAGATCATTTTGGGGAAACTAGATACAATAACTATTTAACTCTTTCTGTTGAAACTTGTTCTATTGACTGTATTTTACAAGCTTTACTCGCTCGCTCAATTTATTTCCAAGAAAGACGAAAGCCAGCTTTCTGCTATGTACGGATTATCCTTGCTTTTATACTTTAATTGTATGACGCTTTATGGGTATATTTATTTTTTCTCGCATAGACACCAAGGTTACTTGAAAAGTCTTTTCCCGTCGGTTGGAGGTGAGCTATTTATCGTATTTGGGATCGCAGGAATAATCTACCTCGTATTCGTCAGAGGAGGAAAATACAAGAACCTTTTTGAGCGACTAAAGGCCAAACCATTGCTTTATGGGCATCTAGGAACTAGAATTACCATACTTTATGTATTTATGTCTTTACTTCTTTTTTTTAGCACTATTTTTCTCAAGTAGTGTCTCAAGTAGCTCCTACTGAAAGGGTTTGACGCAATTACCGTCCAACAAATCAAAGGTACGTTTTACCCGTTCAGTAGTTTAATCTCCAGTCGAAATTTCCCAAAAGAATCGAAATAAAATCCGCCACAATGAAGGCATTGCCAAATCCTTTCATTACCATCTTTCACAACCCAAAAAAGCTCTGAATCACCGTCGCCACCACCACCAAAAAAATACAGGCCCCGAACCAGGCCATTGCGACCCTTTGCGTGTCATGATCCCCCCTGGACCACTTCATATACACATGCACCGCGCCGACCAGTCCCACGATTGCCCCGATCGCATACATCAGCTGCACCGCCGTCGCAAAATAGCCCCGGATCAGCGTATTCGCCTGGTTGATGCCAGCATTACCGTCCGCCGTCTGGGCCTGCGCCTGGACGCCCGCCAGCACCAACAGTGCTATCATTACCGGCATGGCCGGGCCTGCGCCGTACCCTTCACCCAGATGAGCCTTCCCCACCCAAAGCCGCTCCAGGTCCTCCGCCTGCAGCATATACCCGTAGCGCTCGACAAAGACCCGGCTGACCAGCTCATTGACCGCCAGCTCCGCCGGCGTCCCCCGAAGCTTTGGACAGGCCGCCAGAAGCCCCTGGACGCGCGCCTCCACCTCCTCAATGCCCATGTTCTCCGTCTCGCTTTCCGCCAGGACGCCGTTTAGCAGCGGCAACAGGCTATTCATAATTGCCCAATGGTCCACCTCTAGCGTCTCTCCCCCCTCCCTTTCCTCAACCCGCACCGTTTTCCTCCCGCCACCTTCAAATCGCCGCCAAAAAAGCAACGCGCGCCACCCATAAACTCTTACCACAAGTATTGCATAATACACGACAAGCGCAGCAACTACCCAACTCAAATATTCCCTCCAGGTGATCCCGATAATCATACGAGCAAATTTTATTGCCCGCAAAATGGCCCGGTATCTTATCCTTTCCCTTAGAGGTACACGGCGACTCCCAGAAATAATATCCCAAAGCTCCCAAGCCAAACCCACTCGTTCCTGCCCATCTCTCTAATCCCATAAATCACAGTTCGGACAAGGAGCCTATACCCCACCCCCTACTTCCCCAACCTTTCCTTCCTCGCCATAAATCCCCTGCTCAGCTTCCCCAGATACGGCGTATCCTCGATCTTCCGGGTATCCGTCGCATAGAGCAGCTTATCCGCCGCCTTCAGGCTCATTCCATACTTCGCTTCAAAATCCGCCTGCAGCTGCGTAAACGTCGCCGGCTTACCATCGATGTAGATCGACCCGATCTCCACCTGCGCCTTCAACAGTTCCACCGCCGCGGTTTTCGATTCCTTCCATTCCCACCGCGCACCTTTCTTTCCCGCGCCTTTCAGCCGTTCTTCCTCGTCATGGAGCCAGGTCTCGAAGTCCTCATAGGCGAGGCCCCAGGCCGCCCGGTAGCTTCCCAACTGAATAAAGAACTTGGAGATCCACGTGAATATGTACATAACTCCTGCAGCCTGCCGGTACAATTGAACCGACTGACATGTCTGCTGTAAATTCCGGATCATTCTCGCCGGAATTTATAGTCTGCGTTTCGCTATCTGGCATCGGCGGCCACAAAGAACCCGCAATCTTTTCGATCGCACCAAATTTTTGGAAAACTATTTTTATTATTCCGTAAATTAGGAGGAATAACGACGTGAGAAAACTTCCTCGACACAGGACAAAATCAAATGCGTATGAGAAGCATTTTCTTACTGCCGTTGATCCCCGCCGTCGCGGGCATATTTACCGCCGACCAGGAATACGTCAATCCGACGGGAACCTATGTGCTGAAGGGTGAGATCAGGAACAGCCGGATCGTCGGGCATTACGGCGAATTGAGGGCCCGGCTCATCGACAGCAACACCGTCGCCCTGGCCTTTTATCTCAATAAGGGATATCCGGGATATGAGTCCGGCGCATTCCTGGACACTTTACGCTATGACGATAACCGGGCGGTCTTCAGGCCGAGAGCCGATTCGTCCTGCGCGTTCTATTTTTCCTTTGATCCGCATGCTGTCGAGGTCGACAAAGGGAGCAGCGACCCGAACTCCGGCTGCGGCTTCAGCCTTGGCGTCATCATACCCGCCATACTTCAGAAGACATCTTCGGACGTCCCGGTCATCCAGGACCTCTCCGATCACGGGAAATCCTGAAACCGCCTTAGAGCTTTGGCTTGCGATAATGCCCGGCGATCGTATAGGCTACTGTGAAATTCCAGAACTGATTGTCCATCGTAGTGTATTGATTGTGATACAGCCGCGTGAACCCCCGGTTGAAGCTGGCCGAAACATCGATGCGCTTATAGGAAATCCCGAGCAGGAAGTCGGCTCCGACGTCGATTGGATTGACGTTGAAAGTGCCGGCAGGCGCATAGGAGTTGTCGTTCGAGGCCTTCATCGTATTGTTGATGGGAATATTGGCCGACTCGTTCGTGCTGTTGTAGACCACCTGGTAATAGCCTTTCTCGGTCCCGCTCAGGTTCTTGGCGATATACGGCCCGATGCCCCCAAATACGCGCCATTTGTCGGTCACCGCGAATTTGTACACCAGGTTGACCGGTAGGCGCAGGGAATAAATATGCATGTAGGTATCGCTTAACCCGATCACATAGTCGGCGTTGTCGACAAAACCCTGCCTGTTGATCAAATGAGTTCCGTTTTCCGCATAAACAAGGGAGGGTTGGAGGATAAAACCCGAGGTACCGAGGTCATATTCCAGCACCAGGCCGGCATCAAACGTGCTGATCTCGCCCGTGATGGCGTTGGTCGGCACGCCCGGGACATTCTCCCCCTGCCAGCAGTTGGCAGCGGTGAAGGAGCCCGTGAGCCCCAGTCGGACTTGTGAGAAGGCTTGGGTGGACGCGAAGCATAAAATACAGATAATCAATTTTTTCATACTAGTCTATTGCGTTAATTAGGACCGGCAAACTATAACTTTTGCTGCAAATCGGGCAACGTTTTAACATTCCCATAACCACCCCGAAGGGGTGAAAACGGCGCAAAAGTAACTGAAATGAGGGCAAAAACGCTAATTTGATGGGAAGGGAAGAGATTTTAATCTGGAGACGGCTCCTGCCCATTGAAAAAAATAAAAGCTGTACTCCTTGCGGAACACAGCTTTCGTGGATGCTTATTCCTTTTAATTTTACCAGCTGGCTTTTACACCGCTGCTAATGTCAAGCAGGAAATCACCATCCTTTGTCTACATCAGCTAGAAAACCGTGCCAACGGCCCCGCCGCTGCACCCGGTCGGCAGCAACGCCTGAAATCGTAGAAAATCTTACTCGCATGCGGATAAATGTCTCACTTATTTGCCTCCTGCTAGCCGCCTCCTGCCACCAACCCGCGACGCGGGGCGGCCAGGCCCAAGGCGAAAAAGACACCCTCGCCGGGAAGGTCGAGCTATATGACCCGGGCGCCGCGGGAGTTATCGATACCGGCGCGGTCGTCGAGGTCATCGGTCATCACTACAAATGGTCGGAAGGTCCCGTCTGGGTGCCGGCAAAGCAGTTCCTCCTCTTCTCGGCTGTGCGGGAGAATACGATATATGTATGGAACGGGCAGGATACGCCGGTAGCCTGGTTGACGCCGTCAGGTTATACCGACACCGCCTTCCGCGATGGCGAGAATGGCTCGAACGGGCTCGCCCTGGACAGGGAGGGCCGGTTGCTGCTTTGTCAGTCGGGGAACCGGCAGGTGGTCAGGATGAATGCTCCGATCGATTCGCCAAAAGCGGCCTTTACGGTGCTGGCAGCCGGATACCGGGGAAAGAAGTTCAACAGTCCAAACGACCTCGTGGTCGATCGCAACGACAATATCTACTTCACCGATCCGATCTATGGCTTGCCGAAGCATGAGAATGACCCGACGCGGGAGCTGAGCTTCGAGGGCGTGTATAAGATCGCGCCGGATGGGAAACTGACCCTCCTGATCGACAGCATTTCCCGGCCAAACGGGATTGCCCTGTCGGCCGATGAAAAGACCCTGTATGTAGGCAGCAGCGACGATCGGCACACACATTGGGATGCGTTTCAACTCGACAACAGCGGCCGTATCACCGGCGGCGGACAATTGCTCGACGGCGCGCCGTTGAAGGCGAAAGCAGCCGTGAAGCAAGGAGCCGATGGCTTCAAGATCGACCGGTTCGGCAACCTCTTCGCGGCAGGTCCGGACGGGATCAATATCATCAGCCCGGCGGGGAAGTTGCTGGGACTCATCCGGATATTCGGCAGGCCGGCCTCGAACTGCGCCTTCAACGAGGCGAAGAATGTGCTCTATATTACGGCATCGGATGAGCTGTTGCGGGTTAAATTATGAAAATGCCGGTGCAATCAAAAAAGACGGCTATATTTAGGAAAACTAGCCGATGGTGAAGTTCCTTTCGCTGGCGCCGTTTGTCCCGTCGGGGGACAAATTCGAAGAGTCCAAACAACTGTTTCAGGAGCTGGGTTTCACCCTCCAATGGGACCAGGGCGGACTTGCCGGCTTCGGAGCGGAAGGGTGCAACTTCATCCTGCAGCAATACGATTCAAGGGAGTTCGCGGAGAACTTTATGCTGTCGGTGAGGATCAGCAGCGCGGCGGAGTTCCGGCAAACGGTGCTGGACAGGAAACTATCGGAGCGCTTTGGGATCCGGGTGAGCGAGGTCACGCCGCAGCCTTACGGAAAGGAAGTCAATATTATCGATATCGCCGGCGTCTGCTGGCATTTTGTTGAATAACTTATGAGAAAACGGCTGCCCATTTTTCTATTGGCGCTTCTCGCGGGGTCAATCCCGACCCGTGCCCAGTCGCCGCACTACAAGGTCTACGCCATCCGCTTTGCGGCCATGGCGCATCCGACGGCTATCTCCGTTTGGTCGGACGGCGGCCCGGACAAGGACAGCGTCAACATCGACTTCAGCATCTGGCTGATCAGGGGAGACAATGGCAGGAATGTACTCGTGGATGCGGGGTTTTTGAGGGATATCGAGGATGCCAGGGACTTCGAGGTCGCGAAATATGTCCGGCCGGATTCCGCGTTGGACAAACTGGGACTCACGGGGGCCGATATCACCGATATCATTTTCAGCCACCCGCACTGGGACCATATCGACGGCGTCACACTTTTCCCGAACGCCCATATCTGGATGCAGAAGGAAGATTACAATTATTATGTGGGCGCGGCATGGGCGTCGGACAGCAGCTCCGGCGGGTTCAGCAAGCGGGACGTCCGGGCGATCGTGGACCTGAATCTCGCGCACAAAGTGACGCTGGTCGACGGCGACAATCAGGAGATCATCCCCGGCATCAAAGTCTATACCGGTTCCCGGCACACGTTCAATTCACAATATGTCGGGGTCCGTTCCGGCGATAAGAATATCATCCTGGCTTCGGACAATATCTGGATCTATTACAGCCTCGATCATCTCGTACCTGCGGCGAAAGGGGGTACGCTCGATCCCGCAGGTTATGTCCGCGCCATGCAGCGGATGAAAACGCTCGCCACCTCGCCCAGGTACATCATCCCCGGCCATGATGCGAAGGTCTATTCCCTGTTTCCCGCCGTTGCGGATGGTGTCGTCCAAATCAAATAGCTGACTGTACATGAATAAACCTAGGCTCTACCTGGAAGCGAAACGCCATTATGAGATCCTCGACGGACTGAGGGGCGTGGCCGCACTGGCCGTTGTCATTTTTCATTGTTTTGAGGTCTTTACTTTTGGTAACCGTTTTAACCAGCTGATGAACCATGGCTACCTGGCCGTGGATTTCTTTTTCCTGTTGTCCGGCTTTGTCATCGCCTATTCCTATGACGACCGGTGGAAGAAGATGACGCAGTGGGACTTTTACAAACGCCGGCTGATCCGCCTGCAACCCATGGTCGTGATGGGCTCCCTGATCGGCGGAGCGCTTTTCTATTTTCAACCGAGCATCGTATTCCCGCTGATCGGGGCGACGCCGGTCTGGAAAATGCTGCTGGTGATGGTGCTGGGGGCGACCCTGCTGCCTTTGCCCTATCAGTGGGACATCCGCGGCTGGGCGGAAATGCATCCGCTGGACGGCCCCGCCTGGTCGCTGTATTTCGAATATATCGGCAATATCCTCTATGCGGTATTGGTGCGGCGGTTCTCCAAACCCCTGCTCGCGGTCTTTGTCTTTCTTGCCGCGGTCCTGCTCGTGCAGGTCGCGGTTTGGGGCGGCAACGGGGACATGATCGGCGGATGGGCGCTCAACGTGCAGCAGACGCATGTCGGTCTGGCGAGATTGCTGTATCCGTTCTTCGCGGGTGTACTCCTCTGCCGGATGGGAAAACTGATCCATACCCGGTGGGCATTCGGGATATGCAGCCTGCTGATCCTTGCCGTATTCTGGGTTCCGAGACTCGGCGGCGGCCAGCATCTGTGGATGAACGGCCTCTATGAATCGGCGGTCATCATTTTGGTCTTTCCCCTCATCGTGGCGATCGGCGCCGGTGGGCATATCGAAGGGAAAAGGGCAGCGCGCGTTTGCAAATGGCTGGGCGATATCTCCTACCCGCTGTACATCACCCACTATCCGCTGATCTATTGCTTCTGGGCCTGGGTATACAACAAGCATATTCCGGCAGCCGGTGGCTTACCCGGCGTGCCCTCGGCCATCGGATGGCTCGGTACGCTGGTCGTCTTTGTACTGGCGGTCTCGATCGCGCAGCTCTGTCTCAAATTCTACGACGAGCCCGTTCGCGAATGGCTGAAGGCCAGGTGGGGCGGGTTAACCGCACGGTCAAAGGCCGCGGCGGAACCAAAAGTGCCTGCGGAAGCGCAAGCCAAGTAAAATTTTAGTAAGCGCGTTACCGAAAAATTCGGCAACTTGCGACGTCCGCGTCCAAACCCAAAAAAAGACATCATGATCCCCGTCAAAGGATACGCCGCACAGAGCCCAACAACAGACCTCGCTCCCTGGAATTTCGAACGCCGCGAAGTCGGCCCGCACGATGTACAGTTCGACATCCTGTATTGCGGCGTCTGCCACTCCGACCTGCATCAGATCAGGAATGAGTGGTTCCCCGGCATCTTTCCCATGGTTCCCGGTCACGAGATCGTGGGTAAGGTCGTCAGGGTCGGCGGCCAGGTCAGGAAATTCAAGGTAGGCGATCTTGCCGCTACCGGGGTCATGGTCGACTCCTGCAGAAAGTGCGAGAACTGCCAGAATGGACTGGAGAACTATTGTTTGAACGGAAATTCTCAAACCTACAACGGGCTGGAGCAGGACAAGGTGACGCCGACCTACGGCGGTTACTCCAAAACGATCGTCGTCAAGGAGGATTTCGTCCTGCACATTTCGGAAAAGCTGAACCTTGCCGCGACCGCCCCGCTCCTCTGCGCGGGCATTACCACCTATTCGCCGCTCCGCCACTGGAAAGTGGGCAAGGGGCACAAACTGGCGGTGCTGGGGCTTGGCGGCCTGGGGCATATGGGCGTGAAATTTGGGGTGGCCTTTGGCGCAGACGTGACCGTGATCAGCACGTCGCCGGAAAAAGAAAAGGACGCGATGAAACTCGGCGCGCACCATTTCCTGCTGTCTACCGACCCGAAACAAATGGAGGCCGCGAAGAATTCGTTCCATTTTATTCTCGACACGGTGTCTGCGGTCCACGACTTCAACATGTACATGGCGCTCCTGAAGACGGATGGTACACATATCTGTGTGGGACTGCCTCCGAAACCCGCCGAGATCAGGTTGTTTACGCTGCTCGACGCCCGCAGAAGCCTCACCGGCTCGGGGACCGGCGGGCTGAAGGAAACGCAGGAAATGCTCGATTTTTGCGCAGCGCACAACATCGTATCGGACATCGAGATCATCGATATCAAGGACATCACCACCGCCTATGCCCGGATGCTCAAGGGTGACGTGCGCTACCGTTTTGTCATCGATCTGGCGACCTTGTAGGGTCGGCCTTGCCAGCGAGGATGGGACTTCATTTGAACACCTTGGGTCGTAATTAATCTGAATTCGGCGCGAGACTACTCATGTACTTTATATGCCCGCTGTTCTTTCGTCCTTAGCGACCGGATATGTGTCACCTCCCATATGCCCATTGACCAGTTGGGAAACTGTTTTCCGGGCAACGCCGAAGTTATCTGCAAGGGCAGTTACGCTGATGACGAGCGGATCGAGATACATTTCCTTTAGAATTTCCCCAGGATGAACAGGAGGCATTTTTTGTTGTAGCATATGCAAGTATATTAATGATAATCCACGTAATCCACCAAATCTGCATTTCCATTTTCGAATCTAAAGATTATCCTGTAGTTGCCGGTCACGGTTACAGACCAATATCGCTTCAAGTCACCTTTTAAGGGATGCAGGCCGGCGCCGGGATAGTTGAGATCCTCTACTTTCTCCGCGCCATGTAACAACACAAGGATCTTGAGCTCAAACGCACCAGACAATGCTTTTTCAAGTTCCTTATCGCCGCCATCAATCGGAACACTTGACTTGTGTCCGTTAGAAGTAATACCATTTCTGCCCGCGTTTGAGCTTGAATTGAGGATCAGAAATCCATTTTCCAAATTAAGGAAAACATACCTGCCAGAGTAAAGGTCACTCTCCGATTTCAAACCACTTCCGGAAAGAAAGTCCTTCTGCTGTGCCTCCCAACTCGCCGGATTTGGCAAAGTTTTCAGGTGACGACCTAGTACTGTCCGAATATGACGAATGATTTCTGCCCCTGGCGTATCAATATCCAGCCAAATGAAAGGCTCAACCGGTATGCTGCCGCCCATTTTGATCTTGGCTAGTGCATAAATTAAGTACTTCCTCTTTTTTTCTAGTTTAAAGATTCCTGCACTTGGCATTTGCCACTTAATAAATGTTAGTTTAAAACCGAAACGATTTGGCCTATCTAGCATCAAAATATTCGTTTCCGGACATAGTATTCGTAAGTTTCTGAGAATTCACACTAGTCCGCCCCATAGATCCGTCGGGATTTTAATATTTTTGATCTATTAGTCGTGGTCTTTAAAATGATCCATACTATCATTATCGATTTTTACTTCCTGGCCTTCTTATTAACAGAAGCTTTTCTTTTTTTCCGTGGTGCCCGTGTTATTTTGCCACTAGCTTTGTAGTCAGCGATAATTTGAGTCATGATTCTGCGATCTTCTTCCGTGACTACATGAGGCTCAACAACAAAGTCAACTCCTTTGGGCTCTTTTATGTATCCCATATATCTATTATTTAAAATATCTACCGATCAATTTAGCGGCGGGCTCCGCGTAAATTACCATCCGGTGGCCACCAACATGTACGGCCTCCAACGTTTTCTCATAATGGCCAATAAGTTTGGTCTTGGAGAAGAAAGAAACAAACCCCTCGTATCCCTTTCTACTGACTCCCTGCAAGCCAACGCGACCAGATTGCCTGGGACACCTTCGTACAATTTAGGCTTACCAAAATTAAAAGGCGCACTCTCGATCAGATGCATAAAAATATGATCGCTGTAGTCGCTGAGGCTAATCAGGCCCTGGACGATATGCGGGTTTCCTTCGATGGTCAGTTTATATAACTCCCGGCCCGGTAGCTTGGCTTCTGCTTTCCAATTGAATTTCCAGCCGATTTTTTTGGTAATGCCCTTCAGATCCGCACTTGTGACCGGAAGGACTTCGGTTGGAAATCCATCGCCTGAAATCGTATTTGTTATACTATTTGTAAGCCTATCTATCTCAATGTCAATATAATATTTCGACTGTTTCAATCTATGCGAATTTACAAAAAAACGGTTACCAATTTGACAAAAAGGCAACCGTTGGAAAACAGAAAATCTCACTTTTTGTGACCTTGGTTAGGTGTCGGTCCAACCGGTGGTAATGCGGCTCTGGCGCCGCCGAAAGCACGGTAGAAAGCGTCTGCGGGTGGTTCCGGTTGAATCCGCTCCCGTGCGAAGACCCATCCGCTCTTTATTGGATATCACAGTTTGTGATTTCCAACCCTCCAACTCCTTCGTCGTTAGTTGGAACATAAAATCGTCCGGGAATCGCTTTTCATTGCGCCGGACAGCCTGATTCAGCACTCTGGTTTCTACGCCGTATAGTTCCGCCAGATCACGGTCGAGCATGGCCTTCTTGCCCCGGATCAGATAAATTTTACTAATGATTGCTTCTTCTGCTAATGCTACTGCCTTCATAAGATGGTTTGAGGGTGTAAAAGTATTTATTCGGTTACTTTAAACGGGTGGAACTTTCGCGCGTCGGCTTTCAGGTCATCGATAAGTTGTTGCTTATAGCCTTCGGTGCAACTGACATGTCGGTGACCGGGCAGGTATTGGGCCTTCCGGAGCCGTGTACTTTCCTCCAGCAAGGTGCGATTGCCGCCGCTAAACATAAATTGGTATGCTCCTTGCAGGATATGAGTAGTTTATACATTACATCCTAAACTATCTCGCCATGAACAAGTTCCTGCTATTCAGCCTGTTCCTCCTTATATCCGCCGGCTGCTTTGCCCAGGTTGTCGCCAAAGTGGACCGGAAGACAAAAGAATTTTCCATCGCTCCGAATCAGAAAGAGCCCTTCATGATCTTTGGCTATCAGTATGCCAACGACGGGACGCAAAAATTGATTTGCTTCGCCTCGAATGACAACGTGGTCAGAGCGAATTCGGCCTGCAAACTCGGCTCCTATTTCGACACCGACGCTATGAGCCCGGGGGACAAGATCGTGTTTCTGGGATACGCAGGTAAATTCGCGAAGATGAATTTCGTTTCCGCCGGGAGAAAAGGCGGAGTTTTTTATATTCCGAGAAGTTGCTTCACGATGAAGTGAGGGAATCCCTGCCCAACATTCCGTCCGCATGCCAGCGATCCCAGTCCTGCGGCGCAAGGAATAATACGAGCAGCAAAATGGCCCTTGGCATGACGTGACTCAGGTCCCAGATCGGCTCCAGCAGGCCGTGACCGAATGAAACGATCACCAGGTCCGCGGCGAGAAGGTACATGCAGTATTTGCGAAACAGCCCGATCAGCAACAAAAAGCCGCCGATCAGTTCCACATACGAAGTATAGTAGGCCGTCGCCCAGACCAACCAATCCGGAAGAAAGGTCGTTCGAAAGTCTTTAAAGAACATATCGTAGACTTTCGGGACGGTGAATGTAAAGACCTTGCCAAACCCCTGCATAAAGAAAATGACCCCAAGCAATACCCTGGTAAACAAAAGCCCCGCCGCTCTTGACGATCTGTCCTTCATGGCCACAAGATACCGATATTTATCGCCTGCCGCCTTCCAACCTTTGATTAGACCTTTCAAACAAGCCCGGTGCAGGCCGCTCCATTTCGCCGGGAATAACGGGAGGAAATCGGTAGTTTACTGATAACAACATCAACATGAAAACACCCCTGTCCCTCCTGATATTGATGGCGCTGGCGTCCTGTCACCCGGCCCCGGCAAAACGGTATGGCTTTTTGGCCACGCTTGGGAACGATACGGTTTCCATTGAAAATGTGAGCCGCCAGGCCAATACGCTGACGAGCGATGAGGTCGATCGGTTTCCCCGCGTGGAGATCCGGCATACCGTCGTCGATTTGAACGACGATGGCAGCATACGACACCTGGTCATGGACATCCACACGCCGAGCCAACCATCCGGCGAGCGGGACAGGAAAGTGGTGGCCGATGTGAGCCATAACCACGTGCGCCTCACCAAAACAGACAGCACCGGTACGGTGGAACGTAACTTCCCGACCGGCGGACGTATCGTGGTGGCACACGTGCCGCAAATGTATAGCCTCTATGAGCTTTACTTTGCCGCGGCGATGAAGCGCGCCGCCGAGGCGAAGCTGACCGCCGGCAGCCCGGTACAAATGAGACAGTTCTATATCGACCGGGAATTCGACCGCTTCCCGTTAGGCCATGCCACGGTCACCCCGATGGGGAACGGCAAGGCCGAAATTACGCACGACTGGCTGTCCGGGACCGGCGAGGCTGTGCTCGACTCCGGCTATAATATGCTCAGTTACTCGGGCGCCCGGACCACCTACAAAGTCGCGGTAACGCGCCTTGCTACGGCGCCGGACATCAAAGCTATCGCCGGTCGGTTCGAGGCCAGGGAGGCGGCGGCCGGCAAGGTGAGGCAGTTAAGCGTTCGGGATACGATCCGGACGCAAATCGGCGGTACGGCCTTCACCATCGACTATGGCAGGCCGCTGTTGCGCGGAAGAACCCTGCTGGGCGACGTCATCCCCTACGATCGTGTTTGGAGAACAGGCGCAAATCAGGCTACCCAGTTTACGACGTCGGGCCCGGTCAGGATCGGCGGCATTTCCGTGCCCGCGGGCACCTACACGCTGTTTACCACGCCCCACACGACCGGTATCGACCTCATCGTCAATAAGCAGAGCGGCGAGTGGGGCACGGAATACAATCGCTCGCTTGACCTCGGTACCACGCGGATGACAAGCGAGACGGCGACTTCGCCCGTGGAAGCGTTCACCATCTCCATCCTTCCCCGCGACAACCGTCACGGCCAGCTCGTGCTGGAGTGGGGTACGTTCAGTTGGACCGCTCCGATCGAAGTGCAGTGAGGGCGGCGGTTCCGGCATCAGCTTGTTCAATGAATGCAGCCAAAACGAACAAAGGTTTGAACAAACCCTTCACCCATTTTTGCCCGGTTGTAAATTGACCATTGGACAGCTATTGGAGTCAAAGATGGGCAAAATTGCAGTGATCGGCGCCGGATTTGCAGGGTTAAGCGCAGCGGCTTACCTGGCAGCTGAAGGACACACCATAACGGTTTTTGAAAAAAACTCGAGCGCCGGCGGCCGCGCCCGGCAGCGGGTCGCGCCGGGGGGCTACCTCTTCGACATGGGCCCGAGCTGGTACTGGATGCCGGAAGTGTTCGAGCGGTTCTTCCAGGACTTTGGCGGCAGCGCATCATCCCATTACCAGCTCACGCGGCTGGATCCCGGATTCGAGATTGTCTTTGGCCGGGGCGACACGCTTCCGGTGCCGGGCGACTATGCGTCGTTACGCGCACTGGTCGAATCGATCGAGCCCGGCGGCGGCCTTTCGCTGGACCGCTTCATGCGCAGCGCGGAATTCAAATATCAAACCGCCATGGAAGCCCTGATCTACTCGCCGTCGCTGTCGGTCCGGGAGTTCTTACGGCGGGATGTGCTGCGGGGCGTGTCGTCCCTCCAGCTTTTCAGGTCCCACCGCCGGCACGTTCGTAAGTACTTCAACGACCCAAGGCTGGTGGCCTTAATGGAGTTCCCGACACTTTTTCTCGGTGCTTCGGCGGACCGCATCCCCGCGTTATACAGTCTGATGAACTACGCGGGTCTGAAACTGGGGACCTGGTATCCGCAAGGCGGCTTTGGGCAGGTGGTTCACTCCATGGTATCCGTCGGGAAGGGTTTGAAGGCAGATTATTGCTTCAGCAGTCCGGTGCAAGGCATACTTGTAAAAAAGAACAAGGTAGAAGGAGTGGTGGTGAACGGACAGGTATACGGGTGCGATGCCGTTGTCGCAGCCGCCGACTATCACCATATCGAACAAGATCTCCTTCCGCCCGAATTCCGCAATTATTCGGAGCGCTACTGGGAAAGCAGAACGATGGCGCCCTCTTGTCTCCTGTTCTTTGTGGGTGTAAAAAAGCAGTTGCCGTCACTGCGGCACCATACGCTCTTCTTTGACACCGACGGAGACCTCCACGCCCGTCAGATCTATACGGATCCACAATGGCCGGCGCAACCGCAATTCTATGTCGGTTGCCCTTCCCGGACCGACGCATCACTCGCGCCCCGGGGTCATGAAAATCTTTTCTTCCTGCTTCCCCTGGCGCCGGGGCTGCCCGATAGCGAAGGTATGCGGGAAAAATATTTCCGGGTGATGGTAGAAAGGCTGGAATCGCACCTCGCTGAGCCGATCCTTCCCTTTATCGATTACCGGGAAAGTTACGGGATCAGGGATTTCATCGAGGACTACCATGCGTTCCTGGGGAACGCTTACGGCCTCGCCAACACGCTTCGGCAGACCGCGTGGCTCAAGCCAAGCATCCGCAATAAAAAACTTCCCAATTTATGGTATGCCGGACAACTTACTGTTCCGGGTCCGGGCGTTCCCCCGGCCATCATCTCGGGAAAGATCGCGGCCGGGCAAGTGATCGAATATTTAAAACAGGCAAGATATGAAGGCGCATTTTGACCGGCTTTCGTCGGAAGTCAGCAAAGTAACCACCAGGATGTACAGCACGAGCTTCTCGCTTGGCATCTATTTCCTGGACAGGCGTATCCGGAGCGCTATTTATGCCATTTACGGGTTTGTCAGGGTCGCGGATGAAATCGTAGACAGTTTTCTCGCATACGACCGTCGCACACTGCTTCGCGACTTCAAATATGACACCTGGCAGGCCATAGGAGAAGGTGTTTCCGCTAACCCTATCCTGAACAGCTTCCAACAGACTGTCCGGAAATATCATGTAGACGTCAGTCTGATCGAGCTCTTTTTCGAGAGCATGGAAATGGACCTTGAGGGAATAGATTACGACAAAAAGAGTTTCGATCGCTATATCCTCGGTTCGGCCGAAGTGGTTGGGCTGATGTGCCTGCGCGTATTCACGGAAGGAAACAAAGCGCTTTACGAAGAGCTTAAGCCGCATGCCATGAGCCTCGGCGCGGCATTCCAAAAGGTGAATTTCCTGCGTGACCTGCGGGACGACTTTCATGTGCTGGGAAGGATGTACTTTCCGAACGTAGACCTGGCGCGGTTCACACCGGAAGTGAAGCAACGGATAGAAGGTGAGATCCGGAACGACTTTGATTTTGCACTCCGCGGTATCCGGAAGCTGCCCCCGTCTTCGAAGGGCGGCGTCTACCTGGCCTATGTCTATTACCAATCCCTCTTTTCCAAGATCAGCCGGGTCCCCCCGCACCGGCTGTTATCAGGAAGGATCCGGCTGAGCAGCACGCGGAAATTTGGACTCATGATCAACAGTTTTATGGAATATAAATTGAACAAAGTATGAGCGGCGCGATCGTCTGCGGAGCGGTAACGGCGGGAGCATTTATAGGGATGGAGGGCGTGGCCTGGTCCGCCCATAAGTACCTGATGCACGGCTGGCTTTGGACCTTGCACCGGGACCACCACCGGAAAGACCATGGCGGTTTCTTCGAACGGAACGACTTCTTCTTCCTGATATTTGCCATCCCCGGCGTTCTCGGATTGCTTTTTGGCGTAATGCACGGGTTCACCTGGCTATTTTGGGCGGGTCTCGGCGTCACCTTATACGGAATGGCGTATTTCCTGGTACACGACGTCTTCATTCACCAGCGTTTCCGACTATTCCGGCACACGGACAACCGGTATTTCCGGGCCATTCGGCGTGCCCACAAGATGCACCACAGACATCCCGGCAAAGAAGATGGCGAGTGCTTTGGCATGCTGTGGGTGCCATGGAACCTTTTGCGAAAGAAAAGTTAGGACGCGGATGTCGAAGGAAATCTATTTGTTGCTTGACGTTTCGACGGTTCTCCCGCCGCTGATCTTTTCTTTTCATCCCCGCATCCGCTTTTACCGGTACTGGCGGATCTACCTGCCGGCGCTGGTCATGAGCGCGGTCATCTTCCTGCTGTGGGACATGTACTTCACCCGACAGGGCGTCTGGGGCTTCAATCCAAAGTATGTAACCGGTCTTTATATAGGGAACCTCCCGGTTGAAGAATGGCTGTTTTTTATCTGCATCCCGTATGCGTGCATCTTTACCGCATTTTGCAGGCGACTTAGCGGCGGCCGGTCGCCGGGGCGCCGGACCGGACAACTCGTTACGATCGTCCTGATCCTGCTGTTGCTTGGGCTGGCGGGTTTGAATATGTACAGGCGCTATACATCGGTTACTTTCGCGTCGCTCAGCTTGCTGCTGGCATACGCCTCCTTTGTCAAAAAATACAGCTGGCTTCCCAGGTTCTATGTAAGCTGGCTTCTTCTGATCATCCCATTGCTGATCGTCGACGGGTTGCTGACCGGAACAGGCCTTCAGGAACCGGTCGTCTGGTACAGCCAACACGAGAACCTTGGATGCAGGATCCTCACGATCCCCGTGGAGGACTTTTTCTACGGGATGGAGCTGGTGCTATTGAACCTCGTCCTGTACCACGAGCTTTTGCGCGGCTACCTCGGAAAATTAAGTCCTCCGCATCCTGCCGAATTGGTATGATCCGGAGCCCTGTTGAACATTGCTTGCCTTTTCAGTAAAACAATTGAACAAAACGGCGATGATTGCAGCCTGGCCGCCTGCAAAAGGCGGCTTTTTTTAAGGCGGATCCGTCAAAATCAACTTATTTTGTTGCAATATCTCTTCAAGAATTTAAACAATGGCAATGGATCATTTTTCGATTTCGGTGTTGTCAAGGCTGTCCGGTGTCAAACCCTTTACGATCCGGACCTGGGAGAAGAGATACAACGCCCTCAACCCCGACCGGTCAGAGGGTAATACCCGCTATTACAACAATAAGCAACTGCGGCGGCTGCTGAACATCGTAAGCCTGATGGAATTCGAGCACAAGGTGTCCGAACTTTCATCGTTGCCGGACAGCACCCTGTTCCGGATGATCGAGGAGAAGAAAGGTCAATCGATCCCTAACCTGGAAGCCTTTTTTTTGTCGCAACTCATCGCTTCCAGCTTTACCTATGACGAGCCGCATTTCACCAATATCTTTGCGCAGTGCGTCGCCCGTTATGGCGTGAAAGACGCCTACACGAAAGTGCTTTATCCGATGCTGCATCGAACCGGTATTCTTTGGAACGCGGACCGGGTCAATCCCGCTAACGAACATTTTATCACCCATCTGCTCCGCCAAAAGATCCTCACTACGATCGATCTGCTCGCCTCGCCATTGAATAACGCGGATTCCTGGCTGCTTTTTCTTCCGGAAGGCGAATTCCACGAAACCGGCTTGCTGATCGCCCACTACCTGATCCGGCTCTCCGGGAAAAGATCGGTCTACCTCGGAGCGAACCTGCCCCTGGACGCCCTCATCGCCGCGGCGGAAACCATCAGGCCGCAACATATCCTCCTTTTCTTCGTACACAGGCGGTCAGCCAAAGAGATGAAAGAGTACCTGCGGTTGCTCGTTGCCGCAAACAAGAATGCGCACATCTATGCAGCCGGCGAACGTTTGTGCGATCATGTGACGCCATCAAAACGGATGCGACTCCTGGAATCGGTAAGCGATTTGGAGACCTTGCTGAAATAGGCGCTGTTACCGGCGCGCGGGACGGCAGGCTTGTTGAATCCACGCTGGCCGACCCTGTTGAATCCCGGACGCCATAAATTGAAACCGCGCATCATCGGCCCGGACCCGCAAAAGCTCGCAGGATGTAAGCATAAACTATTAATATATAATTACTTGCGACGGATGTAAAGCGGCGGTCCCAGGGCGTAGCAATTTTTCAACATGCCGATTTGTTTAGATATCTTTGTCAGGACTTAAACAAGATGGACACATTTTCGATTTCGCAGCTTGGGCAGTATACGGGGGTGCGGCCACATACCATCCGGGCATGGGAGAAACGATACCATGCGCTGACTCCCGTCCGTTCGAAAGGGAATACCCGGTACTATGACAGCATTCAAATGCGACGGGTGTTGAACATTGTCAGCCTGATCGAGGCCGGATACAAAGTCTCGGATCTTTGCGCGATGCCCGATGAGCAACTTTCGCGCCTGGTAGACAATTTTTACCGGGCAAATGGAAATGAGACCGAAGAATACTTCATCTCGCAGCTTATCGCCGCGGGCATGACCTTCGACGAGTCTTACTTCGACCAGATTTTCGCCCGTTGCATAAGCCGCTTCAAACTAAAACATACGTATACCCTGGTGCTGCTGCCCATGCTGACCCGCATCGGCGTCCTGTGGAAATGCAACAAGGCGTCCGTCGCTCACGAACATTTCATCAGCAATATCCTGCGCCAGAAGCTCTTTTCCGCCGTCGATTCCATTCCCCCGGCGCCGGCGTCCGCGCCGAAATGGCTCCTGTTCCTCCCTGAGAACGAGTTCCATGACATCGGCCTGCTCCTCGCCTATAACCTTATCCGACTTTGCGGGCACCAGGTCGTCTACCTCGGCGCCAACATCCCGCAGACCGTGATCCGCTCCGCGATCCGTCAGATCGAACCCGACAACCTCTTTGTTTTCCTGGTTAACAGGGACTATCCCGTCTCGTTAAGCAACTACCTGACTGACCTTATCCGGAACTTTGAATCCGGAGAAATTTTTATCGCCAGTCAAAATTGCTACCGGGTGTCCAGGCTTGCGGAACCCGGTCGGGTTCGGTTACTCAGGACAGTTGAAGAATTCGCGACGATCCTGGCGGCCGGCTGATATCGCTGCTATACTTTAGCAGGTTTGACATCGCTTTATACAATGGAAAGCAGTTGCAGGTTAACTTGTTAATTTTTGTGAATATTATGGTATTTATAGACTAATATATTATAGAGCGAAGTTTACTTTTGAAAGAAAAAGGAGACCTCATGGCCTGTATAAAGTGGGAAGGTATCTATTCGGCGTTGCTTACCCCGTTCGATGCTGACGATCATATTGACTTCAGACTTTTTGAAATTAACATCGATGCTCAGGTTGAGGCTGAAATTGATGGAATCGTTTTAGGTGGGTCTCTGGGTGAAGCAAGTACGCTGACCTTTGAGGAAAAGAACTCCTTGCTGTCCCATGCCAGGCGAATAGTAAAGGGTAAAATACCTGTAGTCCTCAATATCTCCGAGCAATCGACGCAGGAGGCCATCAGGGTGGCCCGAAATGCGGAGAACAACGGAGCGGACGGATTAATGGTCCTTCCTCCGATGCGTTATAACGCCGACAAGACCGAGACACTTGAATATTTCAAAAGGATCGCCGCCAGCACTTCCCTCCCGATCATGATCTACAACAATCCTCACGATTATAAGATCGAAATTACGCTGGATATGTTCAGTGAACTGGCGCAACTCCCGACTGTTCAGGCTATCAAGGAGTCGACAAGGGATGTGACAAACGTAACCCGGATCAGGAACAGGTTCGGGGACCGGTTCAAGATCCTTTGCGGCGTCGATACGCTGGCTTTCGAGGAACTAACGATGGGAGCGGACGGTTGGGTCGGTGGCCTGGTGGACGCCTTCCCTGCTGAAACGGTCGCGGTCTACCGGTTACTAAAGGCGGGCAGGTGTCAGGAGGCGCTTGAAATCTTCCGATGGTTCTTGCCGCTTCTTGAGCTGGATATTCATTCAAAATTCGTTCAGTACATTAAGCTTGCCGCCACGCAGACCGGCCTGGGAAGTGAGTATGTCCGCGCACCCAGGTTAAGGCTTACCGGGGATGAAAGGGAACGGATCCTGCGTACTATAAAAGATGCCATGTCCAGGAGGAACGAAATACTTCATTTATCCGGGATCGGTTTGATCGTTTAATTAATGCCTGTGGCGCTCCATTCCAAAATGCTTTTAACCGGCCTTCTTTTGCTGCCGGTCATCATGGGCCGGTCCCAGAACGACACCAAGAGCGCGAAGAGACCCAATATCGTCGTCTTCCTGACGGACGATCTTGGATATGGCGATCTCGGCTGCTACGGTAACCCGATCATCAAAACGCCAAACATCGACAAATTCGCCAGGGAAGGTGTGGTACTGACCGACTGCCATTCCGGGGGAACGGTCTGTTCGCCTTCGCGCGCGTCGCTGCTGACAGGCAGGAAACCCTACCGGATGGGCTTTTTTACCATTCAGGGCGGCCCGATCTATCTTCGATCCAGGGAGATCACCATAGCCGAACTCCTGAAAGACGGCGGATACGCCACCTGTTTTGTTGGTAAATGGCATCTGTCCATTCTCGAGAAGAAGAAAGTGAACGAACCCGGGCCGGGCGACCAGGGATTCGACTACTGGATGGGGACCACGCATAATCCGTTCGACGGCCCGGCGAATACCAGGCAATTGATAAGAAACGGGGTTCCGGTAGGCCAGGTCAAAGGCTGGTTCTGCGACGTCATTGTGGATGAAGCAGCCAGGTGGTTGCGCGAAAAGCGCGATACGACAAAGCCGTTCTTTCTCTACGTCGCCACCCATGAACCGCATACGCCGATTGCCCCGCCGAAACCATACAGCGACATGTATGACACGCCGTTGGTTGATTCGTTGGAAAGAAGTATCAAATATGGTTACGTCAAAAGACCTGCCAGGGATATATCCGCCAACAAAAAATTATATTATGGTACGGTCACCCAGCTTGACAATGCCTTCGGAAATTTGCTGAAGACGTTGGACAGCCTGGGGCTAAGCAAGAATACCCTCATTTTTCTCACGAGCGACAACGGACCGGAGAATCCCGTGACCAACGAGGAATCGCTGGGTCAGTGGACGGATTCATTACGGGACAATTGCTTCGGTACCCCGGGTATATACAGGGGCATGAAGCGGTTTGTATATGAGGGCGGCCATCGCGTTCCCGGCATTGTCAGGTTTCCGGGTAGGATTCCGCCCGGCACAAAAAGCGACAAATTATTTGACGGGACCGATGTCCTGCCGACGATCTGCCAGCTATTGGGAATACCCTTGCCGGCCGGCGTGACGTATGACGGCGCTCAAAATTTCAATGCATTCCTGAACAAACCGATCAGGAGAAAAATTCCCGACACCTGGTGCTATCCGCACTATGGGGACACCTATTTCCGTCTTCCGGAAATCGAAATGCGATCGGGCAACTACACGTTGGTCGGATGGTTGCCGCCCAAGCCGGATTCCATGAATATGAATGCGTGGTTTTTCAAATTCTCGCCTGTCCGATACGAATTATACGACCTGAAAAAGGACCCCGCCCAGCAACACAACCTCGCGTCGGAAAAACCGGAAATTGTCAATTCCCTGAAAGGCCCGATGACACATCTGTGGACGGAGATGAGAGATGAAGGCAAACAGATCAACGCTACTTCGACTCACTGAACTGAACCCTTGCCAGCAACACCGTCCTGGGATCGAATACCACCCTTTCCGGTTTCTTGTCCACCTGCACCTGGAACGCAGCGGTTTTTGCGCTCATCCTGAATTTGAATATCGCCGGAACAGGCATGTTGTCCTTACAGATCCCAATCTCAACGGGAACATCGAACAGAAATCCATCCTTCGGTAGCTGGCTCAAGGCTATCGTCACCGTCTTCCGCGCCGGATCATACTTCCAGGTTCCCTTGAGTTCAAGGTTCCCGCTATGATACAGCCATTGGTCGAAAAAGGGTCCGAGGTCCTTGCCGGATGCCGCTTCCATCTCGCGCCGGAAATCCGCCGTGGAGGCATTGGAATTCATAAAGTGGCTGTAATAGGAGCGGATCCCCCGCTGAAAATCCTCACTTCCTATCGAATCCCTCAGCATATGAAGGAACCACGCCCCTTTCTGATACGTGATCACGTTGGTCACCGGCGCCAATTCGGCCGTGCGATCGGCGACAATGGGGAAAGGGGACTCTTTATCGTCATATGCATACACCATTTTCCGGGCATTGATCAGGCCTGTCACGTAATCGTCGTGCCCATAGCTGTGTTCCCTGTACAGGAGCGTAAAGTAGGTTGCAAAACCCTCGCTTAGCCAGGCATCATCCCAGGTGGATTCCGTGACGGCGTTCCCAAACCATTGATGCGCCAGCTCATGAATGATGACATTCCTGAGTCCTTCGGTCCTTTTTCCGCTGATCAAATTCTCCGTATAGAAAATGGCAGACGCGGTTTCCATACCCCCGTGACTGGTCGCCTGGACATTGGCGACCTTTTCATACACATAGGGTCCGATATAGTCAGAAAAGAATTCGATGACCGATTTGGTTGGCCCCGGAAAATCCCGGAACCCCGCGTCCCGGTCCCGGGCGTAGACCCAGGACTGGATCGACTTGCCAAAGACCTGACCGTCGTACTTCACCGCGAAATCGGCCACCCCGAGGACATAGAGCCAACACGAGATCGGCACGGATTGCTTCCAGTGCGTCAGCCTGGTGGCAGAATCGATGTTGCTTTCCTCCAATAACAGGCCGTTGGAGATCACCTGATAATGCGACGGCGCCTTTACGATGAATTCGCTGGTTGCCTTGTCATAAGGATGATCGATGCAGGGCAGCCAGTGCCTCGTCTTATTGGGCCAGTTCTCGCTGAAGAAACTCCTGACGCCATACTTGGTGGGACCGATCCTGAGGCCGTCGGCAGGGATCCCGTGATAATGTATAACAATGACCAGTATGGAATCCCGACGCGGGCTGCGTGGCAATTGTATCAGCAACTCATCCTCCGCGTGCGTGTACGCTACGGCCTGCCCATCCAGGAAGACGGACTCGACCACCATTCCCTTTCCATTTCTCTCCGCGGTCTTATTGGCAAAATCCAACCGAACCTGCCGGATCGAATCTTTTTTGAATAGTATCGAGATCGTCGTAGTCCCCTTTATTTCATCTGTCCCGTCAGATAAAGTAAGCTCAAACGTATAGTGAAGGACATCTATGGAGTAATTCCGGGGATAGCGATCGGCAAATGCACGATCGGGGACATGCAGGAACGGGACTAACAATAGGACGGCGGAAAACCATTTTTTCATCATGAGTAGTCGTTATAGCTTGATATTAAAGTTTACCTGCAGGCCTCCTGTTTCTTCCCGGCCTTGCGGTCAGGTCGTCGCCAAGGTCTTCCCGAGCTTCTTCTGCCAGCTGTAATAACTTTTGAACGGTTGCAGGATTTTGGTCTTTCACATTATTTCTCTCTCCCGGGTCCCGCCTCAGGTCAAACAGCGCATACCCGGTCGAATCGATGTGGATCCTGCCCGGTCGGCCATCTTTGCCGGGCGGTTCGTTCTCATTCGACTCAAACCGGTGCGGCAGGACCAATTTCCACGATCCCTCCCGCACGGCCTCCAGGCTATTTCGGTCGTAATAAAAATATAACCGGTCTCTGGGACATGCATCCGCCGAACCTCGCAGCAACGGAAGAATGCTGACCCCGTCAATTGTATGCCCGGGGAGGGAGGCCCCCGTAATTGCCGAAAGCGTCGGAAGGATATCGATACCGCACGCCAGTTGGTTGCAAACCGTGCCTGCGGGTATCGTGCCCGGCCAGCTGAAAATGGCAGGCTCCCGCTGCCCGCCTTCGAAGGTGGTCATCTTCCCTTCCCGCAACCCTCCGGCAGATCCGGCATGATTGCCGAAAGTGAGCCAGGGGCCATTGTCACTGGTGAAAATGATCAGCGTATTATTGTCGAGACCGTTGTCGTGAATGGCCTGCATCACCTGTCCCACCGACCAGTCTATTTCCATCATGACATCTCCGAACAGCCCCTGTTTACTCTTTCCTTTAAACTTGTCCGAGACCGCCAGCGGAACATGGACCATCGTATGAGCCAGGTAAAGAAAGAAAGGCCGCTCCCTGTTCCTGGTAATAAAGCTCACCGCTCTTTGCGTATAGATCGTCGTCAACGTACTTTGGTCGGCGAGGGTTTTTAAATACCGGATTACCTTATCCCCCTCCATCAAGGGCAAGGGCGGATACTTCCCGCGATACCCGCTGGTATCGACAATCGGCTTCCCGTCATAGTCAACCGGCCACATGTCGTTGGAATAAGGTATCCCGAAATATTCATCAAAACCATGCCGAAGCGGTGAAAACCGTTCTCCGACGCCCAAATGCCACTTCCCGATAATTCCGGTTGCATAGCCTTTGCTCTTCAGCATTTGTGCAATGGTCACTTCGCTGTCACTGATACCGATCCTGGAATAGGGTCCCAATGCCCCATACAGACCGATCCTGTTGGGATAACAACCGGTCATCAAGCCCGCCCGGGAGGCGGTGCAAATGGGCTGAGCCGAATAAAAGTCGGTGAATCGCATGCCCTGCGCCGACAGTCTGTCGATATGTGGCGTTACATAATCTATGCCGCCGTAGGCATCGAGGTCTCCATATCCCATATCGTCCATGAGGATCAGTACGACATTGGGACCGGTACGCGGCGGCTTGATTTCCTGGCCAATGCCGGCTGTTCGGATGGCAAATAGCGCCCAACCAACAAGTACGGCAACACAAGAGGCTCTTCTCATATAACACGAACGTTAATGTATCGGGTATGTCCTCGCCTGTTATCAAGGCGGCTGTCCAGCCTGTAAAAACAGGCTGGCTAAAGCCACCCACCATTACACCTGCACATGAGAATTTTGATGAGGGTGAGAATCACCCCACGCCGGGGCGCTCACATCAGGGATATAAAACTATAACTATGCCGCGAAATCCAACTGACATAAATTGATAAATTGTAAACCAAATTTATCCAGTTCGCAATTCGCCCAAAGCCGCTACCAGTCTGTCCAAATCGTCCGTCGTCGTATAGATGTTCGGGGTGATGCGGACCCCCTGCACATTAGCGCCGTCAATCGCAACCGTATATATCCGGTACTTCTTCATTAACACCGCTGCGAGGTCCGCCGGCTTCATGTCCCTTACGCCGACGTTGGCAATTCCACAAGCCCGCATAGCCTCCGCCGGCGTATTGACAACCAGGTTATCCATATTCCTGACCTTTTCCGTCCAATACCGCTGGAGATACCGGAGCCTGGATTCCTTCCTGTCAGCTCCGATCTTCCCGTAATAGTCTATGGCATTTTCTATCGAAAGGTTGCTGTGAACGGGGTTCGTCCCGGTATGGCCCAGACAAAGAATGTTGTCGTCACCCAGTCGGGGACTGTCAGCCAGCAACGGCCAGAGGTCCGGGATATTCTCCTTCCGGACATATAAGAAGCCGCAGCCCAGCGGGGCGCTCAGCCATTTATGCAAGCTGGTCCCGTAATAGTCGCACCGCAACTCCGCAACGGAAAACGAAATATGCGCAAACGCGTGCGCTCCGTCCACCAGCACTTTGACACCCTTGCCATGCGCCATATCGCAGATCTTCCGGACCGGAAGGATCTGCCCGGTAATATTGATCATATGGCTCACCATCAGCAACTTTGTTTGGGAAGTGATGGCATCGGCATACAATTGCACGATCTCCTCGTCGGATGCGGGATGGTTGGGAACGGAGACCACTTTATTGACCACCCCGTATCTTCTCGCCACCAACCTGAACATATCGATCATCGCTCCATAATCCTGCTCCGCCATCACGGCCTCATCCCCCGGTACCCAATGAGTGCCCCCGATCACCAGGTCCAGGGACTCCGTGGCGTTCCGGGTGATGATCAGTTCATCCTTCGGGCAGCCGGCCAGCCCGGCTAACTTCGCGGCTATGGCGGCATTGTCTTTGACCCGATGGTTCCGCATATAGTAAGATCCCTGATAGTTGACCTCTCTGACATGCCGGATGAACTGCTCCAGGATCTCCTCGGGCATGAAGCAATAATACCCGTTCTCCAGGTTGATATAGTCTGGCTTTAGCTTGTACCCGTTGCGGATGCCCGCCCAGAAATCCTCCGAAGAAGCCAGTATTTGGGGGTCCGCCGACTGGTACTTTTCGAGCCATCGGTCCAGACGACCGAATACCGGGGCCATGCCTGCCAGGGAAATGTTCTTGATAAAAGAGCGCTTATTCATGATGCTGTTTGAAGGTTTGGATGCCGACTACCGGGCGGATCGATAGGGGACCTCCTCCACGGCGACCGGCCCCAGCAGACCGGAAGTCTGCACATGAAATTTTTCGTCGCCCGTTGCCGACCTGTCGCTGCTCATCGCCGGGACATTGGTCCGGCAGTACTTCTTCCCGTCCGGCAAATTCATGTCGCCGGTCAATCGATTGACCCACATATTCGTTACTTTGATCTCCATGCTGTTCGCGCCTTCGTTCAAATAGTCCCTGATCGGCAGGGTAAAGGGATACGTCCATGCCGTCCCTGCCGGTTTCCCGTTGATATACACCTGGGCCACGTCGAACACACTGCCCAAATTCAAATCAATCCCGCTGTCCCTTGCCAATTCCTTTTTGCTGAAAAAGACGGTCTTTTTGTAACAGGCTGTACCCGAAAAATATTTGACGCCCGGATCGGCGGAGGCCGTCCAGGAAGTAAGCGTATCTAGCCGTATAGAATCCGGCGCTCCGCTGTACTTCGGGAAGGATACCGTCCAGGGGCCATTTACTTCGCGGGTTTCTTTGGGTGCGAGATCCTCGTATTCCCGAAGCTGCCGAGGATGCGGGCTAAACAGGATAAAACACGAACCGTATGGCGCCAATCGGAGTTTCAACCGGGTTATCCCGGCGGCCGGTGTCGCTGCCGTTCCCGCTGTCGCTGCTGCCGGCGTTGTCGCTGCTGCCCCCGCTGTCGCTGCCGTTCCCGCTGTCGGCGCTGTCGCTGCTGCCCCCGCTGCCTCCACTTCCGAATGTCGGATGCCGTATTGAGCCCCCGTGACCGGATCCCAGCGTTCCACCTCCTTACCGGCGGCCCTGAATCCGCAGTCCTCCGACATGTACCGGTCCGTCCTGTTCCGCACAAAGTATATCTGCGTATCCCCGGTCTGTCGGTGAATAAAATCCAGCTTCGCCGTATCCGCGGTAAAATCCTTTGCAATACCCAGTTTATCCAACGCTGCATCTATGCTGATATTCCGGGCCGCGCCGGCGAATTCATTTGCCGGGGCGTTCGATGCGCCTTCCACCAGCACATGCGCTCCTGATGCGATCAGGCTTTTAATTTTTGCCCGCACGGCCGCCGGTATATCGCTTCCGGCGGAAATGACAAGCAGCCGGTAGCTCACGCCGTCCGGAAGAAGGAGTTTACCGGCTGAGACGGTCATTCTATGTAGCAGCACATCCGTATTCACGACATCGAAATCATATCCCGTGCTGAGACCCTCCAACCGTGGTCTTTCCGGCGATCCCTGGAGGTCCGGGAAAAAGTGCGGAGCTTTATCGCCATAGTACCAGGCCACGTCGGATACGGGTTGTCCCTGACGAAGCAGGTAGGAACATCTCGCCAGATAATCCATGAATGGCTTGGCGGCTTCCCACCACGTCGCAGTGGGGTTAATATCCGAGCCCGCATGATAGGCCCTTCCGGGCAAGCCGAATTCGGGCCGGGTATTGGCAAATGCATGGATGGTCAGGCTGTTCATCCCTTCACAAAAGGCACGGTCGGCATAAGGCTTCAGGTCATGGGGTGCATCCTTCCATCTTCTCCACGTGGTGAACGCTTCGGCATCCGTCAATGGGAGGCCGTAAATATGCGAAGCGCTGGCAATTTCCTTGACGAGGAAGATATGGTGACGATTGCGGATCCAGAATTCGCCGCGGGGAACGCTCACGCTGCCCAGCGCCTTCAGCGCCTCCACCGGGCATGAATTCCAGATCGGCGGCCCCGGTCCTCCCGCTTCGGCGTCCAATTGGATACCATACGGGGAAAGAAATGCCTTGCCGGTTACATAATGGCTGAAGATGAGCTGGTCGCTGATGGTTTTATGGTATCTGTCCAGGAATTTCGCCGATCCGCCGGGCACCCGCCACCCGGCAAAGGCGGGTAAAAAGGGCAGGATATCGTAGCCGTTATGCGCAAAGAAAATACTCGCCAGGGAATCGGTCCATGGAATTCCGGCGTCCAATTCCATGCTATCAAACGACAAGTAGGCCAGACCAACAGCCCCCGCATTATCCGTCGAAATGCCCAAACGGTCCAGCATATACTTCAGATGTCTCCTCGTAGCGGCCGGGTCGAGAAAATCGATCAACAGACCGTCGGAGCAGGGACTCGGGACAATTAAATGTTGCCCGGTATTGGAGCAAACGAACCGCAGCAGGGTCCAATGACCCGGGGGGACTTGCCATGTCAATGTTCTTCCATCGAACCGGCTGTTGAGGATCCGGACGTCGTTGACACTACTGATGTTGCTGTCCTTATTATCCCGTACCGCCAACACCGCCACCTCCTTAAAAAAGACCGGCATGCCATTTTTATCCTTCGGGCATTGCGCGGGGACAGCCGGAAAAGGAATGGTCCCGGAAAATAAGGACGGGCCGCTCACTTTCCGTTGCGAGTAATAGAGGGCTTTTGCGGCCCAGTCTGGCTTCACCCACGATCCGCCTGCGTTCCAACCGCTCGAGCCGATCAATCCCAACTTCAGGCCCAGCCGCTTTCCTTCCGCCAGCGCATAGCGGATCGATCGTACCGATTGGTCGCCCAGGAACGCCGGCCCCTTCCCATATGCCTGTCCGGGATTGTATATTGCCGCTACGTCCCATATTTCCGCCCGGCCCATTCCTTTTGCCTTCATTTCCTCCAGGTCATGTGTAAGGGATGCATCTGTCACGTCTCCGTTCAGCCAACACCAATAGGCGCCCGGCCTGCAGGAAGCCGGCGGATCGGCGAAATCCCGGGAAAGCAGGGTGAGGCCCTGCCCGGCGGCGCGGGCCCCACCGGCGCGGGCCCCACCGGCGCGAGGCGGGATCATTGGCCTTCCCCCGCCGTCGCGAGGCGGGTATTTTGGCCATACTTTTATATTCCTTTCGCCTGCACTCCAGCTGCAAAAGGGACCCGCGGCATTATACCCCGTCCCTCTTCCCTGAGCATTGTAGTCGGTATCGAACCGGATAGGAGACCCGTCCGGACCTTCAAACATTACACCAGGCACCACCGCCTCCCCGAGATCCGCGCGCTCTATTTCCTTCAAACCCCCTTCCGCGGGGCCGCCTGCGGAGTCGCCTCCGGAGTCGCCTCCGGGGAGGCCATCCGTCCGGATGTTCAAATACACTCCGTCCGGCTTTTCTTCGACCCGTAGGGTTGCTTCCTGCTGCTGCTGCACGGCGACCTCCCGCACACCCTTCTTGTACGGCACCGCACCATTCCAATACACATTCCCTTCGGCTTTTACCGGCAACTTCACTTCCGACATTTCGCTGATAAAGTAAGCTGAGGAGGGCAAGCTGTCGGGATAGTCATTGTAGACGCCCAATCCATAGCCCATCGAACCGTTTTCCCGTTTTGGCCTGCCTGCCTTTTCAAAAATGTCATAGCCGGGAGCCGGTGTCTGTATAAAAACGTTGTGCAGATACCTGTCATCCCCGCCCTGTGTCGTCATGATACCGGCCACCGCTGTGGAATGAGGATAATGATAAGGCGTAAACCTGATGTTTTCCGTGCCCCTGCAAATCTGGCCGGCAAACAAATTGTTGATAAAGGCGCTGCCCGTTGACAGGTTCCACAAATTGAGGCTGGACAGGAAACAGTTGTTATCGATAATGTGTGGACCGTGACTTACTTCAAGATGAAGGTCCATCCAACTGTTGTCATACAAAAGGTTACCCGTGATCCGTATGCCCTGCGCCTCCCAGTCGATCCAGATCCCTTTGAACGCGTGGTGAACGCAATTGTCCTTTATCAACACATCAATCGGCGCATGCAGCTTGATTCCCGCCATTTCAAAACCGCCCCATTGGCGCTTCACATAGATGTTATAGATCTCATTGCCATAAATGCTGCTGAATATTGCGCCCATATTCCCGCAAATACCGGCTTGTTCGCAATTGAAAATGATATTCCTGCGGACGATATGCGAACCTACAGTCTCCCTTGACCAGCCAAACCTGAGCGCGCTGAAAATCGTTTCCAATTGGCTGATATGCCCACTCTTTACTTTATACGCGGACGAATAGTTCTGACCGGTCATCCGGTCCGCGCCCAGGCTGATCCCCGTACACTTCGAATCGCTGATGATATTGTCTTCGATGATCCAGCCTTTGCTCCAATGAGGGCCGATCAATCCCGTTTGCTCCGCGGTCGGCGGGGCCCAGTTGGTCGCCGCCTGCTTCAACAGGAATCCCCGGACGGTAATGTAATTGACGCCCGGCCTCCGGGGATAAAAGACCGACGGCCTGACATTGATCTCAACCCGTTCGTGGTTGGGGTCGGAGCCATGAAAATTGGCCCATATGGTCGTTGCCCTGCTGTCTGCCTTGCAGCACCATTGGTACAAGGACGCCTGCTGGTCCTCCGCCCCTTTCAACGGCCTGGGTTCGGCCACTTCGCGGGGCGAAGCCACTTCAAAAAAGGACTTCCCGTTGAGGTACACTTCGCCGGTATGGTGGATCCGGCCGAGATCGAGGAACCAGTCCCCGCCGACGACCTCCCGATACGGATTGTAAGATCCGAACATGGCGTTATCGAGCGTCACCTTCCAAACCCCGTTGCCTGTCTCTTTCCATCCCTTAACGACCTCCGATCCGGTGACAACGACCTTTTCCCCCGCGGCGGACCGATACAGGATCCGGTTTACCTCGTTGGTGCCGCCGGTTTCGGGATCGACCCACTCCCGGTAAATTCCCGCATGGACGGTGATCGTGTCGCCTGCCCTAGCCACGCGGCTTGCCGCCATGATCGTCCTCAACGGATGGATGGAACTGCCATCCGCGTCATCATTGCCGGCTACCGAGACATGATATTCCCTGCCCGCCGCGGGGAACGCCCCCAGCCAACAAAGGTTGATACAGAGCTGAATGATGACGGCTATTTTCATTCTTTATCCATATATCCCTTATCCATGATATCGATAAAGCCCAGCAAGGCGCCCCAGTGATAGAACGGGTCGCTCATGCCCGAGTCACTCCCCACACCAGAAGTGGCATTATAATTTTCATAGACATGGCGCTCGCCCAGCCAGGATTTCAACAGCAGCGCGGTTGACTTGTCCACCATATCCTTCTTTGCCTCCGGAAAGCTGTAATTCCGCATGCCGAGGTAAACCAGGAAATTCATCGGGGCCCAGATCCTTCCCCGCCAGTATTTGTTGTCGGTGAAGGCCGGGTCGTTCCTCGCAATCGAAGGCATGATATATTGCCCGTAGAATTCATCGCGGCTATAAAAATGTTTGCGCATCATTGTCAACGCCTGCTCCCGATTGGGGACTTTTGCAAGAAGGGGATAGAAGAGGGTCGGGGACAACCGGTAACTGAATTGACCGGTGATGAGGTTCCTGTTCAGATAAAGCCCAAACCGATCGTCCCAAAGCGTCGAAAGCTTCCTGGAATATTTCTCCGCGCGGTCTCTCAATTCCTTTGCTATCTCTGCCTTTCCCAAAGCGGTTGCGATGTCTGACAGCGCGTGGCAATCGGCAATGTAGAGGCTCATCAGTCCGACGTCGGCCTGCATCAACCGGTGCCTGGAGCTGTCAAACACCGCCTCATCCCACATGGGGGAATTGTCCAGTCCCGACTCCCATTGCGCCCCCTTTTTGGTGCCGATGCCTTTGATCAGGAACGCGGATATATTGCCGTACCGGTAGGGGTCCGAGCCCCAGCACAAGTACCCGTCGATATCGCGCCGATTGGCCCACCACCGGTTCCAGCGCAGCAGGGCGTCGAAGACTTCGCGCAGGAACCACTTCTCGTGATACCGCTTATAGATTTCGTTTACCACCAACGAACCTACGGGAGGCTCCGAACGATCTTCACTTTTACAAACCGCCGAGCCATAGTTCGGCACGAATCCCCCCTTTGTGATCTCCTTCGTGATGGCGATGGCGTTGGCATAGGCCAGGTCTTTGTTGTCCAGCGACAACATATAGGCGGCGAAATAATTATCCCATTCGAACAGGATCCACCCCTGCCAGCCGACACACCAGTTGCGGCTCACCGGCGTGATCACCCTTTTACCCGGCCCGTCATACACCGTATTCCAGGCCAGCACCGTCTGCATCGCGTTGTATTCCTCCTCCGATCCTTTATACCTGCGCCTGGCGTTCTCGCATTTCAGCTTTGCCTCGCCGATCGTTCGTTCAATTTCCTCCACCGGCACGGACCCGCCCGAGGTGAGGGCGATCGCGTGATCCAGCGAAAAGGTGAGCCCGCCGGCTGACGATACACAGGAACCTCCGGCGACAGACAAGGTTTGGGTGCCCGAAGCCGTTTTCCAGGTGATCCCGGCACGTGCGACCTTTATTTCACCCTCCGCTCCCCATAATAATCGCGGGTCGACGATAAGCGAGTCTTCATCCGAATGCCCGACGGGGCTGATCAGCAAATACAAATAGTTGTTCCTCGCCGCGGATTGAACGCGCAGGCTGATGTGATGCCACTCCACCGTTAGGTCGGTATAAGACCCGTCGTAGGCGTGGGGGCCGGGAACGACATGCTCTCCCGTACCGTACGACTCCTTGCCGATCAATGCCTCCTTTAGCGTATCGCCCTGTCGATGATCCAGCAATTGCAGATCGACTGCGATACCTTCCGGTAACAATACATGCGACAATACGCTGTTGGTGTTCCAGGTATTCCATCCCTGGCAAAGCCGCCTGTTCAATTCCGTAAGCTGCTTTCCGGGATCGCTCCCCTGCATTGACCTTCCCTGCGCTTCCGGGGAATCCCGAAAAAGGAATAAGGACAAGACGCCGGCCGTGACCCATTTGGTTTTCATACTTTTTTCTCCTTGTAATTTCCTCGCCCTACCACCCCGGATTTTGCGTCAACGCCGTATTTAAGGTCAGATCGTTGGTTGGCAGTGGCTTCAGATAGTTCTTTGCAGGGTTGAATCCCCATCCGCCGTTCGGACCCGTCAGGGCATTTACATAAGGATCGAGGTAGTTGTTGGCATCGTACGGCAGGTTGGGATTCACTCCTTTCAATTCAGCGGTATAATACGCGCCTTTTGGCCTGACGCCCGCAAACAGCTGATCCGCCCTCCAGCGCATGAGGTCATCATAGCGGAACCCTTCGTTCAATAGCTCCACCTCGCGCTCCCGCCTGATCTCATACAGGTAGTCAGGCAGAGAATAGCCGTAATTGGGCCATGCGGGGTCGACAGCGATCGCGCCCAACACCAAATGGGGCATCGCCACCCGGTCCCTCAATTTATTGATGCTGATATCCAGATCGGATTGGGTGAGCTGTCCCAGTTCAGCCTGTGCCTCGGCATAATTCAGCAGGGCTTCGGCGTACCGGAATACAATATATGCCTGATTATAGCTATAATTTCCCGTTGCCGGGTCGACCTGCGGCCTGCGAAATTTTTGCGACTCATATCCGGTCGTACTGTTCTGTGAGGAACTCAACCCCGGCGTCGTAAAGAAAGTCGTGTCGTTCTTCACATCGATCGTGATCGGGTCGCCGGGGTTCATGACCGACTGCACACACCTGGGGTCCCGGTTAACAATGACCACCCGTATATCGGTATCTCCCTTATAGAGGGGGCTGACGGATATCGGCAGGCCGTCGGTACAGAGATACATGTCCATCATGCCCTTTGTGAGCCCGGACCCGTTGGGCCAGTTCCACACTTCATTTCCGAAATTGCCGCCGTACGCCTCCTGATTATAGCCTCTCCATAGCATGACCTCGGGATTGCCGGTATAGTCGATCTGGTTGAACAGGTTGTAATAGACCTGGTTGGGATCGCCTGTGTAAACCGCATACCTTCCCCCGTCGATGACCGCCCTGGACGCCTGTGCCGCCTTACTGAGAAATCCGCTTCCGTCGGTCTTTCCCTTAAAAGCGTCATTCTGGTGGTACTTCTCCCAGGTCCCTTCATACAGGCAGACCCTTGATTCAAACAGCGACGCGACATCCTTGTTGAGCCGTCCGGCGGGAAGATTGGCCTGAACGTCCATGTCGGCAATGGCGGAATCGAGGTCACCGATCATGAAGTTGACCACATCCGTCCTGGAACTGCGGGAGCCGTACAATACCGACCGGTCAGCCTGGACACTGGGGTCAAGCGTCTTGGTGATGATCGGCAGGTCGCCGAATTGCCTGAGCAAAACAAAATAATTCCACGCCCGGAAAAAATGGGCTTCTCCGATATATTGCTTTTTCATGCCACCGTCCGGAACCCTGTTGGCATTTTCAAGAAAATAATTGACGTTCCGGACATTGGTCCAATCCCATCCTCCCCCGGAGGCCGGTATGTTGACCACTCCGTCCAGCGGGTTCTTGGTAGGTAACCATAAGCCGGAAGCGATGGCCACGTCTGTACTGGCATCCAATAACGGGGTGCCGCCTTGTCCGGTAAGATTCCATGAAGGCAGAACGGAATACAACCCGTTTACGTATAATTGGAGGTCCTGATCCGATTTCCAAAATTCAGGATCCGAGATCTGGTCCTGCGGGCTCTTGTCAAGAAGCTTCTGGCAGGAGCTGAACACCCCTCCCATCCCGATCCATATCAATATGCAGCAAAATGTCTTGCTCATGTTATGCATGTTTTAAAAATTTAAGTCAAATCCGACCGAATAGCTCTTGGACAGCGGATAGGTTCTTCCCGCCCCGTTCCGTCCGCCGGTTTCCTCAGGGTCCATCAGTTTCAATTTCGAAATCACAAACAGGTTTTCACCCGATACATAGACCCTGGCGTTGGAGATCAGCGCCTTCTTTGTGATGCTCTTGGGAATGGTGTAGCCGATCCGAAGGTTCTTGACCCTTACATACGCGCCGCTCTGCAAGTACCGGTCGGTCGGGTTGCCAAAGTTCTTGTGGTTGTCGCCGTCGTATACCGAGTAGGGTCTGGGGAAGTAGGCGTTGGGGTTGGCGCCCAGCGGGCTGGTCCCATCGCGCCAGTAGTCCATATGCTGCTTATAGACCATCATATGCAGCGGCCCGTTGGCGGGGCCCCTCAGCACGCTTCCGTTATACAGGTCGCCCAGCCAAAGATCCTGCTTGGCCACGCCCTGAAAGAATGCGGAAACCTCGATCCCTTTCCACGAACCTCCGAGGTTAAAACCGTACAGGTACCTGGGAAGCTGGTTGCCGATGATCGTCTTATCGCCGTGATTATTCCGGGTGTTTGTGCCAATTCCGATCTTATGATCGCCATCCTGATCGACGTATTTGACGTCTCCCGGGTTCCACTTCCCGGCATAGATATAGCTCTGGTCCACCCACTTTGTCACATCATCCTGCGACTGAAAAAGTCCGGCGGTCTTATATCCCCAGATCTCGCCCAGGACCTCACCCTTGTAATAGGTGCTCAATATCTCCGTCGGGTTATTGTATTTCGTCACGACACTTCTGTTATCGGCCAGATTGCCTCCGATCTGGTAGTAGAAGTCGCCGATATGATCTTTCCAGGTGAATTCCATTTCAAATCCCCGGGTTCTCACTTCCCCGCCGTTCTGCAGCGGTACACTCGTCCCCAACACCGACGGGAGGGCAACGCCGGGACCCACGAGGTCGGAGGTATGCGTCTCATACCAGTCAAACGACCCGGACAGTCTGTTCCTCAGGATGCTGAAGTCCGTACCAAAATCAACCGTGGCCACCTTTTCCCAGGTCAGGTCGATGCTGGAAAGATTGGGCGGCGCAACCGTCCACAGCCTGGTGCCGCCGAACAGCCAATTACTCTGTGCTATTCCCAGCGTCGGGATGTAGAGATAATTGGCGACGTTTTGGTTCCCCAGCGCGCCATAGGAAGCCCGCAGCTTCAGAAAATCGATCTGACTCTTTAATGGTGCAAATTTCTCCCTGGAGATCACCCATCCGGCTGAAACCGAAGGGAACTCGCCCCATCTTTTTCCCGGCGCAAACCGCGAAGATCCGTCCGCCCTGAGGTTAGCTTCCAATAAATACTTTTCCTCGTAATTGTAATTCAAACGACCGAAGGCGCTCTGTGTCGACCAATGACCGATCCCGTCGGCCACGGTCTCCGTTCCCACCGACGTATTGATCGAAGGCACATTATCGCTCAGCAAATAGGTGCTGGTGGCGCTCAGGTTAAAATAGTTGTACGTCTCCTGCTGATATCCCGCCAGGAATGACAGGTTGTGCTTTCCGATGCTCCGGGTATAACTGGAGTAGATATTGGGGGACAGATAAGCATCCGTGTACAGGTTAGGGTTGTAATACGTGGCATTTTTGGGAAGACCGTTCGCCAGTTGACCATTCGGCTGCATCCAAAACCACTGCCTGGCCGAAAACACCTCGCGGTTATCGTCCGTCGTATAGTTGAGGTCGATATTTGTGACCCACCCCTTAATGGGTTCGATCACGACCCTTGGCGAAATGGACAACTGTCTGTTCCGCGTATTATCCCTTTCAGCCTGCCACTCGGCAATCCTGCTCTCCATGGTGAAAATATCCGTTCCCGGATAGTATTCGGGCATCGTCGGCTTTATCTTCGTCATCATGTCATAGATCCGGCCACGTCCGAGGTCGATCTGCCAGGGAAAATCCTGTTCCCCGTAATTGTATTTGAACAACATGCTGATCGTAGCCCATGAATTGGCCCGGGCGGTTATCTTGCCGTCGAAATTGTACCGGTTGTAGGACTCATGGCCATACCGAAGCAGGCCCTGCTCGTCATACCACCCGGCAGAAATGTAATAGTCGATCTTTCCGTTGGAATTGGACACGCTCAGGTTATGGTGCTGATGAAGGGCATTTTTCTTAAAGAAGATATCATACCAATCGGTATTCGCGGCCGCCCCGAGGCCCTCGGCCCCGATATTCCAGGTAAGCCCGTTCGGGTTGCCGTACATGACAGGAGCGCTTCCCGGGCTTTTTATATTTTGCGCCAGTCTGCTCAGCGCATCGGGGCTGTACCACGGGGCCAGTCCCTCATTCTTTGCAGCATCGTTGGCAACCAGCGCAAAGTCCATCGCCCCGACCAGGTGAGGAAAATACACGGGCTTCGTCACGGACAGGTTCCCTGAATAGGCAATATTCGCACCCGTCTTGTTGCTCTTTCCGGACTTGGTGGTGATCAGGATCACGCCGTACGCCGCGCGGGCCCCGTAGATCGAAGCCGATGCCGCATCCTTCAGGACGGACATGGATTCGATATCGCTGGGATCGATGCTGTTGATGTCCATCGGGATACCGTCCACCAGCACATAAGGGGCATTGCTCCCGCTGAACGATTGCAAACCTCTTATATTCATATTCATCGAGCTTCCCGGTTCACCACCCTGATTGGAGACGGTAATGTTGAGGTTGGGAACGAGTCCCTGCAGCGCCTGCTGCGTGCTGGCAATCGGCCGCGCCTCGATATCCTTCGCGGAAACCGTGGAAATCGCACCCGTCAGGTCGACCTTCTTCTTCACGCCGTATCCGACGACGACGACGTCGTTCAAAGCGCTGGCAGCGGACGGGTTCATTTTGACCACGATATTGTTCGATGTGGCGCCGATGGTAATCGTCCGGCTGTCGTACCCTACAAAGGATATCACCAGGACGCTCATCCCGTTCGGCGCGGTAATTTCAAATTTTCCGCCGTTCCTGGAGACCGTGCTGCTCCTGGTATTCTCAATGGAAAGCGTGGCGCCGTCCAGGGGGTTGCTGGTTACAGCGTCCTGCACAAATCCGGAGATTTTCCGCTGCGCACTCGCTCTGACGGAGAGTAAAAGCACAGCAAAAAGCGCAAGGCTTGCGCATAGCAGTTTAGTTTTTCTCATCATCTATTTTTTAAAGAATTGGTTGTAGCTGTCCCGAAAGTATATGAATCACTTTATAAAAACTATCAATGTGTTAATATCTGTAAACAACTGGGGAAAAAATGTTAAACCGAAATTCTTGTCGCCTGATATTCAACTCCATCCCTCTAACGTCGTCGTATACCTGACGAATTAAGCACCTCCCCGCCTGGCTAAGATATAAGACCAAGTTAGGGCGCGTGTGCCGGCTGCGGCTCCTGTTTCTTCTACAAAAAATAAACTTTTTTAATCCTTTCCATTTGACTTCCTATATTTATAATAGCATAACAGATGAAGCCCATCATTCAAAAACTGCCGCTCACGGAAAACACGACGTTCGTCGCCCGCACTTTCCGGACACCCAGGTTCGAGGTGGGATGGCATCAGCATACCGAATATGAATTGATCCTGTTTACCGAAGGCTCCGGGCTCAGCTTTGTCGGAAATCATGTGGGAGAATTTGAAGCCGGCGATATCTATTTTCTCGGAGCCAACCTTCCGCATACCTTTCAGAAAAGTCAGCCCGATCTGGTCACCAGCGCGGTTGTCGTCCAGTTCCAGGAAGATTGCTGGGGAAGCGAATTCTTCCAAATCCCGGAGTCCCGCGGTATCCGCGAGCTCTTCCACCAATCGTCCTCCGGACTAAAGGTCGCGGGTTCAACCAAAACGACCTTACAGAACCTGATCCGCCTGCTGGAGGATTCCACCGGCTTCGAACGGATACTGATCCTGAGCAAATGCCTGCACCTGCTCGCGACAAGCAGGGAATATATCACCGTATCCACACAGGAAGTGCGGCAGCTGAATCAAAAAGCGCGGCAGTGTATCGATCAGGTCTTTCAGTTCACGATCGACAACTTCCGGGATCCGATTTCGCTGAAACAGGTAGCCGCGGTGGCTTGTATGAGCGTATCCGCATTTTGCAAATATTTCAAACGATCGACAAAAAAGACATATATCGACTTCCTCAACGAGGTCAGGGTGGGATATGCCTGCACCCAGTTGCTCGAAAGCGCCAAAGCCGTTGAAGAGATCTGCTTCGAAAGCGGGTACGGCACCATTGCCAATTTCCACCGGCAATTCCTGAGGATTACAAAGCAGACGCCGCTGCAATACAGGAAATCCTATACGTCCCGCCCACTTCAACCCAATCACTGATGTTGATCACTGCCGTCTGGATATCGCTGATCGGTCTTGCCATCTGGTTCTCGATCCTCCTCACCCGGGATGTCTTACGGCATAAGAAAGACCTCGAAGGTTCCAGCTGGGTCACGACTTCCATCATTGGATTCGTGGTCGACTTCTTTGACACGCTTGGTATCGGCGCATTCGCCCCGCAAATCGCCCTGCTGAAATTCACGAAACAGACGGACGACCGGGTGATGCCGGGGACCCTGAATGTGTCCAACTCCCTACCCGCGCTCGTGGAGGCGATCATATTCATCCGGATCATCCGGGTCGATCCGGTCACCCTGATATTGATGGTGTTATCGGCGATGGTGGGAGGGATCTTCGGCGCAGGCATCGTGTCGAAATTGCCGGTCAGGGCGGTCCGGCTTACGATCGGCGCGGCGCTTCTGTTGTCCGCCTTTTTTATATTGGCCAATAAGATGAACTGGATCCACGGCAGCGGAGAAAGCACAGGGCTGACGGGTGGCAAACTGGTCGCCGGCATCCTGATCAACGGCGTGCTCGGCGCATTGAACACCGCAGGGATCGGGCTGTACGCCCCCTGCATGGCCGCGGTATTCGCGCTGGGCATGTCGCCGGCAGTAGCATTTCCCATCATGATGGGATCCTGCGCCTTTCTGATGCCGCCGGCGTCAGCCAAATTCATCAGGGAAGGCGCCTATAACAGGAAAGCCTCGTTCAGCATGGCCGTTTCAGGGACGATCGCAGTTTTGATCGCGGCGTTTCTCGTCAAGTCCCTCGCACTCGAGACCTTAAAATGGGTGGTGTTATCGGTCATCCTGATCACGTCGGTTGTCATGTTGAGCGCCGCATTCGGTCAGGACAAGACCCGGTCGATCCGTCGATAGCCGGCGAAAAAGAGAACGGCAAGTCCTGACACCATCGCTCAGTCACAATCCACAGGATAAAAATCGTCAATAACAGGATATTTGAGGTGTATTGATTTGTCTCCGGGAAAATTATCTTTGAAAAGACGTCGTTGTCTGTATACACGACTGCTTCTCCAAGACAAAGTACCAACCGCTAACTTGAGAAAAACAATATTGACCACCGCTTCCTTCCTGGCCATCCTTTGCTTCCCTTCCCCGGGCAGCAGTTCACACCCGTCAGCCTATAAAGACGACGGTTTGGCGCTGACACCGCCGATGGGATGGAACAGCTGGAACACTTTCGAAGCCGATATCACGGAAGGTAAAATAAAGCAGATCGCGGATGCCATGGCCATTTCGGGAATGCGCGATGCCGGCTATCGGTACCTGGTATTGGATGACGGCTGGATGGCGGCGGAGCGCGACGCCTCCGGCGCGCTGTACGGTGACCCGGCACGGTTCCCGTCGGGAATGAAAGCGCTCGGTGATTACATCCACGGCAAAGGACTCAAATTCGGGATCTACGAATGCCGGGGCTACCTGACCTGTCAAAAGTTACCGGGAAGCTACCGTCACGAACAACAGGACGTCAATACGTTTGCGGCATGGGGCGTCGACTACATCAAGCTGGATGGCTGTTATGCCGAACGGAACAAAAGGCCCAGCGATATCGATTTGAAGCTATACAGCGACGCCATCCGGCAATCGGGCAGGCCCATGGTGCTGAGCATCTCGGACTTCGGAAACGGATCATGGGCCTGGGGAGCGCGACAATACGCCCATCTCTGGCGAACCTCATACGATATCAGGCCAAATATGGAATCCGTCCTCTATTGCGCGAATAGTTCGGGTGGAAATGGGGTGATCGATCCGGCCTTTAACGGGTTATGGCAATTCGCCGGGCCGGGGCACTGGAACGACCCGGACATGCTGGAGGTCGGTCATCTGGCAACCGTGCTTCAGGACAGATTCCATTTCAGCCTCTGGTGTATCCTCGCGGCCCCGCTGATGGCGGGCAATGATCTCCGGACGATGCCTGATTCCGTCAAGGCCATCCTGACTGCCAGGGAGGTGATAGCCGTCGACCAGGATCCCCGCGGCTTCCAGGGTTATAAAGTATTCGATAACGGAAAACAACTGGTGTACAACAAACCGCTTGCCGACGGAACCACCGCAGTGCTGCTGGCGAATACAGACAGTTCAGCCGCGGGTATCAGCGTCCGTTGGGATCAAATCGGCTTACGCGGCCGTCAGCGCGTCAGGGATCTGTGGAACGGAACGGATCTCGGATTTGTCAATGACTCGTTCACCACCGCGAAGTTGCCGCAATACGGCCATATGCTGATAAAAGTCGGCACCCCCGGCGGCAAATTGGTCCCCGGCCCCGCGATCCTCCCGCCGGAAAGATACACGGTCACCAAAAAAGGCGCGACATGGTTGAGCGACCTTTGCTATGTCATGAGACAGGGCGCCCCGCCCGTCAAAGACAGCAGTTTCGCGCGACAAGCGATCTCCCTCGCCGGCGTCTCCTATAGAAAGGGAATTGGATGCAAGACCGGCTCCAGGATCATGTACAGGCTGAATGGAAAGGCCGACAGGTTCCGGGCCGTGGCGGGCATTGATGACAGCTATACCGGCCATGCACCCGCGCGCTTCAGGATCTGCGCCGGAGATTTTTTCGGAGGACAGGTATTGTTTGACAGCGGCAAGCTGACCAAAGATTCGACCATCAGCATTGATATTGACGTGCGCGGCCTGAACGACCTCCTCCTCCTTGCCGAAGGAGACGATGTCGATGCCGACTGGGCCGACGCAAAAGTGATCCGACATTAAAAAAAGTACATAGGATATGAGGCTTCACAAAAAACTGCCTGCCCTGATGTGGGCATTGACGTTTGCATCGCTGACCTGCAGCGCCGGGAACCCATCGCCCGGGAAGACGGACCGGGATTCCCTGGAACTATCGCCCGGCAAAACGGACCGGGATACGCGGGCGCTATCGCCCGGCAAAACGGACCGGGATTCCCGGGAACTAAACAGCGCGTATGACCTCGCAAAGCGGGTGTTACCCGGAAAGTGGGAACATTTCTCGTTTCAACTGGAAACGAAGGAGTCCTCAAAGGATTATTTCGAGGTTTCCGCCGCAGACAGCCGGATCCTGATCAAAGGCAACAACGGGGTCTCGCTTGCCTCAGGATTGAACTGGTACCTGAAAAAATACTGCAATTCCCAATTCTCGATCATCGACAAACATATCGCCCTCCCCGAAAAACTGCGCCTGCCGGCAAAACCCGAACTGGTCTGCACAAAGTACCAATACCGGTATTTCTTCAACGTCTGCACCTTCAGCTATACGATGGCCTGGTGGGACTGGGACGATTGGCAACGACAAATAGACTGGATGGCGATGAACGGCGTAAATTTCCCGCTGGCCATTACCGGTCAGGAAGCCGTATGGTCGGCGGTCTATAAAGAATTGGGGTTAAGCCAGCGGCAGATCGACAGCTTCCTGGTGGGGCCCGCGTATCTGCCGTGGTCATGGATGGGTAATATTGACGGGCTCGGCGGTCCTTTGCCAACATCCTGGATAGAAAAGCACAAGATCCTGGAACAAAAGATCCTCAAAAGGGAACGGGATTTTGGCATGAAGCCGATCTTGCAGGCCTTTACCGGACATGTCCCCGAATCGATCAAAGAGATATTTCCGGCTGCCCGGCTGCACAGGACCGGAAACTGGTCCGCCGGCTTCGGTGGAACCTGGTTCCTGGATCCCTCGGATGAATTATTCCAACGCATCGGGCAATTGTTCCTGAAGAAGCAAACCGAAATGTACGGAACGGACCATTATTACTCCGCCGACTGTTTTAATGAAGTCAACCCCGACAGCGACGACCCGCTCTTCCTGTCCAATATGGGCAAATCCGTCTACCGGTCCATGGCGGCGGCGGACCCCAAGGCCGTCTGGGTCATGCAGGCCTGGTTCCTCTATTACAGCATCGACAACTTTTGGCGGGCGCCGCAGGTAAAGGCGCTCCTGGGTTCGGTGCCGGATGACAAAATGATCATCCTCGATCTGTACGGCGAGGTCCATCCGGTCTGGGATAAGCAATCGGCCTTTTACGGCAAACCCTGGATATGGAATGTGCTCCAAAATTTCGGCGGCCGGACCAGCATGAGCGGCAAGCTCCGGGATATGTCGGGTAATTTGACAAAAGTGCTGAACAGCACCGGCAAGGGAGCCTTTTCAGGTATCGGTATGGCGATGGAATATTTTGGCAACGACCCGGTCGTGCAGGAATTCGTCATGAGCATGGTCTGGGGAAATGAGCTCCCGGATCTCAAACATTGGTTAGGCACTTATATCGCCGACAGGTACGGAAAGCCAAACGCCTTCGCCGGCAAAGCCTGGGACGAGATGCTGGAGACGGTGTACAATTCCAACAAACAAACCGGCACCTTCCTCTGCGAACGCCCGGGCTTCTACAACCCAAAATTGTCGTACCGGACAAGCCCCATCCCGGATTATGACAACCGCGTGTTGGGCGACGCTCTGGACAACCTGTTGAAATGCGCCGGCGACTTCCGGGACCTCGATACCTATCAATTTGATGTCGTCAATCTGACCAGGCAGTTCCTGAGCCCCCTCGGTTACTACTGGATACTGGAGTTGCAGGACGCGTATAAAAAGAAAGACCTGCACAGGTTCCTTGCGGTAAAAGCTGAATTCACAGCGCTCATCAGGGACTATAACCTACTACTTTCCACCCGGAAGGAATATCTGCTCGGGCGCTGGATCCGCAGCGCAAAAAAGTGGGGAGAGACGCCTGAAGAGAAAAGGATATATGAATGGAATGCCAGGAATATCATCACGCTTTGGGGGGAGAAGTGTACGGAAGGAGAGTACGATGACCTGAATAATTATGCTTACCGGCAGTGGGCCGGCATATTTACCAACTATCAATTGCCGCAATGGAATATGTTTTTCGACGAGGTCGAACAGGCGATGCGGACCGGTCAAAGCTGGGACAGGTCCAAATTCCTGGACGCTTCTTGTCAATGGGAAAAGGCCTGGTCGTCCAAAACCAATGTTTTCCCATCGGAGCCCCAGGGCGACCCCGTCAAAATTTCCGCCATGTTGTACAAAAAGTACCTCCCCATTTGCTTACAATATGCCAAATAATTCGCGTTTGTTCTCCCGCATGTCCCTACCCGTAGCGGTGTTGGCCGTGCTCCTTGCCTTCGTGCCCGGTCCCGCGGCCGGCAAAGAACGAATCACGATACTCTATCCCGGCGCGCATCAACCCGTCATCGACTACGGTGTCCGGGAGCTGTCCTCCCTGTTGAAGGATAAATTCGACGTTCGCCTGGCCGGCGCGCCCGATGAAAAAGGTTGGAACATCGTGCTGAAGGTCGATACCGCCATGAGGCCTTTCTCGTTTTCCGTACGGCAACCCAAAAGCGCGGGCTATACCACCGTATACTTAAGCGGCCACGATGAAACTTGTGTGTTGCACGCAGTGTACACCCTGTTGCAGCTCATGGGCTATACCTTCGATCTGACCGGCGTCCGAAAGCCCCGCGTCCCGTCGCTGCAGCGGCTGGCCGGGTATAACCGGGTCATCCAACCCGCGGTGGAATGGAGAGGGATAAGGCAGCATATCAATTTCCTGATGGATATCTCCTCCTACCCCGCCCGTGAAGCGAAGGAATATATCAGGAACCTGGCCCGCATGAGAATGAACTGCATTACCTTCCACAGCTATCCGGGGCAGTGGTACGCGTATACCTATCAGGGCGCCCGGCAACTGGCCGGCAACTTCTTTTACGGGGAAGTGGATTCGGTTCCGGCGGACAGGTCGATCCGGAAGCTCGTCAGGAACAAGTCGGTCTATTGCATTCCCGAAATCGAGCCCTTTTGGGACGATCACGAAAAAAGGAGTCAAATGGCGATCGCCTGGCTCAACGACGTCATGGCGGAAGCAAAGAAGGTCGGCATGAAGGTGCGGTTCTCTTATGAGTTGCGCACGCCGGGAATCGATTATGCCAGGGCGACCTGCCTGGCGGTTGTACAGGAGTATCCCCGGATAGACGAACTGGAGTTCATTACAGAAGAAGACGTTCCGGGATACCGGGACGAAATTACAAACGACATAGCCTGCGCCAGGGCGCTGCGTGACATGCTTCGGACGCGGAACATCCAGCTCTCCACCGGTGTGTACAACACGACGGAAGCCGAGCTCAAAACCGGGTTTACCCTCCTGCGCGACAGCACCCCGGCAGATATGACACTCACCGTTTTGCCGGCGCACGGGGCGCGGATGGCGGACAGGAATCTGGCGGCCCTCCCGTTCACCGCGAATGATATCGGCCGAACGATGATATATAGCTGGATACAACTGGACGGCATGATGTATCTGCAACAGAACCCCGTGGAAGGCATCAGGTCCCTGATCGACAACAACCTGAAGGTGAACGGCAACAAGCCCCTGTACGGTATCTGCTGGAATCATTGGCAGAATTACGAAAACCGCACGGCCGCCCTGTATGCGTCGGCGGCGATGATCGAAGGACCGCTGCCCGTCAGACAGTTCTATGACTCTGTCGGAGCCGTACTGGACATCGGCGACACGGCGGGATATGCCGCCGCCCTGACGAAACTGGACGCGACGGATGATTATTGCAGGCAAAATATCGTGACGATCGGGTTTTGCCCGAAGGTCTACTGGTCCAGAAGCGCCCGCGGGATATCCCATTACGGGAGATATAAAAAGGACAGGCTGCTTTCCGCGATCGCACAATATTCCGACGTGGAAAACGAACTGCTGCCCTGCATCAGAAGCGCAGGGAACAAGGACTCGAAAAAGGATCTGAAAATACTTGTCAACCGGATAGCATGTTCGATCGACTATCTGCGCGCATTTGCCGCGATGTCCGAACTGCAACCCTTATTCAAAAGCTCGCCTGATCCCGTCCTTTCCCACGAGGACAGTAACCGGGTGGTCCGCCAATCTCAGCTCGCCCTGTCCTATGAGGAAGACTACCTGAAAACCTTTTCCGCCTGTGTGGCGGACCGGGGCTGTGAAGGAACGCTGGTGAGTTTTTACAGTGTCCCCCTCCAGGCGTTGAAAGACATCATCATCAAATATCAACATGGTCGCCGGAGCATGACGCGCCCCGACAGACAGTTTGACGCTCCGCCCGCGCCGAAATGAATCGCAATGGTTGCGCGCCGGGGGCAATCCGCTACGATAGGGGACATGGCGCATTCCAACCCTACTTCTGCCCCGTCACGATCGGAACATAGCCGATCTCAAGACCGTGCGGCGGCTGTACGATCAGTGCCGGGTCCAGGGAAACCAATTCGCCTTCTTTTGGCGGGGCCATGTATTCCTTGTCGATCAGCCATTGCCGCTGTATCTTTTCCACAAATGCCTGAAGCTTTTCCTTCTGGCCCCGCGACCAATGGAATTGCTGCAGCGAGGGCTGATCGACGAAGCGGTACCAGCGGTACGTCACGGTCGACCCGTCCGCCAATACGACATCGATCGGCCCCGAAGCAGGTCCCGGCGCTGTCCACGATCCTGAATCAGGCGAAGTATAGGGGCTGCCCCACTCGGCCAGCTTGAATTCACTCTTCTTCAGCTCTTCGGGTACCTGTGCGTCAGCAACGGGGACGCGCTGCGCATTGCCCACCTGCATAAAATATTGCGGAAACTCACCTTCTTTCGTCACCTCATTATTCTTCCACTGGATCCCAAACACATTATCTGAAAATATCCGCGTGGTAAAAATGTCCTCCATGCCGGATAATTTCACACCTTTCTGATCCAGTACCGGCATTTTTGTGGTCAGCACCGGCTCCCAGGTGCCGCTCCGGTCGAATGCGCCGCTGCACGAACCAGTTCCCTGTTTCCACCCTTTAAATGAATCATACAGGGCGCTTTTTGAATAGTACTTCACATCCCGCACCAGGACGCTTCTTCCCTGTCCGTCGACGTGAAAGAACAATTGAGGTATCTTGTAAAACACCGTATCGCCCGACCGCTTCTCCTCCATCCTCGGAACGGTATTGATCTCCATCGCGCCGCCACCCATCACGCCCGGTCTTGCATCGAGTCCATGGCCGTAATCCAAATGATAATCCTTCGAGATCTTACTCCAGGTCTCGGGAACATAGTAGGCGACGGGCCCCCTGAAATTTTCCGCGTTCAGGAAAAGCGTCCAGCTTTGATCGCCGGTGGGAGGAGGACCGGGCTTCGCGTCCATAAAGCTCAGCGCCATCCAGGCGTAGCCCAGAAATTTGCCATCGGGGTTATTGATAAAGGTAAATCCGTCGGGGGGGACGAGGATGCGGTTGCTGAGTTGCGCGATACCCATCTTGTTATCGGGAAGCGAAGTGGCGCTATAAAAAAAGGACCAGCCCGGCGATGCGATTTCAAGATCGTAACAACTTGGGGTGCCATTCATACTGAATTTCGGAGGGCCGTACCGGAACCTGTTACCGGCCCAGTAGCCCAAGCCTCCCTCGATCGTCTGAAATACATTTCCCCAGGTCGGGCCTCTCGAAGGCCAGCTATCCCGTGCGAGTGTGCCCACAGGGCAAAGCGGAAAATTGACTTTCGAGTTCTCGGGAATGACCCAGGTGCCCGGCAAACCTATCTGGAAGTTGGCGTAGGGCTTATGCACGAGGGGCCAGACTGCGGAATAGAAGCTGATCCCCGCCCCGTATCCCGCCGGGGGTTTGGTCGAACTGAAACTGATATACCCGTGCAGCCCGTCCGATTCCACCTTGACCTGGCTCCGATCATCCTGGCCAATGGCCAACGCCACGGTTAAATTGAAAAATAAAGTCATTGCAAGACCAAGCTTTCCCATATTTTTTACTTTTATTAGAAGCCGTTTGACACGCGTCGCACGGTATCCGGAAGACCGCGACATCGTGCTTCGAAAAATAAATGTAAGTAAGTGAAATCGATATGCACAAAAGAGGATAAATATTGTAAACATCTTGATATTTTAGGATTAGTTGTTGGAAGCGCAAGAGTATAATTTTGAAAAAAGGGTCAAAGAAACGCCGGGAATCATCCAGGACTGATCATTGATCATCAAATTAATCATGAAACAGTCTTTGTCGTTACTATCCGCTTTGTTGTTGTCTGCTACCATTATCGCCCAGCAACGTCCCAATATTGTCTTCATCTTAAGCGACGACCACGCCTATCAGGCGATCAGCGCCTATGGGTCCGGATTGAATCACACGCCGAATATCGACCGGTTGGCCAATGAAGGGATATTGTTCACCCATGCCTTTGTGAACAATTCACTATGCGCGCCGAGCCGGGCCGCGATCCTGACCGGGAAATACAGTCATCTGAACGGCATCCGCGGGAACCGCAACCTCGTATTCGACGGATCGCAGGAGACTTTTCCAAAGCTGCTTCACCAATCCGGCTATCAAACGGCGATGATCGGCAAATGGCACCTTATTTCCGACCCGACGGGGTTCGATTACTGGAACATCCTGCCGGGACAGGGAGATTATTACAACCCGGATTTTATCAACAACGGCGTGAAGGGTCGCGTCCAGGGCTATGTGACGGACCTGACCATGGATTTCGCGCTGGACTGGATGAACCACCGCGACACCACCCGGCCTTTTTGCGTGTTGATCTGGAACAAGGCGCCGCACCGGCAGTGGATGCCTCCCATAAAATATTTGCACGAGTTCGACGCTACGGATTTCCCGTTGCCGGCCACCTTCTTTGACGACTACAGCACGAGGACCAGGGCCGCGCACGAGCAAAAAATGCGGATCGATGAATGGCTGTCTCCCAACTACGACCTGAAAGAAAGTTTCACACCCGAAAAACCGTACCAGCGGCTGGACGGCGCATGGAAAGGGATCTTCGGCCGGCTGACCCCCGACGAACAAGCGCAATTTGAAGCGGCCTATGGGCCGAAAAATGAGGCCTTCCAACACGCCGGGCTGACCGGCCGGCAACTGGCCAGGTGGAAATACGACCGCTACATCAAAGATTACCTGAGGTGTATCCAATCTGTCGATGACAATGTAGGAAGATTGAATGATTACCTGCAGCAACACGGTTTGGACAAGAACACCATTGTGATCTATTCTTCGGACCAGGGGTTTTACCTGGGTGAGCATGGCTGGTTCGACAAGCGGTTCATGTATGAAGAGTCGTTCCGGACGCCGCTGATTATCCGGTGGCCGGCGATGATCCCGGCCGGCTCGGTGAACAAGGACCTCGTCATGAACATCGATATCGCCGAGACATTGCTCGATGCGGCGGGAGTCAAGGTTCCACCGGACATGCAGGGGAAAAGCATGCTGCCCCTGCTGACAGGGGAACATGCCCCGAATTGGAGAAAATCGGTATATTATCATTATTATGACTCCGGAGGCGAACACAATGTGGCAAAACATATCGGCGTGCGGACGGACAGGTATGCCCTCATCTGGTTTTATGAAAATAACCAGTGGGAGTTATACGACCTGTTGAAGGATAAGAACGAATTGCATAATGTCTATGATGACCCGGATTACAAAAGCGTGCGGGATGAACTGAAACGGAATTTGCATCAGCAGGAAGTAAAATATAAGGACGTTGAGATGATACAGCTGGCGGAAGGGAAGCGGTAACCGAAGGCCATCCGAGGTACACATGAAGAAGGTAAATGTAATAGTGTTGTTGCTTTGGGGGGTTGTCGTTGGCGGCGCCCTGCTGACCCAACAATGCCGGCCCGGGGAACGTCCGCCCGTCGCGCCGGCAGCCGCTCCCGCCTATGTGGGCGATCAGGCTTGCAGACGTTGTCACGCGCAACAGTATAAAGATTGGCTTACCTCTGACCATTTTAAAGCGATGCAACCTGCCAACGACTCCACGGTCGAAGGCGACTTTGCCGATGCCTCGTACACCGCGGACGGCGTGACCACCAAATTCTTTAAAAAGGCCGGCAAGTATTTTATCCGTACAAAAGGTGACGATAACGCCAATCATGATTACATGATCCAATACACCTTCGGATACAACCCGTTGCAGGAATACCTGATCGCGATGCCCGGCGGCAGGCTGCAGGTCGCCAGACAGTGTTGGGATGTAAAAAAGAAAAAATGGTTTCACCAGTATGCAGGTCAGAAGATCCCCGCCCATGACTGGCTGAGCTGGACGGGCAATGCCCAAAACTGGAATACCACCTGCGCCGCCTGCCACAGCACCAACCTCAAAAAGAATTACGACCCCGGCACCGACACCTATCACACCACGTTCAGTGTACTCACGGTAAGCTGCGAAAGTTGTCACGGACCCGGCGGAATGCACATCAGCTATATCAACGGCGATGCCTATCGGCGCGGCCAAAGGGTGAAACATGCTTATTTGCAGATGGCCGGAGGCGCAGGCCCGACAGCTCAAATAAATACCTGCGCACCCTGCCATTCGCGCAGAACTGAAATAAGCGCCGAAAAAACGGGGTCTTCCGAGTTCCTGGATGATTATATCCCGGAGATCCCGACCAGCGAATTCTACTTCCCCGATGGACAGGCCAAAGAGGAAGATTATGTCTATACCTCCTTCCTCGAAAGCAAGATGTTTGCGCGAGGGGTGGTTTGCAGCAATTGCCACAACCCGCACTCGGGACAATTGCTGTTTACCGGCAACCGGCTCTGTCTGCAATGCCACGGCGCAACATACAACAGCTTTTCCCACACCTTTCACCAGGCCGGCAGCGAAGGCTCCGAATGCAGGAGCTGCCATATGCCGGCAAGGACCTATATGGGAAACGACCTGCGGTTCGATCACACCTTCAGGACGCCGCGGCCGGATCTCTCTGTAAAATATGGCGTGCCCAATACCTGTAACAGCTGTCACAAGGACAGATCAGCGGTCTGGGCGTCCAATGCGGTGATCAAATGGTACGGACCGAATCGGGCCCGGCATTTTTCAGAAGACCTGATCCCGGCAAGCAAAGGGGATTCCTCCAGTGAGGCGCACATCCTCCGGCTGGTGAACGATACCGCCACGCCGGCGATCGTCAAGGCAGCGGCGTTGTACTATGCCAAAGACGTGAGGACGGACAATAGTGCAGCCATCCTGATCGCGAGCCTCCAAAGCGGAAACGCCCGGATCCGGTACCAGGCCCTGCGAAGCCTGGCCGGCTTCCCGCCGGAAATTTGGTTGTCTGCGGCCGGTCCGGCGCTTTCAGACAAGGTCAGGGCCGTTCGCATAGCCGCCGCGGATCTGTATATCAGCGTGCCCCCGGAGCGGGTACCTTCGGTCTATTCCGGCGCATTTGCGTCGGCTAAAACAGAGTTGGAACAATATTTCTTATACCAGACCGACTTTTCCCAGGGGGACGCGATGGCAGGAGATTTCTACCTTAAGCTGCACGACTACTACGATGCGGAACGATTCTACCAGCTGGGGCTGAAGAAAGATACGGCCCTGAATGAGGCAAGGCTGAACCTGGCGGTGATCTATAATATCAAAGGAGACAACGCCGGGGCGTTGCAATTGCTTCAGCAGGCGTTGCTGACCGATCCGCGGAATGACCGGGTCTACTTCAATATGGCGCTGCTGTATAACGAAATGCACGACAGGCAGCAAGCGGAACGATGCCTGGCAAAGGCCATCGACCTGCATACGCGAAACCCCCGGGTGTATTATAATCTGGGGTTGATGCTGCAAGACGAGCACAAGCCCGGTCAAGCCATCGCCGTCTTTCGCGAGGGTCTCCAACTGTCCCCCGGCGACGAAGATCTCAACTACGCTTTATGCGTCCTGTATATTCAGAATGGCCAACCCGAAAAGGCCAGACCGTATGCCGGCATATTGCGGCAACACGATCCGGATAACCCCAATTATCAGAACCTGTTTAAAATACCCGGCCTATAATCAAAGCACCACGATTGCACTCCCTCTTACCTATACGTTCCGCCATGAAATACTATGGAAATACGCTCGTCGGCGTGCTCATCGTGCTGGCCCTGCCGCTGACGGCATTTTCGTTTCAACAAACGCCCGCCGGGACCCGGAAAACAGATAAGCCGCAAGCTGCGGGCAGACCCAACATCATATTCATCCTGACCGATGATCAAAGATGGGACGCCCTGGGAGCCATGGGAAATACGATTATCGAGACCCCCCACATGAATAAGCTTGCCTCGGCGGGGATCCTGTTCCGGAATGCGTACGTCACCACCTCGATTTGCTGCGTCAGCCGGGCGAGCATTTTTACCGGCCAATATGAGTCGAAACACCACATTCACGATTTTCGAACCGATCTAAGCGCGTCCGCCATTTCCCTTACCTACCCGGCCCTTTTGAAACAGGCCGGTTACACGATGGGCTTTATCGGCAAATTCGGCGTCGGAACGCACCCTCCTCAGCAACTTTTTGACTTTTGGGTGAACACGGAAGCCGGAGGCCGTATGCAACCCAATTACGTGACCATAGATAAGAACGGAAATCACGTCCACGACACGGATACCCTGGGCCATGCCATTCAGCACTTCCTGGACGGCTACGCCGGGCGTCAACCCTTCTGCCTGTCCGTGAGCTTCAAGGCGCCTCATGAACAGGACGGAGATCCGCCCACTTATGTCATTCAACCCGGATACGAACGATACTATACCGATGTAACGATCCCCGAACCGGTAACGGCAGCGGCGAAATACTGGACCAGCTTTCCGAACTTCTTTCAAACGGACAGCAACTTTGGCCGGGAAAGGTGGAAAGGCCTGTTTGGCACACCCGCGTTATACCAGGAAAATGTGAAGAATTATTACCGGCTGATCACCGGTGTGGACGATGTTGTCGGCAACATGATGCACAAGCTGGACAGCCTCGGGATCGCCAACAACACCATCATCATCATCATGGGAGACAACGGCATGTTCCTGGGTGAACATGGCATGGAAGGAAAATGGTATGGCTATGAGGAATCCATTCGCGTGCCGCTGATCATTTACGACCCCCTGACGCCGGACAAAATAAAACAGTATGACGCGCCGCAAATCGCCCTCAACATCGATATCGCGCCGACAATCCTGGCCATGGCCGGCCTGGCCGCCCCCACCTCCATGCAGGGGATCGATCTGATCGGCCTCGTGGAAGACAAGATCCCGGAGCGGAAAGACTTCTTTTACCAATATTACTTTTTAGGCGGTCCACAGCTGCCGAGGGAGGAGGGTGTAGTGACCAGGGACTATAAGTACATGAACTATATCGAACACAACTATGAAGAACTTTTTGATATCCGGCACGATCCGCACGAGACTGATAACCTGGCGGCCGATCCGGCATATAAAAGGAAATTGGAGCAAATGCGGACGAGATACAAACAACTGCAAGCCGTCTACGGTGTCCCGCGAAGTGTTTGGATGGCCAAAAAAGTGAGCGGAAGCGGTGCCCGGCTGACGGCGGCCCGAACCGGTGTCGCGCACACGACGCGTCAAACCGGTGTCCTGCACACGACGCGTCGAACCGGTGTCCTGCACACGACGCGTCAAACCGGTGTCCTGCATCCCACAGACCTCAAATGCGGGGGGTGGAGGCACCCCATGGGAGTAGACGATGTCCATTGCGCGTTAAGCTGGATACTAAAAGCGTCCGGGAACCAACGCGGGCAATACCAAAAGGCCTATCGTATCCAGGTGGCCTCCAGTAAGGCGCTTCTGCTGGCCGGAACGCCCGACTTGTGGGACAGCAAGGTTGTCACCAGTTCACCATGCAACAACATACCCTTTGGCGGCGCAGCCCTGCCATCCGGCGCCCGGTGCTACTGGCGGGTCATGGTGTGGGACGGGCAAGACCTCGCTTCCCCCTGGAGCGACATCTCCTGGTGGGACACCGGCCTGCTCACCCCGGCAGACTGGAAGGCAGCCTGGATCGAATCGTCAGCGCCTTATCCCACGAATGACACCGATCTCTACAAAGCGCACCCCGCTCCGCTTTTCCGGAAGGAATTCCGTCCCGGGAAGCAAATACTCCGCGCGGTGATGTATGTCAGCGGCGTCGGATATTATGAGGCTTACCTCAACGGGAAAAGGGTTGGGACCCGGCTCCTGGATCCCGGATGGACCGACTACTCGAAAAGGATCCTGTACAGCACCTACGACGTGACCTCCCTGGTGTCGACAGGAAACAATTGCCTGGGGATCATCCTGGGAAACGGCTGGTACAATCCATTGCCCTTACGAATGTGGGGGCGCATCAACATCCGGGAGGCCCTGGCCGTCGGCGAGCCGAAATTCATTCTGCAAATGGACATTCAATACGCGGATGGCTCCCGCGATGAAATCGTGTCCGATGAAAGCTGGAGAACGGCTTCCAGCGCCATCCTCCGGAACAGTGTCTACCTGGGAGAAGAATACGACGCCCGCAGAGAAATACCCGGTTGGAACAAGGCCGGGCCGGTATCGGCCGATTGGCGAACAGTTACACTGGCGGAAGCGCCCGGTGGTGTGCTGCGATCCGAACAACAGCCGCCGGTAGAAGTAGTAGATACGCTTTCCCCGGTTGCGATCCGTCGCGGGCGGGGAGGCAGATACCTCATCGACTTTGGAAAAAACTTCGGGGGCATCATCCAATTGAAGGCGGAAGGAAAAGCCGGGACCGTTATTTCCCTGCGATACGGCGAGCTCCTCTACCCGGACGGTTCCCTCAATGTGATGACTGCCGCGGCCGGCCAGATCAAACGCAAAGGCGTAGGCGGCCCCGGAGCGCCGGACACGGCCTACGCAACAGACGTCTTTATCCTGGACGGGAAAGGGACGGATGTCTTTCAGCCCCGGTTTACCTTCCACGGATTCCGGTATGTTGAAGTAATGGGGTACCCCGGGCCTTTGAGAAAGCAGGATGTAACGGGCCTGGCGCTCTGCTCCGATGTCCCCGATGTTGGGCGTTTCCGTTGCTCCGATGGAATGTTTGAGGGCATACAACGGGCCTGCCTGAATACGTTCCGGAGCAATTTGTTCAGCGTGCAGTCCGACTGCCCCGACCGGGAACGCTTTGGTTACGGCGGGGATATCGTGGCCACCTGTGAGGCCTTTATGGACAATTTCGATATGTCGGGGTTCTACACCAAGACCGTGCAGGACTTCGCCGATGCCGCGCAACCGGATGGGGGCCTGACGGAAACAGCGCCATTCGTCGGAATTGCCAGCGATGGTTTAGGCGGCAGGTCCGGGCCAGTCGAATGGGGGACCGTCCTGCCGGTCCTGCTATACAGGCTCTACCAGTATTATGGAAATATCGACCTGATCCGTCAGTACTATCCCCTGTCAAAGGGCTGGGTTGATTTCATCCATCGCCATGCAAAGGACCAAATGATCGACCAGACGATCGGCGACCACGAAAGCATCGATCAGCAACTGACCGGGATGAGCGCGACAGCTTTTTATTATTACAATACCACCCTCCTGGTGAAATTTGCCGAACTCCTCGACAAAAAGGACGATATCGCCAGGTATACGCTCCTGCAGGACTCGGTAAGAACCGCCTTTATCGGGAAATTCCTGGATACCGCCAATGGCCATGTCGGGATCCACACCGCCGCAGCCCAGGCCTATGCGCTTTATTTTAACCTGGTTCCACCCACATCGGCGGCCGATGTGCTAAAGGTCATGATCGACGCGATTGCCGCCAACGGCTATCATATGGCCTCCGGCATTTTTGGCACCAATTTTATCATGGACGTGCTGGGCAAATCCGGAAAGGGAAAGATCGCCCGCACCGTGGCCGCACAAACGACATTTCCCGGCTGGGGATTCATGCTCGCGAACGGCGCCACTACGCTTTGGGAACACTGGGCAGGCAGCGAAAGCACCTATTCACACAATCACCCGATGTTCGGCTCCATCAGCAACTGGCTGTACAGCTATATAGCCGGTATCCGGCCGGCTGACGACGCCCGGGGATATGATCACATCATCATTCAACCGGAGACGTCAGGTTTGACATGGGCATCCGCAACCTACCATTCCGTTCTGGGCAAGATCAGTTCGCAGTGGAGAAAAGCCGGTTCCCTTTTCACGCTGGATGTGACCGTTCCGGTCAACGCCACGGCCATAGTCCATATCCCGGCGCCTCTGCGGGGTATCAGGGAAGGAGGTAGGCCGCTCACCGAAAGAAGCGACATGTCCGTTACCGGAGAGCGCGGCAATGAATCGCTGGTCACAATAGGGTCGGGAACGTACCATTTTACCGCGACGATTCCTGATGACAACCACAACATCCCACATAAAAAATAATCCCGCCGATGTTTCACAAAATATCTATCCTTTTCGCCACCGCGCTGCTGTCCGCGGGCATCGCATCCGGGCAGCCTGCTTTTGCGGCCTGGTACACCAAAGTCAATACCGGGCAAAGCTGGGAAACGTATTCCCGCACGGGCGATCGTGCCGATATCATCGTAAAGTTATCCGCGGCGCGCGGCCGATTGGTATTCTGGAGGGGTAACAGCTATTTACCCTATTGGGAAACAAAGAAGGGCCACTGGAATTTCAGTGAGATCATCCCCCGCACCGGAAACGGCCCGGCCGAAAGGCCGGATAAGGCAAATGTCTACTCGTACGCAAAGATCATCAGCAGCGGTCCCGGGAAAATCGTCATTCAATGGAGATACCTGGCCAAATTTGAAGAGGGAAATCCGCACCGGGGCATTGACCCGGATAATTTCGTGGAAGAGACTTTTACCATCACCCCGGATGGAAAGGTGAAAAGGGAGATAAAAAAGGGCACTAAAAAAATTGTCGACTGGAACGACCCCGGCTATACGACTACGCAATGGGTCCAATTGAATGGGGATGGCATCAGGCAGATCGGCCTGCGGAAGCCGGTCCGCACGGTCAAAGCAGAACGGGCGCAGGGCGAGCGCGTCAAAGGACCGCTTCCTGTCCAGCCGCGGATCCTGTTCCATTTTGACGAAGCCGCGGGAGACAGCGTGGTCGAAGCTGTCCATGGTATAAAATCCGCAGTGCCCGGCAACCGGACGCTCTGGAAAAAAGGGGTCTCCGGTACCGCGCTCGAATTTGACGGATACAACACGGCAGTATCGGTCCGGCCCGGTACCGACAGCCTGCGCACAGGAACAAGTCTATCCCTCGAAGGATGGATAGCGCTCGGGGCTTATCCGTGGAACTGGGCGCCCCTGGTCCAGCAAGGAGACAGCGACGGATATTTTCTGGGCATCGACAGTCATGGATACCCGGGGTTCATGGCTAAGATCGACACGGTATGGGAAACCTTGACCGTCCCGAACGCGCCGCCATACAACGATCCCAATCACTTACAACTTTTCAGATGGTACAACCTGGCGGGCACGTATAACAGGCAGGACGGGGTCATGCGATTATTCATCGACGGAAAGGAAGTGGCCAAAAAGGTCGTGGGCAAAAAAGGGGTCCACCCCGCCGGCTGCGATATCCGCATCGGTAAAGCAGGCATCATGCGGACGCCGACGGAAGGGACCCATGACACCTATCCCAGCAATTTCGGCATGGATGGGCTGATCGATGAAGTCCAGGTCTATGACCTCGCACTAAGCCCCGCCCAGGTCCTTGCCACCTACAAGACGCTTTCTCCCGGCGCCGGCGGTTTGAACGCTCCCGACCTGGAAAGGCGAAAATTTCCCGTCCCGGCTACCGATGGTGAGTTCCAGGCCATGTATACGCACCTGTCCTACTATGAGACCTGGGAAAATATGTTCCGGTTCGGAAAATATGCGGATGTCGTGGTGGGCTTTGACCAATCGCCGGTCAAATATGTGTTCTGGCGGGGCGTAAGTTATATTCCCATGATCGTAAACGAAAAGGGTCAGTGGTTCACTAACCAGTTTGACGAAACCGGATTCACCAAAGACGCCCCGGGCGATTGCGAACCCATGTCCGATAAAGGATGCTGGGACTCGCAGGTCAGGATCATCGAAAACAGCCCGGCCAGGGTGGTCGTCAACTGGCGCTACCGGCAGGCGGATCCCAGTCATCACTGGGCTAACTATGATACGGCAACGGGTTGGGGGGATGTGTCCGATTGGGATTATTATATTTACCCGGATGGCGTAGCCTGTAAGGTGCTGCGGTGGTATTCCTCAAAACCGAAGGAATGGCATGAATGGGATGAACAGATCGCCGTACTCGGCGAAGGGCAGCGGCCGGAATCCGTGCTGGAAAAGACCCCCGTCATGACACTCGTCGATACCACCGGTAAAGCAAGAGACTATGACTGGAACCCGGATCCGCCAAAACCGGATTTTAAAGGGACGATGATCCAGCAGATACACTATACCGGTCGATTCGACCCCTACACCATTCAACAATTCACCGATGGCGACGTGTATGAAGGCGAAAGGACGGGGTACTCCGTCTTTCCCAGCTGGAACCACTGGCCAACCGCACAAATCAATTCCTCCGGGAGGAATGCAAGCTTCCCGGACAGGGCGTCGCACAGTTCGATCACCCACCTGTACTGGCCTATGTTCCGCGAACAGGACGGTCCCACCGCTTTTCAGGAAAAACTCCTGATCGAAGGGATGAACGATCAGCCTGCCGCAAAGCTGACCGACCTTGCCAGGTCCTGGCTGGACGCCCCGGCTGTCGTTTCCGCAACCGGTGGGGTTAGTAATGGCTATAACGCCGCGCACCGCGCCTACAGTTTCGTCTACGGGCAGGCGCCCCTGCGTTTTACCATCGCCGCAAACTCCCGGCAACCCATCCATAATTTGTGCTTCGAGATCAGGAATTGGAAAAGCGGCATGGCAAATGCCCGCGTCAGGATCAGCGGTCATCAGGTCAATCCCGGGCCGGATTTCCGGCAGGGTACCGTCATCGACGCGGACGGCAGCTACTCGCTTATCGTCTGGCTAAATGACAACGCGACGGCGGCGCAAAGTTTTGAGGTCTCGAAGCCGATGTGAATCGCCTGACGGCACGAATTCCCGAAGCTGCTGGAACGATCCGGCGGAACTGCTTGCCGGCTACTTTTTCCTGCACACGTCGAGTTCATATATCGACCAATGATAGGTGGGGTCCGTGCCGGTTTGGGTGATCTTTATAAAACGCGCTTGCTGAACCGGAAACGTAATCCTCGTCATGCCCAACTCCCCGCGGCCTTCGGCTACCGGATTTCCCCAATGTTTGCCGTCGGTTGAGACGGTCACCACATAATGAACCGGGGAGTCCCACAAAGCCCAGGTATTATCCAGCTCGATGGCATCGAATTTCTCCTGCGATTTCATATCGACCAGGAACCACTGGCCGGGGTATTGGGTAGCGGACATATCGCGCCACCCGGTCCAATGGTCGCCGTCAATCGCGTTCGCCGCGGCAATATCGACGGGTATGTTGTCGCCGCTGAACAGGAAGGAACTGTCCCTGACGGAGGAAGCCGCCGACCATCCCTTTTTATTCAGTCTCCATTCCGCCGGCGGCGCCACGTAAGCGCTCCGGGGCTCGGGTTGTACCAGCGATCCGCTTGCCGAAAATGACCATGTCCCCGACGGGACCCTGAACTTGATATACTCCGGATCTTCTCCCGCCCAGGCCACACCGTTATCACCTCCTGTATACGCCCCTTTTGCCCAAATAACGGTCCCGTTAAGGCGGATCGTCCGAAGCGACGAAAAGGATCGTTTGGGTATCCCGGCAATGGCGCTTGTCCCTGCCGGGGCGACGACGGTGAGCGAATATTCCGAAGAGGTTTTGTTCACCCCGACTTTGATATTGCCATGGATCGTCGGCACCACGACCTGTATCTTCCTTAGAAAAGCCTCGCGCGGTAAAACATGAAATACCTGCCACCCTGGCTCCTCGGGCGAAACGCCCGCGATACGCTGCGACAGGAGGATCACCGGGGGGTTCCAGCCGTGATTGAGCGAAGAGGCGTCATCGAAAGCGTTCTTTTTCGTCGCCCACCACCGGTCATAGTGCTCCCACAGCGTGGTAAAGCTGCATCCGACCATCGTCCTGTACCGGTCATACATTCTCCGTAAAGCAAAATCCTGCTCGCCCATCTGGCACAGCGCCTCAAAGACCCACCGGTCAAAAAAGCAGCTGGCGTTGGTGACCTTCGTCAGGACATTGCGGTAGATGGCATTCCACCTGGAGGAGTCGGCCAACCCGGCGTTTACCGCCATGGCGTTCGCCCTGTCGTCGGGGGTATTCACCTGGGAGGACATATAATATTCACCCTTCCAGTACAGCCGGTCGAAGGACCCCTTTATGGAATCGAGTTTGCCGCTGATGGCCGCCGTATCTTCCCCGTGCCCGGTCAGGATCGCCATTTTCCGGAGCGACTTCAGGTCGATATACATAAAACATGTTTCGATCACGGCAATGTCCTTTGTCTCCGCGCCCCAATCGAACCACTGATTCCTTTTCCCCGGCTTATAGGTATTGAAGAGAAAGTGCTTTGTCGATTCGTATACGGAAGCAATCGACTGCAGGTTTCCGGTATGCATATAATAGAACCACAGCCCATATTCTCCCAGAAATTCGAGTTGCTGGCCGGGATAGAACCCCGCCTGGAGCGGCCTGAGCACAAGGTCTTTGCATAAGGCATAGGAAGAAGTGTCGAAAGCGTAGAAGCACTGGTCCAGCTCCGGCGTTCCGTCTCCCCAAAAGCCGACCCGTTCGCGATCGGGGCAATCATAAAAATGATCTCTCATACAGAGATAACCGGTCCTCGCCGCTTTCCGCCATAGGATGGTATAGGCGCTGTCATCGCACGCAAAGGAACCGGCGATCCTGGTATCGTAGCCCGTTTCACGATATTGTACAGATTCGACGGTCACGCCCGCGGGTAGGGTATAGACGGCCCCTTCACCGCTGATCCAGTTCTTTGCCTCATAGTCGGTAATCCCCGGTCCGGTCACAAAACTTTCCGTTTTGGTCAGATACTGCACCAGCGGGTTGCTCGAATTCAGGCTGATCACCTGACCACCCGCGCCCCTGACCCTTATAGCCGGTTGAAACTGGCAATTGTAGGGCATTTGGCATACCAGTTTCCAGGGTTTGCTTTCCGAATGAGGCAGGTCCTTTGACAGGTAGATATAGTCCTTGAGGCCGTAGTCTTTTATACGGGGCCCGCTTTGCGCCGCCGACGGGGCGGCGGCTGCGGGGAACTTCGCATCCTTTTTTGTCTGAGCGGCCTTTATTTTTTGCTGCCGCATAAATTCCGTGATGGCGCCTTTCCGGTTCCTGTTCCGGAACGCCGCGTAGGCCGGGTCATGGCAACTGCGCATGACCGCCGCCATTTTGCCGCGCATTCTTTTTATTATCGCTGCGTATGCCGGGTCATCGATCAGGTTGTGCAGCGCATCCGGGTCGCTCTTGAAATCATAGAATTCCTCCGGCACGCGGTGCCTGTACAGCTCCACGCGCGCGGCGATCTGCGGGTCGCTCTTTCCGGCCTTCACCATCGCCTTCCAGGTCAGGCCTGCGGTGGCATCCCCGGTCATGCTCAATTTGCCATCGGACCAGAAATTAAATATATATCCAAAGTCCTTGTCCTGAAGACACCGCATCGGGTATCTGGTCTTCGCAAATATTTGGTAGAAGGTGGTATACACATAGTCCCGGCCGCTTTGCCCTTTGCCCAGCAGCAGCGGCAGGTAGGTCTTGCCATCCAGGTGCGGGACGGACGGAAGATGCAGGGCGTCGAGGATGGTTGGCATCAGGTCGATACCCGACACCAGGTGGGTAGAGTCGATTGTACCCGGACTGATCCGATGGGGCCACCGGACGATCAGCGGCGTCTTGTCGCTGTTAAAATAACACTGCGATTTCGAAAATGGAAAGGCCGCGCCATGATCGCTCAGGAATATGACCAGCGTGTTGTCGGCAAGCCCGCTTTCATTCAGCGCCTTCAGAACGGCGCCGATACTTTGATCGGCCCTGTATACGGAGCCGTAATATTGCGCCACCTCCTTCCGGACATCCGGAATGTCCGGCAAAAACCCCGGCACGTCCACCTCGCCGGGGGTGAATTGGCGGGTCAAGGGAGGCAGTCGCCCCGCAAACTCGAGTGTATCTTCGGCGCTCCCCGCAAACGGCCGGTGAGGGTCCTGTGAATTGGCCAGCAGAAAAAAGGGCCGGTTCTCCGCTTTCGCCATGGCAAAGAATTTCGCGGAATATTCATAATAGAGCCGGGGGTTCCTTCCAAAGCTGTTCCTCCAGACCGAATCCAGTTCCGTGATGAACGGAATATAATCCCAGCAAAATTTCCAGACCGGCTGGTGGTGAATTTCCTTTCCTAAAATGCCATTGATATATCCGGCCTTCCTGAGTTGCTCCGAAAGGGTCGGCACGTCCTCGTTGATGGGTTCGAACCCCTCCGCACCGTCGTTGTGGGGGTACCTGCCGGTTTGCATGCTCTGTCTGCAGGGCTGACAGACCGCCGTGTTGACGAAGGCATAGGTGAACCGGATCCCCTCGCCGGCCAGCTTGTCGATGTTTGGCGTGATGCCCGGGACTTTGCACCCGAAGACGCCGACCGAATGATAGCCCATGTCATCGACGGTGAGGACGAGGACATTAGGCTGTTGCTGGCAAAACGCCTGACCGCATGCCAACAGGCAGGCAAGGGACAAGATCGTGGAATACCGGGTGATGCGGTTGGCTGTATGCATTTTGCTAGTTTGAAGGCTTTTGCGCGGCGGTGGCGTTATCCCAATCGTCTGTTCGAAAAGACGAGGCGGGCAATAGGTCATTATTAAAAAGCGTGGCGGTTGTCCAACTCCTCCATGCATACCGGACCGCCACCGGATCGGGTACCCGATCACTCTTCGCAAAAATCCCATAGGTTGAAGAAATGGACGCTTCCGCGGGATAAAAGACCCTGTCCGGTCCCGCAATTTCAAATCCCTGGAGCTTTCCACGCGCGTACAGGCCGCCTCCGGAATGCCTGAACGCGAGATAAATCCCGCTATCGCCTTTGTGCATGGAATCCAGCACCGGGCCCGAACAGTCGATGCCCTGAAACCCGTACGTCCCATGTAAGGCGTTATATAAAAGTCTGTCGGCTACATCCGATTTGTCGGGCGGGTGAATGATATGTTCGGTGCCGATATCCAGGGTCACCGCCATACCCGAATTCGGGATGATGCCGAGACACCGCAATTGCGCCTCACGCAGGAATGCCGCGTTGTCCGGATCGTCCATCCGGTTATTGTCACTGTAGGCAAACGGCGCGATCTGTACATAATAGAAAGGGAAATCCCCGGTTCCCCAGCGCCTTCGCCAGTCGCGGACCATCGCCGGAAAAAGCTGCGTATACAACCGGGGCTGGGAAATATTCGCCTCCCCCTGGTACCAGATAACACCTTTTATATGGTAAGGAATGAGCGGATGTATCATGGCATTGAAGAGGACCGTAGGGAACCGGTTTCCGCGTCTCAGGTCCACTTTGTCCAGGTCAAATTGTCGGATGGGGCTTAGCGCTTCCTTACTCATCCAGGCCTCGATCAGGCTGCCGCCCCAGGAAGCCTGGATCAATCCCACCGGGACGCCGAGTATCTGCTGCAGCCGTTTCCCGAACAAATAGGCCACCGCGCTGAATCCCCGGACGGTTTCCGGCGCAGCGGGTACCCATCCGCTGGCGGTCTGTACGTCCTTCACCGGATTGAGGCTGGCCTGCTGGCCCACTTTAAATAGGCGGATATTGTTGTCCCGCGCGCTGACCATCGCTTCCTGCGCGCCGTACACCGGCTGGCCGGGGTAACCACCGAGGGGAATGTCCATGTTGGACTGGCCGGAACACAGCCACACTTCCCCAAACAAAATATTCCCGATCGAAATGTCCTGGTTGTGCGTGTGTATCCGGATGGTCTGGGGTTTCCTGCTGCCGGTGGTCCTGATGATGGCGGACCAATTGCCGTTACTGTCCGCGATAACCTGTACGGGATCCTTTTGCCAGGATGTGCTGATCCGAATCCTTTCCCCTTTATCGGCCCATCCCCATACAGAAACCCCGGCATCGCGCTGGAGGACCATATTCGAAGAAATGATCGCAGGCAACCGTACGCCTGCGTACATTCCCGTGGTAAAAAGACAGAGCGCCGCCGTCCCTACCCATACCAGAAGGCGTTGTCTCATTTGCTGAATGTATTGATGGGAGAATAGACCCGCGTGACCGGACCCGGCACCTCGGTGTAGGGCACTTCCTGCATGTCCTTTCCCAGGTCGTGGAACCCGAACTTGTCCAGGTAATATGGGTAAGGCTTGAAATCAGGGTCTCCTATTTCCCGTAATTGCTTGTCGAGGACCCTTTCCATACTATCCTGCAGTGGCCTGTATTTCGGCAGACCGATCAGGTTATTCATCTCAAAAGGGTCGTGCCGGTTATCAAACATCATGATCGCTCTTCCGGGCGCCTTCACATACGTATACCTTTTCGTTTTGATCGCCCTGTACTCCGAGAAATGCGTTTGCGCAACCGGGTACACGCACATGAACAACACGGCTCTGTCCACATCTCTCTCCGGATGTCTGACGACCGCGGAAATATCCTTCCCCTGGATTGACGCCGGGATGGCGATCCGGGAAAGGGAAAGTAAAGTGGGCAGGATATCCGTTGTGTTCAGCGGAGTAAGGGTCGACTGTCCCGAGTGAGGTCCGATGCCGGGAAACCGGATCAGAAAGGGGACTTTGACGGCCTCGTCCCAGGCCAGCTGCTTCTCCCTGGGCCGCACGCCGTGCGACCCCATCATTTCCCCGTGGTCAGCGGTAAACACGATGATTGAATTGCCGAAAAGGCCCAATGACTTTATTTTCCCGATCAGGTCGCCGATCGCCTGGTCGGTGGCACTGCAATGCGCATAATAATTCTGCAACTCGGTCCTGATATTCGGGAATTTTCCGGCCGGAACGTTGACAGGCAATTCCAGACCGGACGGCGGATACATCTCCAGGAATTTCTCCGGCGCCCGATCTTTTGAAAAATGCGGCGTGGCCAACGAGACGAAGAGCAGGAACGGGTTGCCGTCCTTCGCGTGTTGTTCAAGATATTTCTCCACATCCGATTCCATGGCAAAGGGAGAATACCCGCTCCAGTATTTGATGGTGGGATCGTCATTGTCATAATACGGCATCTTATTGTATTCATGGGAACATTCCGCCGCCTTCCAATACGAAAATCCCTGTCGTCTTTCCGGCGCCACATTATTGAGCCGCCCGTGTCCGTCCAGGTGCCATTTGCCGTAATACGCGGTATGATAACCGGCCTTTCTGAAAATCTCCGCCATGCACAATTCCTTGTCGGGAAGATAGAGGTCGTTCATGAACATCCCGGTAGTAGTGGGATAACGTCCCGTCATCAACGCAGCCCTGTATGGGGTGCACTTCGCACAGACCGATACACAATTCTTAAAAATGACCGCGTTTTTTGCAAAACTGTCGATATTCGGCGTATGCACCTGGACATTCCCCGCATATCCGACCGCTGAGGATCGCCACTGGTCGGTGAGTATATAAATGACGTTGGGTCTTTTTTGCGCAACCCCCTGCAGGCCGGCCGTCAACAAGATCGCGCACAGGAATTTCCGGTTCATGTCAAGAGACTTTTTTTATTATTGGAATGCTTCCTGCCTGGTCACGATCGGTACATATCCCACCTCCAGGCCCGGAGGGGGTTGGACGATCAGCGCGGGATCGACCGGCACCAGGGCTTTGCCATTCCGGGGCGCCGGCATATACTCCTTGTCGGGTGTCCAGTTCCTATGGATCATTTCCACGAGGGACTGCATCGCAGCCCGGGCGGAGTCGCCCCAGCTATTTTTATATTGCTGCAAAGAAGGCTGATCGATGAACCGGTACCAGTAATAGGTGATCCGGGACCCATCCGCCGGGTAGGCATAATAAGGCCCGCGCACGGGGCCCGGATTACGCCACGCCCCGGAATCCGGGGAGGTATACGTGCCGCCATTCCTGGCGGCCGCGAACTTTTTGTCCCTTAACTCGCGGGGAACATCCTGGGCAGACACCGCCACGCGTTTACCCTGCTCCTCCCTGAAATATTGCGGCAAAGCACCCCGCGGGCTAACGGGTGACCTGGTCCATGCAAGCCCGAATGACGTCGAATCCGCGAACACCCGGGTCTGCACGACCTGTTCGAAACCCCTCAAAGGGATCCTTTCTTCTGCCTGGTGGAAATTGAAAGGGGATGCCCTGAGTGTTGCCAACACGCTGGCCGAGTCCGAAATAAGGAATTTTCCGGAGCAGGTCCGACCGCTCCTCCGCCAATCCGCAACGGCGTCGGCCAAAGCTTTTTGCGAATAGTATCTTACATCCTGGATGAGGATGGTCTCCTTGCGTTTGTCAACCGGGTAGGTGAACTGTGGAATTTTCGAAAAGACGGACCCAGCCGAATCCTTCATCTCGAAATACGGGACCGTATTTATTTCCTGTGCGCCGCCGCCGGACCTGCCGCCGCGGCTATCCAGTCCCCGGTTATTATCGAAGGCGTAATTGGCGGAAATTTTACTCCACGACTCCGGGATGATAAAGGCGACAGGCCCTTTGAAATTGGATAACGCAAAGAAGAGCGTCCAATACCGGTTACCGGTCGGAGGGCTTTCCGCTTTGACATCGGACAGCGGCAACGACATCCAGGAATACCCGAACAATTCGCCGTTCGGCTTCCCCCGGAAGGTGACGCCGTCGGGCGGGATCAACAACCGGTTGCTCAGCTGTGCAACCCCCATATTCGCATCCTTTGTTGCGGTCGTGCTGTTTCCCCAACCGGGCGATATGAGATAGTTCCCCGTATAGCAATCCGGAACCCCCACGATCTGGAATTTCGGTGACTGGTAGCCGGCGCGGAACTGTGTACTTCCCCAGATGCCCAGGCCGCCTTCGATCGTCTGGAAAACGTCTTTAAATGTCGGCCCCCTTCCTTTTTCCCAGTTGTCCCTGGCATAGGAACCCGGCGGACACAAGGGCTGGGTGAGATTGTCGGAATTGTCCGGCGTGATCCATGTCGAAGCAAGGCCGATCTGAAAATGATCGATGGGTTCCCGCAGCATCGGGTAGACGGCGGAATAAAAGCCGATACCCGAGGAATACCCGGCCGGCTGGGGGGAAGTCCTGAACGATATATACCCCATTAATCCGTCGCCCGACATCTCCCCGGAGGCGTTTTCCCCCGGCTTGTTCCCCGCATTTCCGGCCTTATGACCATCCAGTAAACCGATCATCGCGCGTCCTGCCGCATTCCCCATCCAAAAATAAGTCCCCGCGTTCCGGTTGTAATGGTGTACCTCCCGGGCCGGCGACTCCAGGCTATCCTTCCAGAACGGCCTGCTGTCCGCCAACGCGACATTGCCGGCAAAACCCGGACTTCCCGCCGCGGCTGCCTGCGCGTCGACGATAAACGTTTGCACCCGCCGCATCCACTTATCCGGCGTTGGTTCGAAACCGCCCTGCCCGCAATTGATGATCACAACGGGCAGTTCCGGCGCCTGCAGGTCGCGGCGAACATCCTGTATCAAATGGACGAGGTTGGAGCCATATTCCTTATATAATGCAGGGTCACCGGCATCGTTCCATCCCTGGTTCCAGACAAAACCCGCGAGCTCATAGCCTTGCCCTTTGTATCCGGGGAACTCGACGGCGAGGTTGTTCAGTGCGTCATGGACTTCTTCCAGCATCTTTGTATAGTACGGTCCGGTCGTACCACCCGAACCCGGCGGCCGGAAATCGACCCCGAGGCTCTTACCACCCCAGGCGGTCTTGATCAGCAACACCTGCTCCGGAAAGAAGTCTCCCATGACGTTTCCGAATTGGAATTCCGGACCAATTTCGCCATCCGTCGCGCCATATCCGATGGTGAGGTCGCCCTTTTTCAGTCCCTGGTCCTCCCGCTCGAACCGCACCCACACGTCGTTTCGGGCCTTCCAGTGTCCGCCGTCATCCACCAGGCTCCTGTATGCTCCGGAGCTGTCGTGCCGAACCAGGTACTCCAGCGACCCCACGGGCCTTCTGTTGGCGCCCGCATATACCTCCCCGTGACCCATCATGTTGGATTGCCCGGCGAGAATAAAGACTTTTACCGGCCGTTGGGCGGCGACGGCAACCGGAAGGATCAGTGTCACCGGAAGGGTTCGGAGAAGGGCGTGGGCGAGCGCGGAGAGGCTTCTCATTTAAAATTGTTTAAGTGCCTGCTTGTATCAGGATCCAAGAATTATTTTGGTTATTTCAGCAAATAGCTCCTTCGGTAGAGCGCCGGCCTCCCAACAACGAATCGTATCCGTTATCTGTCCGATCTTTCTCGCCCCCATCACCACGCGGGTCGCCTCCTGCATTGAAAAAAGGTATCGCTGGGCCAATTCCGGAAGCGGCAGCCCGTTTTCCGCCGCCAGGTGATGGACGAGTACTGCCGTCTCAATATCTTTTATCGAAATATTTTCTTCGTACCCTTTATTGCCCTCCGACACAAAATGTCCGAACCGGTTTCCCAGGAGACCGAAATGCAGGGAGGACGCCGCATAGACGCTGATCCTTTGCGGGATTGTTGCCGGCAGGATGTCCTCGAAAGCAGACAGGTTGCAGGCGTCCATTTTGTTGAAACTGGAAATGACCTGGAAGTAGCGGCTATCTATATATGGCGCAAACGCCGGGGACGGATTTCCGCCGATACCCAACATCCTCGTATATCCCGCGTCCCGGAACGACAGCAGCGTCTCCAGGATGCCTTCGATCTTCGCCACAGGGACCCACTGAGGTTCATGCAGGAACAGGAGATCCACGTGGTCAAGTCCGAGCAAATCCAGGCTACGAAAGAGGCTTTCGCGCATTCCCTGCGCCGAATAATCCAGCCGGGCGTCAAAGGCGGTCTCCGCTCTCAACCGTCCGACCTTGGTGCTTACAAAAGGGCGGTTGCCCTTCCATTTGTCAATCGCCCTGCCGAGGAACCGCTCGGCGTCACTGTACGAGGGAGACGTATCAAAAGCGCTGATGCCCTTTTCAAGGGCGTAGAGGATACAATCGATGCTTTCCTGCTCGTCGACCTGACCCCAAACCCCGCCCAGGCCGGATGTGCCGCAAACCAGCCTGCTGCCCGGGCCCGGAAAGTCGCTTTGATATATATCAGCCTTGTAGGTTGGCGTTAATTCCATTGCGATATGCGCATTTCATTACAAATGATAGACCTTCGTCGCGTTGCCGCCGAAAAAATCGTCCTGCTCGGAGGGTGAAAAGCGGTCAAAATAGTCCCTCACGATCCCATAGGTTTCGCCGTAGGACGCGGACAGTGTGCAGACCGGCCAGTCCGAACCGTACAAGATCCGCCGGGTGCCGAACAAATCCACTACCGCGTCCAGGTAGGGAATGAACTGTTCCTGCTTCCATTTTTTCCACCGCGCCTCTGTTACCATTCCGGATATTTTGCAGTAGACGTTCTCAAAGGAAGCCAGGCCCGATAACAGCCTTCTCCAGTCGTCGATCTCCTGCTCCCTGATCCCGGGCTTCGCGAGGTGATCCACGACGAATACCTGATCGGGAAACCGGCTCACCAATTGAATCGCGTTGGGCAAATGACGCGGAAAGATCAACAGATCATAGGTATAGCCAAAATGTCCAAGCTGTTCGATACCGCGTACGAAAGAAGGCCGGAGCATAAAGTCGGTATCCGGTTCGTCGTGAATGACGTGGCGGAATCCCTTGACGACCTTCCGGTCCCGATAGAAAGAAAGTCTTTCCGACACCGAACCGGACTGCAGATCAACCCATCCCACAATTCCCCGGATCATCGGATACCCCTCCGCCAGGCCCAGCAAATACGCATTCTCCTCTTCCGTCTGACTGGCCTGTACGGCGATCGAACCCTGCAAACCGCATTGCCCGAGCGACACGGCCAACTCCTGCGGTTCATAGTCCCTTTTCAATATATCCATATCACCGGTCATCCAGGTCTGGCGTCCCGGATCATATTTCCAAAAATGCTGATGACTATCGATTCGTGTCATAACCGGTACATTCGGGAATCAAAAGACCACAACCGCCTTGACCACCTGCAACGAAGGGTCATACAACCGTGGAAAGGTTTCCGCTACGGCATCATAAGGGATCCGGGTCGTGACCAAATGTTCCACCCTGATATGTCCGGAACGCAACAACCTGATGATTTTCCGAAAGTCTTCCGGCAAAGCTGCCCTTGAAGACTTCAGCGTAATTTCCTTTGCATGGAATAACGGATCGGGAAATCCGACGTCTCCTATGAACAAACCGACATACACGATGGTGCCGCCGTGAGCGACATACTCAAAACACTTCTGCATCGACTCCCGGTTCCCCGTGGCGTCTATCACCACCGTAGGTCTGTCGCCGTGATATCGCGCGCCGAGGGTTGATGGGTCTTCGTGGGCAGGTAGCGTGTTTACGCCCGGGTAGTTCTTTCTTACAAATTCAAGCCTGCTTTCATTGATGTCCGTCACGATAAAGCTGGCTCCCTTTAAAAGACCCATCGTGATCACGGTGATACCGATCGGGCCGGCGCCTATGACCAGTACGATGTCGTCCGGCTGTATGTTCGCCCTTTCGATCGCGTGGCTCCCGATGGCAAGGGGTTCGATCATCGCCGTCTGTTCCGGGGTCAGGCCGTTGGTGACGAAAATATCTTTCGCTTCCCGGATAAAATATTCCTGCATCGCGCCGTCTTCATGAACACCCATATAAGCGAGGCCGCTACCACAGTTGATCTTACCGCTCCTCACCGCCTGATCGCCGACCTTGTTCCGGTATGGCAAGACCGTACACAGGTCGCCGGTCTGTAAACCGGTGACGCCCTTTCCAAGGGAGACTATTTCCGCCGCGATCTCATGACCGAGTATCCTCGGATACGTGAAGAACGGCTGCCTGCCCTTATAGGCATGCAAATCGGTTCCGCAGATACCCAAACACCTGACTTTGAACAACACTTCCTGCTCGCCCGGCTCACCGGGTGCGGGGACGTCCGCGTGTACCAACGACCCCGGCTCTTGTAAAACAACAGCTTTCATAATTCGTCTATTTTCGGATGACCGCTTCGCGCCCAGCTTACGGAACTTCCGCGCGGGTTTAGCGGAATACGGCTATTTCGGCCAGCCCGGTATTGGTGGTTGTCGCCGACACACTGTCGATGGCAAACGCCAGCCAGGTGACTTCCTTTTCCGGGAAAGTTATTTCCTTCGCTGCACGGCCATCGTTGGGCAAGGGGCCGACCTGTATCGTCGAGCCATCCCCAAATATCAGCATCCCGGAGATGACCTGGTTTTTGAGGTCGGGCCGGTCAAAAAGCCAGATCCTGGACATCTTCTGCGGCTCCCTCCAGCTTAACCGGATAAAGCCCGTATTCGACTCCCCGTCGCTTACCCATTCCTGCAGCGGATGACGGCCTTCCGGATCCACCTCGCCATCCACGGCGCCCTGGCCGAAATATTGGTGCAGCTCCGTCATGGGTCTGGCGCTTCGCAGCGCGGATGAGACCACCACACTCGCGCGGCGGGCGATATTGCTGTCACTTTTCACCGGATCGGGTTCACCATCCTTGCCTTGCTGCAAATAGGCCTGCTCCTCCTTCTTATCGACAAGCTGCACCTGCTGCAGATTCCAGGCATACCGGCTGCCCGGAGGATCGGCTTTGGAGAGATCGCCAAAATATTGCTGGCTGAAATTCGCGGAGTAGCTCAGCCAGAACGATTTTCCGTCCGCGGCGATGAATTTTGAGGGAATGGTCATAAAATACCCCTGCGTCCCAAAGTCCTTCATATAGGTGACCAGTTTGTACGGTCCGGTGATATGTTCCGACTCCAGGATGTAGGAATTCATATTCCTGATACCCGGCCAGCCATCGGTTACACACATCAGGTATTTGTGCAACGGCTTGTCATAGGTAATGTTGGTGCATCCCATGTGGTGGATCCACTCCAGCACCGGCTTCATATCCGAAAACCTGTGCGACCAGACCGGATTTCCGGCGGCATCGTTGCCGGCGAAGAACTCGTAGCTTGCGAGGTTATTGATCGTTTCGGGCGAGACTTTCACCCTGCTCAAATACACGGCATCGCCGGCTATCCAGCTGTTATTGGCCACGCGCGGGTGCGGGTCGTCATCCGCGCCACCGTGACCGACCAGGTAGGCGTACCCGTCCGGCGAATTTTCAAGATCTCTGCCGAAGTCGACAAAATGCGGCGTACCCATCTTCACAAAACGCCCGCCTTTCCCGGACTCGGGAAACAAGGGATGCTCGAGGGTATGAGGGCAGGGGGTCCAGGTCTTCCCGTAGTCGGTGGATATGCGGAATCCGGGCAAAGGACCGCAAATGGCCCAGCTGTATGAACTATTTTCAGGAAGCGGATCGAAATCGATACCGTAGGTCCCGTAATACCAGATCCCTTTATAGACAAGGTTGGCACAGGGATATCTTCCCTGATAGGGCAACGCGGAAGCGTATTGTACGCCCAAAGAGGTTATTTTAAGGTGCATGGGGTCGTCGCCTTCTATTCTTGCATTTCCGGTGTTTGCCTTCGCCCCGCCGCTGGAATGCGTACTCTCGAGACCGATCTCCCCGTCCGCGAATCCGCTGTACATGTTTCCATCCGAAGCCCACGACGGATACCAGGTATCCGCGTCGGTGTAGCTCACGTGCTGTCCGAGGAAAGCAATGGCGGAGAACGCATCCGAGTGCCCGAAGGGACAATCCTTTGGAATATCGGCAACCCACACTTTGGGCAACCAGGGTCTGGGAACGTAAGGAACGTCCCGTTGCTGAACGTTGGTCTCCTGGCGGCATCCGCCGGCGACCAGCAGCAAAAAAGAAACAAGTCCTGTATACTTCATCCTGAAAAAATTATGTACCCATCCCCTGACCGTCCGCCCCGGGCAACGCTACGCCAACTTCAGGTTTTCGATTTCCGCCGGCGCCTTTGCCAAGGGCTTCCCCAACAACTTCTTTCCTTCCGCTGTGATCACGAAGTCTTCCTCAATCCTGACGCCTTTGGCGTCCATGAATTTCTCCAGCCGGTCGAAATTGATAAAAGCCTCCCCTCTCTTTTCCGCGGCCCATTCTTCGATCAGCCCGGGATTAAAATATAGTCCCGGTTCCACCGTAATGACAAATCCTTCCTCGAGGCGCTTGCCCAACCGCAACGACTTCAATCCGAATTGCGTGCTCTTTTTTACGGATTCGTCATAGCCAACAAACGGCTCTCCCAGGTTTTCCATATCGTGCGTGTCCAACCCCATCATGTGACCGAGTCCGCACGGGAAAAAAAGCGCATGCGCCCCCGTCGCGACAGCCTCCTTCACATCGCCCTTCATGATCTTGAGTTGTTGCAGGCCCTCCACGAGCTTTTCGCAGGCATGGCGGTGTATGTCTATAAATAATACGCCCGGCTTCAGCCAGTCGACCGCCGCCTGGTGAGCGGCAAACACGATCTCGTAGATCTCCCTTTGAAGGCCCGAGAACCTTTTGCCGACGGGAAAAGTTCGCGTGAGGTCGCCGGCATAATGCATCCCCGTTTCGGCCCCGCAGTCGCATAACACCATGCTTCCCTCCCTGAGGGCAGCCGGACCGTACCCGTTATGCAATATTTGCCCCTCCATGGTGAGGATCGTCGGAAAGGACAGATGCCCGCCCGCCCCGATCGCGATGCTTTGCAGGTTTCCCGCAATCTGCGCCTCCGTCATTCCTTCCCTCGCCATCCGGATGGCGGACAATTGCATGTCAACCGTCGTATTCACCGCCGTGGTGATCTCGCCTATCTCTGCGGGTGACTTATAGGATCGCTGCGCCACGACGGCCCTGATCAGGTCGATGGAAACGCTCCTTCTGATCATGGACGGATCGATTCCCAACAGATAGTCCAGTAGATCGATATGTTCCGGCCGGTAGGGAGGTAAGTAGTGGACCTTTCGCTTTTGCACGATGGCATCGGCGACCGCCAGATTCACTTGTATCCTTTCCATCGCCGCGGAGACGCCAGCGCGGTTCGCCAGTTCCTTCAAAGGCGGCTTATATCCGGTCCAAACCATTTCTTCCGTTGTCAGGTCATCACCGAACAGGCATTCCGTATCGTTATCCACGTCGATCACACCGATCACGCCGGGCTGGTCGATCCCGAAAAAATACAGAAAAGTGCTGTCCTGCCGGAAAGGATAGAGGTTATCCCTGTAGTTCATGCTGCTATCCTCATTTCCCAACAATAGGATCAGCCCCCCGGCGACAGCCGTCTTCAACCTGCGTCTGCGCTCCTCGTAAATGGACGGGTCAAACATTATGCCTTAGCAGATTTTATAAAACGGCCGCGGTTGCGTTTCCAGTCGCTGTTCGATCTCTTTCGCGGCTTTTGTAACGGACAGGCCGCCCAGGTTGGTACAGCGCAACGTATGGTGGATCTGGTTGCCGACACTTTGCATGGTGGCGATGACTTCATCCAATGGGATAAGATGATTGTAATCCGACAACGCCATATTGGCGCAGGAGACCGCGTTGGAGGCGGCCATGACGTTCCTGCCGAGGCAGGGGGCCTCTACCCTGTTTCCCACCGGATCGCAGATCAACCCGAGAGAATTCTGCAGCGCGAGTGACGCCGCGGCAAGGGACTGTTCCAAACTACCACCCGCCATCACCACCAGCCCTGCGGCCGCCATTCCCGATCCGGAGCCGGTTTCAGCCATACAACCGCCTACTTCGGCCGCGAAAGTGGCATGGGCGGCTACAAATACACCGATCAGGCCCGCCGCGAGCATGGCCTTAACCACCTCGTCCTCCGGCAAACCCAACGCGTCCGCCATCCCGATAATGGCCCCCGGCAGGGCGCCGCAGGATCCTGCCGTAGGCGCGGCCACGATAACCCCCATGGAGCTCTTCACTTCCATCATGGAGGACACATACATGATGATGATATTGTTGATGTCTCCCCCCAGCAATGCCTTTTGCTCCAGCTTCTGCCTCAGCTGAACGGACTGACTGCCCAGGATCCTGTCGGCGTAGGTTGTTCCTCTCAGCCCAAGCTGTATCGCATTTTTCATGATCCTTACAATGGATCGCATCTTCTCGAAGACTTCGCCCGCCGGGATATTACCCCGTTCCCGCTCGTATGCAACGGCCAGCTCCCATAGCCCGAGATGCCTTTCCCCGTTATACGCCATCATTTCCTCGCAGGTAATGAAGGGTACATGAAGGTCTTTGCGGGATAACACCGGAAGAACGGGTGAGAGCTTTTTCACATATTTCACTTCCTCCAACTCCCGGAGCTCCCGGGTCAGGCCCTCATCGGGAAACTGCTGTGCTTTGAGTTCCACGAAGCCGCTCCCGGAATCCGCCCCGTCCTTCCAGCTTATTTCGTCATAGCCGATGGTTCGCTGCAGGAACGGGATGACATTGCCGGGGTAGTCGCAATAGATAAGCGTTTCGTAAGAGTCTCCGCCCATCGAAACTTTATTTCCATCGATCTCAAGGACTTCGATCATTCCTCCGCCGGTGGAAATAGCGGTCAGCCTGTGGCACTCCTCCCGGTTGCTAAGCGTGAGTTTGTAGGTATTCGGGTGATCCGCCCCGATATCATGGATCTCGATCTCCACCTTGATGCCCTCCAGTTCGAGGAAATGTTCTGCCCTTGGCAACCTTTCGTCGTAGGCTTCCCAACCCAAAAAGCCGCCAAACAATCCCATATCGGAGCCCTGGCTCTTGTGCGTGGTGGCCAACGAGCCGTTGGGGTCGAACTCGATCAGGATATGACTGAGCTGACCGTCCATCAGGTCCCTGCATAATCTCCCGATCCTCAAGGAAGCCGCGCAGTGAGAGCTTGACGGACCCCTCATGACCGGCCCGATCACATCGTTAAATATGCTGGGATAGTTTTGCATAACAGGTGTTTTAAAAACAAATTGCATTAAAGATTGTCATTCCAGAACCTATCCATCGTCCGCCGCAAATGCAACGAGGTATTTTCTCTTTCAAAGATCCCATGGGATCTCATCGGGTAGGACATCATATAAAAAAGCTTGTTGTCCTTGATCAACTCGTTGACCAGCATTTCGAAACTCTGGTAGTGCACGTTGTCGTCCCCGGTCCCGTGAATGATCATCAGTTTTCCCTTCAGGTTCGCCGCGTAGTTGATGGGAGAGCCGTCGTGGTATCCTTTCGCATTGTCGCTGAGCAACCCCATATATCGCTCCTGGTAGGTAGCGTCATACAACCGTTGATCAGAAACAAAGGACACCGCCAGGCCGGTCTTGTAAATATTCGGATACCGGAACATGCAATTGAGGGTCATTTGCCCGCCGCCGCTCCAGCCCCATATTCCCACCCGCGAGCTGTCGATAAACGGAAAGGTCTTGAATATTTTCAGCGCTGCCTCGCTCTGGTCCCGCGACGCCAGGATACCGATCTGCTTATAAATCGACTTTCTCCACTCCCGCCCCCTGGGCACCTTGGTGCCCCTGTTATCGACGCTCATAACAATATACTCTTTTTGGGCCAGATATTGATGCCAAAGATCTCCCCCTTCCCAGCTATCCTGCACGGTCGAGCCGGCCGGTTCGCCATATACATAGAAAAGCACCGGATACTTCTTTGCGGGATCGAAGTCCCTGGGCTTGATCATCCAGGCATCCAACACGACATCGCCGATATCCACTTTGTAAAATTCTTTCGGCCGGAGTCCAAGGCTGTCATACCTGGCCTTCAGCCCGTGGTTATCTTCCAGCACCTTTACCGTGGTATGTCCGGGAAGGCTCACCAGGGAAATGACGGGCGGGGTGGTGACATTCTGAAAGGTCTGGATCGCCCACTTCGCGTCCGAAGACATCTGGTAAGCGCTTTGACCCTGCATGTCCCGGGGCGTCACCCGTTCAGCCTGCCCCTGACCGTCAAGCCGGCTCCTGTACAGATACCGCTGGGTATAATTTTCGGGCGACGCGATGTAATAGACATATCCGCCGGCGGTATCGATGCAGGATATTTGCACGACGTCAAAATCCCCTTTCGTAATCAAATCCATTCTTTTCCCGTCCCGCGAAACCTTATACAAGTGCAGCCACCCGTCCCTTTCGCTCGACCAGGTGAAATACCGCTGATGGTCCATCCAGAGAATATCGTCATGGATGTCAAGAAAAGCTTTGTCCGTTTCGGTGAAGATGTTGTTCAGCTTCATGGAGTGAATATCGCCCACCCAAACGAAATTGCTGTCCTGCGGCCGGTTGAGTTGCTGGACCATGATCTCGTGGGATTCCGGTATGAAGTCCATCCGGGCCAGATAGTGATTCCGGGGATCGCCCGGGATATCGAACCATCGGGTCGCGCCGCCGGTGGCCGCGACCACGCCAACCTTCACGGCGGATAAGGTCGTTCCTACTTTCGGGTAGGGCAGGGGAATCGGCCGGGAGTAAATGGAATCAATGTTATCGATCAGATAGAATGTCCCCATCCCCCTGGTATCCGATTGCCAGTAGGCGATGAATTTCCCGTCCGGGCTCCAGCGGAAGCCGTCGCGGCAGGACAACTCTTCTTCGTACACCCAGTCAAATGTCCCGTTGATGATCGTCCCGCCGCCGTCATGTGTGATTTCCTGCACCTTTCCGGTCGAAAGGTCCTCGACATAAATATTGTCCTTGCTCACATAGGCGACGCGTGACGCGTCAGGGGAGAATTTCGCGAACATCAGCGTCGTTCTTTCCAACGCCTTCCCCAGTTGCTGAAGTCTGCCGGTTCTGACGTTGAGGACCCAATAATCGCCGCGGGTATTGTACCTCCAGACCCTGCGGGTGTTGGTAAAGATCAGTAATTTACTGTCGTCCGGGCTCCAGTTGTAATCGGCGATCACCAATGGCTTCTTTTCGCCCGAAGGGACCAGGGATTTTGCGGAAACAAGGACTTTTCGTTCGCCGGACGCCGCGTCGTACCGGACAATATCCTTCCCTCCATATTCGGCGTCTGTCTCCAGGGTAGAATACCCGGCATTATCTTTCATCCAGCGGACGGGACCAAACGACTTTTGCGCATAGGTGCCATTCTTGTAGATATCCTCAAGCGTCAGCGAGGGCGAGCTTCGCTGGGCATAGATATTCGTTTCCGCGAAAATGGTGACCAATGCAAGAAGGAAAATGCCTGCTCTGACTGTTCTGTACATGTATTCAATTTTACCCCAAACAAATATTATCTGACACGCCATGCCCGCAAAAGCCGATCACAACGCCGTTATCTCGTAGCGGCCGCCGCTTTTGGTTTCAAACTCCACCATTCCGTCCGCGGTCTTTTTCACCCGGATCTTTTTTCCATCGCTCTTTACCACCACCGGTATTCCTGCATTCAGCCGGCACAAGCCACCTTTATGCGACAGGAGGACCGCGTGGGTGATCGTCCGGTTCCGCCACGCCAGGTTCAGGGAAAATCCACCGCGTGCGCATACGCCGTCGAGTTTCCCTTCCGTCCATTCATCCGGTAAGGCCGGCAACAGATCGATCTCACCTTCCTGGGATTGCACCAGCATTTCCGTGATGGCGGCTGTAACGCCCAGCGAGCCATCGACCTGCATGGGCGTAAAGCACTTGGCAAACAGTTGAGGGAAGGCCTGCTTATCGATGTATCCCTTGAAGATCTTATACGCCCTGTTCCCATCGTTCAGCCGGGCCCAGATAGCCATTTTCCAGGCACGGGAAAAACCGGCGCCTTCGTCTCCCCGCTCTTCCAGCACTTTCTTGACCGGCCCGATCAATTGCGGCGTCCGGCGAACCGAAATAACATTGCCCGGGTATACGCCATACAGCAGCGACGTGTGCCTGTGTTTGGGCTCCAGTTGCGCGAAATCCTCGGTCCACTCCTGCAGCATGCCGTCGGACCCGACCTGCGGGGGGACGAGCCTTGACCTGGCTTTCGCCACCCTGGCGGAAAATTCCGCGTCCACGCCCAGGATGCGGGATGCCGTCACATAATCCCCGAAAAGATCGGTCAGGATCTGCATGTCAATGGAGGATCCGGCACAAATGGTCGTGAAATAGTACATGGCCGTTACCTCATCAAAAAAATAGTGGTACCCCGGCCCCTTGGGCGGGTTTTCGGGAGAGGTGGAAGGACACGTGACCAGCCATTGCTTGTGCTTGGGATACTCGACCAGAAAATCCATGAAGAATTGGACCGATCCCTTTAACACAGGATAAATATCCTTCAGGTAATTGGTGTCGAGCGTAAACAGATAATGTTCCCAGAGCTGCGTAGTCAACCAGGCCCCGCCGACCGTGAACGTCCCCCAGGTCGGGCCGTCCATCGGCGCCGCCACCCTCCAGATATCCGTGTTCTGGTGACAGACCCAGCCTCCGGCGCCGTAATGTTCCCTGGCCACCTGCGATCCCTGGTCGGTCAGATCCTTTACCATTTGGGTTAAGGGCTCCGACAATTCCGACAGGTTCGCCGACTCCACCGGCCAGTAATTCATTTCGGTATTGATGTTGGTGGTATACTTCGAATCCCATGGCGGGTTCATATTGTTATTCCAGATCCCCTGAAGGTTCGCGGGTTGCGTGCCCGGGCGGGAGGAAGAAATGAGGACATACCTGCCAAACTGGTAACTCAGGGACGCCAGCTGAGGATCGGATCCGCCGGCAAACTTCCTGATCCGTTCATCCGTCGGCAGAAAGGAATTCGCTGTGGCGGGCAGGCTGAGCGACGCACGGTCAAAAAAGCCCTGGTAGTCCCGGATGGCCCCCTCTTTAATGCCGGCATAGCTTTTCGAGGCGATATTGCGCAAATAGGATTCCACCTTCGCGTGATAGTCCCCGCTGACATCTTTATAATTGACGAAATTGGTGGCATCCACCAAATACAGCGTCACGGCGTCGGCGTTCTCCACCGACAGATCGTCCCCGTCGACTTTCACCACACCTCCGTCGGCAACGGCTTTCAACCTTGCCTCATACCGGAGCTTACCTTCTATCCCCATGTAATCCGCCGATTTTCCCGTGAGCGCCAGGCCGTCGTTTCCCACCCCGTCCATCCGGAAGTAATCGGTTGCGTAGTTGGACATGGAGCCATTACGCGTTCCCCGCAATTCGGCAGTAAAAGAGATGCTACCGGGTTTATCCGCCGTAATCCTGACAGCGATGACCTGGTCGGGCGCCGAAGCAAATACCTCCCTTTGGAAAGTAATCCCATTTACCGTGTATTGAACACCCGCGACCCCCGTCTTCAGGTCAAGCCAGCGTTTGTAACCGGAGACATGCTGCTCGTTCTTAAACGACAATACAATATCCCCCAGCGACTGGTACTTTTGTTGCTCCACCGGGTATCCCATCAGATATCTCCCGAAAAGCTTGTGCGCCTTAATGGGCTCGCCCCCGAATATATCCTTTTGTATCTCCGGCAACTCCTTATATCCACCCTTCACCACCGTTGAGTAAGGACCCCCGGTCCAATATGTATCGTCGTTCAGTTGTATCCGCTCTTCCCCGCTTTTCCCAAAAACCATGGCGCCCATCCGCCCGTTCCCGACGGGAAGCGCTTCTTCCCAAACGGAAGCCGGGGCCGTGTACCACAATAGCGTCGCAGGGTCGAAGTCCTTATGATCGATGGCGACGGGCGTAGGGGAAACCTGACCGGAAGCCGCTTTCGCGGAAAATGCCAGTACCAGCAAGAGCAAATTCGAATACTTTACCATTCAGAGCTAATTATCAGAAAAGCACATGTTGTTCGCGTCCGTATCCCGTAGATGACAGGAATACCTCAATATACGCCCGTCCTCGTATCCCACCACATCTGTGTACCCCAAAAAATATCCGTCTCGACGACGTTTGTCGGGAAATTTACATTCAAGGCCTTTTCTTCATCCGCATAGGCCATTCTGAAAGGCGGCCGGTTATGGCTGGACAAATAATTTACCGAGACATTGGTCATCAGCGGTACATCCGTCCGCCTCGACTCCGCCCAGGCCTCTTCTTCCTGCTTGAACAGGCTGGTCCATTTCTGCAAATTTATCTTCTGGAGGTTCGTCGACGTCCCGCTGTTCCAGGCTACCCCGGGTTGGGTTAAAAAAGTCGCTATCGACGCGGCATCGATGTTGTTTTCGAGACAGGACAAGGTAATCCCGTTTTCATAGGCCGCCTGGGCGTCCCCCGTCACCAGCCCTCTTTGATACACTTCGGCTTCAATGAATGCCACCTCGGCACAGTTCATAAACGGCGAGAAGCCGGCAGGATTCTGGCAGAACCTGTCTCCTATTCCGGAACAGTTATTGCCATTGTTCAGGGTGTCGCTCGTCTGGTTCAATTCAAATTTGTACCCGCCATAGTACCCGTTGTTATTCTTCCGGGCATAGACAGGCAGACGGGGATCGCTGGTGGCTTTAAGAGAACTGATGAGCACATCGTTCATCCTGTACTGGTCGGTGTAGAGACCGGTGCTCGATCCCAGCCGCTGGTACCAATATTCCAGATCCGGGGCGACGCCGGGAAAATTCAGGTAGGCATTGTCGCTATTGCTGGTCATGACCGGGTAGGAATCCGGATCACCCAGCACTTCCGCGAAGACCGCGGTTGCCCCGGCCTGGTCGACGTTGGACATCCGGATCGCAACCCGTAAACGCAGAGAGTTGCAGAACTTTTGCCACTTAGCTACATTCCCCTTGAATATCAGGTCCCCAATGCCGATCGAACCCGGCGAGTTGGACTTAAAAATATCGGCGGCCGTCTTTAGTTCCACGAGGATCTCGTTGTAAACATCCTGCTGCTTATCATAATGGGGATATAAGATGCCGGAGTCCAATTTGAACGCTTCGGAATAGGGGATATCACCCCACGCATCGGTGGTCTTTTGCGCGTCATAGGCCTTCATGGTTAGCGCGGCCGCATAGAGGTTTTGATTACCCGCGGCCTTCGCCACATCGGCGGCGTTAACGAGGGCGTTCATCGCCTGATACAGGCTGGTCCACATGCTGTTATTAATATCCACCCGGTATTCATAATCCCCGAGGCCGATACCCGCAGTCTGCCCGGCGTACGACCCGGTATAATATATATCCAGCCTTTCCCCGAATAAGACGCTGGCGGATGACAGGATCCCCCTGGCAAATATATTCGTGGCGGGAACAACAGTCGGCGCATTGGGGTTTACGTTAATGGCAGTAAATTTCTTTGTACATCCTACCAATAGCGGCAGCGCCAGACACGCTGCAAAAATGGATTTTATAAACGCTTCTTTTTTCATCTGCAATGGCTTTAGATTATTAGCATCCTGAATTCCGCAATTTCTTTTCATGTCGTTAGAATTTTACGGAAAGTTTCAATCCATAATTCCGGGTGGTCGGAATCTGGAAGTTCTCAAATCCGACACCATACTCTCCTCCGCCCATACCCACTTCAGGATCCAGGCCGAACAGGCGGGTGCTTTGATCCTGGTACAGGATCGCCAGGTTTCTGGCGAATACCGATACATTCAATTTTTGTATCCAGTGGACACTTTTAACATCCACGTCGTATCCGAGCACTATTTCCCTGAGTTTGATATAGGTCCCGTTAAGAATGGAATATTCATGATTGTTCCACACCCAGCCATTGGCCGCGCCGAAATAATCCTGCGCGGAAACGCGGATATCGTTCTTGCTGCCATCCTGCTTTACGCCGTCCACGATCAGCCCGTTCTCCCGGACATGGTTGGCGGTAGTGACTGTAAAGGTCCCCGTCGGGTAGGAATGCCATGCCGTACAGCTGAAGAATTTCCCTCCCCATTTGCCATCAACCAGAAAACTAAAGCTGAATCTCTTATAACTAAACGAGTTGTTGATACCGCCCACCCAATCCGGCGTGACCGAGCCGAAATTCTTGGCCACATTGGTAGAGAGGGGAAGTCCGTCACTGCCCACCACAATTTTATTCCCGTTCTTGGGGTCCCTGACATAAGGCAGTCCCCAAAGGCTTCCCCATTCCTGTCCGGGTATGCCCATGGTCACGCAACCCCCGAAGCCCGGCGATATCTGATATTGTGCCAGGCCCCCGTACAACCTGTTCACCATATCCCTATTCTTTGCCCAATTAATGGTCGTGGTCCAATTCAGACCGCGCCTGTTTTCAAGGATCCTGGCGGATGCCATGACCTCCACGCCTCTGTTTTCTATTTCGCCGGCATTGAGTTTGGCAGCGGTATAGCCGGTGGTCGGGGAGGTCGGAACACTCAGGATCTGGTTGACGGTCTTCTGGTCGTAGTAGGTGACGTCCAGGGAGATCCTGTTTCTGAAGAATCGCAGATTAGTCCCTATTTCATATGACTTGGTCTGCTGAGGCTTCAAATTCGCGGGAGGAAAGACCGATGACGGCTGGAACAAAGAAATGCTATTGAACGACGCTGCACTGTACGTACCCGCGAGCTGGTACGGATCGGTGTCCCCGCCCACTTTTGCAATACTGAGCCGAAGTTTCGCATAGCTTAATTTATCCGAATTTACATTCAGGGCTTTGGTTACATCCAACCCTAAGCTGGCCGATGAATAAAAATAGGACCTGTTGCTCGGCGGCAGGCTGGAGCTCCAATCGTTACGGCCCGTGATCCCCAGGAATATGATATCCTTGTAAGACGCGTTCGCGGCGCCAAAAACGCTGTTGGTCTGTTTGTGGCTGTCGAACATGGAAGTGGTCGGCGTGCCTTTTACGTTCCCGATCGTAAACAGGTTGGGGACCGTCAGATCGCTGGCGGCCAGATACGTGCTGTTGTACTGGTTATCCCTGTAATTCGCCCCGGCAAGTCCATCGATGTGAAAATCTCCGAATTCCTTGTCGAAATTCAATATGAAATCGAGGTTCTCTTCCTTGGTAAAAAGGTCGGTCTGGTTGAACTGGCCTCCGCGGCCTTTCAGCACATTCGATTGGGTGCCCGCGAGCGTAATTGATTTTTCCCGTTGATAGTAGAAATCAAGTCCACCCCTGGCCATGGCGGACAGCCAGCTGGTGAGCTTGTAGGTCGCGCTGATGTTTCCAAAGCCCCTCTGCCTGTTCAGGGAATTGGTGTTGTCATAATAATACCGGTAATTATCGACCCCGGGGAACATCACGACATTCCCGCCTTTCTTATACTGGTCGATCATATACTTCGTGTCGAAATCCCGCTGTGTCCAGACAAAATCTACCCCCACATGAGAATATCCGTCAAAGGGGATATTGTTACTCGACTTATTCAGGTAGGTCAGGTTGCCTACCACAGAGAGCCTGTCATTGGGTGTCAGGGTGAAACTGGCGTTTACCGTGTTTTGCTTCTGATCCGTATTTGGCAATATCCCCTGAGGTGTCGTCTGATTGGTATACGAAACCCTGCCGCTGGCCTTATCGCTGCCCGACGAAATCGACACGTTGTTCAAATACGTGACCTCCGGGGTATAAAAGTCCTTGTAGTTATTGGGTCTGGATATCCAGGCGCTGTTGGGGCCCGTCGAATACTGGTCGAGTTTGAGACCCACATCCAGGCGCGGCCCCCAGTTGATCGGGTTTGCATCGTTCACTCCCCCGCCGGCCCCGTCGACATAATTATAGGAATATTGCTTGGCATAGTCCTGATACGAGGTCCCGGGATGGGTAGCCAGAAATTGCTTATAGATATACTCTTCCCCATTCCAGCCGCCACCATAACTGTTTTGGAATTTCGGCCAGTATCCCGCCTTATTGACCACGATCGAAGAGTTGACGTCCACTCCCATCTTCCCCTTAGTGCCCTTTTTGGTGGTAATGAGAATGACACCATTGGTGGCCCGGCTTCCGTATAAGGCGGCGGCGTTAGCACCTTTCAGCACCGTCATGGTCTCGATATCATCCGGATCGAGGTCGGACGCTGCATTACCCCAGTCGATCCCGCCACCCCCGTTCAGGTTGGTGGTGGTATTGTCGATCGGCGTTCCGTCCACCACAAACAGCGGCTGATTATTGATGAAGCCCGCGTTACCCCGGATGACGATCCTGGACGAGGCACCAACAGTGCTTCCGCCGCTCGTGACCTGCGCTCCTGCTATTTTGCCCGAAATCGTATTGACGATATTATTATCGGCCGCGTCCGTCAGCGCAGCGTTGTTCAGCTCCTGCACGGCGTAGCCGAGGGTCTTTTTAGCCCGGGAAATTCCAAGGGCCGTGACCACCACTTCCCCCATGTTGCTTCCCGACGCGGCAAGCTGGATGTAGAGCGTTGAATTTTCTCCCAGTGTGATCGTCCGGGGATCCAGCCCGACCGCAGAGATCCTCAGTTGCTGACCCGGCTTTGCGGTAATCCTGAATTTTCCCTGCTCGTCCGCGCTGACCCCGGATTTCGTACCTATAATGTTGACGGTCGCAAACTTCACAGGTTCGCTGAAGCTATTCAGGACTGTCCCGGTGTATTGCCGCTCCTGGGCCGATACCGCCGTCCCTATTCCGGTAAAAACCAGAAATAATCCAAAAGCAGTTAATAATTTTCTCATAGTCAGTCGACATTTTAGTTTTGGAAAAAAAATTTCAGATCATCCGGCTAGTACTTCCCTATTATAATCCGATATGTACTTTCATATAAAGGTAGGACCGCCAACAGCAAATTTTTATACGTATATTAACCAGTCTGCAACTGAATTTCCCTTTTTTTCGGTAATCCGCCCTGACTAGCCCCCTGGATTGCTCGACTTATCATCAATCGATACGGGCCACCACGACTACCGAAACAAGGCATACATGAGGATAAGGAAGAGCAGCAGAAGTCCCGCCAACAACCTGACGTCACGGATGCCTTCGAATTTCCCCTGCGTCAGGACCGATAGCGGGCTAGGCCAGGTACACCTGGCGATCGCCTTCGGGTCCGGCCTGGGCGTACAATAACTCACGACGAAATATAAAAGACAGCAAAAGCAAAACAGCCACCAGGCCTGCATCATAAAAGGAATACCAAGCCCTTCGGTAATGTACATTTTGCCGCTAATAGGCACATAGTCAAAGCAAAATGAGACGATACCCAGCAGGAACCCGACCGACAGGGTGATGATGGACGCCTGTTTTGTGCCCCGCTTGCTGAAAACGCCCAGGAGGAATACCGTCGTGATCGGCGGCGCCATTGCAGCGGCAATTTTATTGATCGCTTCAAAAATGCTGGAGAAGTTTCCTCCCTGGGTCGACCATAACATCGCCGTGAGCATAATGGCAACTGCCGCAATCCGTCCTATCAATACTTGCTGCCTGTCGGTCGTCGACGGTCTGAAATGCCTGACGATGTCAACCGATACCAGCGTCGCCGAACTATTCAGCGCCGCGGCAACGACACTCATGAGCGCCGATAGCAAGGCCGCAGCGACGACGCCCTTGACCCCGACGGGAAGCAAATGAGAAATCATGACAGGGTAGGTCTGGTTCGCGTTTGTCCCGATAATGTCCTTATATAATACGTACCCAATGACGCCGGGAAGGATCAATATGAAAACGGGAAGGATCTTCAACAGCCCGGCAAACAATGACCCCCGCTGGGAATCCCCGAGCGACCTCGCGCTCAGGACGCGCTGAACATGGGTCTGGTCCGTGCACCAATACCAAATCCCCAATACCGGGTATCCCAGCAGCACGGCGTACCAGGTAAGGCCGGTATCCGGTCCGTTTGGCGTGAGCGCCCTCACGGACGCCGCGGAGTGAAGCATCCTGAGCTGTCCCTGCTTTACCGCTGCCTGAAACGCGCTGAAAGAGGTGATCCCGTGTTTGGGCAATTCCAATATTCCAAAAATAGTGAGCAAAAGTGCGCCCGATATGAGTATGACGGTCTGTATCGTCTCCGTGACCATCACGGCCTTCAGCCCCCCGATTACGGTATATATCGCAGTGATCGCGGAGATGATAAAAATCGATGCATACACGTTTATTCCGAAAAATGACTTGAATACCACCGCACCCGCGTAAAGCGTCAGGCCAAGATGTATGAAGAGCGCCGCTATAATGCCCATGAAGGCCACGAACATCCGCGAAGAAGGCCCGTAACGCTCTTCGAGGAATTGAGGAAGCGTAGCAATTTTTGTCTTGAAATAGAACGGCGCGAAGACCAGCGCGAGCAAAATGAGCGTAAAAACCGCCATCCACTCAAAATTTCCCCACACAAACCCTTCATTATATCCCGACGCCGCCAATCCGATGATGTGAATAGTTGAAATATTGGAGGCGAACAGCGCCGCCCCGACGATCACCCAGCGTAAACTCCGTCCCGCCAAAAAATAATTATTGCTCGTCATTTTGGTCCGCCGAACCGAATACAGGCCGTAGGCGAGAATACCGGCAATGTATAGGAGGATGATAATAATATCTACGGTGCCGATCCTGATATCATTCATGACGAACGTTTAGAGCGCTTAAAAAATGGGTTTCCTTCCGGGACGAAAAGGCGCAAATATGCGACCTGGCGCCGCCGGGTCACGGATTGTATGTTTTGATGAATTCCTTCGGTGTCTTGGTCGTAATGGTCTTGAACAAACGGTTGAAAGAGACGACGCTGTTGAACCCGCATTTATAGGCAACGTTGGCGATACTGCCGTGATTGCTCTCCATAAATCTCTTACAAGCCTCGTTGATCCGAACTTCGTTCAAAAAATGAACGTATGTCTTTCCCGTGTGCTTTTTGAAATAACGGCAAAACGACTGGGGGGTCAGGCAGGCAACGGACGCCACCTGTTCCAGCATCACGCTTTCGGTAAAATGGTCCATCGTAAACCGGTAAATTTCATTCATCCGCAACCCCTCGGAATCCGTGATGTTGGTGGCGAGAGCCTGCACGGATAAAAACCGCCAGTGTCTGAAATTAGCCATCACCTGGAGCAATTCAATGAAATAGGCGAGCACGAACCCCGCCGTGGCGTTGCTGATCTTCAGAAAGTGCTCGGCCAATTTAGCAGCGTTCCTGCCGGAAGCCTGCATCCCGAAGTTGCTCGATCCCAAAAATTTCTTTATCCCCAGCATCTCCGGAAAACCCAGCAAGGGCGAAATAAAGCCTGTGGGGTTAAAGAATATATTCAGGGAGTGGATCTTCTTCTTATTCACCGGATCGAAAAAGGACGGGTCGCTCTTGAACAAGTGCGGCTGGTTGGCGCCGATCACGAAAAGGTCGCCGGATTGAAAATTATGCATCGTATTCCCCACGATCAACGTACCGTCCCCGTTAATGACCCAGGTGATCTGGATTTCCTTGTGACGATGCAGATGAGGGTAAAAATAGGGCAGCCGGTCCTCCTGGAGATGTATCGAGTTACCTAGCTTCACCGGCAAAGTGAACTGAATTACCTTCATAAAAACAATTATAGAGTTTTTTCTTTTATCATATTTTACCTAGGATAATTTTTGTAAATAACTGGATACTTTTGTTTTAGCCAGCTGGTCATTTCCGCAAAGAACAGTAGCGCCACAGACTATTTCATGTCTGCCGACGTCTAACGATTTTTTTGGATGGATTACTGGCTAAATGGTAGGAACAGGTAAAACTAAAAAATGTGCATACGATCCGGAAGGTATAACCCGTTAAGTTAGGCACGGGTGCTGCCCCCGCGATAAACTGTCTAAATAGAAAAGCGATTATTACGCTGCATATTAAACAATGTCTTTTCGTTCAAGGCCACGATCGGCGATCTCCTCACTCCCCATGCCTACGACCGGCGTCTACGAGCCACCTACGACCGGCGCCGGAACGGGGCAAACTTCCGATTCAGGTAGCCGTGTATCATGGAGCTGACAAGCAACACCGCGGCGAATAGCCACGCTGCCCTGCCGACCCCGGCAGACCCGCCGCCATCAGCCACCCCGATGGCAGCCAATGCCCAGGCGCCAACCAGTGCCGCCTCCCGCATATTGCGCCACCAGGTCAATCCCAAATACAATACACAGGTGATCCCCATCGCCAGCATGGCCCAGACTTCCGGCGATATTCCCCACCCGGTCCAACCGGTTTTTACCAGCAGCGCCGCGACGTTCACCAGGGTGGCGCACATGATCCACCCCAGGTAGATACAAAAGGGCCACCACAGGGTCACCACCGTACGTGCCGGCGGGTCATCCAATTCCATCCGTGTCCGCAGGACGATCATGACCAGGCAAAACAAGAGGGCTATCATCAGCAAAACGGACAGCCCCGTCCACTCATAGAGCCAGGCAAAGATCCAACAACAGTTTGCCACACAGGATGCCACGAACCACCAGCCCACGCGGGCCACCGACGCCCGGATCTCCGCATTCTTCCCGAAGTGAGACACCACAAATACGGCCAGGAGCAGGTAGATGACGCCCCAGATCCCAAATGCGTACGGGGCAGGCGTAACGAGCGTCGGATAGCGAGCCGATACCATGCCCACCGTCGTGCCATTCAGCAACCCCGTGTTGGAGAAAACATTGACCGCGATGGTGACCAGCAGCGCGAGCAGGTTGATGATCGGTAGTCTCTGATTCATATCTACATGTGCTAACTAGACCTGAAATGATTGTTATTACCGCTCCACCATGTAGCTCAGTTCGGTCACGCCGCTGGTAAACGGCCGGGTATTCAATAGCTTCAGATTTACCCGGTCTTTGCTGCCTGTAAACAGCGGTACGCCTTGTCCGAGGATGACGGGATTGACAAAGAGCCAGTAGCCGTCGATCAGCCCCTCCTCGATGAGTGCGTGCGTTGCGGTGGGGCTGCCGAAGAGGAGCATCTCTTTGCCGGACTGACGTTTGATGTCATTTATCCGGGCGGCAAGGTCGCCGCTGATGATGGTGGTATTTGGCAAGGCTGCGCCCTGCATCGTTTTTGACAAGACGACCTTGTGGACCTTATTGTACCACCTGGAGTGCTGGATGTCATGCCGGGACGCGGCCGGATCGTCTCCCTGGGCCGGCCAGTAGCCTTCCATCATCTCGTAGGTCGTTCGTCCATATACAGCGGTGTCGCCCTGTTCGATCCGCTTGTCTACATAGTCAAAAATTTCCTCGTCGACCTTTATCCAGTTCATTTCTCCGTTGGGTCCCGCGACAAAGCCATCCAGCGAGACGTGCATAAATGAAATTAATTTTCGCATTCGGTGGTGTTTTTACTGTTATTCCGGTGTTGTTCGTGGTTGCGATCCGCCCGTTAAAAAGGGACGGCGCCTCAGGCCGGAAGATACATTGGGATCGCGAGAAACGGCGGGGGATTTGTCCGGAATTTCTTTCGGGTTGTAAAATTTCGGAAAAATGGTCGTATTGAGCCTCCCGACAAAATACTCACGATTTGGTGTACCTTTATTCCGGGGAGAGAGTGATTGGGTAGGCCTGTATTAAGCTCATCATTTTCAATGAGTTGAAAAGTATATTCTATATTTTCGCCGCATGGCTGTCCCTCTGCCTGCCGGTCCTTTCCGGTTGCAAGCCCCATGTGTACGGGCCCGGAGAAAACGGAACGTTCAGGATCGCCATCGGAGAGAAGGTTGACATCCGGCTGCCCCAAAACGGCTCGACCGGTTTTGTCAATTTCTGGCTCAATGAAAACGAGTGCAACGCGGTCCGGCTCGCCGACCGGCAATACGAAAGCGGCGTCATGCAGAAACTGGGTTATATAGGCTCCGGCGGGGAAGAAAAGCTCACATTCGTGGGCGTAAAAGCCGGGACGGACACGGTCAAGCTGGGCAGCTACCGGGTTTTCGAATATCGCCGGGACAGCGCAAACGCGCCGGAAAAATTGAGACCCGATAACGTATTTATAATGTCGGTGACGGAGTGACTTGCTTGTCCTCCAAGTCCATCCGAAAGCACACGCACGATTTTTTGCAAAAAGTTGTCCGCCCCGACAGCCTCCTGACATACTGTTGTCACTACTCCCCGGTAGCTTTGTGTTGTACTTATTATATTATTAAAAATAATAAACATGTCAACACAACAAGCAACATCTCAAACCGCCGCCAATGTTCTCTCTACGCAGGAATTACTCAAACACTGGCAGGGACATCGTAGCCTCACCCGCCGAATGATTGAAGCCTTCCCTGAAGACAAGCTATTTACCTATTCTATCGGCGGCATGCGCCCGTTCTCCGATATGGTATACGAATTCCTTGGCATGGCGGTTCCCGGCCTGCAAGGCATTGCTACCGGGAAATGGCAAAAGTGGGCAGAATCCGACAAGGTGAAGACTAAAGCGGAATTGCTGCAACTCTGGGATGCGGCTACAGCCGAAATCAACGCCATTTGGCCCACCATTCCGACCCATCGTTTTGCAGAACAGGATGTGGCGTTTGGCCTATGGCCCGGCACCTGCCTCTCTTTCCTTCTTTATTTTATTGACAACGAAATACACCATCGCGGACAAGCATACGTATATGTAAGAAGCCTGGGTATTGAGCCACCCGCCTTTTGGGAGCGCGGGTAAAAGAAATGGAACGGATGGGATATGGCATGGTCGGTAGCAGGCCGTGCCATATATGGCGTTTTCTTCTCTACAGTTTAGACGAGACGCTCTTTATATTATTTAGAAACAATAATCATCACCAAACCCGCGATATACAAGAGCAGCATGATGTTCAATAGTGTCTTGGTACCCTTTGGCGCCTTTTCAAATTCTTTCCACACATAAATGCCCCAAAGCGCTGCCACCACTGTGGCTCCCTGCCCCAATCCATATGATATAGCGGGGCCAGCTTTCCCCGAAGCTATAATGCTTAACGACATGCCCACACTCCAGATGGCGCCGCCTAAAACACCAATCAAATGATCTGTTGATTTGCCTTTGAAATAATCAGCAAAAACAACCGGAGCGCCCACAAAAGGGCGCTTCATTTGTATTGAATTAAACAGAAAGCCACTGGTGACTATACCAACAGCAAAAACCACCAAGGCGGTATAAGGCGTTAGTTTTCCGGCTTCCGGCAAATTAAAATCGCTTACCATGGAACCGGCAACATATTTGTAGAACAAGCCCATTAAGCACCCACTTACCACCGAAAGAATCAGGCCCTTTTTCGAAACCTTTCCCGTGTCGTGTGTCTGTAATTTTTGATACGCTCTTGCATTGAGTAAAATAGCCAATGCAATCAAACCCACACCGCCAAAAATTAATAGGGGGTTGCCTTGCGGGTTTGAAATAAAATTTACTATTACCCCCAACACCAGCGCAATGCCGATTCCAACCGGAAATGCAACAGACATTCCGGCAATGGCAATTGCAGCTACCAGTAATATATTTGCTAAATTAAAAATAACACCGCCTGCAAAAGAAGATATTATATTGCTAACGTCAGCTTGCCTAACATCTTCAAGAAAGGCCCTCCCTTCACTCCCATTGCTGCCCAGAGTAAAGGCCAGCAATAAGGTCGTAAGCAATATTCCAAAACCATAATCCCAATAAAAGAGTTCAAATCGCCAGGACTTCGTGGTAATCTTTGTTGTGTTGGCCCATGAGCCCCAGCATAACATGGTGATCACACAAAGCATAACGGCAAGGCCGTAATCTTCTACTATAAACATACCGTTGTTTGTTTCATTCTGCTACAATGCGTTCAGGGCGATTACGCTCCTGCTCCGCCTGTAGAAAGCAGCCTCATAAGATACATTTCTCTAACGCCGCGCAGGCACTATCGTCGGAACTTACAAAACCAATATTTCACTCCTATAGGGAATAGATGACTGAGCTCCTAACCTTGTTACTGAAATGGAAGCTGCATCCACGGCAAATTGAATGGCCTCTTTCCAATCCATATTTTCTGTAAGTGCCACAGTTAATGCTCCGATAAACGTATCGCCGGCCGCGGTTGAGTCCATTGCCTCCACTACCGGGGCATTAATCATTAATGAGAGATCCTTATTCTTAAAATACGCGCCTTTGCTCCCCAGGGTGATCAACACATTCTGCACTCCTCTATTTAGAAAAAGGTGCGCCGCAAGGGAAGCTGAAGCTTCATCATCCACTGTAACACCCATCAGCAAAGCCGCTTCTGTTTCATTAGGCGTTATAAGAAATAAACCATTCAGCAACTCATCATCCAGCTTTTGTGCAGGTGCGGGATTAAGGATTACTTTCTGTTGCCGCAACTTTGCGTTCCTTGCAACAACTGCAATTGTTTCCATAGGTATTTCCAATTGCATCAAAATTATTTCTGCCTCAGCAATCATTTTCACTTTTTCAATATCTCCGGGCAACAGGTTAGCATTGGCCCCAGGCGCCACAACTATGCAATTCTCACCAGCCTCATTTACTGTAATTAACGCAACGCCGGACGGTGCTACCTCATCGATAAAAATAAAATCGGTATTAATGCTTTCCTTTTGTAAACCCTGCACAGTTTGCTTTCCGAAAATATCGTTACCTAATTTTGAAACAAGCGTTACATTCCCTCCTAATCTTGCAGCAGCAACAGCCTGGTTAGCCCCTTTGCCACCCGCATTTATAAAGAAAGTGCCGCCCATTAAGGTTTCACCCGGCAAGGGAAGCTTCGCGGCTTTTACAACCATATCTGTATTGGAACTGCCTACAACAATAATCTTTTTTTTACTCATTAGTTATAACATCGGTTTACATTTTATAAAATGCATTTTTTGCTACATTCAATAACAATCGCGCCCTTTCCAATCTTATCCAATCGCCAGCCTTTCAAGTCAATTAAATTTAAGCCAATCCAACTTCATACTCCTGGATTTGACCATGACTTTAATTTTATTATCCCCCTTTCTCAAATAAAAATCACCAACAGCATGTTCACTTAGCTCCCTTTTTATTACCGTAAAATTGACTCTTTTCTTGTTTATCCAAATGGCAAGTTTGCACGGTCCACCTTCTGCCGATGCCCTTATTGTCAATTGATGTTTGCTCTTATCCGGGCTTGTAAAATTATAAACCACCCATTCCGATGTTTTAAGCCCGATAGACTGATCTGACCAAAATTGATCTTTATCCTCACTGTCCAATAAAATGTTCACGGGTTCCTCTTTTCTGTAAAACTTAGATTTGCTAAGCGTATCTAATACGAAATAGGAACGATTGAAGCCATAATGGCCATAATTCTCTGCTTCAATTTTACCAGGAATTCTCGTGAATATTGCATTACAAACATCTTCGAAATATTGACAGTTAGCGAGTTTTATATTATCGAGAAAATCAGTCAATATCTTATCAGCTACAGTGCTGTCCGGCCTGGGGCCACCTTTAGTATATTTTACAATTAGGTCCCAATTATCCGGTTCCTTTATTGAATAGGGGGTGTTTTTTGTATCCATTTTTTTCCACGGCCAAAATGAAAACCCGATGTTGTTGGCTGCAAGATATTGAGAGGTGCCCCAGTAAATTGCGTTTCCCTTTTCGCCGGTTTCTCCAACCCAAACAGGTGCGTTAAGTTCATTTCGCTTCTTTACAAAATACTCAATACTTTTCTGATCATCAGGCCTTGCCCAGCAATAATAATGAAATTGGTAAAAGACATTGGTATCAAATGGCTCATCAAAAAGAGACCAATCGTTTGCCCAGTTGAAACCTTCCAGCGTAATCATATGCCTTTTGTCGGCTTTGCGGATTTGTAAAGTGAGACGCTGATAAAGAGGTATAAGCAGTTGCTTGTATCTCCCAGCAGCGCCAGTCCCAACAGGAAGGGGCTCATTGAGCAAATCATATGCAGCAACGACAGGTTCATCCCTATAACGTTGCGCAAGCTTCACCCAAATGTTAACCAGCTCGTCCTGATATTTTTTGTCTATAAAAAGTTCAGGGACATCATTCCGACTATCATCAATATTTGCCCCTGTTTGACCGCCAGGGGCGGCATGCATATCGAGAATAATATATACTTTATGCTTTTTGCACCATGAAACAAGGGAATCAATCAACTGAAATCCACCTTCAATAAAGACAGGGTTTTCTCCTTCAGTTAATAACAACCTTGCATTTACCGGAAGCCGTACACAATTAAATCCCACTTCAGCGATTCGTTGTATGTCAGCTTCTGTAATGTAGTTTTGCCTATATGCCCTCCAAAACCGTTCAGCCTTTTCATTTCCGACCAAGTCAGCAACCACCTTTTCAATTTTGCGCGGACGGTCGCCCAACCCTCCAAATTTCCACATATATCCCTCCGGCAAAAGCCAGTTCCCAAGCCCCACTCCCTTTAAATATATTTCCTTGCCGGCTTCATTAACAATATCCTGCCCTCTGGTATGTAAAAAGCTCATACTGTTTGTGTCCTTTACCTGGGCATACGAATAATAGCCGGTGCCTATTATTAAGACTAAAGTGGTAATTAGCTTCATCTTCATCGCTTTTGTTCCTTAAAAAATCCCATGCGCCGAAACCGTCTATCCCTATCACGTCTCCCGATACTTCTACTCACTGATTATTCCGGGTTGACTTGTCAATCACAACTAAGGGCATCCATACCTTTACATCTCCGCCAGTTTGGCTTGCATCCGCAAAAGGCACCAGCGTCAATTTTCGTTTACCGTTATCTTTATCAGTAACTATGGTAGCGCTATATGCCTGGTTTCCTATCCATTGTTTTGGTAACTCATCAGCGTTACTTCTACTTCCGGGTTTTGTTACAACCAGTTTTTGATTTGTATCAAACTCGCCTTCTTTCAGCAGGTCAACATTTAAAGAATTATCAAATGCCAAAACCTGCGGCCCCCTCTGGAAGGCTATCTGGCCCGGATAACTCTTGCCACCGTCTAAAATTTGAACAGGGATCTTAAAAGATATCCGAATTTTTTCACCGGATTTCCAACCACGTTTTATTATTAAGTATTGATTGGGTATGCCTTTGTATTCTTTACCATTCACTTCTGCAACAAAAGCGGTACTCCACGAGGGGACCCTCAGCCCAATAGGAAATGCAGCGGGCTTAGACGTGTTTACCGTTATAATGGCATTCCCGTCATCGGGAAAGCCACTTTCAATTTGCAGTGACAGGTCTATGTTTTTATTGCCAGGAGTTGTATACTTCTCTTTGTAAGATCCGGGGCCGTACAACATTAATGTGGGTATGTTTCTTACATTGCCAAATGTAAAATAGGGTATCAGTGCGATACCCCGGGGAACACTCGAAGTGCAACAGGATATGCCGCACGAAAATGGCTTCCTACCTATCAACGCCGTATAATAGCTAACACAACCTGACTCAGGATTTTCCGCTCCGAACAACTGGTTATAAATTGATTTTTCAATTTGTTCCTCATACTTTAACTCACCGGTAATGTCCAAAAGATTTTGATTTAGTTGGATCCAGGTAACGGTTACACATCCTTCACCAATATGATCCTTATTAGCAGCAGGTAAGATGCCATCCCCCTGAAAATGTTCAAAAGAGCTGGTGGTTCCGGTAATGTACAACCTGTTTGCGACAATATCCTGCCAGGCGATTGTAACCGGCTTTAATAGCCTTTCATCTCCGGTAACACGATACAATTTTGCCAGTCCAACAAGGTTAGACAACATTTCATAAGCTTTACCGTTAGCCACCATATTTACTTTGCCGGCAGATAATAATGTACTTATTATTTTTGGGCCATCCTTTTGTTCCCATGCCTTAAGAATATAATAACAAAAATCGAGATACTTTTTTTCACCGGTGTATCTGTACAGTTCGACCATTGGGTCCAGTACACAGGTCGCAGCCATTCCCACATGTTCGCCCGAAAGAATTATATCGCGTTGGCCGGGTTCATCACCAAACGTAGTACACAATAGATCGCCTATCCTTTTACAGGCTTCCAACGCGGGCTTGTAGCCGGTTGTAGTATAGTAAGCCAACAAACCATACAAATTATACTTATGCGACCACACATCCCAGCTTGTCCAATAATCAGCCGGCATGTATGTTCCGAGATAGCCATCTTTCAACTGTGAATTAATCAATTCATACATCATCCGGTCCATCTGCTTTTTCAGGCGGACATCGTGCGTGACTTTCCAGACGTTACAAGCGGCCTCCAAATATTTTCCCACGTGTTCGCCTATCCATGGATGATTGCCCGGCCTTTGCAAATAGCCACTCATTATTCCATCCTCATCTATTTTCAACAAACGCTCTTCCAGGTTTTGCATAAAGCGTTTCCCCAAATAACCTTTCAATATTTGATTTTGAAATAAAGCGGGGGTAAAAACATCCCGAATCTTATTTTCTATAACAGGTCTGGGTTCCTTCTCAACTTCTATTTCGACATCTTTATCGGCCAAATACGTTTGCTCATTTCTTATCCCTGCGGCAGTGTGATTTTCTGTAACCTCATACCCTACCCTAAAAATCTTTTGATTTACCGGCTGATAATTTGCGAAAGCCACTTCAGTTTCAGAACCACGTTCAGGTTTCACCCGGACCGCCTTTGTTTCAGTATAGACTTCCTTATTATTTTTATCATCAATCCAATATTTCACCGTACCACCAAATGCGCAATTGCCATTATTGGTAAACTCAATTTTTGTTATAAACCCATTATGATCGGTTTCAGTAATGGTATGTTGCACCGAAATAGAATCTGACCATTGAACCGGACCAAAATTATATGGTCCCTGGTACATACCGATATTCGCAGCATCCAAGCTAAAAACCCTGACGGCAATCAGATTTTCCTTATCCCATTGGATATCCCCTTCCGGAATTGTATAAACCCGGCTAACATTCCATTTGGTTTCATAATCAGGAGGGAGAGAACCTGTTTGTCCAATCTTTTTACCATTGATAAACGTTTGGTCGACATCATCAATCTTACCAAGACTCAATTTTATTCCCTTCCCATTTTCCACCTTTTTCATGCTGGAAGGAATAACAATTTCAATTCTGTACCAGGCATACACATTATCCTTCACATCCTTTGCGGACCAGCTTGTACCTATTTGCTTGTTGTCCCAATTAGTGTCATTAAATGATTGATTTGCCCATTCCTTATTGTCACCTGCCTTAAACTTCCATTCTCTTGGTAAAGGAACGACTTGTGCTTGTGAGGTATTGAAGACAAGGACTGAAGAAACTACGACCAGGCAATACTGTATTACCTTTCGGGGAAAAATGTCTTTCATATTTCTGATTTAATTCGAGTGCATTGATAATCCCTGATTTACTTATCCCGCTTTATTTTGTTCCACTACTTCCTTTCGCTTTATCTGATCTCAATATGTTTCCAATAGGCATTTCCGGCCTCTTTACCGGTAATCAAAACCCTTTGATACAGCCGTATCTTAACAGTCTGACCTTCAAATGAACTAATATCCAGCTTAATTGTCTGCCACCGCCGTCCTTTTTCCCTCCCTTCTATTACGTTCGCAAACATTTTCCTGTTATTTATAAAAACATTCAGCTCCCAGGCTCTCCCGGAGTCGACTCCTGCTTCGAAGGAAATCTGCTTTTCTCCGTTCACTTTCAACGTTCGGCTTAGTACTAATCCCCGTATTTCGTCCCGCGGATAAGTAGCGAGTACCTCTCCGTCCAGGTACGTATTGCCCCTAATGCCAGGCATTCCACCACCGGCGCCGCCAAATCCCGCTCTTTCCAAGGTCCAGGCCGGATTCCAATATTTGGTCAAATCCCCCAGATTAAATAATTCCGCTGGTTGGGTTTTAGGACTTTGGGTAACGATATTGAGCACATCACCAGAAAGTTTGGCTCCATTCTTTTCAAGGATTTTCTCCCCGACTACCACCGTCCTTTTGCTCAGGACAGAGATCCTTTCATCGACGGCGGGAGTCAATACCACATCTCCCAGTTTATCACCCATTATCCGATCGCCGAAGCAACCAATCAGGTATTCAGGGATGGCTTTTAATCCCCGCATTGCCCCTATTACTGAAGCAGCATTTGCAGCATTACAATCCGCGTCCGTAAAATCGGCGGCTGAGTAAGCAAGGTTAACTGTCTTCAAAAAATCTCCGCCTCCAAACCATACACTGGCTGCTATAATACCCCCATTAGCCACAGCGTTATTGGTAGCAGGGTACTCACTGTGCCACCGATCTTCGGTCGCATTATTTATTTCCCTGGCAGATTTGCCTTCTTCAGCAAGCTTAATCACAAGATCAATACATTTCCTGTAAGGCGACCTGGGGCTAATTAATTTTGCGGCTTTCCGTACAATTACCTTTGGATCGCTTTCAATGAAGCCAAGACTTATCATTCCCGCAACAAAAACCGCACCATCAGCTCCCTCAGCGTATCCGTTAATATGTCCGTATTCCCTCGCCATTTTCGCAGCTACATTAGGTAAACCCGGCGCCAAAGCCCCATATATGTCTGCACTAAACTGCGAACCAATAGTCCACCACAATTTATTATACCTGGGATTCCCTGACTCCGGTGCCAAGATACCCTTGCAGATAAGAAGCCTTGCCTGCTCACTGGATCCCCAGGTGCCGCATGCATTTTCCTTCCATTGATCACACAATTGCTGAACCTTCAATCCAACACCATATTTTTCAAACGCCCGTAATGCAACCATCTCATAATACCAATCATCGTCAACCGGAGCATAGCCCAGGTGATTATAAGGCGCCGGTAATTTATTTATCCATTCGACAGATGCGGTGTGATGCTCGAATGGCCAGCCCATTATAGCAGCCGCCATCTGCCCGATCCAAATAGCCTGCACCTTGTTCTCATATCCACGAACGGAAAGCGTCAGGGTTTTAGGTTGATATCCATTTATGGTTGGCGTAAACCGAAGGGCACTATTTTGCGCATAACTGCGGGAATTCATTATACAGAAAAGAGACAAACAAAATACCGATAATATAATTTGCGCCGGGATTCTTTTTACATTGCCGATCTGCATTGCATATAAGGTGTTATTAACTGAGTCAACAATGTTCAACACACGGAACCGCCTGCCATCGGCCAGGATGCTAACCCGGAATCATATTGTGCCCGAAAAAAGGAGGAGTTACGCAAGCGCTCCTCCTTTTATATTTGGCTTTTCATACAGGGTTTCAAAACATTCTGCTAATTCCGCTCAATCTCTCCGGTTATTATTGCAACCACCATGGCACTTTGTTAATCCCATCATAACCTCCATACTGGTCGTTGATGGCCTTATTATAATTTTCCGGGTTCTTTACTTGTTCATCGGTTGGGTACTTCCACCGCTTGGGAAATACTGTTGGGTCATCAGGATCCATGCTGGTCGCAGGATCCAGAGGAAAGTCCGGATACCCGGTACGGAGAAAATTTTTATAATTTAATCCATTACCCTGAAAGAAGTCGAGAAGCCATCTTTGGATCCATATTTGGTGCAAACGATCTTCCGTGGTTCCAGATGTTGCGTAAGCGGCAGCGCCGGTAAAGTAATTATCTATATACGATTGCGTAATGGCCATACCATGCGTGCCTGTCGCTGCAGAAGGTAGCGTCATATAATATGAAAGTATAGCTTTAACGCCATTTTCGTAGTAATCCTGGGCGTTCCCGGTCAACCATCCTTCTTCTATCGCTTCAGCAATAATGAAACATTGCTCAGAATAGGTAAATTGAAGCATGGGGTCGCCCGCCTTAACAGCCACATACCGCTTATTGATCAAAGAGTACATACCGCTTTGATTATTCAGCGCAAGCTGGTCAGCGGATAGTTCCGTGGGTGCTCCTTCATAAGCGTCAAAATCCGATTCGAGCTTGCCTGCGTTGATGAGGGAATCCGCAGGCTCTGCGAAATAAAATAACCGGCGGTCGTTAAAATTCTTCAATGCATCAACTACCAATTTTGAAACACCTACGTAAATCCTCATGCTTTCCCCGCTCCAGAAGGGGTGGGTTGAGTTTGGATTTTCAGAATATACCAACTGAAAATTATCATCGTTACCGGTCATTAAATTATTGGCAGAAACTATAGCTGCAAATCGGGCTTCCTGCTCGGGCGTAATTTTCCTGCTAAGCGTCTGCAAAACCTTTAATTGCATTGCATTGCACAGTTTCCGCCATTTAGTAACATCCCCACCGTACATTATGTCGCCGCCAAAATTCGCTCCCGCGGCAAAATCCGCCTCCGCGGATTTAAGGTCATCCAGTACCTCAGCAAATACATCCGCCTGCTTATCATATTTAGGTCTGGTTATTCCCTCCTCGGCCATTCCCGCTTCTGAATACGGAATATCCCCCATATCCAATGTCGTAATATATCCGTAATATGCCTTCAGATATAGTGCCAGTCCTTGAAATGAGGCTTCGGTTGGAGTTCCCTTAGAAAGCTCAACCATTCTTTTAAGACTAGTTAAATTCTGAAAAAGTCCAAACCCGCCATAAGGCCAATAAGAATAGTAATATTGATAAGGGTTTGGGTTTGTTTGAAGTATTGCCGTATGCTTACACCATAAGTTTCCCGTAGCAAAATCAGTTGGATCTGGATTCCAAAACCTATATGTATTTTTCAATACTTGTGTAGCGAGCATGTCAGGTGTAACCGTTGTTGGTACATTCGGATTTGTATTTAACTCGTCGAACCTCGTACATGAACTCGCGATGGTAAGAGAAAATGCGGCTAAGAATATATATTTTAAACTTTTCATGTTATGTTAGATTAAAATGTAAATTTAATATTGCCTCCAAGGTATCTCACTGCCGGTGCTGCAAAATCCTCAGCGCCGCCGTCAGGATCGGAGTATTTGAAATCCTTTGCCTTCAGAAACACATTTTGACCAACGAAACTTATTGATGCTGCCTTAACGACCTTATTCAGATATTTTGCCGGAAGATCATAGGTTAATGATACTTCACGTAATTTGAAAAAAGTCTTCGAATAAGTATCTGCACTGCTGCCATTACCCCCCCATGCACTACTGTTGTGCAAATCAATTACATACTGTTGATAGGTCGTATATACATCATTAGCTGCGAATTTCCTGGTGTCGCTGGTAATGTTACCCACCGCATCGTAAGTAACTGTACCTGATATAGTTTTTACACCCTGACCCAGAAAGTTTTTAGAACCTGGCACAGCCACGTCCTTCGCCCTGGCGGCTGTAACGGAACCAGGATGAACTCCCGCTTGCCACATATAACTTTCAGTTCTGGTGTTCATAATCCCCCCGCTTACCCCATCAAAAGATAGAAAGAGACTAATATTCTTGTATCGCAAAGTGGAAGTTATGCCCCATATCCAATCGGGATCGGTCCAGCCAAAATTTGAATTATATTGACTATATTGAAGCCTGCCGTTATTAAATATCAAATTCCCGGCCGGGTCGCGCAAAAATGCTTTGCTGGCCAAAGCATCAACCCGCTCTCCAACTTTTACCCAAGGTGCTTTAGTTGAATAAGTGGAATCCAACTTGTCGTAGATGCGCTTATAAGTAGACCAGTTAATTCCTATATTCCATTGCCAATCCCTGCTTTTAACGGGTGAGCCGTTAAGCATCACCTCCCAGCCCCGACGGGATATTACTTCATTAGTATTAATATAATTACCAGTATATCCGGTAGCTGCTGATAAGGGTCCTACGATTATAGCATCTTGCATTTTTTTATCATAGTAGGACACATCAACCATTAAGCGATTCTTAAACAGAACTCCCTGCAATCCTGTCTCAAGTGTTGTGGCACTTGCGGGAAGGATGCCAGAAGGATATAAATTGCCAGGGGCACTTGCTCCGTTCAACGTACCCCACGTTCCACTATTAATAGAATAGCTGCTATTGATAGCATAAATCCCCGGAGGTGTTTTTGAAACTGTCCATGAATTCCGGATCCTCAGTAAATCAAGCCAGTCCCTTGTTCCCGGCAAAAGTTCGGATATAACGAAACTGGATGCTACAGACGGATAAAAGTAGGAACGGCCAGAGGATGGCAATGTTGAACTCCAGTCATTTCGACCGGTTGCTTCTACATATATCAGTTTATTCCAGGAGATGCCTAAACGACCATATATGGAATTCACCTGTTCGGCAGCGGTACTCTGTGTTACATAGGCGGGCAGTACCGATGCATTTAACGAGAAAAACCCGGGGACTGAAATACCACCCACCGTATTGGCATTAATGTTATCATCCCGCTTGTGGTATATTGTTCCGCCTGCGAGATATTCCACCGTAAATTTATTGAATGACCTTTCACCTGTCAATAACAAATCACTATTCATACTGAAGCCTGAGTTTTGCCCTAAATTATACCCCCCCGTTAAATAGCCATTCCAGGTATAAGGATTACCAGGCACGCCGGTACTACCGGTATATAAGTAAGAACCCATTGAGGTCCTTAACTGACCGGTTTCTTGATAGAAATCAAGGCCTGAACGAATGCTGGCTTTCAGCCCACCAAAAATCTGATAACTCATTGAAACATCAGCATTAAAAATATCCCGGGAAATCTCATTGGTTTTTTCGTAGCGATCGAAATATGGATTGTTTGAGCCTGCCTGAAAAGTATAGTTTTGGACCTCTCCCTTTTTAAGCCAGTAATTATTCTTGTAGTCCAAAATATTAAAATCGGTAGGTGACCAGATTAGTAACGAATACATTGGGCCGTAGGCAGTATAGGCATTAGATCCGATATTTGGGGATGCTTTTCTGGCATATGATAAATCTGAACTTAATTTGAACCTGCCTAAATTGACATCTCCACCAAAAGTGTAAGTAAATTTATTCAACGTAGAATTGGGATATTCGCCCTTATTCTGCAGCCAGTTAACTGAACTTCTAAGAGAAACATTATCCTTCCTGTATTCAACATTTAAGTTATTATTGGTTATATAACCCTGTTCCAAAAAATTTTTGAAATTGTTTTTGCCTATGGGCAAATATGCATAATCTCTGTAAGCCATCAGCTTGGGATCCCATTGATTTTCCGTTCTCCCATCCATCACAGTCCCCCAGGAGCTCGTGGAGTTTTTGTCATAAGTGCCATTGCTGCCACGCCCATAGACACTTTGAACCTTGGGTATAGCTAAGAATCCGGCCGTAAACATGGTATTACTTGTGTAATTAACGGTTAACCCAGCTTTGCTTGTACTGCCATTCCTGGTTGTAACCAAAATGGCACCGCTGGCACCGCGAAAGCCATAAAGCGCAGAAGCTGTAGCTCCCTTCAAGACACTTATTGACTCGATGTCTTCTGAGGAAATATCGCTAAGTGTCTTATTGGCATAAGCGATTCCATCTACTACCAATAAAGGACTCTCGCCACGAATGGTGAGTTCCGGAGCAACACCAAAATTTGGCGAGTTCTTAACCAAAAGCCCAGCTACTTTACCGGTTAAAGACGTGGCAACATCGACCCCCGAAACTTTTTGTAAACTCTCTCCGGAAACCTTTTGAACAGAATAACCAAGGGCTTTTTCTTCCCTTTTTATCCCTAGCGCGGTTACTACAACACTCTGCAGATACTTTCCACTACCTTCAAGCCTAACCTCAATTGTCGACCTTCCGTCCAGCGGGATTTGCACGGTGCTAAATCCTACGGAACTAAAAATAAGAGTTGAAGCGGTGGAGGGAACCGAAATTGTGAACTCACCATTTTCATTGGTGCTGGCACCTATTCGTGTGCCTTTTACTACTATTGTTGCATTGTGGATTCCATTTCCTTTATCATCTATCACCCTGCCTAAGACAGTCGTGTTTCTTTGTCCCCAGGAAACAGTTGAAATTAATAAGAACAGGGAATAGACGATTCCCTTACAGATATTTCTCATATGCATTTTGTATGTAATAAACTAAAATTGTTTACAAAATTGTTAAGCGCAATCGTTTGTTCTTGTTAGGACAATCGTTTGCGCAAGTTAGCGGTTAATTCCAATTCGCCAAAAAAAAATTTAACTTTTTCGAAAAAATAATTTGGAGTTGCTAAATTTCTGTGACTTTTGCCCGGATAGTGAACCAGTTGCGACGCGTTGAGGTGATGAATGGTTTTCTATCCATAATTGAGATCCGATACCGGCTGGTTTACCAAAAAGTAAAGCGTAAATCACAGATTCGACCCGCCATTTAAATGGGACTCTTGAAATTGTAATTACATTTGTACCGGAAAATTTGCCGAACAGGCCTGACACATAAACTTTGTTCAATTTAATGCAAGAAAATAAAACTACCATTCAATCTATAAGTAAAAAGCTTAACATTTCTACCACTACTATTTCTAGAGTTCTAAATGGCTTGGGAGAAAAATACAGAATAAGTGATAAAACAATTGAATTGGTTAAAGCAACCGCCGAAAAATTAAATTATAGCCCAAATAACATTGCCAAAGGGCTTCGCTTGAAAAGGTCATCCACTATCGGGCTGATTGTGCCGGATATAACTAATACATGGTTTGCACAACTAGCCCTGGGCATTGAAAATGAAGCTAGAAAGCACAATTACAATATCTTTTTGTCTAACAGCAACGATGATATTAAAGTTGAAAAAAAATCCATTATGCTACTCCAAAACTGGATGGTGGACGGCATAATAATAGCACCGATAGGTTTGGAAAATGAGCATTTGATAAAAGCTTCAAAAAGGGGTACTCCATTGGTGCTGATAGACCGCTTTTTCGAAGGAATTGACCTGCCTTATATTTCTTCTAACGATTATCAGGGGTCCATTGAAGCTAATCAATATTTAATCGATAATGGTCATAGAAGAATTGCCTGTTTTCAGGGAATTGTCGGCACTTCGCCAAATAACCAACGTGTTAAGGGATACAAACAAGCATTAGAAAAGAATAAAATTCCCTTCGACCCGGCATTGGTAATGGGAAATAACTTTGGGTACAACAACGGCTACATTTGCGCAAAAGAAGTGATTAAGAATCTCGCAAAAACAAATATCACTGCCATTTTTTCTACCGGAAACCAAATTACCTTAGGCTTATTAAAAGCATTTAAAGAAGACGGGATCAAAATCCCCGGCGACATATCGGTTATTTCGTTTGACGAACAGAAATACTCGGATTTATTGTATACTCCAATGACAACTGTTTCCCATATGAATGAAAACGTTGGTGATATTTCGCTCAAAATGGTGCTTGCGCAAATGGATCATAAGCCAAAGCCAAAGAACGTGGTACTAAAATCAAAACTAATAATCAGAGATTCAGTTAAAGACATTAATCCCGGAAAGTAATAGGGCCCGCAACGATTCACTGCTTCCGGCCGCCCGCATAAGAGGAAGGTTCCGAAGGGAGCGGCAACTACTTTTCTTTGGCCTTCTCCGCAACAAAGTTCATAACCACCGAGACATTTATTTCCTTAACCAATCTTCTGCCAAACAGCCTGGGCACATTGACTTTAAAGCCATCGGGTTGCACGCTGAATTGGGATTTCGCAATAAGGCCGTTTTCCGAGACCGTCAGGGTACCCGGATGCGAAACCGGCCGGGCGACATTGTGAATGGTGAATTGGCCCTCCACCACGATGGGATAGACTCCGGGCTTATTAAAGTCAATACCGGACAAGTCTATAATCTTCCCGACAAAGTCCATTTTCGGATATTTTTCCGACTCCATATACTTGTCATCGAAGGCCCTTTCGATCGTTTTGTTCCTGAATCGAAAAGACTTTACCAGCGTATGGAATTCAACCTGACCTGTCTCAATGTCGATGACACCTTTCACTTCATGGTTATCGGCCCTAACACTTTCAAAAGGCTTCTCCCCGAAAAATGACACGAGACCGTCAGAAGTTACGAAATCCTGTGCCCGGAGGCAAAAGCCCGATAGCAGGATCCACGCGGATAGCAAGAATCGCATTATCGTATTCATTCTTGTACTTATCACGATTTGAGCAAACAAAAAAGGAATTGAAAGTCAAAGGTTGATCTTACAAATCTAAGGTCAAATTCATTCCACTTCGCGACTATTTACCAGGTTAGCTTCTCACCCCAAACCTGCCGCGCCAAACAATTAATATATCAATTTATCGTTACGTATAAGAACCCAATTCCACCGCAACGATGAAGGCCATGTTTGTGTTGTTTTTGCTGCCCTTGCAACTCTTTTCCCAGGACCTTTCGGGAATTTGGGTGGGAACGATCGCTACCTCCCAGATACAAATGCCATTTGAACTGGCAATCAACAAGGATTTGACAGGCTATTCGATGATTACCTTCCTGTTCAAAGGTGCCGAAAAAATAGCCGTTAAGAAAATTACCCTGATCCGGAAGGATAGCACTTTTACTATTTCAGATGATAAGCTGATCTACAATAATTTTGAGATGCGGTCCCGCAACATAAAGACATTTTGTGAATTGTCCGTTAAAATGGTCGATTCCACCATGGTCCTGAGCGGACCTTTTCACACAAGAACGCGAGACCTGAAGGCGGGTGACGAGGATCTGTCTTCAGGAACTATCACGGTTCAAAAGCAAAATATCCGGGCGCAGACAAAGCTGATCGGTAAACTCGACAGTTTGCACTTGTCGAAAACGCTCGTGTTCTCAAATCCTGCTGCAGCGGAAAAGGACAACCCAGCCATGGTGCCATCTGAAAAAGACGCCCCTGCAGTTAGTCAAACAATTATTCCGGCCGCGGCAGACATTGCGTTGCGTAAGACAGTAGTCATTCGCGCTATTGATTTCAAATCCGACAGCCTGACATTGATTCTATATGATAATGGAATTGTGGATGGAGATACGGTAAGTGTAGTATTAAATGGTGAAGTGATTATCCCAAAACTGGGCCTGACTGAAAAAGCATATCGAAAGGTCATCAAGATACCGCCCGCGATAGGTGATTCTCTGCAACTGGTGATGTACGCGGAAAACCTGGGTACCATTCCACCGAATTCCGGCTTGCTGATCATCGAAGATGGCCCGGACCGCTACGAAGTAGGATTCGAGGGAGATATGAAAAAAAGCTCCGCGGTGAATTTGAGAAGAAAGCGGTAATTGCCCGCTGAATCCATCCGAATACTCAATACATTGAGCAATTTGTAAAACATGCTCCAACGAGCTCATCTTCAACTAATTGAGAAAAAGGATTTGTACACCCTGCCGGTTCGTTACTGCTGCCAAAGAACACGTAACTTAGCCGCTGACCTGGCGCCTAGTACTTAATTGAAATAACAAGCGTAATTTAGAGATATCCTAAATTACGTGGTATGCATATTCACCGTTCTTTGGAAGTCGGGCAAGCGGACCGGGTGATCCTGGAGTCCTGGCTACGGTCAGGGAAAACAGAAAGCCGCTATTGCGAGCGAGCGCGGATTATCCTGTCTCTACACCAGGGAAGGAGCAATAAGGAAGTGGCCGAGGAATTGGCCACGCGGGAAGCCCGGGTCAGCAAATGGCGGAGCCGGTATGAATCCAATGGGATCGCCGGGTTACAGGACCAGCCCAGGAGCGGGAAGCCGGCCAAATACCACAACAGGGATGAGGAGCGGATACTGCAGGAGCTGGACAAGCCTGCTCCCAAAGGGTATGGAAAATGGAATGGAAGGCTGCTGGCCGAGCGCCTCGAAGGCATCAGCAAGGATCAGGTATGGAAGGTGTTGCGCAAACACAAGATCCATTTGCAGCGCAACCACAGTTGGTGCATCAGTACTGATCCGGAATTTGCCCGTAAGGCGGCCGACATCGTAGGATTATACCTTCATCCGGACAACCGGGCAGTAGTCATTTGCGTAGACGAAAAGCCTTCGATCCAGGCCCTGAGCCGGGAACAGGGATGGCTGAGATTGCCGGACGGCAAAGCCATTACCGGATACAGTCACGAATATATCCGCAATGGGACGATCACGCTGTTTGCCGCCCTGGAAGTAGCCACCGGCCTGGTAAAGGGGAAGTTTTACAAGCGTAAGCGGCGAAGGGAGTTCCTGGATTTTATGAACGAAGTGGTAGCTAACTACCCCAAAGGTCAGCAGCTCCATGTCGTATTGGATAATCTAAGCACCCACAAGCCCAGGAATGATAAATGGCTTCAACGCCACAAAAACGTGCATTTCTATTATACGCCCACCCATGCCTCCTGGCTCAACATGGTGGAGATTTGGTTCAGTCTGCTAAGCAGACATGCGCTGAAGGGGCAAAGCTTCCAGAGTGTGAAGGAACTGGTAAGAGCCATCGAAACCTACATGGAGGTCTACAATGAAGCGCCACACCCGTTTGAATGGACCAAGGAAAAAGTGTACCCGAAAACGCTGAAACCAAACTTACGCTAATTTATGCAAGTTAGTACTAGCAGTTTTTATTACAAGCGCTCTGATAAACCGGCTGACCGTGGTCAGCCAAAATCGGCCGGCTATGGTCAATTACATCGGCGCATCCGGCTTAGACAAGCCGGTGATCGGATCGAAAACTACTTCCCCTGCGGACGAAGCCGATAATCTGACGTATCGTAAAAGCTCGACTTTAAGGCATTAAAGAAATCTGAATTTTTAGAGTACAGACTTGCAACTGAATCAATTTTGACGGCTAAAAGCGAACTATCCAGGAACCTTGATTCGATAAAGAATAAGTCATAAATTGCATCTTCATTTACGCTATCTTTTGGCAGTTTTTCTCGTTTGATATAATTGAAAATATTACTTGCGTCTTCATGAAATAATTTATCCCGTTGTACTGTGTCCCCTTTTGAATCAAAAACCATTGCTTTAAAAAATTTGCTATACATTTCCTTCTGGTAAGGCATTTTGAAATCTTTTGTTGCCATTGAGTCAACGAAATCAGCACCTTGTTGGAATTTATTTAGAAGGCTCAAAAGGGAGATTTTCAACATTATGGCAGGCTGTCTTGTGCCGGGACATGACATCGCGCCTTGGATTTCATTTAGCGAAGTACTGAGCGCGGATTTATTATCGTTTTGTACATATGAGTTGAAAGCGATTCTCGCGTTTTTTAAATGAATTGCACAGGTAGATATTTGACCAGATTGGTCAGAGCAACTATGAAACACGGCAGTCGCAATTAAAAAAAAATGTAGCAGTGATTTATTCATGATATTGATGGTATCTTTTTGTCTCAGTCTTAATTATATACATCATTGGCCAAACGTAAAGTTAAATGTTTTGACAGTGGGATAAAGCGGGTGATTAACTACCGGCGTTTGAGAACCTCCTTCGGTTTGATGTGTCCAATACCCGGAAACCGTAACAGTTGGGAATTTCGCTCCGCTATTAATTTGTGCGGCAGGAATCATAATATTGCCCGCTGTAACTTGCGAGCCGGTTGCGCTCACGTGTGCCTCGTTGCTAGGCAGATCACCTAAGGCTTTAGTGTATTGCTGACCATTAAAATTCAAGCTGGCAGTTGCCGGTGCGGTGATATCCATACCCGATGTGGTTTTACTGATATTGGTAATTCCGATAGAAACTCCGATGAAGGTCTTAGATATGTCACCTTTGCCTAGGTCGTATTTCGTATCGACAACTGCATTGACAGTTATCGAGGTCTCAGCTTTCACCTTAATTATATCGCTTGCCGAATATGTCACAGGGCCTTCGTTTTCGTCATCAGCGGCCACATATCCTATGGTCGTCTTTGACTGTGGAGCCATATTTGAATTCCAACCGAGGTCTTTTATTATCGAATTGTCGTCATGTCCAACATAGGTATACCCTTTAGGAGTTGAGGCTGCAGAGGTCACATTGTTTTTCCATTCATATTGCCCAGTATTCTTTTTCTTTACCCAATCATCGGCTGACTTTCCGGTAGGGTCTTTGTATCGAATGGGGTTGTCGTTCATTTGAGCATAGGGTGACATGGTTGCAAAATCGTTGGCTTTGGGATCGATGCTATGCCACACGCCCAGCTGCGGGTCCTGAAACCTCGCCCCATAATCATACTCTTCCAAACCGCTACCATCGCTGAACTCCTGATGTTGCAATTCTTTGCCGTTGTATCTGTATTTATTTTCTGCGTAGTTGCTCTTGAGTGCTTTGTCGGATATGCCCGCCATCGTGAGCCCACCGGGATAATAATGATCTTCTTCCAAAAGGGGTCCTCTTGTATGCGTCACCTGCAAATTATCAAAGTACACGTTTACAATTGGGTCTTCATTACTAGTATAAATATACAGATATCCGTTGGATGTGATGGGCACGTTCGTCAAGGTCGTTACATGAAGCTCCTGATCGTTTCCCACTTGTGAGAAGCCACTGCTGGCCGCAACATAATTGAACTGGTTGTCGAGCAGGATCCAATTGACAAAGGCGTGTGGCCTGCTGCTATTTATGGCCGTACCGGTATCTTGCAAGAAGTTGAGTACATCAGCGCTTAATGCCGAACTGTTGGCTTGGAGTGCGCTCAACCCGGGGTTCTCCGCTGTGGGAAGCCCCGCCATGCCACTGATCAAATGAGATAAGATGTCGGTGGCCGGACTAATGGGGGCACCCGGGGCAGAACCGTTTAGCCGGTACCAACTGCTGACGCGGACGCTGAATTGATCCCCGGCCATAACCTTCAGTATTATTCCCGGCCCAATGACGGGAGCCGAGCCGTTCGCACTGAGCTTGGCGACATACGTATTCGGGTTTGTCGTCGTATCGGTTGGATAGCCGGCCGGCAAGGTGCTTCGTGTGCTGTCCAGGTTACTGTAGTATAGATTTTCGGTTGCACTGTCGCCCACTTCCATCGTGGCAGCTGGATACATGTCCGTTTGCTGCTCGTCTGTGAGTACCATCCGTGTATCTCCGAGGTGATCTTTTAGAAAATAGTCATATTTGAATGACACTAGCGATTGCCCGCCAGTCGTGTCCGGTTCCACCCGCACCCGGCCTTCCGGCTGGGCAAAGAATTTCAAGGTGTCGATCAAGATGCCGCTACCGGCGCCCGTAAGAGGCGCGGCCGCCTGGTACTGGAACGGGCCTATGTAAGTAGTGGTGGTTTCCGTGTTGCCGCTGGTATCCAGGGTTGTTTTCTTGAGCTTTGTTCCGGTGGCATCGTAGATATACGTGATCGTACCCTTGGTGCCCGTAGCCGACCGGAAGGTAATCTGCCAGGGTAAATTGAGGTGATTATTGTATGTCTTCAAAAGAAAGTGGACTGGAGCTTAGCTAGTGTTTCCTGATTTGAGTTACAAAGTTATTAGTTTTCAGGGTACGGATAAGAGGTTGCGTTTTTCAAT
>Ga0134125_10000124_pt1 | contig 115388 bp, 98 predicted proteins | sample KB31751_FD_96464 | JGI IMG/M metagenome (GOLD analysis project Ga0134125, IMG submission 96464) | Terrestrial soil microbial communities with excess Nitrogen fertilizer from Kellogg Biological Station, Michigan, USA - KB3-175-1 | ecosystem: Environmental > Terrestrial > Soil > Unclassified ... | reverse complement strand
TTCAGCCGCAGGCTTAAACCTTGGTGGTGGTAAAGCTGTCATCATCGGCGACTCGAAAACGCAAAAAACCGAAGGTCTCTTTCGCGCCTTCGGCCAATTCGTCAATTCATTGAACGGCAAATACATCACGGCTGAAGACGTTGGCACCAGCGTCAATGATATGGAATATATTTTTATGGAGACTCCGTTTGTGACGGGGATTCCGAAAGATTTCGGCGGATCGGGCGATCCTTCTCCTTACACGGCTCATGGCGTGTTTATGGGAATGAAGGCGGCGGCGAAATGGCAGTTGGGCACGGACTCGCTGAAAGGCATGCGTGTTGCTGTTCAAGGCCTTGGCAATGTCGGCACCAACTTGGTGAAATATCTGGTCGACGACGGCGCCAAAGTGACGGTGGCCGACATCGACAATGACAAAGTGAAACGTCATGTGGATCAATTCAAAGTGGCATCCACAACTGTGGATCAAATTTTGTTTCAAGAGTGCGATATTTTGGCCCCTTGTGCTTTGGGTGCCATCGTCAATGACGACAGCATTCGCAAACTGAAATGCAAAGTGATCGCAGGCGGAGCAAATAATGTTTTAGCAGAGCCAAAACATGGCGACCAACTGCGTGAGTTGGGCATTCTTTATACTCCTGATTATGTGATCAATGCCGGCGGATTGATGAATGTTTTTGTTGAGCTTGAAGGTTATAGCCCAGATCGCGCTTTCGAAAAAACTCGTCGTGTTTATGACAACTGTTTGAAAGTTTTTGAAATTGCCAAACGCGACAGCATTGGCACGCACACCGCAGCTGATCGCATGGCGGAAGAGCGCATCAACACGATTGGCCGCTTGAAACAGCGCCATCAAGGTCGCTCGAGCCGGAACTTCACAACCCTGAAAGAAGTGACGAACCGCTAACCTAATTTCTTTCTAACTTCTTGACCTCCCTAGACTCCTCGATGAGAATTTGTCTGATTATTTGATCATTCAAAAAACGGGGAGCGAGAAGATCATGAGCAAGAAAGATAAAGGCGTCGATCCATTTCAAAAGGAATTACAAAAAGGTTTTAAATGGACCACCGAGCACACTCGTCTCATGCTGATCGCAGCCCTTGCTTTTGTCGTAATTGCTGGCGGCTGGGCCATCAAAAGCTATACTGACAAACAAAAAGAACTGGAAGCCCAGTCAGCTTATTTTCCTTTGGAAAAAGCCTTGCTTGAAAAACGCTCTCAGTTCATGGCTGCGGATGAACCAAATCCAAATAAAAAAACTCCGACGCCCGAGGCTGTTAAAGCCAGTGGTGACTTTACGAAAGATTATGGGAGCGAAGCTTCGGCTTTGAATACTTTCATCGACAAATATCCAAGCTCAGAAGCGGCGCAAATGGCCGCGTTGAATTTGGCATCGGTCCAAAATGAGTACAAACAATTCGATGCTGCTGAAAAAGTTTTAGAAAAAGTAAAAAGCAATTCATCCACTTTTATTTCCGGCCTGGTGATGTCTGAACTTGGCAATACCAAAGCCAATCTCAACAATTGCCAAAATGCGATCGAAACTTGGAACACGGTTTTGACAAACAAAAAGGCCGCATTCCTTCAAGGCAGTGTGAAATTGAAACAGGCTCTTTGTTATGAAGCTTTAAAAAATCCAGAGAAAGCAAAATCTTTGTACGCAGAGATCAAAGCCACGGACAAAGATGGAACTCTGGGAAAAACAGCTGATAAGTACAAACGTCTTTTAGGAGCAGAGTCCGCAGCGGCAGAGCCTTCAAAAGCTGAAAGCCCTAAATAATGAAATTATTCACGAGTTTTCCATCCCTCATTTTACTTGCTAGCTTCGCGGTGAGTGCCGTTGGCGGCTTGACTGGCTGTTCGACGATCCAGCATTGGCAACAAAATCTGGGTGAAAAAAGACATTTTCAAACTCGTGAAATGTGGGTTCGTGAGACCACCGATAAAGACCTGCTGACTTTTCGAAAAATCAACCGCATGAAGCCGATTCTTTTCAATGACAAAATTATTGAGGGCAACTCGCATGACGGCATCGCCGCCTATGATCAGACCAGCGGCCAAGAAAGCTGGCGATTGCATGTGGATTATGGCGTTGAGGCCTCGGGGACTCTGATCCACAATCGACTTTTTTTTGGCGCCAATGACGGACAATTTTATTCTGTCGACGCCAACACGGGACAAGTGCTTTGGACTTTTCCGGTGCGCATGGAAGTTCTCTCGGAACCATTGCTTGATAATGGCGTGATTTATATTTTGGTCGGGAACAACACTTTGTATGCTCTTGATGCGGCCACCGGAAAACAAATTTGGCTTTACAGTCGCCAGGACTCATCAAGCCTATCGATTCGTGGCGGATCGAAGCCAGCAATTCGCAATGGAACTTTGTATGTCGGTTTTAGCGATGGCGCCTTGGTGGCCTTGCTTGCTCAAACCGGCACAGTGAAATGGGAAAAACAACTTTCGCGCAATAAAAGATTTCGCGACTTGGATTCAGATCCTTTGCTGGAAGGTGATTTTTTATATGTGCTAGGTTTTGACGATCACGTTTATTGCCTCCGAGCAGCGACAGGCGAATTGGTTTGGAAAGGGGAGCGTGGCGGGTACGGCGCGCCCCTCCTCATCGGCCAGACTTTGTACTATGCCACGACCACCAATGAGTTTGTGGCTTTGAAGCGTGATACCGGCGAACTTCGCTGGAGCTATAAATTAGCTGATGGAATTGCCACTTCACCATCTGCTTATAAAGGCTTGATTGTCTTTGGAGAATCGCAGGGACAGTTGCGTTTTCTTGATCAGGGAACTGGAAGACTTGTGGCCTCTTTCGAACCAGGTCGAGGTATTTTTTCCCCACCTTTGATTAACGAAAAAAACGACACGGCTTATTTCATCTCGAATGAAGCCAATCTCTATGCTTTAAAAATTGGTTGGACCTACGAGGACCACCTTCCTTATTTGAGGTAATTTTATGACGAAAATTTTGGGACTTTGCCTTTCGATGATGATCTGTTTTGGCTGTGCCGATGGCAATTGCCGATCTCAAGCAAAACCTGTGGAAAACAAAGCGATGGATCAAAAAAATATGAAAATTTCGACAGACACCGTAAAAGTCTACAAATATGACGGCAGCCTTCAGTGCGGCATGGGAAAACCCATTGCGATTACGGATATGCAAAAAGAACTTCAAGGAATAACTGTTTACTCCACAGAAAACAAATCAGATGGCTTAATGCGAACCCAAGTCTGCGGATCACCCACAGGCAAAGCCAATGTCTACGAGATCGACCGATCTCAACTGACAGAGGCTAAGAAGCGCGGCTTTAAAGAGTGGACCTTCGAGTAAGAAGCCACACTCAATCACCATAGCGTGATGTTACATAATATAACTTATCAGAATCAGTTTGCGCCAGCAACTAGACCCGCAAAACACGAAGTTTAGTTACTTGTTGTCCATCTGAAGAAATATCACAGTCTGTTTTCCACCATCACTCATAGTTAGTGCAATCACGGCTTGCTTTGCTGAAGACCCAACCAAGATAGTGCGATTTGATGAACTTAAAAATTTCGCAACAGCCCCATCCATCTTGCCTGGCTCAGAAACCTCTACATTAAAGCTTTTTAAAAAATCCCTAAATTCTTGCGAGTTTTTAACAAATCTAAAGGATGTCACAGACTTTGCTGGATTTATTCCAGCTTTGAATTCGAAATTCCACATTTTTAAATCTGAAATTTTATGATCAGCACATAGAGTGCCCGCATTGTTCAGCTCTTGCCCTGAACCTAGCTGATAACTTGGCCCATACTCTTCTCCGTTGATATCTGACTTCCAGAAAATCTCTTGGATGGGCTTTGCCTCAGGCAATGACAAAGGACAGTTGGACCACTTGGTCGCCGCATGAGTATACGAACTAGTTGTTATCATTAGAACAGTTAGGAACATTAGTTTTTTCATGATTTCCTCTATAAAAATACTAGCCTTGTATACGTCGGAAGGTCACATAAATAGTGTTCCAAAAAATTTTATTAACGATGAGAGGACTCTGATTTTTTTGTGTTTTCTCTCTTAATTCTTTTTCACGAAGAAGGTCCAGTTTCCTTCTCTACTCTCAGCACTGCTTCTTTTTTAGTATGATGCCATGTTAAATTTGTAGGCATTGAATGAAGGAGACCCCATGAAAAATTTGGCTGCGATTTTATCTCTCGCTTTCAGTTTAAGTTTTGTTGGCAATGCCAAAGCTCAGGCGACAACGCCTCCGGCATCACCAGCCCCGACGGATGCTTGCACGGAATTGTACAAGCCCTTTGGAGTCTGGAGATTTCATAGGTATGCACCACAAGGCACTCCTAAAGATTGCTTTATGAGTGCGCTTTCAGTTGAAACCAACGGCATGCTTTATCGCTCTTATTTGTTCACGAATGGCGAAATCATGGTTTTTAATTCTTATGATGGCAGTGTTGATTCAACCGAAGGAACTGGCGCCCGAGTTTTTTACTTTTTCCCGCGTAACCAAACGCCTGATATCGAAGACGTCGGCAATATCGTTTATATGAAAACTTCGTTCAATGGCATTAGCCTTGGTTTTGATTACAAGACCGGTGCTGTCGCAGGATTCAAAGGCATCGAAGCCACGATTGATCCAAAAGTGAATCCAGAAAATGCCGGCGGAGTTGAGATCATAAAAGCACCGACTCTTTGGCTGGATTGCGGATTTACTCAAGGTCATGACCCTAGCACCGAGCCCGCTCGTAAATCAGTTTTTCATGATATCAATGGCAAAACTTGTGCAGTGAAAAATTCGGAACTTTTTACCTACATCGGTGACGGTGACAATTATTTTACATATAGCGACGCTGCTTTAAAAACTTTCTTAAAGAAGCGCTGCCCATCACTCACCGTTAATTACTAGGTACGCCGTTCTGTTGCGCCGAAGGTGCACCTTTGGTGCACTGGGAGACAGTGCGTAGAAATTTGATTCAATAAAAAACCCGAGAAATCATCTCGGGTTTTTTATTTTAAATGATCATCAAAAACGAACGCTATTTCTTTTTGGCGGCTTTGACTTCAATATCAGTCGCAGTCATCGAATATTCGACGGTGACTTTGTCGCCGACTTTGACTGCTGCTGGGGCTTTTGTCGAAGGATCGCGAGCAATCTCCCACTTTTCTTTCCCCTTTTGAACGACAATTTTTGTAGGAGTCACTTCAAGTACTGGACCAGTAACTTGGTAAGCCCAAGCAGAAACTGTCATTAAAGATGAGATCAAAGCTAGACATATTTTCATAGAGACTCCTTGTTAAGATTCTGAAAAAGCATATTTCAATTATTTAAAAATTCAAGACGTGATGAATTTATGAGGAAATATTCACGAACGGCGCACCTACTCCTTCAGGATAGGGGTCATGGCGAATTCTTTTTCTTTGCCGTCGCGGACAATCTTCATTTTGATTTCGACGTTGGGCTTCATGGCTTGAAGGCAATAAACATAATCGTAGAGATTAGCGATTTTTGTTTTGTCGACTTCGACGATCACATCACCAGCTTGCAGTCCGGCTTTTTCCGCAGGACTGTTTTTTGAAGTGCCGGTGAGTTTGACTCCTTTAATTCCCTCGGTGGCATAATCGGGAATCGTTCCCAAATAAACTCGGAAACTTCTCCCCTCTTGCTGTTGATGCGAGCTTTCGGCTTTCACGTATGTCAGTGGCGAAGCTTCAGCCACATCCATGGCCACAGATTCAACGACTCTTTGGACCTGCACCAAACCTGGGTAATTTAGCAAATCAGGCTTATCCCTCGGCGTGTGATACTCGGGATGTCCGCCGGTAAAGAAAGTGATTGCTGGAATTCCTTTCGTATAAAATTCCATCGAGTCTGACGGAACATAAGGATCATCTTGCATAGCGATGGGGATGGATGACTTGAGAGCTTGTTTGGAAAGAATCTCTTTCCACTCTTTGCCGGAGCCCACGCCTTGAATGATTAATTTTTCACGCAAACGACCAATCATGTCCATGTTGATGTTGGCCGTGATTTTTTCTTTTCTCGGCAAGTTTGCGAAATGCGAAGAGCCCAGCATGCCAATTTCTTCTCCCGTCCACACTGCAAAAATAATATTTTGCTTTAAGTGCGGAAGCTTTCCGGCTTTTTGCAAAGCACGAAGATGTTCGGCCATCATCAGAACTCCAGAGACTCCTGACGCATTGTCATCAGCACCCGGATGTATTTGTCCGCGCTCATCGCCTCGAGCGAGAGTGCGACCCATTTCGCCACGTCCTAAATGATCGCCATGCGCACCGATGAGAATTGCTGTTTTTGCTCCTGGCACCACAAGTTCAGCGATCACGTTGCGAGCTTTTGATCTTTTTTGATTAAGATCAATCTGCGCTTGCACTTGTATCGATGGAATTTCCAAAGTTTTAATTTCACCTTCGTCGTTAGCGGCTTGCAGATCACTCAACGAAACGCCAGAATCTGATAGCCATTTTTCAGCGGATGAGGTTGAAATATTGATCACCGGAATTCCAGAATCCGTGCTGACTCCGTCATATTTTAATTGCAGCAGTTCACCATTGGTCGATTTAAAAGATGATTGCGGACCCGTGACTAAAATCAAACCAACAGCACCCTGATTTCTGGCAACTAAGGCTTTGTGCTGAAGATGTGCAAAGGTGTTTAAGAAAACTCGGCGATCGCTTGAAATTTTCTCTGGCAAATCTGTGAAAGCCAAAGCCCACTTTCCCTTCACGTCGATATCGCGATAAGAATCATAGGCCGGTTGAGAGTTGCTGGCCGGAGCTTTAATTCCATAACCTACAAACGCCACCGGCGCTTTGCTAAAAGTTCCGGTCGCAGAAAAAGAGAGTGGCATAAAATCTTTGCTAACAACCGCGTCTGAAGTTTTATTTTGACTGCTGACTTGCAGAGAATTTTTTGCTCCTAAAGACACGCTAGAAACAAAGTCGAAGTTTGAAAAATATTTGTCATCACCTGCGGCCTTTAGCCCCAAGTCTTCAAACCACTTCGCGATCGCGCCCATGTATTCAGGCTCATGCTCCCCGCCCGTCGCGCGGCCTTCAAATTGCGGAGCGGCCAAGTATTCAATCCACTCTTTACTTTGCGACTGGGCTTCATCAGCAGAAATATTTGCCAGCTTTTCGATTTGCTTTGCCGGTACTGAAAGCTTCGGCGCCTTCGGAGTTAGTCCCAGCAAAGCGCGCGCTTTGGCGTCATCCCAATGAGCTAAATAAATTTGTGACTCGCCTTTGTCATTTTTTCTCGTCCAAGAAAGTTGCGTGCCATCGGGAGTAAAGACCGGCAGCCCATCAAAGCCCGGCAAATAGGTGACTCGCACCGGAGCATGCTTGCCTTCACTATCCACGATAAAGAGTTCAAAATTTTGATAGCCCAATAAGTTGGAAGTAAAAATAATGTAATCGCCCGAAGGATGAAAAAATGGCGCCCAGCTCATGGCTTTTAAGTGAGTCATGGCTCTTTGATCCGAACCATCAACATTCATGGTGTAGATTTCAGCAATCTGTCCCATAGGAGAAAAACGTCTCCACACAATTTTTTTACCATCACTGCTAAAAAATGGACCGCCATTGTAGCCGCGCTGATTCGTCAAACGCTTCACATGCGTGCCATCGGATTTCATAATGTAAATATCGGCCATGTACGAAGGGTCTTGGGCAAAAAATTTGGCATCTTCAGCGGATAATTTTTCTGAGTAACCCAAACGATTGCTCGAAAAAACAATCCAGTTCCCATCTGGTGAGTAATCACCTTCGGCATTGTAACCACGCTCATGGGTCAGCTGTTTTAACTTTCCTGTGGTCAGATCTTTTTCATAAATTTGATAAGTGTCATCGAAGCTCCAAGAGTAACGAGCTTTCTGATTGCTTTTTCGCGCGTCGTATTCTTGTTTTACTTTTTTATCGAAATCGGGATCTTGGTGAGTGCTTGAGAACATCACTTTTTTGCCCGAGGGATGAATCCATGAGCACGTGGTTTTTCCTCGACCTGTGGAAATCATATCGGTTTTGCCGCTGGCAAGATTCATGAGGTAGATTTGGTAAAAAGGATTTCCTTCTTTTCTGTCGGATTGAAAAATCATGTGTTTGCCGTCAGCCGAAAAATATCCTTCGCCGGATTTATTTCCTTCAAAGGTGATCTGCTTCATGCCCGTGATCAATTGCGGGTCTTGCGGAAGATTGACAAAATCTGCCGAAGCCAAAGGCGAAGGTTTCACTTGCGCCGAATGACAGGACAGCAATCCGCCTGTCACAAAGCCCAGAACCATCATCGAGATCAATGCTTGTTTTTTCATCACAATTCTCCAGCTTCATCAGCTTCTGCTTCTCAATTTTTTGAGCCTGTATTAAACTCAAAACTCGGTGAAGGGGTCAATGGACAAAACAACTTTTACGCCACCCAATGACAATCAACTTTGTCGGCATCACTTGTTATGCGCCAGCTGCCCGTGGATGGCTTTGCCTTTGGCTGAACAAAAAAGTCGCAAAATTGCTTCGGTGATGGAGGGCCTTCAAAAAAAAGGTGTCGTTTTTAATGAAAACCACTTGGAGTGGCTAGATATCGGTCCCTTTCATTTTCGTGACCGCGTCGATCTGACTTACGATTCAGGTCGATATGGATTTTACGACCGTGAGCATCGACAAATTTTTGCCGTTCTTGAGTGCCCCATTCTTTCACCCGCACTGTGGGAGCTTTTTCAAGCTCTGACTAAGATCACTCTTCCGATCAAAAAGGGCTCGGTCCGTTTGCGGGTAACCCCCAAGGCGGCCAGTGAAGTCGGTGCTTGGAAACAAATGGCTTCAGAAAATGGGATCTGGCTTGATTTTGCCAATGATGACGTCAAGTATCTCTTTGAAGAAAAAAATACTTTGCATGAGCTGATGAAGCTGGGTTTTGTCGAAGTCGGTCAGCGCCGAAAATCCCTGCAATGGGACGGCGAAAGATTTCGCCTGAAAGATCCCGAGTACCGCCCGTGGATGGCGACTTATTTTTATCCTCTGGGTGTTGTCGAGCCAGTTGAAGTTGCTTTGCAAACCTTGGTCGGAAGTTTTTCACAAACCGGAGTCCCTGCTGTTCGTGCAGTGGCCAAACAAATTCACAAATATTTAAGCACAGCCGCAGTTTCCTCTGCAAAGCCCTCGGAAACCTGGATCGAGTTCGGCAGCGGCAGTGGAAGTCTCACTTTTCCTTTGCTGGGTCACGCGGGGAAGGTCATCGCCTGTGAAATTGACGAAATGGCCGTGGAAGGTTTGCGCCAAACTTTAGCTTTGGAATTTTCCCAAAATTTGGGACTCGTCTCACGAATTGAAATTCGTACTGGCGATTTTCAAATGAACGAGATCATGAATTTTAGTGATATCGATGGCGTGCTTTTAAATCCACCACGCTCAGGTTTAAAGAAATTTTTAAACCCATTACTTGAAATACCACCGCCAGCGCGGCCAAAAAAAATAATCTACATGTCCTGCTTTTTAGATTCATTCTTGCACGACACTGAAGTCCTTCAAGCTGCGGGCTATGTGATGAAAAAACTGTCGTTGATCGATCAGTTTCCCCACACTCCCCATCTCGAACTCTTATCATATTGGGAATAAAAAGCTCATCCGATAGAGTCAAAAGACCTCTTCTTCCCAAAACCAATATATCGATAAAAAAACCAATATATTGGTATTACTGGGAAGAGCTTATTTAAAAAGATTCAGCGTCGTCGCAAGCCGCGCCGGACCCGATTAGTTCAGGAATTTTTTGAGGGCTTTGATGGTTTTGATTTTTTTGGCTTGGTCATTGTGGGCCAGCTTTTCGTTCAAATCGTGGTCGAAAGAGATTTTTCCGTCGGTCGTCACGGTGAAAACAAAAGCTTGATCCCAAGCGCCTTGTGGTCCAGCTGGAGGTTCAAAATTCAAAATCGCTAAAACCACGGCTTGAGTTGCCGAAGATTTTTTATTATCCAACGCCACGGCTTTGACCTCATTCAAGTTCCAACCGGCTTCAATTCCCGGCAGAGTTTCAGAATTTAAAATCTGCTTATCTCTCACCGTAAAAATTTTGGGAATGACACTTGTTCCTTCGGCCGCAGCAGCGAAAAAGATTTGCAGATGCTGAAAGCTTGAGCCCTCGACCTGAAATATTTGGTCCAGTAAAATTTCATAACCTGTCGGGTTTGAAATTCCCAAAGTATTGGGATGAATCTGTTCCAGAGTTGGCAATGAAGGCAAATTCTTATCTGCAGCATTTGCAAATGTCGATGTGGACAAGAATAAAAAAAGAGAAGCACAAAAAATTCGGTGAAGCATGACTCGTTGTCCCCTACTTGAGCGAGATCAGTGGAAATTTTAAAAGACGACCGGGAAGATCAAAGCCTGTGAGAAGTGATAAAGCTGGCAACACAACCACACCGGTAGCGTAAATCAAAAGCGTGCGAGCAGTCACTTTCAGAGTATAACTGGACATCAGTCTTTGTTTTGGACTTCCGAGGCGTAAACCGCAAGCCCACTCGCCGAGTGTGAAACTTAAAAAGCTGCGCAGAAAAATCAGATAAAAAGCGGAGACCAGCAAAACAAAAAAGCTGAGTGCTTCCGCGATCACGGGAGCTAACTCGTGAACGACAACATGAAGTTTCACACCCAAAGCAAAAACTCCGCTGGCGAAAATAAAACAGCAGAGCGAAAAAATAATCAGCGCATCGATACTGGCCGCAACAATGGACCACGCGGCGATGGCGTAACCACCTCGACGAGAGACGGGGCCGCGATGAAAACCATTGGCTGTTGTAAAATCAATTTTCAGTGATGATGGCAATAAAGGAGAAAGAGCCGGCGATTTGATCGCTGGCTCTTTTGAATTCGGATGAATTTCAGTTTCGAAATCCATTTTTGCCCCTCGTTTAGCGAACGCCCGGATCTATTCTCGGAGGCGGGATTGTCACTGGCGTTGGTGTCGTCAGAATATTTGAAAGCCCGGTGTAAGTACTTTTCATTGTGGTCTTATCGATCCAGTAGAAAAGCCCAAGACCCGCAAGACCTGCCGCCGCAATAATCCACCAATTAGGACCGGTTGATTTTACTGTTTTCGACTTGCGATGACGACGCGAATGAGCGCTGCTATCATCATCAGCCGTGTTGCTTTTCACCGCCGCACATTTCATTTTACCGACCACGGGATTACCGTCATCACAGACGCACATATAAGCTGACTGTGCTTTATCGCCATTCATGCAAGAGGCATATTTTTGCTGACCATCAGCCCCTTTATAACCCGCACCCGCAGTTCCGCCATCGCAAGAACTTTGAGTGAGGCTCATATTATCCGGCAGATGATCGCAATGAATCTGACCGTCATCCACAGGTTGAGCAACCACAGGAGGTTGCTGAGCGACCGGCGGCTGTCCAGCGACTGGCGGTTGTTGTGCCACCGGAGGTTGTCCCGCCACTGGTGGTGGATTGAAAACCGGATCGCCACAAAGTTTTGTGTATTTTTTTGCGAACTCAGGGCGTGCGCAATCCCAAGATTGAATCGTCGCTAAGCGCGCTTTTAAATTCTCACAAGTGGTTCTTTGATCATCACGCATGCGAGCATTATTGATCGTCACTTCGCCACAAGTTGCCGAAGTTCCTCGCGCCATATTTTCTGCATCTATTTTCAAATTATTAAATTCACGATAATTTTTAGCAAGGTCTGGGATATCTGAACCCGTCACTTGGCTATTACAAATCTGAGTCGTCGCCGCCCCCGCCGGAGCACAGCTCTTGTAAGAGCCATAAATCACCGGGTTGCAAGCAAACTCATTGGAGTTACAAAGGCTGCCATCGGATTTTTTGCGCATGTACTCGGGAACATTGCCGTGACCGTCCGTTCCGCAAGACCAACCTGGTTCAACTCGATTTGTTTGCGGGTTGAGCCGCTGAGCATTCCAAGCCACATTCGAATTGTAACCGGCCGCTGTACACCAAGGATTGCCGGCGACATCTTGATCGGCAAGAGCATCAGCACTGATCAAATTAAATAGAACCGAATATTTATCCGCTGAAGTTTTAGTGTTGGATGAAGTTTTTTTGCCGTAATTAAATGCGTGCTGGACTTCTTCCATGGATTGAAGAAGATCGCGGAACTGTTTGAAATACTGACGTTGTTGCGCCTTGCTCATGCGCTGAATTTGCTCGGCACTCAAAAGTCCATGACCACCCGTTGTCGATGCTGGAGTGCGAATGTTTGCGACCTCGGCGACTTGCTGAGAATTCAAACCAAACTTCGTCATCACGTTTTGAGTCGACATCAGATCTTTGGCTGAAAGGTCGTGACCGTTCACGCGCATGAAAGTTGTTTCGTTGTTCAGCACCACAAATGAAAATGATTTGCCATCTTGGCTGGCTGACAACTGATAAGCGTCTTCGCCATTAGGACCTTTGACTTTGGTCACATCAAATTTTGGCAAAAGATAATCACCCATTTTTTCAACCATGGGTTTTAATTCTTCGCGAACATGTTTTGGCAAGAAGCCGTAGCTCTTGTAATAAAGCTCGCTGATCGTCATTCTTTTTTGTGTGATGTGCGTGAACTCGAGATAATTTTTGAAATCAGCGCCCGTGCTTTTTGCGTTCGAAGCAGCGAGAGCAAAGGGTTCCCACGCCATCAAAAATGAAAGAGTCCATACTAATATTGCTTTCATGAGGCCTCCAGTGTCTCTTTTCGGGCTTCTGCCAATTTTCTTAACATTTTTATCGTCCAGTCCAGAATCTCGACCAAAAACCAGTCTGGTTGATTTTCCTTCGACTTAAAGCCAAAATCCATTGGAAAATATCTTTATGAAGATCGATGCTTATCAGACAGAACTTGTTCAATCAGCCATCGAGCTGGCCCATCTTATGAAAGGCCAGCGCCAACTTCTTGAAAAAGATCTTTTTGATCAAGGTTCAACGATCATCGGCATCTTTAATGATTCAAATTTCAAAGACAGCTTCCAAAATATGCGCGAGCTCAAAGCGGATCTGCTCACCAATGCCATCGAAGATATCGCCATCGGTGGTGGACGCCTGCTGACCGCCACTTTGGGAATCACCTATCAAAAAGGTAAACTGCTGCCTTATCTTGAAATGTTGGGATCAACGCCGAGTGGAAATATCATCTATAGCATTAGCCTTAAACACCGAGCCGCGTTTCAACATTGGCGTGATCATGATGACAGCGAAGACTTGGAGCTTTCACAAACCGATGTCAACGCCGCCATTTATCGATTGACCGTTGAACTGGCAGAAATGTTGTGAGCATGAATGATCGTTTTATCAATCTGCAAAATCTCTACAGTCTGCTTGAAATAGAGCCTTTTGTTTTGCTGTGCTCGCTGGTTTTATTGTGCTGGATTTTTTATAAAGTTTTTTTGCGTGAAGCCAATCAAGAGCGTCATCTGAAACTGAAGGCTCATTTCAATCGGCTGATTCGTCATTTTTTAATTTTATCGGCTTTGTTCACCACCGCCGTTTTATTAAAACGCAGTGGTGGAGAATCACTTTCGCGGGCTCTCCCCTACGTCGCTCTTTTTTGTTTGCTGTGGGGTATGATTGTTTTTGTTAAAACTTGCGGACTGATTATTCTGCAATATTTATTTTTAGGCTCCATGAAGCACGGAGTCCCAGTTCTCATCGTGAATATTTTTTCGCTGATCCTCTCGATCATTTTAGCCCTCTGGTGTGCCGCTGCTATTTTTAATATTCAAGTGGCACCTCTGCTTGCGACCTCGGCGGCCTTGTCGGTGATTCTGGGTCTTGCACTGCAAGACACTCTGGGAAATTTGTTTGCTGGAATTTCTTTGCAAGTCGATAAAGCTTTTGAAATTGGCGATTGGCTCGAAGTCACCAGCGGGATTCAAAAATGCACCGGTCAGGTGAAAGAGATCACTTGGCGAGCCACCGTTTTGTCAGGCTGGACATCGGATGAGCTGATCACTTTGCCGAATCGTTTTTTAGCCAATGCTCAAATCGCCAATTTTTCTTTGAGCCAAACTCCCATTTTGCGAGGAGCGATGTTTCGTTTACCGATGACCATCGACATTCGCTTGGCCAAGCAGTGCTTGCTTGAAAGCATCAAAGAAGTGCGCACCGTGCGCGCTTGGCCAGAACCTGTGGTGCTAATCACTGAAACCAGCGAGTCTTGGATCGTTTTTAAACTTTATTATTACATTGATAATTTTGGCTCGCAAACCACCATCGGCGATCACGTCTATGATGCGGCCATCAGATATCTGCGTGCGAACAATATTTCGCTCGCCGGCAGTCGCATGGAAGTGATTCATTCTCCAACCCCCGCTTGACTCACTGAGCCGCAAAAAAGAACCCGGTTCCTTTTTGACCTCGACGAACTTGGCACAATTTCTGTAGTCTCTCTCCGGTTGGAGTCAAAAATTCCAAACCATCCATAGGAGGACAGGAAATCATGTCAAAATTTTTGTCTATTTTCAGCACTGTTATCGTCATCAGTCTTACTCTCACGGTCAGCTCTGCGGCTGTTGCTGCCCCCACCAACGATGAACTTCGTATTGGGATTACTCAGGAGTTTGAAAATCTCAATCCCATGATCGCCACCATGGCAGCAACGACTTATATGTTGTCTTTGGTCGATCGCTCGATGGATGTGCTGACTCCTGACACCAACAAATGGGTCACGCAATTGGCAAAAAAAATTCCGACCATTGAAAATGGCGGTGCGAAATTCCTCACGGTGGATGGACAAAAAGGCCTCCAAGTGACCTGGGAAATTATCGACAACGCCAAATGGGGTGATGGCAAAGATATCACTTGTGCTGACATTGAATTTGCCTGGAAGATCGGCCTGAATCCCAATGTTTCCATCGGCGCCAGAGACGTTTTTGAAAACACCAAGAGTATTACTTGGGATGCGAAAACTCCGCGCAAATGTGTCGTCACTTACCGCAAAGCCAAATACGATTATTATCAAAGCATGATTAGCCCCATGCCAAAACATATCGAACAAGCGATCTACGATCAGTTCAGCAGCAAGCACGAAGGTTATGATCAGAACTCGGCTTACACGAAAGATCCCACCAATCCAGGTTTGTACAATGGCCCTTACGTCGTTTCAGAAATCAAACTGGGTGATCATGTGACTTTCACGCCAAATAAATATTTTTATGGCAAACAACCAAACATCAAAAAAATTATTTTCAAACTGATCCCAAACACGGCGACTCTGGAAGCGAACTTGCGTTCTGGAACCATCGATATGGTGTCACCTCTTGGATTTGATTTTGACCAAGCTTTGGCTTTTGATAAACGTCAAAAAGCGGACAATCTTCCTTACACGACAATTTTTAAAACCGGTTCGTCATATGAGCACATCGATCTTGATCTCGATAACCCCTTCTTGAAAGATTTGAAAGTTCGTCAGGCTTTGGTTTACTCGATCAACCGCGATGAAATTTCAAAAGCTTTGTTTGAAGGAAAAATTCAACCGGCCTTGCATTGCTTTTCACCCAACGATCCTTGGTTTACTTCGGATCCAAAACTGATCACGATCTATCCTTACTCAAAACGTGAAGCTTCACGTCTGCTGGATGAAGCGGGTTGGAAAGTGGGACCGGATGGTTACCGCTATAAAAATGGCAAAAAACTGTCTTTGCAATTCATGACGACCGCTGGAAATAAAACTCGCGAAACCGTGCAGACTTTGCTGCAATCACAGTGGAAATCCGTCGGTGTTGAAGTGCTGATTAAAAATGAACCGGCGCGAATCTTTTTCTCGGAAACCACGCGCAAAAGAAAATTTGGCGGCATGGCTATGTACACTTGGGTTTCAAGCCCCGAGAGCACACCACGCTCCACTTTGACGACAGCGATGATTCCGACGGCGAAAAATTCTTGGTCAGGTCAGAATCAAATGGGTTGGAGCAATCCCAAAGTCGACAAATTGGTCGATGAACTTGAAACCGAATTCAACGCCAAAAAGCGGGTCACCATCGCGCACCAGATTTTAAAAGAATACACTTCCGACGTGCCGGTGATTCCGATTTATTATCGTTCTGAAGTGGCAGTCATTCCTAAAAATATGACGGGCTATCATCTCGCCGGACATTTATTCTACGAGACCAATGAGGCTGAAAACTGGAACCTGACAAAATAAAACCTCTCTGACATCTTTCGTTGGCTGCCCATGATCTCGCTAAGACTTAACGAGATCATGGTCTATTTTTACCAGTCTTATGACTATATTCACAATTGTGAACCTCAGATCGGTGCTCAGTATCCCGAATAGATACACAAATGAGCAATGTTCGCAGCACGAACTTTTTATTATTCTTCATGTTAAGTGCCTGTGTCCTCGCACTCACCGGCTGTTCAAGCGGTTCTTCAACCATTGATCAGTTGCTCGGTCATTTGTCTTCAGCTCCGATCCTTACTTCTGTGAATAATCAAATCGTCGCCCAAACTGATCAGCTGCTTGTCGATTTCAACAATATCCAAAATGGCTCTCCGGGCGATGATGCCGGCATGACTTACACTTGCTATTACGACAACACCGTCGACGGTGTTGTTTTGAACACTCAACTCTGCACAGATATTCCAAACTCGGCCGTCACTTTTGATACCGCCACTGGAATTTTAAAATGGACTCCGTCGACTCAGGTTCTTGGAAATTACGAGCTGAAAGTGACTGGCACCAATTCAGATGGTCAATCCTCACAAATATTTCAAGTGGGTGTGCGCTTGAAATTTACAGGGCTGACAAATTTCTCGACCATCACCGGAACCAGCGTCACCGCCACCTGGACCCCCAATCCGGCAGCTCTTGGATACCAAATTTTTAAGCTCAACAAAGTCACCGGACTTTATGAGCTTTACCAGTCGGTCAATAATGGCGCCGCAAATTCTGTTGTGATCACGGGCTTGGCCCCCAATACGGGTTACACTTTTCAAGTTCAAGCTCTGGATGCTTTGGGGTTTTTGGATGGCAATGCGGTTTCTCGCTCAGTGACGACAACCACTTTAACAAAATTAGCACTTTCACCGGCCTCACAAACTGTGACTTCGGGAGTGGCGCAGACAATTCAAGTTCAAGCTTATGATAATTCTGGAGCACCTGAAACTGTGGGTGGAATTATTTTAACACCGCAAATTCAGTCCGGAACTTCCAGCGGAAATTTCTCTGCTGTCACTGACAACAACAATGGAACTTATTCTTTTACTTTTACTCCGATCACCGTCGGCACCGCCGTTGATATTGGCGTCACGGCGAATTCTAGTTTTTTCCTGATGAACACATCTCATCTTACGATCGTTCCAGGACTTGCTTCTTCGGCTCACTCGACACTTGCCACTTCAAGCGCAACGGTGATTTCTGGTCAGTCGGTCACACTGACTGCCACACTGAAAGATAATAACGGGAACTCCATTGATCCTGCTTCTGTGGTCAGTTTTTCTGCCGCGGGCGGAACTTCGACGGGAACTTTAAGCACAGTCACCAATCAAGGCGGCGGCGTTTACACAGCGACTTACTCTGGTGTCACTGCTGGCAGCGCGCAGACAATTTCTGTGACCGTGAATGGTGTGACTTTAACTCCGACAACCACAGTGCAAGTTTTGCCCGGCGCTGTGTTTGCGGCCAATTCAAGTTTTACAGTGAGCTCTGGCACTGTGGCTTCTGGCAGCAATGTGAATTTAACAGCGACATTGAAAGATTTAAATAACAATCCCATCGATTCAGCAAGCACTGTTGTTTTTAATAAATCAGGCGGAACCTCGACGGGAACACTCAGTAGCGTCACCAATTCTGGTGGTGGCGTTTACACAGCGACTTACACTGGGATCGCCGCTGGAACGGCGCAGACAATTTCGGTCAATGTGAATGGTGTGACTCTTCCCTTGTCAGTGAATATTCAAGTGGTTCCTGGCGCTGCCCTCCTTGCAAATTCAAGCCTCTCCGTTAGCTCTCCCACTGTGATTTCGGGAAATTTTGTCACGGTGACGGCATCACTGATTGATAGCAACAACAACCCGGTCGATTCTGGAGTCACCGTCACCTTCAGTAAATCCGGCGGAACTTCGACGGGAACTTTCGGCGCCGTTTCGAATCAAGGCGGCGGAGTTTATAATATTCGTTATACAGGGAATGTGGCAGGCTCTGCTCAAACTCTGCATGTGCTTGTCAATGGCACTGATCTCGGGCTTTCAACAACAATTCAAGTTTTGCCAGGCAGTGTTTCACTGGCTAATTCCACTTTCACCACTTCAGCGGCATCAATTGTTTCAGGAACTGCGGCGACTCTGACCGCAACGCTAAAAGATTTAAACAACAATCCCATTGATACCTCATCGGTCGTGACAATGTCTGCGATTGGTGGAACTTCGACGGGAACTTTAAGCTCTGTCACAAATGCTGGTGGTGGAGTTTACACCGCCACCTATTCTGGTTTGACAGTTGGAAGTGCACAGACAATTTCTGTTTTTATTGGTGGTACAGCGGTGGGTCTCAGCGTTTCTGAAACGGTGACTCCAGCGGCGGTGAATCTGGCGAATTCAAGTTTTACCACAACATCCACGTCAATTGTTTCAGGAACTGCGGCGACTCTGACCGCAACGCTAAAAGATTTAAACAACAATCCCATTGATGCCGCCTCGGTTGTCACCTTCAGTAAATCCGGCGGAACTTCGACGGGAACTTTAAGCACAGTCACCAATCAGGGCAGCGGAGTTTACACAGCGACTTACACTGGGATCGCAGCTGGAACAGCGCAAACAATTTCGGTCGCGGTGAATGGAACAACTCTTTCATTTTCTGTTTCTGAAACTGTGACGGCCAGTACGATTGTTTCACTGGCTAATTCCACTTTCACCACAACGTCCTCATCAATTGTTTCAGGAACTGCGGCGACTTTGACTGCGACGCTGAAAGATTTAAACAACAATCCGATCAGCACTGGCATCACCGTGACAATGTCTGCGATTGGTGGAACTTCCACGGGAACCTTAAGCTCCGTCACAAATGCTGGTGGTGGAGTTTACACCGCGACTTACACTGGCGTTGCCTCTGGCAGTGCGCAAACGGTTTCTGTCTTGATCGGTGGAACTTCCATTGGGCTCACCGTTTCTGAAACAGTCACTCCGGCGGCGGTGAATCTGGCGAATTCAAGTTTTACGACAAGTTCTGCCACGGTCACTTCGGGAAATTTTGTCACTTTGACAGCGACTCTGAAGGACTTAAATAACAATCCCATTGATTCAAGTTCGAATGTGGCTTTCACGGCCACCGGCGGAACTTCGACCGGAAATTATAGTAGCATCGTCAATCAAGGTAACGGAGTTTACACCGCCACTTACACCGGTGTTACCGCCGGAAGTGCTCAAACTTTAGGAGTGACAATGAATACTGTCGCCTTAGGAATCACTGTCAGTGAGACGGTCAATCCGGGCTCGCCTTCAGGATCAACATCAACTCTGACAGCGGCATCAGCAACAGTTCTTTCAGGATCTCTTGATACCATCACGGCAACAATTCGTGATGCCAACAACAATCCGATCAGCTCTGGCATCACTGTGACATTTTCAAAAGTGGGTGGAACTTCGACGGGAACTTTAAGCTCTGTCACCAATCAGGGCAGCGGAGTTTATCAAATTAATTATCAAGGTCTTGCTGCGGGAACGGCGCAGACAATTTCTGTCTTGATCAATGGTTCAGCTTTGGGACCGAGCACAAATATTTCTGTTCTTCCCGGCGCTCCTTCCAATGCACTTTCAACATTAACAGTTTCAGCCAATACCGTGGTCGCTGGACAATCCGTCACCGCCACAGCGACGATTGTCGATAGCAATAACAATCCGATCAGCTCTGGAATTTTAGTCACCTTTGATAAATTCGGTGGCACTTCATTTGGAAATTATGGCACCGTTGTCAATCAAGGTAATGGCGTTTACACCGCCACTTATTCAGGCGTGACAGCGGGAACGGCGCAAACAATTTCTGCCATGGTGAACGGAGCTGACTTCGGCCCCACTCAAACCATTCAAGTTTTGGTGGGAGCACCCTTAGCTGCGAACTGTTCTTTAACCATTGCCTCGTCTCCTTTGACCTCAGGAAGTACTGCAAACATCACAGCTGTGATCAAAGATGCTTACAACAATCCGATCACCACTCAATACACCATCACCTTCAACACGACAGGTGGATCAAGTACTGGAACTTTAGGAAGTGTCACCAACGTCGGTGGCGGAACTTTCACCACCACTTATGTCGGAGCCAATGCCGGGACGGCGCAAACTCTGCAAGTGCTAGCGAGTGGTTCTCCGATCACAGGCTTAACTACATCGATTCAAGTTGTGCCGGGAGCGATCTCTCCCAGCAATTCTGTTTTCACCATTGGAAGTTCCGTCGTGCAAGCGGGAACTTCGACTTCACTTTCGTTGAATTTACGAGATGCAAATAATAATACGATCGCAAGCGGATTGACCCTCACCTTTAACCAGGCTGGTGGAAGTTCCGGAACCATCGGATCAGTAACGAATTCAGGTAACGGAAATTATTCAGCCACTTATACGGGCACGGTGCAAGGATCTGCTGAGACGATCACTTTGGTTGTCAATGGCGCTGCTATTCCGGCGATGAATGTTTCTGCCACTGTCACCGCCGGCCCGCCAACTCAAATGGTGATCAGCAGTCCAAGCAATCCGATCAGCAGTATCGATTGCGTCGGACCTTATACAACGACGCTGAAAGATGCGAGCAACAATACCACATCATCGCTTTCAAATTTCACTCTCGCCTTGTCATCAACACCAGCAGGAGCTTTCACCGGAGATATTTTTACGGATTCGGCATGCACGAATTCAGTAAGCTCGCTTTCCTATCCGGCCATGCAATCGACACTTTCTTTTTACTACAAATCTTATGTGCCACAAAATTTGACTCTCACTTTGACTCCATCTGATGGCACGATTGCAGCCAATTCGGTTGCGATTCAAAATATAGCGATTCTTTCTTGGATTGGCTCGGGAGCTAATTTTACATTCTCAGGAACTGGCTCTGCCACCGTCAATGATGATCGCGGTGGTGGATTTTCACAACCCTACGATGTAACAGTGTCGGGGAATTATCTTTATGCTGTCGATGTTGCTGGCGGACGAATTTTAAAATACGATCTCGTCAATAAACTTTTTGTCGGATGGCTGGGGCATATTGGCTCACTCGAAGGAATTTCTTCGACTTGTTCAAGCAATCTTATTGGTGATTTGACTCCGGGCTGGTGCACTGGCGGAAGATCTAATCCTGCTGTGACAACAGTGATCAGCAGTCCTCGTGCGATCTCTTCAGATTCGACTTATATTTATGTGGCTTCAAACAATCGTATTTTACGTTTCAATCAAAGTGATGGCAGCTATCAAGGTTGGATCGGTGGCGTCGGCGGGACAGTGCCTCCTCCTGCGGGACAACTGGCGACTTGCGCTGGTGCTGCTGCAAATACAAAAACTCCCGGTTGGTGCCTTGGTGGGACAGTCACAACAGGCACCGGCGATGGCTATTTTAATAACATGTATGGTGTGCGCGCCATCGGTAGCTATCTCTACGCAACTGATTATAGCAACAATCGCATCGAGCGTTTTGCTCTCAGCACTGGAGCCTTTCAAGGTTGGGTTGGCATGATCAATACCACGGCTGGAATGTCACCTGCTGCTTGTGTGACTGCCGGAGCAAACGCACCAACTCCAAGTTGGTGCTTTGGTGGAACTGCCAAACAATCTTGTCGCTATCAATCTTGTGTTCCTGGTCCTGCGCCCGGGCCAGAGGTTGCGGCTCCCAATGAAGGCTTTGCGAATCCTTTTGGAATTGATGGCGACGCCAACTATCTCTACATCTCTGATACGACAAATTCACGCGTGGTGCGTGTTGATTACACCGGAGCTTTTCAAGGTTGGATCGGTTACATCTATCGTTCTTCAGCTCTCAGCCCCACAACTCCCGCACAAAGTTCATCCACTTACACCTCAACGTGGACAACCGGTGGCGTGAGCTATGCAAACACCGGAACTAATAAAGGGTTTTGGACTCCTTATGGTATCCGTACCGATGGTACTTATCTGTATGTCACAGATTCTCAACACCGAATCTTACGCGTACAAGTGGCCGATGGGCAAAATGAAGTTTGGATGGGACGAGTTTCCACATCTCCGACCGGTGGTGCCTCGGGATGTTCCGCCACTCCCGTTGGTGGAAATACTCCCGGCTGGTGCTTGAGTGGCGCTGGCAGCGTCGTTGGAAATCTCAACTCAGGATTTTATGTTCCGGTCGGAATTGAAGTCACTGGAAGTTCTGTCTTTGTCGCTGACTCTAATAATTTCCGAATTCAACAATTTGATAAGACCACTGGAAATTTTCAAAATTGGATTGGGACTTCACCGCAGACAACTGCTAATTGGTCAAAAACATTGCCAACACAATTTGCGCGCAGTGGAATTGACGATGGTTCATTCGGAGTCATGACTGGCGCCTGGTCTGGCATCGGCAACAACGGCAGTTCTTTGTTCATCGCCGACTATGGATGGAATCGCATCAAGCAATTCAATCTGACCACGGGTTCTTACATCGGATACATCGGACTCATTGGAACCTTTCCACCATCAGGTCCTGCGCAATGTGTGGGATTCACCAGTGGCCTCACACCTTTTTGGTGTACCGGTGGTGGGCGCACAAACTCGGGAGCTGGTATTCAAGCTTATTCAAATCCGACATCTGTCGCAGCCGACTCGACATATCTCTATGTTGCTAACACTGGCAATGCTCGTGTTGACCGAGTCAGAATTTCTGATTCTCAATACATGGGCTGGATTGGTGACGTGAATGTGACTCCCACCGATGGCGATCCGTCTTGTTTAACAACAGGAACAAATACGGCGACTCCGACTTGGTGTATCGGCGGAACAGCCAAGAACGGAACCCTGAATGGAATGTTCACAAATCTACGTGGTATTTTTTATGATAGCTCCATTGCCAAACTTTTTGTTGTCGATGACGGACGTTTGATGCGCGTGGATCCAACAACTGGCAACATGGAAGCCGCCATCGGTCACGTCACCGCCGGAACTGGTTGCACCATTTATAATTCCACAGTTCCTGATGGCTGGTGTACGAATGCGACCGGAAGTACCGGTACCAATAACTATGCAGGATTTAATAATCCCACAGCCGTTGCGTTTGATGCGACTTATATTTACGTCACAGACACCGGCAACAACCGCATTCTTCGTTACAATAAATCTACCGGTGCCCCGGCGGGCTTCATCGCACAATTACAAAATGCAACGAATGTCGACACTTCGGCTGGAACCGGCGGCGCCTGTGCAAATCTCGTCGCAGGATATCCACAGGCGGCTCCTGGCTGGTGTCACGGAACAAGCATTGGCGTTGGAATTACAGTTGCCACAACTCCAGCATTACCAACTGATGGAGCTTTTAATAATCCGACTGGCATTTGGGCTGATGCGACTTATCTGTATATTGCGGATACTGGTTACAACCGTGTTGTGAGAATCAATTCATCGACTGGAGCTTATGCGGGATGGAAGGGTTACATCAGTTCTGCTGCTGGCATCAGTCCTTCCGCATGTGCAACGGCGGGAGCTGGATCTGTAACTCCGACTTGGTGCTTTGGCGGCCAAGCAGGACAAGCGACTTTGCTTGGTGGATTTGATTTTCCGAGTGGAATCAGTGGCGACAGCAATTATTTATATATTCACGATGGCAGAAACAATCGGATCGTCACGGTACCAAAGAATTAGGATGAGGGATAAAGAGATGACTCAGCAAAAAATAATTCTAGCACTTTTACTTGTTTTGTTTGGCGTTCACGCTCAAGCCGCTGAACTTGTTTTTGAAAGTGATGCTAAAGTTAAAAAATCAAATCAGCTTCAATTTCAAACGATTCACGCTGGCGAGGCCGTATCTTTTGACTCTGGCGATCCGATTTTAGCCATCACGCAAAAAGGACTTCCTATTTTATTTTATTGTCCCAATTCAAAATCAGCCAAAGCGACAATTTTAGATGCTGATCTCAGTGTCGCTCTGCAAGAGGAGTTACGACCCACTTTGCAAATGCAAACCACGGAAATTGTCACTCAACTTCGCCGTGCTGAAAGCCTCATTCAAAATAAAGATTACAATCAAGCTTTGACTCTCGTGACGACACTGAAAGCAAAATACAAAGACATCGCCCCGATTCTATTTATGAGTGGAACAATTTATTATCTTTTAAATAACAAACCTTTGGCTATCGAAGAGCTGCAAAAAGGTCTGGCGCTGGATCCACAAGACGATTCAGCCAAACGACTTTTGACACAGTTGAAAGGAGCTTCATGATCTCACTTCCTATTGGCGCTTTGCTGACCGCCTTTGTCTTTATTTACTCCATTGGTATTGGCAACTTTGGCCTTTACGCCAATTGGCACTCGCTCATCCTTGTGGGTGGCGGCACGGTGACGATTCTTTTCTTCTCGACGCCGATGTCGGTGTTGAAAAGTCTCAAAGCCCAAATGCAAAGTATGATGCAAAAAAATCCGCATTTGCAATTGGTAAAACCAGATCTCATGCAGCTTGCAAAAAATCGCAACGCTTCTATTGAGAGCAAAGACGAGCTGATCACTTATGCTCAAGATCTTTGGAGCCAAGGTGTGACCCACGAACTTTTTATCGTGCTGCTCTCACAGAAACGAAAAGAGCTGGAGCAAAGATCTGTGGATTGTATTCAATCTTTGAAAAACTTAGCGAAATATCCACCCGCTCTGGGAATGGCCGGAACCGTGATGGGGATCGTGACTCTGTTTCAAAGTTTAGATGGCGGCAAAGGAAAAATCGGCCCAGCTCTCGCCATGGCAATGACCGCCACTTTTTTTGGTCTGGCGATTGCCAATGGAATCGTGATGCCGCTGTCAGATCGTTTGCAAATCAGACATATCGCCCACACCGCTTACTTAAATAACGTGTATCAGGTTCTGCTCTTGATCAATCAAGATGAGGCAGAAAATTTGATCACAGATGAGGTCAATCTCCGTGCAGCCTAAAAAACGTTTTCCAAGAGTCGAGCGCTACGAGGAAACAACCCTCCACGAGGATTCCAACCAACACCTTTGGGCGGTTTCCTATTCTGACTTTTTGATGGCGCTTCTGTCATTTTTCATTCTCTTTTTCTCGGTCGACAGTCCGACCCGAAGCAGTGTTGTTTTACAAATCGCCGATCAATTTAAAAGTTCATCCCCATCAGGAAAATCTGTTAGCGGCGTTAGTGATGACAAATCACCAGCAGGCCTTGGTGGTTCTTACGGCCGAATCCCTGCCAACTTAGCAGATTCATTTGCAGACCTGCATGTGCAAGTTGAAAAAGACAATGAGGCCTTGGTGATTAATTTCCCCAATGATTTCTTTTTACCGGGCCAACACATCATCGAACCTTCTCATCGCGAAATGATTTCTCAGTTTTTAGAGAAGATCAAACCGTTTGAAGCTAAAGTGAATTTGTATTTCGAAGGCCACACTGATGATTCTCCTCTCAGAATTCATAAAAACGATATTATCGTCGACAACTACGTGCTCAGTAGCTTGCGAGCGAACTCGGCTTTGTCGATGGCTAGAACTCTTGGATTTTCAGAAAAGAATTTATTTATTCAGGCCAACTCGTCCAACGTCAGAAACTCGCGATCCCTTTCCATTCGAATTGAACCAAAACAATTGGAGACATTATGAAAATAATCTTCTTTCTTCTCACAATGCTGAGCTGCTTGGCAGCCAGGGCCGATCTGCTGGATCGCATTCATTTGGAAGATACCATCCGCACACGGATTGAAGATGTTTTTCATCTTTACGATGATAAAGCCAAGGTGTTGATTCACTTTGATTACAAATCTTTTTCAGGATTTTTGCCCGGTACTAATGTTGAAAGCAAGATGGCCAGCCCGGATCGCATCGAGCCTGGTGATATCACCAAACTTTATGTGGAAATTTACAGTGAACTGGACAAAATTCCACCCGAAGCTAAAACCGTGGTCATGCACGTCATCCCCTTTGAGGCGACCAAAGTTTCAGTGGAGTACAAACAATTAAAGCCACAATTTCCGCAAGGCGTTCCTCACGCCATTGACTCACAATCACTGGCCATGATCGCGCAAAACTCCGTCTCGTCTTTAGGCAAAGTGTTTGGCGTTGTGCTTTTTCTCACAATGATTTCATTTTTATTTTACGCGATTTATTCGAACTATATCAAAATGAAAGAGTTCAAATTGCAAGTGGGCGCATTAACCCAAGCACTGACTCAGGCTTTGGCAGAGTCAGGAATGGGCGGCGGTTCACGCTCGATGCCTCAAGAAGCAAAAGCACAGACAATTTCAGTGCAAACGGGAGAAGAAAAAATATTTGAGAAATTTCCAAATGAATCACTCAAAGAGATTTTTGCTGATTGCTATTGGGCAAAAGCCGATGGCTATGCCACTTGGTTATGGAAAAAAATCAGCAGTGACCAAAAATCACTTCTGCTTGAAGGCCTCCCGTTTATGAAAGATTACTCCTTGAGTTTCCTTCAAACATCTCCCAAAGAACAAACCGAGCACGATCACCCTTACTATTTAAACCCTTCCCCACTGGCCCTCACTTCGCAAGAAGACTTAAGCCAAATGGTGAAAGCAAATCCGGGTCTTTGGCGCAGACTCAGCCCGCTTCGTCAAAAAAATCTGACCTTGGGCCTTGAAGAAAAAATTCAAGCGATGAGCTCTCCGGCGGACGCAACCAAACCCGTCTCTTATCCCAAAAGCACCTTGCGGCAGTTACACACAGCTCAGCACTGGGGTCATCTTTCTGAGGCTGATGAAAATGCCCTTTATCAAAATCCAAATCTGATTCCGGATGAAATGAAGTCAACAATTCAATCCTTGGTTTGGTTGGCGCAAAAAGATGTTGGTTTTATTAAAACGACTTTGGAAAAATATGATGCCAGGTCTTTGGCATCCGCTTGGGTGGGACCGACCGAAGTTCTAGAAAAATTAGAAAAAACCTTACCAGAGAAAAAAGTTCGCTTGCTGCAAACGTACAAGTCAAAAATTCCTGCGACCAGAGATTCGGAAGTTTATCAAAGCTTGGTCAAGGAAGGCTTGACCAAAGAAGGATATTCGAATGTTGGCTAAAGCCACTTCTTTTATTTTGATTTTGCTCAGTTTCCAAATTGGCTTTATGAGTAGTCAAGCCAAGGCTTGGGATTTAAGAACATCACAAGAGCAAGACGAAAATAGCCTCGCCATTTCTGGTGAAATGTCCCAGTTTGCCTTGAGTGGTGGGAGTATTTCAGGAGAAGGAGTCCGTCTGGATTTCAATCACTCCTTCCAGCAAAATTTCTCGGCCGAAGTTTTTCTTTCGACGGCGCTAAACACAACCGCAGCTTCTAGCTTTACGGGCTTTGGTGGTTACGCTCTTTATAATCTTTTTGGAACAGGCTTGGCCAAACAACAGGCCACCTCTCTTGATGGTGTGCCTCTCATCAGGGAAAGTGAAGAGCAAGCCTCCATTGTCCAGGTCGGCTTAGGGCTGAATCAGTATTTACTCAATGGCAGCAAGGGAGTTTACTCTTCCTCGGGCGTTGGCGTCGTTGGTAATTATATTTTCAAAGCTTTCAAATACAATTTGAAAGCCTCGGCAAAATACTCGGCGCTCGTTTCCGATAACACCGCCGTCCAAGGTTTATTTCTATCATTAGGAATTGTCTTTCCTCTTTAAAATCCGTTTGACTCAAACGACGGCTTCGTTTGCAATCAGGGAATGGAAATACTTCACATTCTTTTTTTAGCGATTGTTCAGGGCGCAGCCGAGCTGCTTCCGGTTTCAAGTTCGGCCCATGTCATCATTGCTGAGAAGCTCATGGGCATTGATCCCACCACTCCGTTTATGACTTTGGTGCTTGTCTGTCTGCACACGGGCACCATGTTCGCCGTGATTTGGTACTTTCGCAAAGATTGGCGCCTCCGATTTTTTTCTTCCAAAGCCAACTTTATGAAAGCACTCAGACAAGTGGTCATCGCCACAGCGGCGACTGGCATTTTAGGATTATTTCTCAAGTTCGTGATTGAAAAAATCACTCATGACGATATCGAAGCTCTGTTTGGAAATCTTGGGATGATTGGCCTCGCTCTCATCACAGTTGGAGCATTGATTGTCTTCACCGACAAAACCACTCGCCAGCAAAGTCAGAACAAACCAGAGCCCACTGACAAGGACTCGCTCTGGATCGGCCTTTCCCAAGGATTGTGTTTACCTTTTCGCGGACTGTCGCGCTCAGGTGTGACAATCTCGACAGCTCTTTTGCAAGGTGTGAATAAATCTGTTGCGGAAGGTTTTAGTTTTGCGCTGGCCGTGGTATTAACGCCTCCAGTTTTGGCCAAAGAATTTCATCGCTTCTGGAAGCAAGAACACTTGGCTGGAGCTCTGCATGTGCACCTCACCGCCGCCTTGCTGCCATGTCTTTTAGGAATGGTTTTTAGTTTTATCGCCGGACTGATTGCGCTGAAATTTTTATCGCGATGGCTAGAGCAAGGTCGATGGCGACACTTTGGATACTATTGTTTTGCCGTTGCCGCCATCGCCTTCATCATGTATTTTCAAGGCATGTAAGTTTCAGGTTTCCAACAATAGCCATAACCTGTCGCCGTTTTCCCAGCCATGCTGAAAACTGTTTTCATCGCGATCGTTCCATTTGTTTGTTTTCTTAAATAATGTGTCTGCGTGGCTGTGCCATTCCCCACAATATTGGTGGTTTGAGTGATACTCAGTGCATTTTCATCCGTGGAATTTCCAACCGATGGAAAGTCCGTCATTCCCAAACCATCTAAGTCCACATCGTCATTCGAAAATGCACTGGCATCGAAAACAACAGCCGGCCCTTGCCAGTTTTTTTTCTCAGATGGAGTCGAAGGTGTTGGTGGAAACAAAGGTCCTTCACCAGGATCCGCTGGAGTTCCCACTTTCACCGTCAGATGATAGTTGGCGATTCCGACGCCAAAGATGTCATCGTCATAAACACCGCTCACACTTTTTATGACCCAGTAGCAACCAGCATACTGCGTGGAAAACTGCGAGAGCGGTATCAAATCATTGACTGATAAAGCGGCTGTGGAATTTCCATAGTTGACAGCCAATGTCGAATATCTAGCTCCTAAATCCGGATCTTTGAGGTCCAGTCTCGAGCCCCAGGCCGACACACTTCCCCATAAGATCAGCGTCGATACCAATGTCATCCGAATCATGTGTTTTTTCATAAATCTCCTTCTTATGACTTTTTGTGACTTTTATTGTGGTCGTTAAAAATGTAGTATGATGTTGATGATGAAGCTAACGACAGATTCAAGGAGCTTTTGAAGAAAATGACAAAACTTCGCATTGGCGATCTTCGCACCTACATGAAAAAGAATCACCTTTCGCCAGAGTTTATTTCTCGGCAAATTCCACTTTCCAATATGACCATCCGTCGCCTCTTGCGACTTTCTGACAACAAAGTCATTCCTGAAAAATACCAAGGACATATCACTCAGCTTCTCTCTCAAGATTCACCCGGTGAAGATATGATCTCAAAATTAATGACCGATGCTGAGAAAATTGAAAGTTCTGATAAACTAAAAACTGATTTAGAAAAAAAATTGAAAAAAGAGTCGTTTCAAACAACGGTTTTAAACTCTATTAAAGCTCTTCGCAAATATGCTTTTATGAAGGGACATTCCAAAGAAAAATTGATTGCGCTAGGTGCGCTTCTTTATTTCATCAACCCTTTTGACGTTATTCCCGATGCGATCCCGGTGGTGGGTTATCTTGATGATATCGGAGTCATGACCTTAGCCATTCAGCAAATTTCATCCCTCACTAAAAATTCCAACAAATTATAAGAGATGAGCTTTCCGACACCATTGAAAGCTCACATCATAAACGTGACTTCCACGCACGGTGATCTCTTTTTGTTCAGCAGGCTCTAAAACTTGGCATTGCACCATCGTGTTTAAATTTTTCTCATCGCCAACAATTTGCAAAATCAAAATATCAGAGCCCTCGGGATTTCCTTGGCGCCAGAGATCAAACTGATCATTGTGATTCCCCAGCACAAAAATTTGTGTTTCCTTCGCTTTTCCATAGTAAAAAGCGCGACTTCCATAAGTCCAGTTCGTCACGGCCAAATAATCTCCAGGCTTTAATTTTTCTTGCGCGATACTCATCGTCTGTGGCCAACCGCCCACGTCCTTCAAAGCTTGCGGAATACGATAACCAATCCCGGTGATCAGCAGTAACGCTAAAATAAAAATCAAGCCACTGGTGATCGCAAGGCCTCCCAAAATCCATCGACGATAACTTCGGAGCGCCAAGGCCACGCCAAAGGGCAAAGTGAACAGATAAAAAAGCACAGGCCAGTGCGGAAGCACTGTGTTTTGAAAACTCGCATATAAAAAGAAAACAAAAATACTGACCGCGGTCCACCAGGCGAACTGCAACTCTGAAGACTTATCCTGTTTCATTTTTTTAGAGAGCTGAACAAAGCCCCATATCGACCACGGCCACAAAAAAGGACTGTAAATCACAAACTGTAAAATCCACGATTGAAAAAAACTTTGCCAAGAAACCTCTTGGGTTGAAAGCACGTGATGACTTTGATACTGAAAACTTCCCCATTGATGTTGCTGATTCCAAATAAAAACAGGCAGCACCACCGCACAAGCTAGCCCTACTCCAGCATAAAAACCAAATTTTTTAAGAAAAGAAAAACGCAATTTTGAAATGATCACGACACCCACAGGAATCAGCATCAAAACCGAGGTGTATTTCGCAAGCCCCGAAAGTCCTAACCAAAGCCCCAACCAAAGCCAATCTTTGGTGCGATTTTTACTGGCCACATTTTTTGTCGCAGCTAACAGCGGCCACACCAGCAGAACACAGAGTGTGTCTGGTAAAAGAAAAGTATTTAAAACAAAAATTTGAAAAGCAAAGCTTCCGGCCAAACTCCCAATGATCGACTCTGCTTCAGAAAAATCCTGACGTCTTAAAAATTGAAAAACCTGCCACGCCGAAAAAGCCCCGATGGCAATCGCCGGAAGCCTTGCGGCTGCTAAGTTTTCACCCAAAATAAAATTCACTAAAAAATGAACCCAGCCAACCAAGGGTGGATGATCAAAATAGCTCAGCGCTAAATGCCTGGCGTAAAGCATGTAATGAGCTTCATCAACGCCAAGATCAAATGTCCAAAATAATCCCAGCTGCAACAGCGTCGGAATAAAAATCAGGTATTTCTTTTTCATCGTTCCCAATTGAGCTCTTCATGTTGAGGTCCATGCAACGGCCAACGATGACGAAACAAATAATAAGATACCGAAGCTCCAAAGCTTCCAGCAAATGAGCCAATAACGACATCACTCAGAAAATGATGACCTAAGAGGACTCTCGAAAGAGCGACCATGATCGCAATAAAGAAAAAGATCTCACGAAACCGACGCCACCGAAAAGAGAGGATCGTCATCAGGGAAAAAATAAACTCTGAATGCCCGGATGGAAATGAGTGAAAATGCGGATCAAAGGCAAATGGTTTAAAGCAATAAGGATCAAAACTAGGAGAGCAATGCGGGCGCTGACGACCCACAAAAATCTTAATGAGATGAACGGGAATCCCAGACACCAGTAAGGCCAAAAGGATTTGATTCACCAGATTTTTCAAACCCTCCGCCCTTGCTCGCCAACCTTGCAAAGGTGGAATTTTGGGTAAAATAACCATAAACCAAATCCACAAAACGCAAAGAACAATAAGATAATTTCCAGCATCTCCCCAGTCCGTGATCCAACCAATCAGGGGATGTTGATCGTTATTATTAACTACCCAATAAAAATATTCGCTGAGGTCTTGATCGTAAAAATAAAAGATGAAAAGCGAGAATGAAGCTAAGATGAAAAACATTTTCAGCCAGTAGGAGAAAAAGTGCGGCGGAAATTTTGATAAATGTTTAGTCATTGTCCCTCAAAGCGCACAGGAATGGCTGTTCAGAATTTACCAAATGTTAAAAATGATGGAAAGATGAAAATGGTGCGATCTACTGGACTCGAACCAGTGACCTCTTCCATGTCAAGGAAGCGCGCTACCAACTACGCCAAGACCGCACATGCAAACGAGAGGTCAAGGTGACGTAAAATCGACCTGATGCCAACTCTTGGCGCGTCGCAATACCTCTGCAAACCCAGAAACCCACTGAGAATCATCATTCAGACTCAAAACCAGAGCAAATTTCTCCCCGCCGGCTTGAAAAAACTTCTCACGAAGATCGATTCCGATCTCTTCGAGAGTCTCAAGCCCATCGGCAACAAAGGCCGGGCAAACCACAGTCAAAGATTTTTGACCATTTTGGGCAAGACGGATGGCCTCGCTTTCGGTCGAGGGCCCAAGCCACTTTGCCCGCCCAAGCCTTGATTGAAACGACATTGAAAAATTCAGTGAAGAATTCGACAGATTTAATTCGCGCACGATGAGCTCCGTGCTTTTTCGACATTGAGCTAAATAACATTTAGAAATTTCAGGCCGCGCACAGCACTGATCACTGAGTTCACAGCCAGACACCTGGCGAATCTGACTTTCAGGAAGTCCATGGTAAGAAAAAAGCACATGGCCTTGGTCTTCAGGCAACGCTCGAATTTTTTTTGTCCATGCTTGAGCCCATTCGGGCTGCGAATAAAATGGCTTTAATGTTTTCACTTCTGCTTGCGAAAACATTTTTTGGACCACCGGAAGCAAAGTCTGCAGGACTGAGCCCGTGGTGGCTTCGGCGTATTGAGGAAAAAGTGGAGCAATTAAAATTTCTGCGTAATTATTTTTTTGCAATGGTCGAAGAATTTGCTCTGGTGTCTGTTGTCCGTAAGCAAAAACAAGAGCGACATCAAAAGTTGAGCCTAATTCCTGCTTGAGCTTCTCGGTGAATTTCTCAGTTTCATGCTTGAGCGGAGCTCCGTGAGGAGTCCAAATCTTATGATACTTTTTTGCTGAAGAAATTTTTCGTCCAGGAATAATCACAAGATGAACCAACAGCCAGCGAATCCACTTTGGCAAGGTGATCACTTTTTCATCCATCAAAAATTTTTGCAAATAGCGACCAACCGCTTTCGGCGTCGGAGCTTCAGGACTGCCAATCTGACAGAGAATCAAAAGTTTTTTAGTCATTTTCTGAACCCTGTTTTTTAGCGTATTTCATGGCGATCTTTTCTGCCAATTCGATATTTTGATCGTAAATTTTGGCTAAGCCCAGCTTCCCTAAGTAATTGCCAGTCAAAAACAAGTCTTCCGGCAAGGAGAGATTTTCTAAAACTTTTTCTAATTCAATATCGTAATGCGGAAGGGCCTTGTCATATCTTTGAATAAAAAACTCTGTCGGTTTTTCCGTTGAGCCCAGCATTCGCTTTCGATCTTCGAAAATATTGGCAAGCAGCTCATCATCCGTAAAACCACAAATAGTCTGTTTCAATGCTCCACCCAAAATCCAAGTTTCAGAATAGCTGGGGCCTCGATCAGAAAAAATATTCGTATTCGCAAGCACTCCAAGCGAGTTCATCTTTTCAGCTGGAGGAAATAAGCAACCAAAGCCCGGAACTTTTTCCGCTCGCTCATTCCAAACGAGAGTCGCCGACACCAAAGGCACTGCTTGAATTTTTGTCAGTGCTTTTGCAACTTGCGAAGCCCGCTCTTTTAAAATTTCAGCGGCTGACCACGCTGAAGTTGCAATCACCAGAGGCGTCCCCGCAGGTATCATCTCCGCCAATTCACGAGTTTCCATTTTTGAATTCATGGAAAAGCGCACTCCTTTTTTCAGCAGATTTCGCTCAAGGCTTTGAATCAAAGCGCCCATGCCATTCTTTGGAGCATACGTCCCCCGCGAACCACCTAAAGCTTTAACGACCACACTGGCGCTCATCTTTGAGGTGTCGCCGGCATAAATTCCCTGAAGTACTGGCTTGATCAAATATTCATGGATCGCTTGCGAAGCATTTCGCTCACACCAATGTTCGATGCTTTCAAAAGGCTGAGGTTTCATGGCCAAATCTTTACGAATTTTGGTATGAAAAATAAATTTTGAGAGCTTGGCGATAAAATCAAAAGTTTCCGTCGGCAAAAGCGGCCAGCGATGAAGCTCTTTTCGGCGAAAAATAAATCTTTTCCTTGCTGCATCTTGGGTTGGGAAAAATTCGAGCCCCAGCTCATCGGAAAGATTTTGCAGTCTTTCATTCCACATCACACCGTTCGCCGCAAATTCTCTGAGATGAGTGGGTGTTCGCACTGATTGAATCAGTCCTCCGGTGCGATCACTTTGATCATAGATGTGCACGTCAAACCCCCGACGTCGAAGCTCCCACGCCAAAGTCAAACCGCTAAATCCGCTGCCAATGATATGAACTGTTTTACTCATATTGATTTTGAAAAAATCTGTATTTCTGGACGATGTTTTTTAAGATGTTCATCAAAAAAGAGGCATGCATTTCTTAAAAAAGGACGCCCTTTGTCTGTGAGCTTTAATTCTCCTTTTGCAATTTCAACCAAGCCGTCCTGAATCATCTCTGCTAAAAATTTTTGCGCGTGCTCTTGTTGCTCGGGAGAAACAAATCGAACTTCTGACTGAGTCATCAGTTTTAAAATCTGCTCGCGACGAACTTGATCTTCTTCGCTGAGCAAATGCCCCCGCGCCGTGGGTATATGGCCTGCCACCAAAAGCTCTTGATATTTCGCTAGCACCTTCTCATTTTGATGAAAGCTTTTTGGAGTTTCAGAAATAGCACTCACGCCAAGACCTAAAAGCACGTCGGTGCGATGATCGGTGTAACCCATAAAATTGCGGTGCAAAGTTTTATTTTTCAGAGCCCTGGCCAAGGCCTCATCAGCCAAGGCAAAATGATCCATGCCGACTTCGACATAGCCCGCTTTTAAAAACTCACTTCTTGCATACTCATAAAGATCCCGCTTGGCTTTGCCCGTCGGAAGGTCTTCATCTTTAAATAGTCTTTGTGCTGGCTTAATCCAAGGCACCAGCGCAAAGCTATAAAGAGCAATGCGGTCCGGGCGAATCTCGAGAGTCTTTTCAACAGTGACCTTCATGGTCTCCAAAGTTTGTTTGGCTAAGCCATAAATTAAATCAAAGTTGACCGACTCGTAGCCAAGACGTCTGGCCTCATCAGTGATTTTTTTGGTCACATCAAAAGGCTGCATTCGATTCACTAGGCGCTGAATCTCCGGATTAAAATCCTGAACGCCAAGACTGATGCGATTAAATCCCAGCTCGCGAAGGACTGCCAATTGATCCACCGTAGTTCGACGAGGATCAACCTCAACAGAGCCTTCAAAGTGAGACGCTTTTTTGATTTGCTGAAAAAGCGGTGTCAAAAAATCTTTCAGATGCTCCGCTGAGAAGAACGTCGGAGTGCCGCCCCCCAAATGAATATTTTGCAGTGGGCGCTCACGAAGCTCAGGAACTTGATCTAAATAGAGATTCCATTCTTTTAAGAGCTCTTCAAGATAGGGAGTTTCTTTTTTGTGATCTTTAGTGATGATCGTGTTGCAACCACAAAACGTGCACAAGGTCTCACAAAAAGGAATATGCACATACAAAGACCAACTGGTTTTTACATTTTCCAGAGTTTCTTTAAGATGAGAAAGCCAAACGTCTTCTGTCGGAGTCTCTCGCCAATAAGGCACTGTCGGATAGCTGGTGTAACGAGGTGCTGGCACATCGTATTTCGCAAATAAATTTTTGTTGAAATCACTTGGTGAGGTCACCTAAAAACCTCCCGCACAATTTCAACAAAGCGACGAACATTTTGCTCTGGCGTTTGCGGCAAAACCCCATGACCTAACCCACAAACCCAACCCGATCGCTGCTGAGGTAAAAGCTCTTGATAAGGTTTTAAATACTCACGAAGGCGTGCTTCAAATTCTTTATTTGGTAAATGCAATAAAGTCTGATCAAAATTTCCTTGAACAAAACCTTTTTGGGTCGAGGTTAAAAATTTCGGCAAATCCCAACGATGATCAATTCCGATTCCGGCCCAAGGAGCTGCAAGCAAAGTCGGACTGAGATGCGCTGGCTGAGTCCCTTTGGAGTAATATCCAAGCTTCCCTGGATATTTTTTCGCAAGCTCAATTAACAAGGGCTCAATCTGTTTTTGAAAATCGTGCGGTGACAACTCGCCCGCCGCTGTATCAAAAATCATCACCGTTTCCGCACCGCCGTCCAGTTGTAATTGAATATTTTCACTCAGTAGCGGTAATAAAATTTCGTTAAATGCAGCAAAAAGTTCTGGTTGTTTTTTACTTTGAATCAAACTTCCCGCATGACTTCCTTCAACGGCATAGACATACAAAGTCCAAGGTCCGCCAACAAAACCAATCACACTTTTTTGTGCTGGAATTTTTTCTCGCGTCAGCTTCATCGCTGCACGCTGAAATTCAAGCTCCGGCAAAGCGTCCTTCCAGGGTTTTAATTTTTGAATTGTTTCAGTGGTTAAATGAAATCCCAGACGAGGACCATGATCCGTGTACTCAAGGCCCATTCCCAAAGCTTCCAGCGGAAAAAGCAGATCGCTAAAAAGAATTGCCACATCAAAATCGAAATCCTGAATCGGGCCCCATGCGACTTCGGCCGCAAGCTCTGGGTTTTTACAAAGCTCCATAAATGAATGCTGTTTGCGGAGATTTTGATAGTGCTGATGATACCTTCCCGCTTGGCGCATCATCCAAACCGGCGGGGTCTTTTGAATTTTTCGATCGGCTGCCAAGCTTAAAGATTTCATTGTTCGTCTCCAATCCATTGATAACCAACGCCACGCACAGAGCGAATGTATTTTTCTTGAATATCGCCAATCAACTGGCGAATCCTTGCCACAGCGTTGTCGATGGTCCGATGACTGGTCTCACTGTCATTGCCCCAGACTTCATTGATAATTTCATCACGACTGACCGGCTGAGGCGATTTTTCAATAAGCAGTTTTAAAATCTTCATATCTTTGACTGGTGGATAATCGATTCGTCCATTTTTAAGATGAATGGAGAATGTTTCCAGATTGATGCTGATCTCACCGATCTGAATTTCTTGCACTGGCACATGATTTGAAAAAATATGCTCTAGGCGCAGCAGCAACTCTTTGAGATGAAAAGGTTTTGGAATAAATTCTTCGGCACCAAGCTCGTAACCTTTCAGTCTTGTCTCAGGATCATTTTGAGCGGTGAGAAAAAGAAGCGCTGTTTTTTTACGATCTGGAATCAAAGACACCAAGTCCATGCCGTAACCGTCAGGAAGTCCCAGGTCTAAAATCAAAAGATCGAAATGCTTAGCTGCCAGCAATTTTTTGGCCTCGGTAAAAAGTGAAGCCCATTCGACTTCATAGCTTTTTGAAAGACTTTTTTTCAGTCCCTCACCTAAGGTCACATCATCTTCGACTAATAAAATTTTTGGTCTCATCGATGCCCCTGAGGCAATTTTAATTTTGATTCAAAACCACCGTTGCTGGCTGCTGCAAATTGAATCTGACCATGCATGCGCTCAACCAAAAATCTGGTGAGATAAAGTCCCAAACCATTTCCGTGCTGTAATTTGGGAGATAAAAAAGTTTTTCCTAGACTTCGCCAGTCGCCTTGATAGCCTTTGCCATTATCAATCATCGTCAAAATGATTTTATTTTTCTCTGAATCCACCTTCACCTGAATCCGCGTCGCCGCCCCATGCAAAAATGCATTTTGCACCAAATTGCGAAGCACGCTGCGAAGGGCTTGTTCATCGGCTAATACGACAGCTTCTTTTTCCAAAGAAATTTCAAGTTCGGGCCACTCTGATCTGAGATAAGATAAAATATCTGAAATTTTAAGATCTCTGAGATGCAGTTTTTGTTCTTCACCCCTGGCGACCCACAATGAATTTTCCAGTTGCAAATCCAAACGGTTGATATTTTCAATCAAGCGACTCATGCTTGCCGCATCTGAAGGATCCTCGAGGTGCATTTCAGTTTGCAACCTCAAGCGTGCCATGGAGGTTTTTAAGTCATGAGCAAAGTTTCCAAAAAATAATTTTGTCTGCTCATGACGAACACGATCGCGGTTGGCGAGGATCACAAGACTAACACCACCTAAAAAGACAGTGCCTATCAGAATTGCACCTTCCCAAAGTAGCATGCGATGATCTTTGGTAAATTGCTCCGGCGGAATTTGGACTGCCAATCGGTGCAGTTGCCTGAAACCAAAAATCCACCACCACACCGTCAAAGAAAAAGTAAACACCAGCCAAAAGACTGAAAGCCAAAGACGAATCTGACTTTGTGCGAGGATCTTTTGACTCATCCGAGAGCTTCCTCCAAGATTTTCACCGTGCGATCCAAAATAGCTTCATCATGAGCCAGTGAGAGAAATCCCACTTCATAGGCGTTGGGTGCTAGATACACACCACGCTCAAGAGCTTTTAAGAAAAAAATTCGGAAGGCTTCCTTTTGTCCCGCCGGGATTTGACCGACTTGGCGAATTGGCTTTTCGGTTTTGAGATGAAACCAAAACAGACTGCCGTATCTGATAAATTCAATCGGTGCTTTTTTTGCGTTGAAGAGATCTTTTATTTTTTTCTCGAAATACTGGCCACGTTTTTCAAGCAACTGCCAGCCATTCACCCGCTGCATTTTTTGTAAAGTCTCATAGCCCGCCACCATTCCCACGGGATTGGCACTGAGAGTTCCTGCTTGATAAACATTCCCGAGAGGAGCTACTAATTCCATCAGATCTTTTCTTCCCGCATAACAACCCACAGGGAAGCCACCACCCAAAATTTTTCCATAAGTGACTAAATCAGGGTAAATTCCTAAAATTTCAGCCATGCCTCCCAGAGCCACACGAAATCCAGAAATCACTTCATCAAAAATCAAAAGACTGCCATTGGTTTTTGCCAAATCACGAATTTTTATTAAAAATTCTTTGCGCTGAATCAACAGGCCGTAATTGGCAGGCAGTGGTTCAATGATCACAGCGGCAATATTTTTTCCTTCACGACGAAACACTTCTTCCAAGGCCATTTCATCATCTAGCACCACGGTCAGAGTTTCACCAGCCACAGCGTCGGAGACTCCGGCACTGCTGGCGGCTGCGATTCCGGCCAAGCCACTTCCCGCTTTGACTAGCAAAGAATCCACATGACCATGATAACAACCTTCAAATTTTAAAATTTTATGGCGTCCCGTTGCGGCTCTCGCTACTCGGAGCGCACTCATCACGGCCTCTGTGCCAGAAGAAACAAAGCGCAATTTTTCAGCCCACGGAATGTGAGATTGAATCCATTCGCCGAGTTGCAAAGAGTAAGGTTCGCAAGCGCCAAAGCTCCATGCCGTGTCGATCATTTCATGCACTGGTTTTAAAACCTCGGGATCACGATGACCTAAAATCATTGGACCAAAACTTTGGCAGTAATCGATATAGGTTTTTCCTTCCACCGAAGTGAGAGTCGCACCCTCGGCTTTCTCGAAAAAAACGGGTGAGTGCCCAAGGCCTGCAAACGATCGCACCGGCGAATGCACTCCGCCGGGATTTACTTTTTTGGCGCGCTCAAACAGTTGGTCAGAGCTGAGTTCTGGAAAAATTTTATGTTTCATGTCGTTCCATTCATTCTAAAGCTCGATATTACAACTCAATAAAAAGTTTTTCGTCCGAGCCCAAAGCTTTCCCAATCAATTCAAAACTGCGTCCTGGCCCACAGGCATGAGCCACCATTTTCAACTCGGGATGCTGACTGAGACAAGCCGCAAATTGACTGTAGCTCTTCCAATGAAAGATGTCATTGCTTGCCACAGTAAAAGGCTTTGGCTCAAGCTTCACTTGATAGGTCGCCACACTTGCAGCATCAACAGCATCAGCATGAGTCAGCCTGACCCAAGACAATTTTCTGGACATCAAAGCTTCGAGATCAGGCTCTTCGCCTTCGCCCAATCCCTCAGACGAGCCATGAACCCAAACTCCAAGGTCTGCCAGTTTTTGCCATGTTTTAAGCCCCGCCGCCCACACCAGTCCTGAAAAAGAAAAGACTTCGGGCCAAGCTTCAAAGCGAGACACCAAAACAGCATCTGCGGTCAGTTTTTGGGAAAGCTTGAGTTTTTGTCGCTGAATTTCAAATTTGACTTCTTTGCGCGAAAGTCCGCTTGGAATCTGTTTACTGAGATGCAAACGACGATGGCGAAACTCTTCGCCGCTGGGCGATTCGCCGCAAAGAATTTCAATTTCACCAAAAGCTCTTTGCAAAATAGCGACGCCGATTTTTTGATGGCAACCGCCACCAAATTTTGAAAAAATCTGACGCTCTTTGATTACTGAGGAATAAGTTTTTTCGCAGTGAATTTTTTTAAGGACTTCAATCAAGGCTGTTTGCTCGCGCAAAACTTCGATCGCCAGGGCTCCTTGGGCGGGAGCATTGGGATTGATTTCCAACGGCAGTACCATCCACTGAAGGTCTTGATCGAGAGCTTGCCTTAGAAAATTTTTCGTCTCAGAAAATTCGGCCACAGTTGCCATCAGCAATCGATCCATGGCGGCTTTTGCTACGATCAAGCCATCGACTTCGGGATTTTCAAGCAGCTTTCGAACTCGAGTCTGCACATTCCCGCGCACCGGTTGAAACTGCACACTTTTCGCATGAGGGATCACTTTTGCTAAGAATGGTTTTAAATTTTTCTCTCGTCTTGGTGAAGAGGAAAAAATCTGAAGATTTTGTCGCCCCAGGCTTTTTTTCTTAAATACCAAAAGATCGCGTTGATCCGCTCTTGGCAGAGTCGCTGCGATCATGGTTTCTTTTTTTTCTTCAGTCGGCAGATCCTTCCATGAATGCACCACGATATCTAAAGCGCCACTGACGAGGTCTTGAAAGAAATCTTCGGTGAAGACTCCTTTTTCAGGCATTTTCCAAAGTGGATTTTCGAGATTTTTATCGCCGAGAGATTCGCGAAAGAGATACTCAACCGGATAGCCTTTTGCTTTCAGCGCATCGCCCACAAGATAAGCTTGAAGTCTTGCGAGATCACTTTTTCTGGCGCCGATTTTAATGGGCTTTTTTGTGGGAGAATTTAGCCACATAGATCTTCCCAACCAAAAGGGCGAATTTGCATTTTTGCAAACTCTTGGGCCTTCCAAGTTTCAATCGCCTTTTGTGCGGCACGAACTTTGAGTTCCAGTTCGGCACGTTGGCTTTCGAAACAGGCCATCATTTGGTCGAGATCAATCCAGCTTTTTACAATTCGATCAGAAGTTGACCGCAGATTTGAATGAAAATATTTTGAATCACGGCGCAAATCAAAAACCAACACGTCTTTCATATTGTGTTTTTTGGCGTGAGCATTGACCCAGTCCTCAACCATCTCATGCGAGAGTGGTGCTGCAATGATTAATGCTTGCGAAATATCTTGATGATTTAAAAATGGCAATACTTCCACTTCGAGAAATTCAGCCCGAGCTTTTTGGATATCACGCACATGCAATCTGGTTTGTTTTTGTGAAATCCACGGCAAAAGCTCTTTCACAAAAGAGCCCGCTCCGATGATGTCGACCTCTGAAACGCCCTCCAAAGCTTTGCGCAAAAAACTTCCATAGGATTGCGAGCCCGTGCCGCAAAGGTTTTGCTCGCGCACTTCTTTGACAATGGCAAGCCACAGTTGAAGGCGTGGAAACCACATTTTCATCCAAGCGTGCTCTCTATTTTTGCCAACGAAGTCACGAAACTGACCTAAAATTTCAGTCTCCGCCACCACTGGCGAATGCAGTCCACAAAGAATTTCAATGAGCATGGCTTCGGCATCTAAGCCTTCAATCAAATCCCATTCAGGGCTCAAAAATTTTTCAGAAATCTCAGCGGTCGCATCTAAACAAAATACCAGTTGCCGCCGACAAGTTGTCCACACCAGATTATTGTGCCCATCTAAATCAGATGGTGCTAAAGTGGATGCAGTTGCTGAGTGAAAAAAACGAAGCTGAGACATGAGATCAGCCTAACAAGAAATTTCACCAAGATTGTCACAGAAGTGTCACAAGCAATGAAAAAGATGGGAGAAATTTTTATGCCTTCAGAACGCCCCCGTCGCAACCGTAGGTCAGCTGCCATTCGCGAGCTTCTGGCTGAGACCTGCTTAACTTCTAGTCATTTGATCTATCCAGTTTTTGTCTGCGAAGGAAAATCTGTCGAAGAGCCGATCAAAACCCTGCCAGGACAGTCGCGCTGGAGCGTTGATCTCCTCTCAAAACAGATTTCTGAGTGGAAAAAGATGGGACTTAAACATTATGCTCTGTTCCCAAAAATCGAGGAAAAACTGAAAGACCCTTATGGCAAAGAGTCTCAAAATGAGAATGGCCTTCTCGCCCGAACAATCAAGACTCTGAAAGACGCTCATCCTGATATCGTGCTTTACGGCGATGTGGCGCTGGATCCGTACTCTTCCGATGGCCATGACGGCATCGTTCGTAAAAACAAAAATGGCGTCATCGAAATTCTCAATGACGAAAGTGTCGAGCTGCTCGCAAAAATGGCATTGAAGCAAGCCGAGTGGGGCGCTGACTGGGTGGCACCAAGTGATATGATGGATGGCCGCATCGGCGCGATTCGAACTTTGCTTGATCAACATGGTTACACCGATACTGGAATTCTCGCGTACTCGGCGAAATACGCATCGAGTTTCTACGGACCTTTTCGCGAAGCTTTAGATTCTGCTCCGAAAGCAGGAGATAAAAAAACTTATCAAATGGATCCACGCAATCACCGAGAAGCTCTTCGCGAAGTCAAACTCGATGTCAATGAGGGTGCTGACATGGTGATGGTGAAACCAGGCCTCCCATATTTAGATATTCTCGCTGACATCAAAGCTTCCGTCGATGTGCCGGTGGCGGTTTACAACGTCAGCGGCGAATACGCGATGATCAAATTCGCAGCCCTTGCCGGAGCTCTCGACGAACAAGCCGCCATGATGGAATGCCTGATCAGCTTTCGCCGAGCCGGCGCCGACGCCATCCTCACCTACTTCGCCCCCGCCGCCGCCAAATTCCTTTAGGTGCCAGGTCCTGTTGTGGGTCACAACGCAGCATCTTGCCTCTCCGTGTTGCACCAAAGGCGCGCCTCTGGTGCATCGAAACGGACCTATTGTGGAGTGCAGATGACAGTGTAAATGCCTCCCTTGTCATCGGTATATGAGAGTCGGCCTTCATTGCCGTTGTTGATGGTTGTGCTGGCGATAGACTCTGCTGATTTTCCCGGTTGATTCAGACTGATTTCGCCCGAAGCAGATTCTTTGCCGTCGTTGTAAAACCAAATCCGTGCATCAAGACCAACCTGTGAAATCTCATTGGGTGCCAGTGTCAGGTAGGTTGTTTTACCAATTGCCTGGGTGGCCTCTGCAGGAATGATGTTTCCGGAAAATTCATAGGAACTGTTCGAGCTTCCGAGGGGCGGATAAATATCATAAACACAACGGTAAATCAGTTGTGTTGACGCAAAAGCCTGTGCTGACAGTAGGACCATAGTAGCAAGTAAGAGTATTTTCATTTTCATTCTCCCTTTTTGTTTGGTTGTTGTTTTCACTCCGTTTTCACAGGCTCTTTATTGTTCATCTTTTTCTTGGAATCCAGCGTAATTAATATTAATAATACGATTCAGTTTTACTTAATTAAACAAATGAAAGCTCAAGAGGAAAAATGGAAGAGATCGATTTTAAACAATTGAAACGTTTGTGGACTCTGAAACTGGTCGTGGAAACGGGTTCGGTCAAAAAAGCGGCGGTCCGAGCCAATGTGACAAGCTCGGCTATTTCCCAGGCAATATCTGGATTGGAAGAAGAACTGGGTCGCAAACTTTTAATTAGGAATAAGGAGAATTTACTTCCCACTGAGCATGGCAATCAGATTCTGAAATCCTCGGCAAACGCTTTTAGCATGTGTTTCAAACTTCAGCAGAATTTAACAGGAGCCTGTTCGACAATTCCGAAAATGACATGGATGGATTTCGCCGCCACCGAAAGTCTTGCTTTCGATATCTTGCCAAAGATGATGCGACGATTACGAATGCAACTTCCGGAAATGAGAATCAAAGCAAAAACCGGACGGAGTGCGCAGCTGACGGCTCAGGTGAAAAAAGGCGAACTGTGCATGGCGCTGGTCGAGGAAAACGATTTTATGGATGATGTCGCCAGAATCGATCTTGCTGAAGATCGATTTGGATTCTATTGCTCAACCGCGGAAAGCATCCAAAAACTTGGCTCGAGGGCCTTTGACAAATTGGGAGTCGGGACTCTTTCAGCAGGGCCCGAGGGACATTCCCTCTATTATTCGCGATTCGTTCGAATTCTCGGCAAAAGCTTTAAATCAACTCTCACTTCAGATTCTTATGAGATTCTGCGCGCCGCCGCCGTGGAGGGCTCCATTGTTGCCATGCTACCGACTCGAGTCGCGAATCGACGTGCGAATGAGTTAACTGAAATATTTCCATCAAAAGAAAGCGCTTCAAAAATTCTGCAGGAACGTTACAAGATTTGTCTTATCAGCGAACCCAATTGCTCTTCGGACGAAAGTGATTTCCTAGCTCGCGAAATTAAATCACTGATTTCCATCTAAGTATGCCATTCGTCGCACCGGAAGCCAGTCTTTCTTGAATGACAATATGACTTTGAGACTTCGTCGGCAATGGTGATGCCAATGTGCTTTGATTTTTTACATCAGCTTTTTTTGAGTCGAGGTACAACTCAATATCGACAGGCTCAATAAAAATAATGTTATGCTTTTTAATCTCATCATACTCAGTCAACCATGACTCACTGTCTCCGGGATTAGGAACGGCGTACCTAATAGAGTTGGACGCGGTCGTTTTCTTTGAAGCCGGCGCCGGAGTGGATGATGCAGATCGCGCCATCTTGGCCGAAGTAGCTCACCACTTCGAGGGTGCCTTTGAGTCTGCCTGGAACTTTGCCGATGTAATTTCCTGATTGTGGGTCGTAGATCTCGTCGCCCTCGTCGCTGACTTTGAGGATGTCACCGATTTGTAGTCCTGAAATTCGGCCGACGTTCAAGAATACGCGATCGCCTGAGATCGCGGCGATGCGGCCTTCCCATGACATTTTATCCATGGTGGAAATGATTTGATCGTTAAAATCCAAGAAAGATTCTTTCATGAGGTTCGCCAAAATTTCGGGATTGGCCTCGAGGAATCGATCGGTGTTGACGTTTTCAGCTACACGCACATTGGACTCTTCTACCGTCACTGTTTTGAGAGTATTAAATAATTCTTTTCCCGAGTGAGCACTGACAATTCTTACTCGCACCTTGCATTCGAAAGTAGTTTTTAATTGGCGAAAGACGCCGACTGGATCTGAAGTCCTGCGCACTTTCAGATCAATCACTTTGCCTTCAAGCAAAGCCGCCACGCCCAAGCTCTGCGCTTGCTTGGCGAGGTCTGCCAGATTGTACTCACCGTTAACAATCATTTTTTGCGTGTCGAGTTTTAAATCTTTTGAATCAAGCGCAATCACATCGCCGGTTTTATTCAGTTCACGAATAAATTCCGTGCGCGCTTCATCACGAAGCTCCTGACTGCGATCAGGGCTCACATCCAAAAATGGCAAAATCATCAAGCGCTTTCTCGGCCCTTGATCTTCTTTGCGCGCCACTTGATTGACGTCTTTAATTTCTTTTTTAATTTTTGGTTGATCCGTGGGCTCCATCACACAGGCCGACAGAGTTCCCAACATCAATATCGGAATCAAAAGCATCCCAAAACGAAGTCCCATTTTTTGCATGAGCTTTCTCCTACTTGGCGATTCGGTAAATAGCCTCTGTCGCTGATGATGATTCTAGCACAAGTTTGATTCCGCCGACATCTAGCTGCGGGACTTTGGTCGCAAATTCTTTAGGCCCAAGGGCCGAGTCCACTTCATAAATCACCGAGTCCGATGAAATCAAACGCTCGCGAATATTTTTGACCTCGCGAACTTTATTTTTCACGACGTCTTTCAAAGCTTCTTGCTGTTGCAACGGCAAATGCCCACGGATAACTAGCTTATAAAGCGAAGCACCGATAGCCCCACGCTGCCAAGCTTCGAGCACCTGTGACGATAAATCTTGCGCCACTTGATCATTCACTTCTTTTAATTTTTTTCCCACTGCCGTTTCATAACCGCCCAAGTCAGTTTCAAACTGCCGAGCGACCTCAGCAATGACCCGACCGTTCACCACTTGAATGGCGGATAGCTGCATTTGAATCGTAAAAGCTTCCGAGCGTTCCTGACTGCGAGAAACCGTCACGTCTCCTGATAAAATAATTTGCGCGCCCAATTTTTGCGCGATCGTTTGCAGATCTTCAACGCGCAGGTTGTCTTGATGAAAAGCATCCGGCAAGAACGAATAATACTTGGTCATCAGCGGTTTTAAGGAATAAAAATTATTTCGACCAAACGCTGACTTCAGAACTTCTTCGAAATTGCGATCTTCTTTTTGCAAGAAAACTTTTTGGGGAGTCTCAGGCTCACTCCACCAGCCAAAGGATTTAAAATTCACCTTGTCAGTGAAACGCACAAACGGCAGTACAATCGGAGTGCCATCGCTTTCATAGAAAAGACCATTTTCCAAAAGCATTCTTTGCAAATCATCCACACTGATTTTCAAAGTCAGTGTCATCTTAAAACCTTCGGGCTGAAGCGGCACAATTTCAGCAGGCTTGGTGTAAGGAATATAGCGCGAAGAAAATTTCATGATTTTTTCATTAATCAAAGCGCGATTGCGGCTAAATTTTGCCTCACCAATAATTTCTTTGATCAGATCTTCAGAAACTTTTTCCGTGGCCTCGCTCATCATCTGCGCCTTCGCCGTCACCGGATTGGCTTCTTTGCTTTGCGCTTCATAAATACGCTCGACAAGATTAATTTTTTGCGCCAAGGCCGAATTGACAAACAAAGTGGCAGAAAAAAAACTTCCAAATAAAAAAATGACAGTCAGAGAAATGACCCATTGTTTTAAATTTTGCTTCATTATCAAAACCTTTCTTCGCACACCAACTCGATCGTCGTTGCATTGCACCGTTTCTGCAAAAAGAACCAGGTTCCTTTTAAATGCCCATCTCGATAAAATCGGTGCGACCGAATGAGCTATGAATATTCTCTAAGAGCTCGTTGGAAATCGCAACACCTTCTATACCATGCGCTTCAAGACTGACTTCCGTCCCGAGATCTTGAAGCCACACCTTAAAGTCGACCTTGGTAGATCCCGGCGACTGAAGCAAAACACTATAAAGACGATCAAATTGATCCTCAGGCAGTTTTTCCAAATGAAACGTCATCCGTTTGGTCTTTTTTAGGATCTCTTCCAGTGGCGCCATATTATCAACGATGATTTTCGGAACACCTTCTTCACTGGTTTCTAAAAAACCACCGACCAACATCGGGCGCTCTTCCTTCAAAAGTGTTTCAACTTTGGCGAAGGCATCTGGAAAAATGACCAGCTCACAAGCTCCGGTAAGATCTTCAACTTTTGAGAACGCCATGCGCGTTCCTTTTTTTGTGATGAGCTCGCGAGCTTCCGTGATAAGTCCAGCCACCACCACGCGCTTTTTTCCTGCATCGCGGTTACGAATATCATATTTTTTAGGCTTGTCGGTATTAACCGCTTTTTGATTGTGTTCAAGCCCAATGCGGCCCAGTTCTGAAACTTGGCAGGTCGTCCAAACACTGGCGAGGTTTTCAAAACCTTTCAGCGGATGATCACTGAGATAAAATCCCAACACTTCTTTTTCATAGGCCAGAGATGCCGAACGAGTCCAAGCCTTCACTTGCCCCAAAACAACTTTGGTTTCTTGCTCGGCCGCCATTTCAAAAAGCGAAACCTGCCCCACTTCAAGATCTTTGCGAACCTCTTCCGCGCGGTCTAAAAATTTCTGATAACCGGCAATGATCTGTGCTCGGTGCGGACCAAAACCATCAAAAGCTCCGGCTTTAATCAAACACTCAATCACTTTTTTATTGATCCGACGAGTATCCACGGTTTCAAAAAATTCTTCGAGGCTGCTGAATTTCTTTTCAGGTAATTTTTCACGAGCTTCGACAATAGCCGCAATCGCAGCTTCGCCCACACCTTTAATCCCGCCAAGACCAAAATAAATATCATCACCGCGAGCCGCGAATTGATAATCCGAGTAACTCACATGCGGTGGTTTGACACTAAGGCCGCGCTTCTGCGCGTCCTTCACATATTTCACAATTTTATCAGTGTCTGACATCTCTGTGGTGAGTAACGCGGCATAAAATTCAGCCGGGTAATGACACTTGATCCAAGCCGTTTGCAAAGTGACCACCGAGTATGCGGCCGCGTGCGATTTATTAAATCCATAGTCGGCAAACTTGTACATCAGATCAAAAAGCTCATCGGATTTTTTTTCATCATAGCCGCGCTCTTTAGCTCCACTCATAAAACGCGCGCGCTGATGATCCATTTCCTCTTTGTTCTTTTTCCCCATGGCCCGACGAAGCACATCCGCTTCGCCAAGACTGTAGCCACCGATTTGCGAAGCAATCCCCATCACCTGCTCTTGGTAAACCATGATTCCATAAGTTTCTTCGAGCACCGCTTTGGTATCATCAATCAAATACTCAATCGGAAGTTCACCATGCTTGCGCTTGGTGTACTCTGGAATATTTGCCATCGGACCTGGACGATAAAGTGACGTGATCGCCGTCACATCAGCAAAGCTTGAAGGCTTGATCTTCCGAGTGGCATCGGTAATGCCCTCACCCTCGAACTGAAACACACCGGCAGTATCTCCCGCTGACATCATTTCAAAAACGGCCGGATCATTGGTCGGAATCATGCTCGGAGAAATTTTCTTTCCCCGATTGCTTTCCACCAGCTTTAAAGCATTTGAAATATGTGTGAGCGTTTTTAATCCCAAGAAGTCAAATTTGATCAGTCCAATTTTCTCAGCGTGCTTCATGTCGTACTGAACAACATTCTCGTCAGCAGCTCCTTTGTAAAGCGGCGCTAATTTAATGAGCTCACCATCACCGATGATCACGCCCGCCGCATGAATTCCCGCATGGCGAACCATGCCTTCCACTCGTTGAGCCAGATCAATCAGTGTTGCCACTTGCGGATTCAAATCCATTTGTTCTTGAATTCGAGGCTCCATTTCTAGAGACTCTTTCAAAGTGACATTGAGTTTATCCGGAATCAATTTTGTCACCGCATCGACTTCAGGAAAGGTCATACCGAGAACACGGCCCACATCTTTAATGGCCGCACGAGTTTGCAATTTTCCGTAAGTGATAATTTGCGCAACCGATCCCTGGCCATATTTTTCAGTCACATAATGAATAACTTCCTGACGACGATCCTGACAAAAATCGATATCAAAGTCGGGCATCGAAATACGTTCCGGATTTAAGAAACGCTCAAACAGTAAAAAATTGGGAATCGGATTGAGATCTGTGATCCTCAGAGAATACGCGACGAGCGAGCCCGCTCCTGATCCCCGCCCAGGACCTACCGGAATGTCATTGGCTTTTGCCCAGTTGATGAAATCTTGAACAATCAAAAAATAACCGTTAAAGCCCATGCGATCAATGATCGAAAGTTCATAATCAAGGCGCTTGAAATACTCTGGCTTTTTTTCTTCAGACACAGCTTCGTTTTTTGCAGCCAACTCTTGAAAGCGAACTTCCAAACCTTCTCGCGAAAGCCTGGCGATTTCATCAAGGAGTGTCGCGCCGTTGGAAGTCGGATAACTGGGCAAATGATAAATCATTTTGCCTTTATCATCTTTGAGTTTAAATTTGATATTGATTCGATCCGCAATTTCTAAAGTGCGATCACAAGCTTCTGGAAGGTCTTTAAAAAGCTCACGCATCTGTTCAGGTTTTTTGAGATAAAACTGGTTACTGCCTAAGCGAAAGCGTCCCTCATCCTGTAAAGTTTTATTGGTGCCGATACAAATCAGAACTTCTTGAGCCATTTGATCATCGGGTTCGAGATAATGAGCATCGTTCGCTGCTACCACAGGCACTCCTGTGATTTTCGAAGCCTCCAGCAAGAAGGGATTGATTTGATTCCACTCAGCGACTCCGGTGCGATTCATTTCTAAATAAAAGCGATCGCCAAAGATGCGTTTTAAATTTTTAATTTTTTCTAAAGCACGCTCAGGCCCTTCACTCAAAAAGCATTGTGCGATTTCGCCGCGCAGCGCTCCACTGAGGCAAATAACATTGGAATTAAATTTTTCTAAAACTTCATAGTCAATGCGAGGCTTATAATAAAAGCCCTCTTGATAGCCAATGGTCGAAAGCTGACAAAGATTTTGATAACCTTGAATATCTTGAGCTAAGAGCACCAATCGCGTGTTCGGTTTTTGAACTTCGTTGCGATCTTGTGCTTTGAGCAACCGGCTGGCGGGAGAAAGATAAACATCAAGACCCAGAATTGGTTTTACACCTTTGTCGAGACAGGCAAAATAAAACTCAATGGCGCCAAACATATTGCCATTATCGGTGAGCGCTACCGCCGGCATTCCGGCTTCAGCAGCTTTTTTTGCAATGCTCTTCACTCGTGCGGCGGCTTCCAGCAGCGAATATTCAGAATGGACATGCAGGTGAACGAAATTTTTATCCACGGTCACACCCTATTCCCATTCAATCGTTGCTGGTGGCTTGCTGGTCACGTCGTACACGACACGACTGACTCCGCGAACCTTGTTGGTAATCTCACGACTGACATCACGTAAAAATTCAAAATCAAAACCAAACCAGTCGGCCGTCATTCCGTCACTGGAAGTCACCGCCCGCAGAGCCAACACCTGATCATAAGTGCGACCATCGCCTTGCACTCCCACCGTTTGTACCGGAAGTAGGACACAAAACGCCTGCCAAATTTTATGATACAGATTTTTTTCTCGCAAATGTTTGATGAAAATCGCATCCGCTTCGCGAACGATTCGAAGCGATTCCTCATTCACTTCACCAATCACACGAATCGCAAGCCCAGGCCCCGGAAACGGATGTCGCCAGAGCATTTCATGCGGAAGCCCAATTTCAGCACCAATTTTTCTAACTTCGTCCTTAAAAAGTTCACGTACGGGTTCGACTAATTTTAATTTCATTTTTTCCGGCAACCCGCCCACATTATGGTGAGACTTGATGGTGTGACTGGGACCACCTTTGCTGGACGTACTTTCAATCACATCGGGATAGAGTGTTCCTTGCGCCAGCCACTTGATCTTCTCTTTTTGTGGCAGCTTTGAAATGGCCTCATCAAAAGTTTCAATAAAAACTCGACCAATAATTTTTCTTTTTTTCTCAGGATCGATTTGTCCTGCAAGTTCCGCGAGAAATTTTTTCGAGACATCGACACCTTGAACATTAAGCCCAATTTTTTGATACTGAGCCATGACGTCTTGGTACTCGTTCTGACGTAAAAGCCCGTTATTCACAAACACACAGTGCACACGATCCGCCCCCAAAGTCTGCGTGAGCAACGTCGCAACCACAGACGAGTCCACTCCACCACTGAGACCCACAAGAACATGATCAGCGGGACCCACTTGCTCTAAAACTTTATTTTTTAAAACATCAGTGATGTGCGGAGCATTCCAAGTCGCTGTGGCACCGCAAATTCCGGCGGCAAAAGCTTTTAAAATTTCTATACCATGTTCTGTGTGCGCCACTTCCGGATGAAATTGCAAAGCCAAGACTCGCGGGCCTCGCATCGCAGCCGCATGACCTGATTCAGATCTTGCGACGACATCAAATCCAGGAGGCACATCTTTCACCACGTCACCGTGGCTCATCCAAACTTTTTGCGATCTTGGCACCTGCGCAAAAAGCGCTGCTTCTTTCGGATCTTTTGAGAAATCCCACTGCACTTGATGAAAACCGTATTCTCGGTGATCACTTTTTTCAACCTTGCCACCCAAGTCGTGTGCCAGCAACTGCATGCCATAGCAAATTCCCAAGATGGGCGCGATATCAATGAGCTCTTTTACATTTCTTTTTGGCGAATCTTTTTCATACACTGAGTTCGGACCACCACTCAGAATCACACCGTAGGGATTTAGCGCTTTTATTTTCTCAATCGAAAAATCAAAAGCATGAATCTCCGAATAATATCCAAGCTCACGCAAGCGTCTGGCAATCAGCTGAGTCAGCTGAGAACCAAAATCGAGAATAATAAACGGGCGATCCATCTTCATCGGCATTTCTTTTCTATTTATTCCACTCTGTAATTCGGAGCTTCTTTGGTGATGCTCACATCATGCACGTGCGATTCGCGAAGACCTGCCGGAGAAATTTGCACAAATCTTGGGTTGTCTTGTAAAACTTCAATCGTGCGAGCCCCCATGTATCCCATTCCCGCGCGAATGCCGCCCACCAACTGATGAAGCACTCCTGCAGCACTGCCCTTGTAAGGCACACGTCCTTCAACACCTTCAGGAACTAATTTGTCATCGATGACATCCATTTGCCCATAGCGATCGCGCGAGCCACGAGCCATGGCACTGAGAGATCCCATACCACGATAAGTTTTGTACGTGCGACCTTGAAAGAGCACAGTCTCGCCAGGACTTTCTTCTGTCCCTGCTAAAAGATTTCCAACCATGACAGTGTTTGCACCAAGTGCGAGGGCTTTGGCGATATCGCCTGAGTATTTAATTCCACCATCAGCAATGATCGTGCGACCTTTTTTCTTTGCCGCCATAGCACATTCATAAATCGCACTGATCTGTGGCATTCCCACACCGGCCACGACTCGAGTTGTGCAAATGCTTCCAGGACCGACGCCCACTTTCACCACGTCGGCACCAGCTTCAATCAAAGCCAAAGTTCCATCTTTAGTGACGACGTTGCCGGCGGCAATAATCACATCTTTGTAAGTTTTCGAAATTTTTCGAACCACATCCAAAACATTTTTTGAATGTCCATGAGCCGTGTCGACCACAATCACATCCACTTTGGCAGCAACCAAAGCGGCAACTCGTTCCATAACTTTGGCATCCACTCCGACGGCTGCTCCCACAAACAAGCGACCATAACTGTCTTTGGTGGCCTGAGGATAATTTTTTGCTTTTTCAATATCTTTGATCGTGATCAGGCCTTTTAAAAAACCCTTCTTATCCACGATGGGTAATTTTTCAATGCGATGCTTTTGTAAAATCTTACGAGCTTGATCAAGGCTGGTGCCCTCAGGCGCTGTGACCAGTTTTTCTTGAGTCATTAATTTTTGAATCGGCTGATTGAGATTGGTTTCAAAACGCAAATCTCTGTTGGTCAAAATCCCAACCAATTTTCCTTTCACGGTGATCGGAACTCCACTGATTTTAAATTTTGCCATCAAGGCTGTTGCGTCTGACACCATATTTTCTGGCGACAGAGTGATCGGATCTTGAATCATTCCTGACTCATATTTTTTTACTTTTTCAACTTCGCCCGCCTGATCTTCGGGCGAAAGATTTTTGTGAATAACTCCAAGGCCACCCAGCTGTGCCATGACGGTTGCAATTTTATGCTCAGTCACCGTGTCCATGGCCGATGAAATGATCGGCATATTTAATTTTTTCCCGCGCGCAAAATCAGTCGCAGTATTAACTTCGGAAGGAACAACTTCCGAATACTGCGGCACCAGCAAAATATCATCATAGGTCAGCGCCATTTCAAATTGTAGTCCGGTGTCGATTTTTGCCATAAATCCCTCTCGAAATAACGACTAATACCAAGTTGAATAAAGAAGATAATTGTCCGCAGAAAGTTCGAGCAAATCAATCTCTTCTGCCGTCAATTGACGTTTCACTTTTGCCGGCCTTCCCACGATCAAAGACCCTGCCGGAAATTTCGAGCCTTCGGTCACAAGACTCCCCGCGCCAACCAGACAATGTTCGCCGATCACAACATCGTCCATGACGATAGAACCCATGCCAATCAACGAGCCTTTTCCAATATGACAGCCATGAAGCATGACCATGTGACCAATGGTGACTCGGTCTTCGATGGTGACACCAAAATTTCGGCCCTCTTTATCAAAAGTACCGTGAATCACAGAGCCATCTTGAATATTTGCTTCACTGCCGATCCGGATCGGCGCCACATCTCCGCGAATGACAACGTTGAACCAAATGCTGCTTTTTGCAGCAACATCAACATCGCCAATCACCACGGCATTCTCTGCCACAAAACATGTGGCATCGATCTTTGGAGAAAATCCGCGCACGGATTTTAAAAGCGGAGGTTTTGGATCTGTCTTCATTGCTTCGCCCATCGCAAACGCACCGTCGACTTGATAAAATGAGTCGGCGATCCTTGCTCGACGATTTCTGGGCGCCAGAGATCCCGACCTTTTGAATCTTGAATCATGCTCATGTCCAAAAGATCTCCATAATGAAAGCTGATATGCACACCCTCAGAATTTTGTGAAAGCACCAGATCATAGGTGATTCGACTGATATTTTTAGCCTCATTGGAGAGCCAAACTTTTTGATCGACCTGCCACTGCTTGTAAAAGCTAGAATTAAAAGTCAGCTCAGGCGCCGATCTTGGCTCATAAATTTCAAGTTGATACCCAATCCAAGGAGAAATCACTGTCGTTTTCAAAGACTCAAGCACACCTGGAGCCACAAAGCCCATCACATCTTTGCTGCACCAAAATTGATTTTCATCCGTGCCGCAGGTGTAACCTTGATCGGTGTAGATTTTTTTCTCGGGACAATCCGGGCTTTCGCAAGTGACTTGCACATAATCTTTTTGGGAATCAATTTTTAAATCCGTGGTCGGCAAAAAAATCCCAAGCACCACAGGAGCAACAACAGCTGAAAACAAAGCCAACATGAATCCCCCTCAAAAAAAACTACATTAAATACTCATGCGTGCGAGCTAAGACTGCCGGATTGGCCGCCAAATTTTGCGAAAGCTCGCCGAGCTCAGCTCCCATCACGCGACTTCGATGCATGAATGATGGCGTCGCAAAGAAATCGACTCGCAGATGCAGACATAAAGACATCGCTTCATCCGCGCGCACTTTCACAGAGCCATACTTGGGATGATTGTTCATAAACAAACGCACATACTGGTGATGACCTTTGATTTCTTCAAAGACACAGCGATCAATTTTCATATCAAGACTTTGCAGCAAAACTTCAGTCACTTTGTGCGGAGTCACCGGCGGCCTTGTTTTATTGACTTGCGACAAAGTCATTCCGGCTTCGAGAGGATTCAGCGCCACCGGCAAAGTGTGCTCGCCCTTTTCGTCTTTCATGAGAAGCGTCGGGCGACTGGGATCTTGCGTGAGTGAAATCGCGTAAGGCACAAGTTTGATAAGATCATCATCGCCCATTTTGTGTTCTTCAAAATGATCGCTGAGAAAAATAAACTCTGGTTTTGTTGTCTGTGAAATATCGTCGATCGTCATTGCAAGCTAGCCTCAACAACGGCATCAGCTGCCACGATCTCCCCGCGAAATGTCGCAGGAAAAGCTTTTGAAATTCTCACCGGCACAGTACGACCGATGAGCGATCGATCGCCTAAAAAGTGCACCAACTTATTGTGTCCCGTACGACCTGAAAGATTGCCGCGATCCTCGTGATAAGTTTCAACCAAAACATCAAAAGTTTGGTTCTCATATTTTTTCACCAGCTCCATGGCCATCAAGTCATGAGCATCAAACAACCTGTTCAAGCGTTCTGACTTCACGTCTTCATCCACCTGATCTTCAAAACGAGCGGCCTTCGTAAACGGACGTGGCGAGTATTTAAAAGCAAAAATAGTTTCAAAACCCACTTCATTCACCAAAGACAAAGTCTCTTGAAAATCCTCTTCAGTTTCAGACGGAAAGCCGACGATGATATCGGTTGAAAGCACCACATTCGGAATTGCTTCTTTGATCATGGCGATTTTTTCCAAATACTCGCCACGAGTGTAACCACGATTCATCATTTCTAAAATTCGCGAGCTGCCGCTTTGAAACGGCAAATGAATGTACTCACAAACTTTGGGTTGATGACGATACAGGACATCGACTAATTTTTTATTGAAATCTTTTGGGTGTGAGGTCGTAAAACGAATGCGCTCGATGTCTGTTTCTAGCGCCACTCGCTCGATGAGGTCGGCAAAATCGACATTTTCATCTTCGTAAGAATTCACGTTTTGGCCAAGTAAAGTGATCTCTTTCACTCCGCGCTTGGTCAGTGTTTGGATATCACTCAGCACATGAGCGACTGGACGGGATTTCTCGCGACCACGAGTGTAAGGCACCACACAGAAAGTACAAAAATTATCGCAGCCTTTCGTGATATTCACGAAGGTGGCCACACCCGGATTTTTCACCAGAGTTTCGATGTGATAAGGTGCTCGGTGTTCGAACTTCGCATTCACTAATTTTTTTTCACCTTGGAAAGCTTTTAGCACCAGGCTTGGCAATTGATCGATGGTGTCTGTGCCAAAAACAAAATCGATCATCGGTGAGGTCTTCATCAGCTGATCTTTTTCTTGCTGACCCACGCAGCCACCGACGCCAATTTTGATGTTCGGATTTTTTTCTTTGAGTTTTCGGTAAGTGCCGACTTCAGAATAAACTTTGTGCACTGGTTTTTCGCGGACACTGCAGGAATTAATAATTAGAAGTTCTGCTTGATCCGGAGTTGCGACCGGCGTGAAGTTTGCCATCTCCAAAAGTGAGTACATGCGCTCGGTGTCGTTGACGTTCATTTGGCAACCATAAGTGGAGATGTAGACTCCTTTGCCATGACCGATGTCGGAATGGTCGTAATTCTTTGAAAAGTCAGCTGTTTCCAATGAAATTTTCCTTATTGTTTTGAGAAGTGAAGTGGTCTATACAAACCCCCTTCTCAGGAGTCAATAAGACATGAATCCGCGATTAAAAACGTCGAAAAAATGGACCGGCCTTCCAAAAGAATACGTCTCTCAAATCCAAGAGGTATTCCAGGACAGTTTTGCAGCTCAACTCAAGAACGCTAAACTCGTGATTGAAGGTCGCATCTACCCAGAAGAGGTTCTGCTCCGCGTCGGGATCTTAGAAAAGGGGCGTTTGGCTCAGGCCAACTTTGAAGTGTCGGTCAGCTATGGAACTGGCAAACAAGATGCCGTCGAACGTATTCATGATTCCATCGATGCGGCCGCCAGCATGATGGCTGAATACTTTGAAAAAGACGGCGAAGTCGACTTTCCTTATGTTTGGAAAGAGTACGAATTCAATGGTCGAAAACTGCATTTGCAATTCAATACTGAAAACTCAGATCTCGAAGCTCAGGCGAATGCTTTGCTTGGCGCCGATGCTGACGAGTTGATTCAAGAAGACCTCGAAGAAGACGATGCTCTGGGACGCGCCGATGAAATTATCGAAGTCGATGCAGAAGATGCCGATGTGGATCTTCCGGTAGAGCCCACCATGTTCGGTGGAAAAAAGAAAAAAAAGAAAGAAGACATGCACTAATAGGATTATTTTCCCTGCCCCGACTGCTCGTCCATGTGGGTACGATAAGCTTTCGTGAAAATTTTTATTTTTTCAATCACCGCCTCAGAATCTTTTTTCTTCAAGGTTTCACGAAGCGCCGTCGCTGAAGTCTGCTTGCCATGCAAACGTCCTAAGAGATAGGCCATGAATTCATTCCACTCGTCATATTTTTCAAGTTTTTTATCAGAGTCCATTTTCTCAGCGTTGAATTTCAGCCCGTATTTATATCTGGGCCGCAGCCAAAAATTTCCACCTTCAATAGAGACCACTTTGTACTCAACCGGGTCCTCGACTCCCCAAAAAGTTTTCGTGACTTCAGCTAGACGAGATTTTTGCTCTTTTTGATTTTCATAATATCCGGTGGCAGGATCAGCCATATCTTTAAATTCATAGATGGCTTGCCTTCCCGCTTGATCAATCAAAACCCAAACCCGCAGCATCCCTTGGCTGCCACCGGTTTCTTTGACTTTATAGGCAGCATCTTTCACGATAGCTCCTGGTAGAACATCACCGACTTTTGCTAGCAGTTGTTGAGCACGGGCTAAATCTTTAGCACTCAATTCGCTGAGAGGATGTAATTCGAGTGCGACTTGATCCATTTTTCCATTTTTGGTTTTTTTAGCAATGAAGTCGACTTGCTCAGCCAACCACTCTTCATGAGTTTTGACCATGACCTCTTGAATGAAATCAGGAACATCATCCGGTTTTTTTTGATTCAGTCCATCGAGATAAGCTTGCCAAATTTCTTTCGACTTCAACTCGGACGGCGACATTTTAATTGAAAGCAGCAGCCTTGAAAAATCCACCAGAAATGAACCACTTCCCGAGTCATCAAGATCCACCAAAGTGATTTTTGTTTTTTGGCCACTGAGATAAAGATCTCCGAAATTCATTCCATGAGGATCGCCGGCGATCACGCCTTCAGTGAGCAACTCCTGGCCAAGATAAACCTTGGCATTGTCACGCGACCACGCCCAAAAATCATTGGCGTTGGCACGAAAAGTATCATACTCGGTCTTCCCTTTACGGAATGGAGGTTTCTCTGTTTTTTCAAGACTGTAAACCATCTGACAAGCTCCTGCCGCATGGGCTTTCGATGCCACTCCATGAACCAAAAAAATACTAAGGACAATGGCAATTCTTTTCATTCTTCAACTCCTCATCTTCTGATCAGCCATAAAATCGCTGATCGCGCGAAGACAATACTGAGATGCTAGCGAATGAAGATTGGCATCAAAACCGTGAGATTGATTTTTTAGAAAAATAACTTTTGAATTTTCATTTCCCATTTTTAAATATTGAGCTAATCGCTCTGACTGCTCAATATCCACCACGGGATCCTTATCCCCATGAAATGCCAAAATCTGTATCTCTTTTAAATTAGCAAAAGCCGGAAACGAATACTTTTTAAGAACTTCAGAGGAAACACCTTCATTTTTAAATAATTCTTGCAAGCGATGAGGCCAGCCTAAAAGGTCTCCAGGATTTGCTCTTTGAGCAATCAATTGAAAATCGACGATGGGGTAGAATGCAATAATCTTTGATATCATTTTCGCTGGAAGTTTGCCTGCTAGAGCAAAACAAAGATATCCTCCCGCCGAACGTCCTGATAGATCGACTCTTTGGGGAAGAAATCCTTTTTCCCTAAAAATTTCCATAGCTGCTTCAACTTCTGTTTGAAGATCTTGAATGATCATTTTCAAATCAACAAAAGGAATTCTTCGATAAGGCAAAACAACAACATGATATCCCAGCTGATGAAGAAAGACATTGTACGGATTTATTTGCTGAATTCCTCCAGCGCTAAATCCACCGCCAAAAATTTGAAAAATCACCGGAGCTGTTTTTTCTTTTGCAAAATAAAATTTTGCTCGGACTTTCTTTTGTTCTGAATTTTTCAAATCAATCGGAGTCGAGCGAAAATCAAAATAATTTGATATTTTGAACATGTTCAATAAATCACCCCAAGACGCCGAAAACTCCCTAGCATCGATCAGAATGATTGATGACAATAAAACCATTTCCAATATCAAGGCGCTCATTCTGAATCTGTCTAAGGTTGCAAAATTGATAAAAAGAAGAGCACCAGTCAGCAAGAGCAATTGCGGAGCAAATGCTGATGAAAATAACGATAAATTCCACAGCAGACTCTTTCTTGAAAGCCTCCTAGTGAAAATCAGCGATAGCATGACGGCGCAAATATAAAAGGTGAGCAACGTTCCTCCGGTTTATTTTGAAAACACCAGCTGGCAAGAAACTCGATTGCCAATTTGACGATCCACTTTCATAACCTCAGCCATGAGGCTTCCGGCAGAATTGTATTTTGCAACAGGAGCTGTCTGACGGATTCTGGTCTGAGGATTTTTTTCTCGCCCAATAAGATCGAGCATATCAGTTCCGCGGTTTTCAAGACTTAGCTTTTCAAACTCATTTCTTTTTTCTTCAATCCATGCGTCGCGACCAGCAATGTCGTTGGTGGGAACAAGCTCCGGCTTCATAATTTCAATGGTGAAGGATTTTTTCCCTTGAGAGTTGGTGGCCTCTTGAAAATTACTCATCGCTTTCACAAGATACACGGGTCTTTGTCCTTTTTGAGCAACGGCGGCACTTCGGGCAATATGAAATGCTCCAAAATGGGAAGGGATTGGAAAATTAGCTCCAAAGAATGGCAAATCTCCTTCGGGATAGATGGCAAAAACAAATCGTCCTTGCTCTTTATTCACAAGATCAAGAACTCGTTGCTTAATATTTTTATCTTGGGTGAACAAAACTGTTTCGTCTTTATTCTCAATGAAATTGTAAATGGGCCATGCATTTTTGGTCGTCAAAACTGAAACTGTATCCGCATGCAACGACTTCGCGACGTCTTTCATGCTGGCGAGATCGAGCATGGCATGATCATGATTCAAAGCCAGAATAATCACGGCATCTTTTGGCAGCTGAGCGGCTTCAGTTTCCTTGCCCTCTGTATCGACATACTTGAGGTCCACTCGCTTGTTTTTTTGGCCGCTCAAAGCCTGCAAAGAAACCTGATCAAAGAAATTATTTAACTTTTCACCTTTTAAGCATAATTTTGTGATCATCGAGCAAATTGTTTTTACAGTTCCCTTTTTGTAAGGAAGAACATTGCGCAGAATATCTTCAATTCCTCTTGTCACCGCTTGATGGCTCTCAAGCTTCGTTGTCACATCACCAAAAACACTCACAGACTTTTGAATTTGCTTTCTGTTTTTTCCTTCTTCAAGCATATCTAGCGTATCAGCCATGGCATTCAGAGTGCGATCCACAGACCACTTCAAATCGGACTCCGTATTGATGAGTCTTTCCATCACTTCTGGATTTCTGTCATATTCGACAAATATTTTTTGATAATCCTTGGCAAATTCATTGATGCGAGTTTGAAAGACTGCTGAGAATTTTTCGGCTTGGTTGACGATTTCGCTCTGTTCAGATTGGCTGAGTTGCGAAAATTCAAAAATTTGTGGAACAAAAACACCCTTCACTTGCGTCTGCATCGCTCTTTCATAGTTGAGAAGTTTATTGAGGTAATAATTTTCAGATAAATTTTGTTCTTCGAGGGCGCCTCCTCGACGATTGTCGTTGTACTGCGCTGCCAACTGCTTTTCGAGATCACCCACCACAATGGGTTTCGTTTCAAGATCCACGCCTTGATAAACTTTCCCTTTGGCCTCAAGCTGCTTTCTTTCCATTCTTTGTTTCAATGCTTCTTTCCAAAGCCCTCGTGCCGACAAAAATTTTGTTAAGCCCTCAGGACGGGGCAACACAACAGCAAATGAATCAAACCAAAAATTTGAATAATCCGCGTGCCCCAATCGATCGCGCAAAGGAATCACTCTTTCAACTGGTAGCTTTGCTTGTGCCTCTTCAAAAAGACCGGTGGCAAGATTTCGATACTGCTGAATCTCTTGAGTAGAAATTTCGCGATTTTCGCTGCGCCATTGCAGGGCTTGATTATTTATTTGCAAAGCTCGCGCTTCCAATTGGCTGAGCTCGGCCAGATCTTGACTGCTTAACTGAGGACGACCTTGTTTGATTCTTTCATTCTCAAAATAACGAAGCTCGATGAGCTTACGACCAAATTGTGCCACCGCATTTCGCATGTACATAACATCAAAAACACCAGACTTGACTTCAGGGACATCACTAAAAAATTTCTGATTTTTAAAATCATTCATTTTTTGCTGAATATTATTTTCTAAAACGTCTAGACTTTGACCCACTTGAAATCGATCCGTCCACTCGACATACCAATCCGACATATAAAAATCGGCTTGCATGCTGGCGTATTTGACAAGGTTCACATAACCAAATTTTTTGTCATACATGTGAAAGAGCGGCATCAAAATAGGTAAACCATATTTAACGACAAGTCTTTCAGCTCCGGCGCCCAACTTTTCTTTGAAGTCAGGAAAAAGCATTGGAACGCCGGCATCTTTGGCGGCAAGGTAGGTATCTAAATCAATATTTTTAACATACAGCTTTGTCATTTCTCCGAGCTTACCGCTCATATAAGCATCCAGCAGATCCATCATGTCTTGATGATTAAATTCTCCGAGGGAGCTAAGCCCTTTATTGTATTTTCTAAATTGCTCCGCTTGAGCTGGAGTCATATCTTTGGTTTCTCGCCAATCCCAATACCAGCGCACATGATTCATCGCTGTCCATACCGAACCAATGGCTTCAAGCTTCATCAAGTCAGCCGTCAGTCGTTTTTTTGCTTCCGCACGATTTTTTAAATCACTGATTTTTAAACCCGGCGATCCTGCATAAAGATGGAGCGAGTCGTGAGTTAAAAAATGCATCTTACCAACTTCAGATTCTCTGGTCTGACCGAACTCGGCCGCTGGCTCGTCTAATAAAATATCGACATACGGGGCATATAGATCAAAAAATGAATCTCGGTTCGAGTTCACTCCTAAGCCCAAGGGAATTCCATTGTACTTTAAAAAATCAGCTAATTTTCCAACTTGATAACCAACATCATCGGGACGATTGCGATTGATGGCATCGACTTCGGGAAGCTCATTGAAACGAACTGTTCCCGTCAAAACATCATCAGGATTGAAAAATACCATGCCCGAAGTCTTGGTAATACTCCAAGGCTGCGAGCTATTTACCTGTTCATTTGCCTGGACATTTGACTCTGCAAAAGAGGATTGTTGTGCAAGCGTCAAAATAATAGACAGTAGAATTCCGCTCAACTGTTTATATTTAAACTGAGAATGCATAAAATACTCCCTACTTGATACCAAGAAGAGGAGCAAAAAGATGGCCCATCAATAAGATGACAACTTAAATAGGTAAAAGAAGTCGTTCTTTGATGGTCACATAAGCTCGGTCAAAGGCGGCGGGGCCTCTTGCAAGCTTTGTGGGACCCACGGGAACTTTCTCATGAACGGCGACGAATTTTCGAAAGGACGATTGTCTGCGAAAAATTTGGCGTTCGCGAAAATTAGGACGAGAGCCCATCAACAAATAATGGCTGAGCACGCGTTCCTCTTTGGCGAGGGATTGAAAAGCGCAGTCATCGGCGACGCCGCCGTCGATCAAAAGCGCCCCTTGATAGCTGACGGGATGAAACAGCATCGGAAACGAAGCCGAAGCACGAACCGCTTTAACCACGCTGGCATTGTCGGAAAAAACTTTGGTGCGAAAGCGAATCAAATCAAAAGCTGAGATGGCTAGCGGAAGCTTCAACTGATTGAAGTCATCTTTGACGTAGTCGTGGAGAAGAGACTCGAATTTTTTCCCTTTCAGCAACCCTGGCCCCAAAGCAGGATCCCAAAAATCAGGGCGCTGGAATCCAAAAAGAATTCTCTTCATCTCATCCGTCGAATGTCCTGAGGCATAGAGAGCGGCAACAATGGCTCCGGCACTGGTTCCAGTTATTTTTGCAGGCTCGATGCCTTCGTCGATCAAGGCCGCCAGAAAACCGGCGTGACTGAAAAAACCAAAAAAACCCCCAGAAAGAGCCAGAGTGAACTTTTGTTCTCGCAGCCATTCCTTCAAAGTTTTTTCCATTTTTAATCCGCTATTTTTAGAATTCTTCTAAAATTCTTCTTCCGAGTCCGTCATGCCTGATTCCGAAGAGAGGCCTCGAACTTCGTCGATGTAACTTTGTGCTTCGTCCTCAAGCTCGTTTTCTCCGACGGATTCGTCGATCTCAAGCTCAGCGATCACAGTAAGGAAATCTTTTTCAGATTTTAAATCTTTACGAATCATTTCCAAGAATTTATCTGGATAACGTGACGTGAGTTCTTCCACATAACGTTCCAATTTCCCATCGGTCAAAATTTTACGGCGAACTTGGATGCGTTTCCAAAGTTGCAGGTAATGAAAACGGCAATAACCTTCCACCACCGAAACTTGGTCACAATCACGCACGCGGCAATATCTGCGGCCTTCAGCATCTGTCAGATAAACTTCATCATCCGGCGATGGAGTGGCGACTTCAGCAGTGACTTCAAGAGATTCATCCGTCACTTCGAGAGAAATTTCTTCTTCGGTTTCTTCAGCGTCGAACTCAGACAAATCAGGAATTTCTTCCGAACCCATATCGTCGTCTTGAACAAGGAGCTCATCGTCTTCTTCAAAGCCCTCTTTTTTGCCTTTTTTCTTTAAATTTTTAGCGGCCTTTGCGGATTTCGCCAAAGCAGCCACCGAAACTACTGCTGATTTTGCCGCTTTGACAGGCTTTGCAGACTCTTTTGGTTTCGTCTTTGAAGCTTTTGCGTCATCTTTACCTTTCGCAAAAACTTTGGCTGCCGCCTTCACAAGAGTTTTCGCCAAAGATGGTTTTGCCGCGGATTTGCTCGCCGCAGCAGGCGCCTTCGCGGTTTTATTTGATTTAACAGCAGATTTTGATGCGGTTGGTTTCCCAGCCGGCTTTTTCGTTGGTTTTGCCATAGTGGCAACATCGTTGAACGATTTCTTTTCAGCTGTCAACTGATGAGAAATTTATTTTTATTGGACAGATATTTGGTGTCCCTACTGGACAACAATCGACCCGGTTTGTGAACGGACAACGACACTACCTTTTTGAGCATCGCCGCGCATGCGACCGCGAAAACTTTTACCGCTATTATCGCGACTGACCTTCAAATAACTTGGAAGATAAATTTCTCCTTCGGTCGTAAAAAGGCTCAGCAAAGTTCCCTGCCCGGCCACCGCCTTGACGGTCACTTTTCCGGTTTGTGCTTTCATATTGATTTCGCCTTCGCTGGCCATTTGCACCGTCACCGGGCCCTCGAGAGTTTTTCCTTCGATGCGGCCATTGAAAGCCTGCGAATTAAAAATGCCTTTGTTATTTTCAAATTGCAAAGTTCCTTGGCTGGTGAGCACTTTGGTCACTCCTGAACCCATGTTCAAAGACAAATAGCCTTTGGCTTTTTCGATAATGGATTCACCCGAGAAATTTTCCAAATCTAAATCACCCGTCAGCTCTTGAATCGAAACCTTGGCTGCATAAGAATCTAAACTGATTTTACCAGTGTGATCTTGAATCAAGACGTCACCTTTTTGCACATGAGCTGTCAAATGACCAGTGCCAGACTTAGAAACCAGCTTGCCTTTTTGAATTTGGACCAACGCATCTTTGTCCCACTTCACCAAGGTCACGCTGCCGTCGAACAAATGAATTTCCAGAGGCAAAGTCGCGCCCGAAATTTCAATCAAACGCTTCTTCGTTGCTGCTGGAGCTCCCCATTTTTCTTTCGAGGTGTCTTTCGCCATGACTTCGATTTGACCATCACGAGTCTGCACCGTGTCTTCGTCTTGAGCAGCATCCAGCAAACTGATTTTGAGCGATGAGGCTCCCGCAGTTCCCATGATCACCACTTGAGCATCAGGCACTGACACCAAAATTTTCTCGTTGCCCTTCATATTTTTGACCGGGAAATCATAGACGCTTGCCAGGGCGCTCGAGCTAAAAACACTTGCACTCAGCACCAGCGATCCGACAAGAAATGTCAAAAGTGGGGATTGATTGTTCATGGGTTGACACCTCCGAGAAAAAAGTGTGCCTTGATGTGGCCTCATTTCACAAGGAGAAAATCTCATGGAAAAGGTTGTCATTGCCGCCGCCGCACGTACTCCCGTTGGATCCTTTCAAGGTGTTTTCGCCAATGTCCCGGCTCCGCGCCTGGGCGCCATTGCGATCAAAGAAGCTTTGAAACGAGCTGGAGTCAGCAACACCGAAGTTGACGAAGTCATCATGGGTGAAGTTCTCACCGCCGGTGTGGGCCAAGCTCCCGCTCGTCAGGCAGCGATTTTCGCGGGCTTAAGTTCAGGAACTCCGTGCATGACGATCAATAAAGTTTGTGGCTCGGGTCTCAAAGCCGTGATGCTGGCCAGTGATTCGATTCAACTCGGCCACACTAAAATTGCGGTGGCCGGCGGCCAAGAAAATATGACTTTGGCTCCGCACTTGATGGAAAATGCGCGTTCTGGTTATCGCATGGGACCTGCAACCATCACTGATTCAATGATCAAAGATGGCCTTTGGGATCCATACAATAATTTTCACATGGGAAATGCGGCAGAGCTTTGTGTGAAGGAATATCATTTCACTCGCGAGCAACAAGATGCCTTTGCCATCGACTCTTACAAAAAAGCTCAGGCTGCTATTGCTAACGGCACGTTTGCGAAAGAAATCGTGCCGGTTGAAATCGAAGGTCGCAAAGGCAATGTGACCGTTGATAAAGATGAAGAACCAGGCAATGCCAAATTTGATAAAATGCCGGGACTCAAACCTGCTTTTGACAAAGACGGCACAATCACCGCAGCGAACGCTTCAAAAATCAACGACGGCGCTGCCGCTTTGGTTTTGATGAGTGAATCGGTAGCAAAATCTCGTGGAGTTAAGGGACTTGCTCGGATTGTGGCGCATGCGACGTTTGCGCAAGATCCAAAATGGTTTACCACCGCTCCGGTTGGTGCCATCAAAGGCGCTCTCGCAAAAGCAAATTTGAAAGTGAACGATATTGATCTTTGGGAAATCAACGAAGCTTTCTCAAATGTGACCATGGCCGCAATGAAGGAACTTGAAATCCCGGCCGACAAAGTCAACGTGCACGGCGGAGCGGTTGCGATCGGTCACCCGATTGGCGGCAGTGGTGCCCGAATTCTGACGACCTTGCTTTATGCTATGAATGAAAAAAATAAACGCTATGGACTGGCGACTTTATGTATCGGTGGCGGCGAAGCGGTCGCCTTGATCGTTGAGAAAATTTAAGTCGAAAAGGTGAGTATGAAAACAAAAGTTTATCCTGACGCCAAATCTGCAGTTGCTGGTGTCAAAGACAACATGACTTTGCTCTTTGGCGGTTTTGGCTTGTGCGGAATCCCTGAAAATTCAATCATCGCTCTGCGCGATCTTGGTGTGAAGGGACTCACTTGTGTGTCGAATAACGCTGGCGTTGATGATTGGGGCCTAGGGCTTTTGTTGCAGACTCGGCAGATCAAAAAAATGATGTCCAGCTATGTCGGCGAAAATGCGACGTTTGCAAAACAATATCTGGCGAAAGAATTAGAACTTGAGTTTTGTCCGCAGGGAACTCTGGCCGAGCGACTTCGCGCCGGCGGCGCTGGCATCCCCGCTTTTTACACTCCAACTGGAGTTGGCACTTTGGTGGCGGAAGGCAAAGAGACTCGCAACATTGACGGTCGAGATTATCTTCTCGAGCGCGCCATCGTCGGCGACTTTGCTTTTGTCAAAGCTTGGAAGGGCGACAAGTTTGGAAATTTGATTTTTAATAAAACCGCCCGCAATTTTAATCCGATGGTCGCGACCGCCGGAAAAATCACCGTGGCCGAAGTCGAAGAGCTCGTTGAAATTGGCGAATTAGATCCTGATCAAGTTCACGTTTCAGGCGCTTTCGTGCAGAGAATTTACAAAGGCCGCGAATACCAAAAACGCATCGAACAAAAAACCGTTCGCTCATAGCCAGAGGTTGATATGCCATTAACAAAAGATCAAATTGCCAAACGCATTGCTCAAGAAGTTGAAGATGGATTTGTGGTCAATCTCGGCATCGGTATTCCAACCTTGGTGGTGAATTACATTCCGCCTGACAAAACCGTGATGCTTCAGAGTGAAAATGGACTTCTCGGCATGGGACCTTTTCCCAAAGAAGCTGACGTCGATCCTGATCTGATCAATGCCGGCAAACAAACGATCACGACAGTCAAAGGCGCTGCTTTTTTTTCTTCTGCCGATTCTTTTGGAATGATCCGTGGAGGTCATGTGGATCTGACAGTGCTTGGTGCTATGGAAGTCGATCAAACCGGTAGCATCGCCAATTGGATGGTGCCTGGGAAAATGGTCAAAGGCATGGGCGGCGCTATGGATTTGGTGGCCGGCGCGAAACGTGTGATCGTGGCTATGCAACACACCGACAAGGATGGGAATTCAAAACTCAGAACCAAATGCACTCTGCCGCTGACCGGAGTTCACTGCATTAAAAAAATCGTTTCTGATTTTGGCGTGATTGACGTCACCAAAGATGGTTTTGTGCTGCGCGAGTACGCACCGGATTTGACGGCCGAGCAAGTCGTTAAAGCCACCGAAGGTCAAATGACAATTGCTCCTGATTGCAAAGCGATGACTGTCTAAAGGAGTCAGCAATGAGCAAGCTCAGACCTTGGGCTTGCCTCGTCGCATTTGCTGCCCATCAGCTCAGTGATCAGATAATCTTATGAAATGACAGGGCCTCGTAAAATCGAAAAAGATCATTACCTATTTCGCGAGGGAGATGCTCCCGACGCCATGTACATTATCAAAAGCGGAAAATTAGCCGTCGTTAAAAGCAAACAAAACTCAGAAATTATTTTGGCTGAAAAAGGCGTCGGCGGCATGATCGGCGAAATGGCTTTCTTCGACAACAAACCGCGCAGTGCTTCGGTGAAAGCTTTGAAAGATAGCGAAGTCATTGCCCTTCCTTACAAAGCTCTGCATGCCCAATTTCAAAATTTTCCCGAATGGTGCAAAGCAATCATGCGCACCGTGAACGAACATTTACGTGATGCCAATCAAAGAATCAAACAGCTTGAAAAGGCTGAAACTGATGGCGAACTTTTTCCTCCACACACCATCACCAAACTGGTTTCAATTCTTAGCTTTGTCGGCATGAGGTACGGAAAAAATTCTCCCGAAGATGGCGGCATCGTGATTGATGGTCACCGGCTTCGCAATTACACGATTCAGGTTTTTCAAGAAGCCACTCACAAAATGGATAAGCTGTTGATGGTCTTTGAAGGTTTGAATCTTGCCAAATCCATTGATCTTGGCGAAGGCCGCAAAAAAATTATCATTTTTCAAGCGGATCTGCTTTTTCAATTTGTTGAATGGTACAATGAATGGCTCTTCAAAAAAGAATCTGATCGCATCGTTGTGAAAGAGGAAGAACTCAAACTGGTTAACGGAGTTTTGCATTTTGCCAAAAAAGCGCCCAAAGATGAGAAGGGAATGGCAAAGCTCGATCTCACTCACATGCAAAATGAATCCATGAAGGAATTGGGTTACTTAATTCGTGTTGAGGAGACCGCTGGTCTTTCAGAAAAAAAATTAATCGGTGACCACATGATGCAAGAAGGCAGCGTTTCTGCTTTTGTGAATGTTGAAGAGCTTGAAAAGACAGCTCCCTTTTGGAATATCGTTTATCAACTCAAGAAAATCACTCGTTAGTTTTTAAGACTCGGCCACTTTCATCAAGAACAACAATATCTCCCGCTTGAACTTGCTGACTTTGTCCTGAAGCCGTCGTCAAACGGCAAGGCTCCGCCGCCACAAATCGATGCACCCAATGATGAGGGTAAAACTGAACATTCGTCTCTGCCGCCAAACAGGACTGCTGCTGAAGCTTAAGAGTTGTCGGCTGCGTGAGTGTGGCATCAAACAATGATTGGTCTTTGGCAAAGTAAAATAATCCTGCGAATTTAAATTCAGCTTGCGAGGTCTGAAGTGATACTTCGTGTGGAACCCAAAGACGAAGTTGCTGATTTTCCAAAACCTCCATGCGCCAAACTTTTTCAAAAGAAAAACCGTCGATCGCTGCATTAAAACCATTTTTTACAGACGAAACACCCGTCACAGTTCCATCCGCAGCAAAAAAGACCATCCCCTGAGTAGCAACAATATGTTGATTGCTCACAACCACATCAATGTTATTCACAGTGGCCCGAGTGATAGTTCCATTCTGATCAAATTGCAATTCGCCGAGCCCTTGTTCGCCAAGCCCCAATTGGTAAATGTGATTGCCTACTTTTAATTCTTGCTCGGAATCGATCAGCACGTTTTTCAATGAACCATTGTCATTAAAGGCAACGGCGGGTCCAAGCCCTTTTTCAAATGGTGCATTTCCCACAGCTGGAAAAATTTTCTGATGATTCACGAGCACAAAGCCATCCACCACGACCGCCTCACGAACCTGACATGTCGGCGTGATCACTGAAGAAGACGCCAGTAATTTCAAATCTCCAAATTGGAAAAAATCCATGGTTGCTAAATGCAAATCTTCCAGCAGGCTTGTGAAGATGCAGGGCTGCTGTGCCAAAACTCTCGAATCCATCAAATAAGAATTCAAAGCCCGAGCACCCACTGAAGTGGTGTGCCCTTGCGAAATTGTCATACGGTAGACAATCTCATGCAGCACGAGAGCGGCCTTCGAGTCATTATCAAGTTGCTGCCAAATTTTTTGATCCAGAAGATATCGCTTATCGTTGCTCGTCACTGGCTCTCTTTGCACGGCGGCTTGATGAATCTGGCAACCTGGCTCAATCACCAACTGCCCAGCATCATCAACCGGAACTAAATCAAAATTTCCGATCATGGATTGATTTTGAAATTCAGCAAAATAATTTTCAAGCTGCTCGCGAAGCTCCGCATTTTGCGCAGGAATACGGCTTAAAACCATTTCCACTTTTTGCAAATAATCTAAATTTGCAGCGCCCATTTGCGGAAAAAGTCCGCGCTGAACTTGGCCCTCGTAAATATCATAAGACACAATATGATCTTTGCAGACCATGACCGTGCCGCCATTCCCCATGGAATCTCCATGTCCGGCAAAAGCAACAACACCGACACACACAAAGCCGAGAGCTAAAAGAAAAGCGCCAAATTTCATTACTGGATCTCCTGATGAGTTTCTGATTTTTTTTCAAACTTGGTGAGAGGAAAAAACTGAACGTTCAGCTGATAGACTTGATCCGTGGAATTTTCATTCATGAGCTTTGCCATGTCTTCCGTGAATTGTCGGATCATGTTTTTTGCTATCTCCATTTTTCCCTGAGGTACTGCCATCGTCATTCCCCGAATTTCGCGCTCTAACACCGGCACTTTTTCTATGGCCTGTTTCGCATTTTCGATCATTTGTGAATGATGACTACGCAGAGCTTTTGAAGGAATATCTTCTGTTGTTGTCAGCCAAGACTCGCTTTTATGCAGTTTTCCGTCTTGCAAATTCAGAAGCCCCAACTGCAATAAGTTATCAATGGCCTGACGAACCTGCTCAGTAGAGCTTTCAAAAATCAGCTGGCTTGCGATCCAATCGGGATGATTGGGTAAAGGCTGCACTTGCGCCATTTGCCGGATTGCCATGTGAATCCATTCAGACACAATTTGCAAACGGGCCTCATCAATACTCAGTTTCCCCATCGCCGGAGTCAGTCTTAATAATTTCTCAGTGAACATCTCTCGCATTGCCGAGTCCGTGCATTTATTCAAGTGCACGAGGTAATCAAAATATTTTGTTTCTTCCGAGTTGAAGCGAAAATACTCCGTCAACTTCTGACAAATTTTTTCGCCAGGTTCACGTTGCCCATTCAAAATCTTCGTCATCGATGTCGTTGCCAATAAGCCAAGCTCACGAGCCCAGCCCGCAATTGTCCAATCAGGATTTTCTTGTTTACGATGAGAAACATAACTTCGAAGGAACTCACGATAGTCTTTGTATTGAAATATTTGTGACATTGGCCCTAGGATCATCACAGAATCTTATTTAGTCATTGGCACCTGCGTCTAGAGTGTGAAGAAATGCTCAAGGGGCGCCATTGCCCACGAATCAAAAGCAGCCATCGTCTGCTCCATCTTGCTTCAACCGCGCTTCAAGAAGAGATTTAGTCTTTTGTCTGCTTAGTAGGCAGATATGCCCTCCCGATCAGCAGACAATGGAACGTCGAAGATTCTTAAAAAAGATTCTCACAATTGGAAGCTTCGCCGAGGTTTCTTCTCGCGTGCCATGGGTCTTGAGCTTTTTCTATTCGCTTTTTAAATCCAACAACTCCGAAGCACAGATGATTCCGGTTGCTTACTGGAATCATCACCTACCGATAAAAACTCTTTGTGCGGTCTCCATCCACGACAATACCGTGGCCATCTCGTCCAACAACGGCAACTCTTGGCAAAAATATACCTCGGCCATGCCGACGGTGTCTGGTTATGCAAATTGGTATGCCGTTGGGTGGAATGGTTCGGTTTTTTGCACTGTCGGCAATTACGTCGGTTACACCGCAACCTCAACAACGGGAGCCACTTGGACAACGAACGTGCAGTCGACGGTCGCAAACTGGGAAAATATTGTGTGGAACGGGACAGTGTTTTGTTGCACTTGCACCGCAGGAGAGAACCATGCGGCAACCTCACCCGATGGAGTCACATGGACTGCGGGAACCATGCCGTCGGCTGGAAGCTGGGGAGCACTTGCTTGGAACGGCACTGTGTTTTGCGCTCTTAATAATAACTCTAACGCTGCGGCAACATCGACTGATGGTCTTACTTGGACGGCGAGAACTTTACCGTCAACTGCTTATTGGTCAGCCATTGCTTGGAATGGCACCGTGTTTTGTGCGATTGCTGGTGATTCAAGCTCTCTTTCCAACAAAGCAGCAACCTCGCCCGATGGGATCTCATGGACCGCACAGACTTTGCCTTCTACAACCAATTGGTCGGCCATTGCTTGGAATGGCACCGTGTTTTGTGCCATCGCTGGCAATGGTGGCGCCACTAATATTGCAGCGACGTCTCCTGACGGCATCACGTGGACGGCAAGAACACTTTCTGCAACTGATAATTGGACCTCAATTGCATGGAGTGGATCGACCTTTTGCGTGGTCGGCGGTACCACGGTTGCAGTGACCTCTCCTGATGGCATCACATGGACGACAAGAACTTTGCCGCCTTCAAATACGCCGTACCTAGCGGTCACATGGGGTGGCACTCAATTCTGCGCCGTTGCTAATTCAAATATGGCGACATCTCCCGACGGCATCACATGGACCGCTAGCACCAGCGCCCCCACCGTTCCAGAATCAGTCTACAGTGAAGTCTGGCAATCCATTGCTTGGAATGGCTCAGTCTATTGTGCCGTTTCCAATGGCTCGTCAACAGCGGCAACCTCCCCGAATGGGATCACGTGGACCGCAAGAACCTTACCTATGGTTGATAGCTGGCAAGCGATTGTCTGGAATGGCTCGATATTTTGTGCGATTGCTTATGGTTCAACGAACGCGGCGACGTCTCCTGATGGAATCACTTGGACGGCACAGACTTTACCTTCTGCCGCAAGCTGGCTGGGACTGACATGGAATGGCTCGATATTTTGCGCGGTCGCCGAAGGTCCCTCCACGAGTGCCGCAACATCGCCCGATGGAGTCACTTGGACCGCGAGGATTTTGCCTTATTCTCTTAATTGGCAAGCTGTTGCTTGGAATGGCACCGTATTTTGTGCAATTGCTTGGGGTAGCAGGAATGTCGCGACTTCTCTTACTACCATTTGGACAGGCCATGCTAATGCATTGCCTTCGGCAGCGAACTGGCAAGCCATTGCATGGAACGGAAGTGTCTTTTGCGTGATTTCCAATGGAACATCTGCAGCGGCGACATCGCCCGATGGAGTCATTTGGACCGCGAGGACTTTGCCTTCGGCGGCAAATTGGATTGATATCACTTGGAATGGCTCAGTGTTTTGCGCGATTGCTGGCGACTCCGTAAATTCAACCAAAGCAGCGACGTCTCCTGACGGCATCACATGGACAGCAAAAACTTTGCCGGTAAGTACAACCTGGGAACGCATCACTCACAATTAATTATTTCATGGACCAACTCGTAAAACTCGTCATCCCACAATGAGATTTTAGGCCGACTAAGACATCGGCGATTCAAATGAACTCCCTCATGTTCATCATGAAATGAACTTCATCCGTGGGCCATCTTGCTCACAAAAAATGTCTTTATTTTTAGGCCTGCTCATCTTGAACCGAAGCCTTTTTCTCCCGATAATACACTATGCAATCAATCAGAAATATCACTCGTGTCATCACTAGGGAACTTATGAAAAAATCAAATCGTCCGAAATTTGCGATCTTTGTTTTCATGATTGCCCTTGCCGTTCTCAATCAGAATTGTAGTAAAAATGGTTTTGACACTAATGTTGGGTCTTCTTCCGATGCATCTTCTGGAAATCCTGGAGCTCCAACAACAACAATGCCTGGCACATCAACGACAACATCCACCACGACGACTTTATCGACCACGACAACAACCTCAGTCTCTCGCTGTAATCTTCCTTGGGGCGGTACCATTGCCAACGGCCAATCCGTCACAGCTTATCAAGCAGCTTCGGTTCCCAACGGACAAACTTGCGTGTCTCAATCAAGAGTTTGCAGCAACGGAAACCTCAGTGGCACTTATCAAAATCAAACTTGCACTGTGCAGCCTGCCAATGGTGGAGGAGCTATCACGGCAGCACATCCGCGCTTGATCTTAGATGCGCCAACACTCTCACGTCTTCGTGCCAGCGCGGCGGCGAATTCTCCGGAGTGGGTTGCACTCAAAGCTTTTTGTGATGCCTATGTGGGTGGCTCAACTAATTATCCAGATCAAAATGGTTATCCGAACCCTCCTGTGGTGGGACAAGGCTACCAAGGCACCGGATATTACCCCATCGTTCTAGCGGAAGGTCTTTGTTATCAAACTTTAAAAACCACCAATCCGGCTTTGGCCAATACCTACGGCGATAAAGTTGTGCAAATTTTGATGGCGATGACTCAGCCTTACCCTGGAACTCATGGTGAAAATCCAGCGACTGATGACGGTTTTGTGATGCGCTTTTTTGGGCAAAGTTTTGGTTATGGGTATGACTGGGCTTATGATCGCTTCACTCCTGCTCAACTGACGCAAGTTTATAATATCGCTAATAACTGGATCACGACTTGGGAAACAAGCAACCAAATTGCCTTTGAGTACTCTCATCCACAAAGTAATTATTTTGCCGGTTATTTCGCGGCAAAAGCCGCCATCGCTATTGCCACTTATGGCGACAATCCAAGTGCTCCTGCCGAGTGGAATGATTGGCTCAACAATCAATTCGCAGTGCGAGTGCAGCCCTACTATCAACTTCATTTAGCTGGTGGTGGATGGCCCGAAGGTTATGGTAACTATGCCATGAATGGAACTCTCAATATGAGTTCTCCAGCTTGGATGACCATGTCAGCAACTGGTGTTGATCTTGTTCATGCCACAACGGCCGCATATACCTATCCGATCGATATCGGTGACTACATAATGCACTTCACATGGCCATCAAGAGATTATATTGATGATCGCGATACCAATCACGCCAATGGCTCAACAGGTCTTCAGGTTGGAACAGCGGATTCTGGTATGTTTCAAAATATTCTCGGATCACTTCGCTATTGGAACGCACCTCACGCCAATATTTTTGCGGCTTACAGCCAAGCCGTCTCTACTGCAACAAGTGGTTATGGACTTAATTGCGGCACCAACGGTACCGAAGGAAGCACTTGTTGGTCCAGCTTCTTGTTTGCAGACACGGGCGCGACAGCTCCGATCAATACCTTACCACTTTCTTATTTAGCTTCAGGAATGAGTGCTGTCTCGGCACGTTCCGATTGGACGACAAGTGCCAGCTGGATGTCTTTTCGAGCAGGGCCTTACGTTAATAATCCGGGCCAAGGCGAAGAAGGCTTTGATCAAGGAGGTCTTGCACTGGTACGAGGAAAATCTCCTCTATTGGTGAATGCAACTGGCTGGCTTGTTCATGAGCCCAACGGTTCTTCCGATGAAAACCTCCTCTACAGCGACATCTATGGAAGTTTTAGCTCGAGCAATATTTATCTCGGCAATCGTCAGCTCTATAATGTTTTTTATGTGCGACACATGAATGGCACTTCGCTGGTGGAACCTTTTGGACAGGCCGCTTATACAACCGAAGACCAAAGTGTGCGAACAAAAGTTTCAGCTTTTGAAGATGGCACTTCTTACGTCTACACTCTCGCCACAAATATCGAAGATATGTATCGCAAATTCAGTGCTGGTGCTGCGATTTCAGCGTGGTCAAGGCAGATCGTTTATTTACGACCCAACCAATTTGTGGTCTATGATCGCACGACCGAAGGTGCTTCAACGTACGATCAGTATTTAGCTTGGCATTTTCCAGCAAACCCCACTGTCGGCACCGCCCCTGCTGGAGAAAAACGTTTGGATGTGAATTATAACTCGGCCTATGCTGGAGCGATGACTGTTGTTTTGCCGACAAATGCGACCACCACAACAGTGGCGATGTATCCGACTTCAAATCCAACGAAGGTTTGGCAAGTTCAAGTGCGCCCACCAAACACCAATGTGAGTCAGCAATGGCTCACCGTATTTGATCTTTCGACTTCATCTTCGTCCGTGGCGGTCGCAAGCCCTGTGACTGTGACTCAAGGAAATGTGGTTGGAGTTTTACTGACAGCAAGTTCTGGAAATAATGTTGTGATCAGTAATTCTGGAGCTGCGGGCACCACGATCTCAGGCACGATTGCTTATACCATCCCGAACGCCACTACGAATCATGTGATCACAGAGCTTCCGGCCAACACCTCCTACTCAGTGAGTGTTGTCGTTTCTGGAGGAAATAAAACAATCACCGTCAGCCCTGGAAGCGGTTCCACCAGCAGCGCTCACGGCGTGTTGAGTTTTACACAGTAAGTCGCACATCGCTTCATTTTGAAACACCAGTGATCCGCAATCAATGCGATCGCTGGTGCACAATCTTTCCATAAAAAAGTCTCTCGTCATAAGACTTGAAAAGGTCGCCCTCGACTTCTTCGCCAAGAAACTTTTTCCGAAAAAAGAACATCTATCCTTTCAATTCTTTTTTCGATGAGAGTTTTTATGAATTATAAATTGTTCTTTTCCACTTTTTTCCTGACCTCATTCATACTCATCGGAATGGCGAAGGCTCAAGCGATAGTGCCATTGAAAGTGCTCTCTTTGAATTTTAATAGCGAAGACGTGATGAATGATTCCAATGAAAAAATTCGTGATCTGCGATTTCATGGGATCATCGATTGGATTCAAGACAATAGTCCTGACATTATTCTCCTGCAAGAAGCTTGGAACTATCACGGAGATCCTTCTGTGGCATTGACCCTGGCGAAAGCAGCGGGCTATGACGTCGCTTACCGACTGGATATGGGTTTCCCGGCGCTCTTTTATGACAGCGATGCCGTACTGACAAAAAAAGAATTACACATGAGTCATGAAAAAGATCTCAAGCTTCCGCACAGTGCGATTGAAAAAGGTGATGGAAAAACTTGGGTTGTCGAACTCGGCAGTGTTTCTTACGCAGTGGGTGTGCAAACCACTCTGAGTAATGGCGATCGTTTATTTATTTATTCCACTCATTTGCTGGGAAGTTCCGAGTCCGACCGCAAAGATCAGCTGATGGCCATCGATCAAGATTTGCAAAAGCAAATGCTTGCTGAGAATCTCGACTGGAATCATACTCATGTTATGATCGGTGGAGATTTCAATGCCGATCCTACCGAGGCCGGCCCGACATCTCTGATAAAAAATAATTATTCTGATTCTTTCAATGAAGCTCACCCGGGCGATCCCAGCTGCAGTTTTTGTGGTGACCCCGCAGTTCCCTACTTTAATCCGACGGCGATTGGAGCCGCCCTTTTTCCCTCACAAAATGACGAATCTTATAGCTCGCGTGGCGATTACCTTTTTTATAAAAGTCAGAAATTAAAAACTTTGTCGTCCTCTTTGATCTTCACACTTCCTTGGGAAGGCGTCTGGATGACGGATCACTATGGCGTCTACACCATTCTCGGTGACATGAACGATGCCACGATCCCCACTCCCGCCCATGACCATGCCGAAACTCCAGCACCGGTGGTACTTGCAGTGACGGATCAAATGATGCTTTGTGATTCTTCGCGAATGAAGTGTACAAACTCACTTCCCTCGCAGCAAATCTTAGGAGCTCGCGGCCTCGTTATTCAAAATCAGGCGTCGATTGAAATTGGTATTAGCATCCAAGGCCCGGGAATGATTATGACAGATCCCCACGCTGGGATCTATTCCGGCGAGTCCGCGGCTTTTAGCTTTTCGCAAAAAGGAAATTTCACTTATCAGATTTCTATTTCAAATCCCAATGATGGTCAGAAAAATCTGAAAGGAAAAATTCAGGTTCTTGAATCTGGATATTAATTAAAAACTAGGTGTTTCAATTCGACAACGAAGCGGAACATCGTCATCGGCCAGACGTGAATACTGATCTCCGCCAATCGTAAAAATATGCAGCGTATTGGTTTTTGATCCACCGTAAATCGGCATTCCAAGAGTCATCACCACTTTGTCGCCAGACTTTGCAAGGCCATATTGAATCAGCACCTTCTCCACCTGATCAATAATTTGATCCATGTTTGAATAAGGTCTGATCGGCAAAGTCTGAAGCCCCCACACCAGTTCCAAACGATTGAGCACATCCAACTGATCGGTCACTGCCACAATCCGCGCTTTCGGACGATAACCTGAAATAATATTTGCCGTCGTCCCGGTGGAGGTCAGACACACGATCACTTCCGCATCAATTTTTAACGCTGAAAGACTGGCGCTGGCACCGATAGCTCCGGCATGAGTGAGAAACTCACTCGAGCCTGAGGATTTATAGTATTTCTCTTCACGCTCTTCGACTTCACGAATGATTTCATGCATGGTCTGAATACATTTAAAAGGATATTTTCCACTCGCAGATTCAGCTGACAACATCACCGCATCTGTTCCATCAAGCACGGCATTGGCCACATCGGTGATCTCAGCCCGAGTCGGCCGTGGATTTTCCACCATGGATTCTAGCATTTGTGTCGCCGTGATCACTGGCTTATTCAGCTGATTGCACAAAGTAATAATGCGCTTTTGAAATCCCGGCAAACGACTTTGCCCGACTTCGACCGCCAAATCTCCTCGCGCCACCATCACCACATCAGAAAGACGCACAATCTCTTCAAGATTTTCAATCGCTTCGACCATTTCAATTTTTGCACAAATTTTTGTCTCAGGGCTTTTTGCATTCACCAGCTCTCGCAATTGAGTGATGTCGCTCCCGTGGCGAACAAAGCTGAGTGCTATGTAATCCACTTTGTTTTTTAATCCAAACTCGAGATCCTTGAGATCTTTTTCGGTGAGACATTCGACAGCCAAGGTCACACCAGGAACGTTGACACCTTTGCGGTCTTTTAATTTTCCACCGTAAATCACTTCGGCGTCGACCTCATCACCGCGAACACCCAGCACGCGCACTTCCATCAGACCGTCATCCATCAAGATGCGATCCCCCGGTTTCACACTGACCGCAAGCTCTGGAAAGTCAGAGGGAATCAATCCTTCTTTTCCTAAAATGGGCTTCATCGTGATGATGACTTTTTGTCCGGTCAGCAGTTGAATCGAACCGTTTTCAAATTTACCGACACGAATTTTGGGACCCTGCAGATCTTGCAAGATCGTCACCGGGCATTGATGTTTTTTTGAAAGCTTGCGCAGACTATAAATCACTTGCTGATGATCTTCATGCGAACCATGACTGAAATTCAAGCGCGCCACGTTCATTCCCGCGCGCAATGCTTTTTCTAAATTTTCTTCCGATTGAGTCGACGGACCGATGGTCGCCACAATTTTCACACGTCGATCAGCTAGCATAGTGGTTTACGATTTCTTTCTGTAATAACTCAAACGAGTATCCAGGGTCGCCATTTGCTCTTGATGACGTTTTTCAAGACGATCAATCTCTTTGTCATGCTCGGCTTGCAACTGGGCAATTTTGGCATCGAATTTCATTTCACTGGATTTTTCTTCTGTCTGATGAGCCTTGGTTGTCGCGACCGTTCTCGAGTTAAAAGCATCTTGCTGCTTTTTCAATTCGCCCTCGTAAAACTCTTTGGTTTTAGCAATTTTATCTTCGTAATTATTCACCGTAGCTTCTAAGTTTTTGGTGTCTTTGTCTTGAATGTCTTTCACGCGCTTATCCATACGCAGATAGGTATCTTTGAGTTGATCCATTTGCGCTTCTCTTTGCACAGCCAAACGGTCCTGATAAGAATCTTTCAAAGCACCAACATTGGCCTCATGCTGTTTTTGCTCGGCGATCTGGGCTTGAGTTGTCGACTTCATCAATCGGTTGACCCGATTCTCACTGCGATTGCTGACGTGATCGACGCGTTCCTGATTTGCAATTTGCAATTGCGCCAGATGCTCTTGATTCTGTTCTTTGGTGGTGATTTGTTCCATGTGATGCTTGCGATCCGCATCTGAAATCAAATGCTCAGCCTGGTCTTTCACCTTTTGCATATTATCGCTGGTACGATCGAGATTATTTTGGACCAAACCTTGTTTTTGTTCATTCAACTGTTGAAAACGATCTTCATAATTCTCAACCAAATGACTTCTTTCTAAGTCGTTGATCCGCTTTTGCGACATCGAATCAACGAGATTTTGATTTTTCAGTCTCTGATTTTCGCTTTTCGCACTGCGAACCTGATTCTCAATCCGGTTTTCCGATTGCTCTTTTAAAATGCGATGGGCATCATCCAGAGCATTTAATTTTTTCTGCAAAGTCTGATCATAGCGATCGCGCACATGATCCTGAGCCAATTTCAGCTCTTGCGCATTGCCCTTGAGTATTTCGCTCGTTTTAGCTTCTTGCTGATTATAAGCATTTCGCCAGTTGTTATCGACTTGGCTGACTTGATAATCTTTCTGACGTTCTAAATCCTTCGAGCGATCCGTGTAAGAAGCCCGAGCTTCTCTGACCTCATGATCCTTCGCCGCCATTTCACGGTCACGATCTTCTGTCAGCGCTTGCATTTCCTTACCATGAGCTTGGTTCAGTCGGCTTTCTGTCTTATTCAACGAATTTCTCATCTCATCACGAGAACGAGTGGCCATATCCTGATAAGCACGATCATGTTCAGAAATTTCATTTTCTAAATTGGTTTTTAAAAGATTTTTTTGCTGCTCATTGGCCACGCGCTCTTTTTTAAGCTGATCTTTTAGCGCATTGTCGTTTTCCTGGCGCTTGCTATCAACGTCATCACTTTTTTGGCGAACCTGCTGCAGATACATATTTCGCAATTGATCGATTTTGGCTTGATTGGCCTGATCACGCTCGGTGATGGCATCGTTGCTACGATTGCGAATATCAGAGATCTCCTGCTCATAGTTTTGCTTGAGCTTCTCTGTGTCTTGGTCGTTCTTCTCCGCCAGACGTTTTAATTCTTTGCGATGGCGTTTTGCTTCTTCCGCCTCACGATTTTCATAGTCTTCGCGTTGAGATCGCAATTCATCCGTTTGCCGACCTCGATCCGCACTAGTCACTGAAGACATCCTGTCCTCCTACAAAAGCTGACTTTAGATTATCATGATTTATCCTACGAACTTGAGCTCGACCTTCATTGTGAATGAAAATCAAGACTTTGGACTGCGAGATCTAAGGCGAGTCTGTCGAAAAATTTTTATAAGATTCAGCACGCAGGAAGTCGCAAGGCTGGCCATTTGCAGATGTGAGGTTTTTCCAGAAGGGATCATCGCTCTCATTCTTCTGAAGAAGGTCGACAGGAATCAACTGCCGAGGTCCATGACTCCCCGCCATTTCTTTTCCCCAAGTCAGAATACTCAATCCTCGAGCTTCAAACAAAAATCGGAGATAGGGATCAATTCCCAATCCCATATGCGGTTCGCTATCTGTATCAAGCACGTAACGCGCTAAAAGCTTCGTGGGATTTGAATAATTCGACAACGTTTTGGGTGGCACCGCAGAAGATGAATCCGACAAAGTGAGGTTTTTGATCTCACGATACTCCGTCAGATCGTCTTTATAAAGAGCCGAAAAAAGATGAGTCGGAAAATAAAGAGCGGGCTCGCTGCCTAAATTTTTGCGCCGAGACCGTTCCATTCTGATGGCTTGCTCCGCATTCTCATTGCGCGCCGCTAAATTTTGTTCGGCTTGCTGAATATTATCCACCGATCTTAAATTCTGCGCCATAAAATGACTGTCAGAAAAAAGTCGATTCGCCACCTCTGACGGAATCCATTTTGGAAACTCTTGCTCAAAAAAATCCAAAGCTCCTTGCGCCGGCAGTGGCTCACCATTTCCGGCAAAACATCCTTGCGCCATTCCAACCAGCAAAGGTCTTATTTTTTGGTAATCCTTGGATTGTTCGATCAACTGTGCCACTCGCGCATTATTGAATTGCACGATAAAGCTGTCATAGATATTCGCATTCTCACCAAGCTTCTCTAAAGACGCTGGCTGCAAGCAAGCATAGGCCGGATCCGTCTGAAGTGCTCGCCGTGCATGCGCCTCGATCTGTTGAAAATAAGTTTTCGCTTTGCTCGCATCGAGATGTTGCGAAAACCCCACCGAACCAGGCCAAGGAAAATCCTGAAAAATCGGTTTCACGCCAGCGATATCGAGCTCTTTGGCGCTCGGAGAATGACATCCCATGCACTGCTTGGGGTTTTTCTCCATCAACCGCTGATTTTTAGAAAAATCAATGTCATACAATTCATTTTTACTCACATCTTGGTTATGAAAAAAAGCTTCAACATGATGCGAGCCATGGATCGATGATTGGCTTCCCGTGATGGTAAAAATCATGCCGCCATCATTTTCAAAGTTAAAAAGTAAAACTCGGGGATTATCAGGAATTCCAGCCTGCAGCGCAAAGCTTGAATGCATGACAACGTAATTTTGACGATAGTTTTCCGGAAGACAACAAATCAGATCATTGGCGCTTTTGATTCGAGAATCACTGATAAAACTTTGCACTTTTTCTGGAGTCATCGGCTCCGTCAACAACTCAAACCGACATGCCGAGGAATTTGCTGCGGGATTTGTTGAGGCAAAATCATGTTTATCCGTCAAATGCCTCTGTTGTTTTTGCGCAATTTTCTGCAATGCTATGCCCGTCACTACCAGCAGCGCTATGGAAAGTGCGGTCAAAAAATAATTATTCGAGATTGTTTTTTTCACGAAACATCTTTCGAAGTTTGGCGCGCTCTTCTTCGGCTTTCATTTGCCGACGACGTTGGGTTGCGGCGGTGTCATCTTGACTGGCAATGCGGCGCTCGACGATATTTTTATAAAGCTCGGCACTTTGCTCGACATTGCCTTTCCAAAGCTCACGGTACTGTTTTAACTTTTCACCACGAGCCGTGCGTGCAACAGATCCTGTCTTTGCCCAAGTGGCGATAAACGTCGGTATTTCAATCGGACGCAGGACTCCACGCTCAACCACACCTTCGGTGGTTCGACGACCAAACCAGTTTTGAAATCCCACAGGCAAAGCTTCTGATTTCAAAAAACCTTTTTCTGGAAACTGAACCGCTCCATTGAGATTCATGACGACAAAATTTTGATTTTTTTCACGAGTCACTAAGAACTCACCATTCAGAGTGATCGCCTCTGTTCCCAATAGATGCAGAGAAAGCTGCGTTGCTTTCTCAATCCAGATTCGGCCTTCCAAAACTCGCAAATCATCGGCTGTCAGCCAAACCACCGAAGTCTCAGCCGCAAATTGATAAACATCATCTCCACGCTGCAAGCGAAGCGGCTCGAGCGAGCGCACGGCACAAGGATATCCTTCTTTGGCAAAACATTGAGCGGGCTCGTCGACATACATCAAAGATTCAGCTTTCGCTGAGCCATTCAGTCCAAGACTTAAAATAAATAAAAGGCTGATTGGCCATTTCATGGATTATTCCACCGAGGTCTGAAGCAATTTTTTTGCCTGAGCTGACAACTCGTGATTGTAAGCGAATTTTTTCATCACCAAGCGAAAGACCTCTTCGGCCTCTTCAGAGCGATGACGAGCTTCAAGAATTTGCCCCTGACGAAGTAAGATATAGCCCGTCAGTTCATGATCTGGAAATTGAGTGACCATGTGATCAACCACATCTAAGCACTCTTGATACTTGCCACCCATAAAATAACTTTCCGCTTGGAAAAAAAGTGACTCGACCAGCACAGGCGAAGTTGGATATTTTTTCATCAGCTCTTGGAAAGTCTGAGCCGATCGATCGTAATCCCCACGACGAAATTCAGCTTTGGCTTGCTCAAGCAGTGGCTTTGAAAGATCCAAAGGCTCGATCGCCGATTGCGAAACGCTGGCGATATTGCGAAGAGCATAATTTTTTGAATCGGGTTTCATCTTGTCAAGTGCTGGCACCGCCCACGCCACTTGCTGAGTCTCATCGGCAATTTGATTTTTCAGCATCGCCACTTGCAGCTTTTGTCTTTCGATCTGCGCTTCAAGCCTAGCGATATGTTCTTGCTGAGCTTTCATCGGACTAAAATATTCATGAAAGAGGTTATTCACCTCAATTAATCCCGTGGTCAGCAATAAGCAGAAAATCACAAACAAATAAGTCTGACTTTTCATACTCTCTTCTTCGGATTTTTTGAGAGTTTTCCTGAAAACTTTCAAAGACTTCTCACTTTATTCTGTAAAAAAATCGCCGATTTGTTCTGTTTTGAAACATCTCGGACCTTCGTCCGGCCCGCCGGACAAGTCCTGCCTAAATCCAACAGACTCTCTTTGCCAGTCAAAATCTCTGGCGCACACCTTGCTCGAAGTCTTTTCCAACCAAGGAGGTTCTCATGAAATCGATTTTTATCCTCAGCCTTTTTCTCAGCTCTGCCGCCTGGGCAGTTCCACTTTTTGGAGAAACAGCGGGCACCATCAAAGACGGAGTTCTCACTCTTTATAAAGACGATCAAGATGCCAAAAAAGTTTACTTCTTTCCCAACTCCACCCAATTTTCAGTCGATGCCGCAAAAGTTCCTTTGTTTAACTATGTCTATTGGAACAACGGAGCCTATATGTCACTGACAACTCATTTGGCTTCCGACGACAGTCAACAAAGTGCGCTGAATAATTATATGAAAAATCACCCTGATATGGAAGTTGCTGTTCTTCCGATCAGGTCGTCTATGATCGGATTGCAAACAACCGCGACCAATCAACAACCGCTCTCGCTGCTTTTTTCTGAATTTAATTTCGCTCGTGTTGGCGGCCGGGCTGAAGACGAAATTGGAGTCAACGCTGTTCTCACTCCCATTGGTGCTCACGCCTTCACTGCTTTATTTAAAAAAACTCAGGGCGGGAGCCCATTGAAATTTGATTATTGCTACACCATTCAAGGTTTCGGACCGAACATGAATGCCACCGTTTCCGTCGATATGAAGCGAGTCTATGATTATTTTCAGGCCAGCCACTCTGGCGGCTGGGGTTGGTTTTCATGGAGTATTCAAGCCGTCGTTGAAAAACTCAAAGACGAACGAGCCATCCAAATCACCATGAATGGTGGCGACGCCAAAGAATGGGAAGTTCTCAACACGGTTGCCGACACCATCACCACCAGACTCTTTCAACCTGAACTTTCAGCCTCACCCATTTCGATGGCTTCAGAAAACAGGCTTTTTAATTTCGGAGTGAATAGCGTTCACAAGGAAGAACTTAAAACCGAAGTTTGGAATTTTGTTCGCCGAGATCTTGAAGAACGTGAATTCTGCACAGCCATCGATGTGAAAGACCTTGATGGTTATATGAATAAACTTGTCGTCAGCACAGATCCCTAAGCTTTCAACCTCACACAAAGGATCCAATATGAAAAAAATTTTTATGACTCTCTTAATGCCCCTTTTTGCACATGCCGCAATTTTAGACGCCAACCCAACTGACCAGACCGTTTATATGCATCCAACACCCACTTTAGAATTAAACTTGATGGATCTGGGAAATGATGGCGGAATCCTGACTGTTTCTCTCGATTACATTTCGGCGACGACGAAAGCAGAGATCAGTGATCTTCAATCGCAATATCCCGGCAAAGAAATTCAAGTCATTATGGCCGAGCCCCAATACGGCCTTGTGACTTTCTCCATTCCTGAAATCGGCCTGCAACAAGATTTTCCACTCCAGCAAGGTCAAATGGGGCCTTATCTCAATAATCAAGTGGCTCTGACCAAGGACCAAATGAAAAAGGCTCTGGCTTTGAAATCACAGCTCGCAGATTTGGTTCAATTTCCAATTACCGCGAAAGCGAATTATCTTTCTACTCATGTGGTTGAAGAGTACACGGCATCTTCAAATATCTGCTCCACCTTGAAAATAAATACGGTCAAAGATCTCATCTTATCTTTGGAACGCCTGCAAAAGCCAAATAGTATTCAATACCCGCAAACCTTTGAAGCCTTCAAAGGTGAACTTTTAGACCATTGCTTTGTGGTTCATCCATCACCAGTGAATTCATTCAAGGAACTTCTCAATTTACCAATTATGACAAGTCTTCTGACTGAAAAAATCACGGGACAATATGTTGAGAAAAAATCTCAATCAAAGATTTTTTCTTTAAATCCACACATCAAAGTCGAACTCAATTAAAAGCTGAAGGAGCAAACCATGAAAAAATTCAAATGCATTCTTGTTCTCGCAATCACTCTGGCTCTTTGTGCCTGTTCATCTCCCCATTCAAGCTCTGACAAGACTCCAGAACAAGCTCCACTAGATCAGTCGAACTGCGATGAGCTCGTGAACCAAGTCAGACAAATGAGTGGTCTCTCGCCGCAAAGCCTTATCGCCTCACTCATTCAAAATAAAAATTTAAATCCCACGACAGCAAATTGCTTGGATCAAAATTTGATTCTTCAATGCTCAAGCCAAAGCTGCCTGGTCAACGAAAGGCTTCAATAAATGAAACTCACAATTCTGATGTTCAGTTGTTTCTGTGGTTATCTGGCTCAAGCCATTCCGGTGGTGAATGAGAATGTGGCCAACAGTGGTGTCATGACCATTTATCCAGACCATGCAGACCCTCACCGCTTCTACATTGCTCCCAATGTGGTCATGATTGCCAAAAACCAAAACGGAATTCCGTTTTTTTCTTACAGCGAGTATCGAAAAAATCTCTTTCAAAATGTTGGTGTTATGACAATGACTTTGACCCCGGCTTACACCCGAGAGGAGCTCGATACGGCCGAGGCCAGCATTATCAAAAAAGATCCCAGCGCTCAGTTTAGCGGGGTCCCTTTTATCGCTTCATCGCTGCAACTGACGGGTGAACTTCCGGCACTCATCGCTGAAAACCAATGCGATCATGATGCTGGCTTGATCGGACAAGAACAAGCCTGCTCGCTGGCGCTCACTTCTCAAGGCCGAGCCGTCTTTTTAAGTGCGTTACTTCGAAAAACAATTTTCACCACCTTGCAATTTGACTACGAAATCCAAGCGGTGATTAGACTCGCCAATGGGAGCTTTCAAGATCAGTCGATTCATCATGGAATTGCCGTGCGAATCGACGGCGATCAACTTTCACAATATCCACAGCTGATTCATCAACGTTGATATTTTCTTATGGGCATCAAGCCACCAATCCGGTGGCTTGATCCACAGAAGTTATCCACATTTTTTAAAAGCAAGAGTCGTCAAGACCGAAAGAATGAAATTCATCGCCCTTTTGCGGCATTTTAGATTTATTTTTTTCATATTTTAAAACTCTTTGGCGAAATCCACTTGACCAAAATGCGCTTCATTTTTAGGTTGTTCCTCCCGCGATACGCATCCATTTTCAGGAGATCGAGAATGAACAAAGGACAACTGATTGAAAAATTGGCCGAGAAAACAGAACTGACTAAAACTCAATCAGAAATTGTCCTCGACGCAGCTCTTGAAATTATCCAAAAAACAGTGGCTCGTGGTGACGATGTTAAACTTGTTGGCTTTGGAACTTTTTCGCGCTTGAGTCGCAAATCCCGTTCAGGTCGCAATCCAAAAACGGGTCAGCCCGTGACCATTCCAGGCATGAAAGTTCCACGCTTCAAACCAGGCAAAGATTTTAAAGAACTTTTGAACTAATCCAGTTCATTTCTATAAACAAAATCTTTTACAGCTACCGCGCAGATCTCACTCAGTTTTCCAAAAGAATTTCCCGGCTGCTTTGGTGAATTCCGAATTGCTAGCAATTCGGAATTGCCGTTTCGAGCCAATACACTAAAAACAAAGATCATTCTCCCCGAGAACGGAGCGAACAGTTCTTCGGCTAGAGTTTTTCCGTCTTTGACTGAAAAGGTTCAGGCAAATTTTCAATCACTTCTAAAATTTCCCAATAAATTTGCGAAAACTGGCTGCTTTCTGGATTCTTTTTCAAAAGCCCCAGCACCGTTGCCTTCGATAAAGTTTTTTGTCGGTAGGCGTGGAACATCTTCTCGCCCAAAATGCCACCCAAGATCCTTGCTGCTTCCATATAACTGCGAAGCCCTCGCTGACGCAAAAGTTCGGTCTGTCGACGACTTCCCGATAAAAACAAGAGCTCCATCATTTTTTGATTCAGTGCTAACTGCAAAGCTTCTCGCCCCTGATCTCCCGGATGCCGAGACGACAGCGCCGCTTTGATATCATTGAAGGTGTCTGTCTTTCGTTTGGGATTGATGAGCTTTGAACCAAAATATTGCACTGCTTCTTGCCAAATCATGGCGACGAAATCTTGCGGTACCTTTGAGGGTCGACTCTTTTGCCGAGAAATCTCAGCAAAAACGATCGCCATCGCAAGTTCGGCCGCACTATTGACCGAGTTTCTGGCCAGGTATGCAAGCCCTAACTCTGGCCAATAAAAAGAACGCCCGACCTCAATCAAGCCTTCACAAAACTTAAGGGACTCATCAGGTAATTTGGCTTGCAGCTCATCCCAAAATTTTCGCTCACCAGGGCCACTGACGGTGAAGTGATTCACAGAGATCTTCACGCCCAGATCATCGGCAATCACGTTCACATATTTGGCCACTGAGTCCGTCAGATCCAGCTCGTCGTCGATTTCTTTGTCAAAATTTTCCTCGAGATAAATGAGATAATTTTGCCACTTCACCCAGGGCGGAACACTCATCAAACAAAATTTATTCCCCGCCCATCTGACGACATCGACCTCAAGCTCAGAACCTTTTTCTAAGAGCTGAAAGTAGACTCTTTCGATATTTTGAAAAACAAAAACTTCACGGAGGGCCTTGCCTTTCGGAGCTCTTTGTTTCGCCACTTGCGCGGGCAAATGCGGAGGAGCTAAATGCAAATCGCCAAAAATCACAAACAAGGTGTGATTTGAATATTTTTTTTGAATCTCAGCAATTCGATTGGCGGCGAATTGATCTCGTTTTTTTAAAGTGATTGCTGATTTTTCATGACTCAAAAAATTAAGACCGTAAACTTTGATCTTATTTTTCTGCGCCCATTTCAGCAGTGGTTTGTAGTGCTCCCAAGGAAATCCCCAATTTTTTTTCCATTCGATGGCTTTTAAAAATTCGCGGTCACTGAGACGTCCTTGCAAATACTGATCGATGTGTTTTTGATGGCGAGCTTCTAAAAACTCAACCGCCAAAATGGCTTCCGTTTTTGATGGCAAAGCTTTGAGGATCCGTAGCTGGGCCCTTTGCGACTGCTGAAGAGCATGAAAATCACCGATGTAGACAATTTGAGCCCCGGCAATGGCAGCCATCAGCTGATTTTTGGAGCTGACCTTCCACTTTTTGCGAAATTCCTTTTCAAATTCACGGCGATATTGGGAAAGGCCTTTGGATTCTTCGCCGAGGAGATGGCGAACCTGAGACTCCACTTGCTGAAAAAGATCTTTTCGAATTTGCACCCAGCGAGTCGTCATTGCATCATCCTGTCATGAGAAAAGATTGATTTCAAACAAGTTCATGGTTGTAATGGACCCATCTTGAACGACCGCAAAGGATATTCGATGACTGCACAAGCAAACGTAAGAGCAAACATAAGAACGAAAATTTTCATACTTCTTTTAGCCCTTGGTCTTCTCACTTTGCTTGATCACTCCTATCTGACTTACGAATTTTACAATCTCAACTCAGGAATGGGTTCTGGCGGAGGCATCTGCAATATCTCAACGAAATTCAATTGCGATGTTGTCGCCGCTAGCAGTTATGCCAAAATGTCAGGCATCCCGATGGCACTTTTGGGATTGATCACTCAACTTATTTTGCTGATTTTGCTTTTAGCAGGACAAAGTGGATTGACACAAAACCCATCACAAACTCGCCGCTACTTTTTTTGGGGAACTGCTTTTGTGGCGCTGATTTCAATCGTCATGGGATCCATTTCCACCTTCAAACTTGGCACCTATTGCCTGTTTTGTATGGGCGCTTATCTTCTCTCTTTTCTGTCAGTCATTGCCGCTTGGTTTTACCAAGAAGAAAGAAATCTTGGTTCATCATTGGGTGATGACTTGCGCGATCTTTTTACGACCAGTCGATGGGTCTTAGTCCTTGCGATTTTAATTCCCGTCTGTGGAATTGTCGCCAATGGCGTGATCGGCAGCAGTTATGACCTCAATAAAATGGCGCCCATGATTCGCGCCAACATCGAAGCTTGGAAAACAGCACCGGAGCAAACTTTTGATTTAAGCCGCGGGCTTGTTTTGCAAAACGGTTCACAGACGCCACTCATGACGATTGTTGAATTTGCTGATTTTCGCTGTCCCCACTGTCGTCTGGCTTACCCAGGACTTCATGCCTTTACTCAAAGTCATCCAGATGTGAAATTGATTTTCAAAAGCTTTCCTCTGGATGGCACTTGCAATAAAGCTCTCACTCGGACTGGTGATGGTTTGACTTGCAAATTGGCTTTTGCGACTTTTTGTGCGCAAGAGACCGCGCAAAAAGGTTGGGAAGCTCATCACTGGATTTATGATCGCCAAGAAGAGTTTCAATCGGTCACGGACTTTCCCGACAAGCTTCATCAACTCAGTCAGGACTTAGGACTGAATGAAGAAAAAATGAATACCTGCATCAACAGCGATGCCACCACTCAAAAAATTATGAGCATGGCTGCTGAGGGAGCAAACGCTAAAATTGAGGGCACACCGACTATTTTTATCAATAACAAGCTCTATGCCGAAGCTCAGTTTTTGCCATTTTTGGATGAGTTGTATCAGGAGTTGAAAGTCGGCAAATAGCTTTGCAGAAATTCTAAAACACTTTGCCAAAAAGCCATGACGTCAGTGTTTGAAAAATATCATCGACAACAATCGATGTTGTATTGAACAAACCATGACTGACATCGAGAGCGAATGAAACAGCGGCAACAGCGACGACGGCATACACCAAAGCTTTGAGAATCCACACCGTCGAACGAACATCATCAATACGAACATCAACTTGAATTTTCTCAATCTTTTTAAGAGTGTATTGCAATTCTTGAAAGTGAGACGCGAACTTTTCGCCAAGCTCTTGTTGCTTTGCCATGGTGAGCGACTTCATACCTGGGAAATTTCGTTTGGCGCGAATGGCATTCACTAGATCCGTGGCGTGCGCCAGATAACGCTCGATTTTTTCTTTGAATCTTGGATACTCAGAATCTTTTTCTCTGAAGTTTTCCAGAGTTTGAATGGCACGATCATAATTTTCTTCCACGACATAAGAAAGCACATTGAATCGCAAAGTATCGGCTTTCCCGAGATCATTACGGTCGACTTGAAATTGACTAGCCTGCTTGCGCGCCGGTAAACCCATACTTTCGTATCGGTGTTTCACATTTTTTTTGAAGCCCTTTCCGATCCTACAAAGCTGGACTCTGGTCTAGTTCCTGTCTCGACGAAGGGGCAGATTTGACTTTAGTCGGTTCAATTTGAAACAATAAAATCTGATGCACGGATGCATCAAGGAATGAAGGAGATTTGAATGGAAAATGGATCTTTCCATGAATTACAACTCGGACAGCTTGATTTCATTCGCGAAGAGCAAATAAAGCAAAACGAAATTTCCATATCGTCAATCCCCGGCGACATTCGTAAAACATCCGCCGTCGAGACTTTGTTGGCGCAAAACGAAGACTTAATGGCCCGGCTTAAAGTTTCACTGCGTCGCCTTTCGCTCACCGAAACTGATATTCAGAACATCACTGAAAAATTTGAAAATTTAAAAATGACTCACTCTTCTCTCTCTGACCAGATGCTGGTGTGGCGAGAAAAAGAGCGTCTCTGGAAAGAAAAACATGAGCGTCTTGAGAGAGAACTTCAGGTTTTCAAAAACCGCTTTCCTGAGTTTCAATCCATGGAAGAAAAAATCGAACGTCTGACTCGCTACCGCGAGAAAGTGCGTGCGATCATGAAACCTTATTTACAACAACTCAAAGATTATGCCCAATCCTTGCACGAGCAAATCGTGGGCCTCAATGGCGAGCTTGAAAAACGCGAAGCTCAGATCTCATCACAAGAAAAAACCATCCAAGGCTTGCAAGAGCAGATGGAACACCAAGGTCGCTTTTTCCAGATCAATCAGAACGATCTCACTTCCGCTTTTGAGCGCGAACGCGCAGAATTACTTCGCGAGATCAATTCCCTCACCGAAACTAATTTGGTTTTGCTGAGCAAAACTCAAACTTTGGATCGCACTCTCGAAAGACAAGACGAGCTTGAAAACTCGGTGGTCGCTCTTCGTCGAAAAAAAGAAGAGCAAGAACAAGCTCTGTCAGAATTGGGTGAGAAATATCGCACTCAAACCTCAGAACTTCGCCAAAATCTGACCGAGCGCGAATTTGAAGTGGCCGATTTGAAAACGGATCTTGAATCATGGAAAAATTTAGCGCAAACGAGCGACTCTCGCAAAAACGAGCTTGAAGAACAGCTGACAAGTTTGCGTTATATGTGGACTTCAAAATGCGAAGAGACCGAAAAGCTGAAAGTCTCTCTTCAGTCTCTTGAAAAAATCAATTTGGATTTGAGTCAAAAACTCAACGAAAGCCGCAAGGGTCAAGTTTAAGCCTTTGGCTTAAACTTACTCCAGCGTCGCGCGCGGCATTGAAAAATTCGCCGCAAAGCTATTGATCGCCGAAGCTTCAGATTCAAAAATCTGCAGCTTGGTGTTTTCAATATTCTGTAAAATTTTACGAAATTCAGACTTCACGCCCACCAGCTTCAAACCATGCTGATTTTCCTCAGTGATGGTCTTCACCGTTTCAAAAAATGCCTGAATTCCCGTCGAGCCCACGAAGTTCACTTGCTCCATGTTAAAAATGACTTTTTTAGTCAAAAAATGTTTGAGACAAATCTCGCGGAATGGCTGAGTTTTTTCAATATGAAGAGAGCCTTGAATGGTCACAATCGTGATCTCACCTTGGCTTTTTAAAAGAGCCTGCATTTTGTCCTCCTTGACAACGGTTGACCCCTCTCTTATCGGCCTGAAGAGTCATTCTTAAAGGCCTAAAAAAGACTAGAAAACAGATGAAAAAAAGACTGACGTCGGACCTCGACTAAAGTTAAGCTTTTTGAACACAACTGGGAAAGACAACTGTGACGGATTCGACCAAGAAATCTATAAAAGACAGAGCCAAAAATAAATTTTGGGAGCATTTCAGCAATGCCGTAAGCTCTCCTGTCACCTTGGGCTTGGCGATCACCTTTTTATTTTTAGCACTCGCTTGGAATTACTATGACCTCAATGATCGTCTTGAGGGTGAACGCCAACTTTTACCTCATTGGCGGCAAGAACTCTTTTCTTGGATCGAGTGGGCGGATCTTAAAAATATCGATAGCCGCCTTCGCTTTCGTGGCGAAACGCCTGTCGCTCCTCAAGTGGCCCCACAAGTCGCATTGGTCGCCATTGACGATCGGTCTGTCGAAGATATTGGTCGCTGGCCTTGGTCACGCGAAAACATTGCTCACGTTGTTGATGAGCTTAAAAAATATGGCGCCAAAACAGTGGGCTTCGATATTATTTTTTCAGAAGCTCAGACCTCAAGTGCAGCTCCAGGAAATAATCCAGATGCTGTTTTGAATCAGTCTCTCAGCCAATTCAAAGATCATCTGGTGCTCGGAACTTTTAGCGAAGATTCCAATAGTTCGCGCCACAGCCCCTATCAAGACTACTGTCGAAATGAAGCCTTTCTGCGCGCCAATGCTGCTCAATTTGTGAAACTCAATACCACTTTTATCGTGAACGACGAGGCCGACCCTTTTGTCGACCTTCAACTTGAAAAAGTTTTGACTCCTATTTTCACTGATCTGGAACAAAAAACCACTGAGGCTGCGCTCAAAAATACTTTTCAGAAAAAAGACATCTCCTCTTTGAACGAGTACGAACAGTCACAGCTGCATTATTTCAAAGAAACTGAAAATATGGATTACTGTCAGCGCTGGCTGACGACCAAAGACGAGTATTTACTTCCAGCAACACAATCCATTTACCACCAAATTTTCGAAGGCTCTCCTCTGCTAAAAGGTTATCCTTTCGATCAAGCTTTGCAGATTTTCAAATCCTCCGTCAAACCACTGCCGATTGTTCAGAATGAGCGCTGGAAAATAAATATTCCACCGATTCAAAATGCCGCTGACTACACCGGCGGCTTCAACGTTGATCAGGATTCTGATGGCACCATTCGCCGCACTTCTTTGTTCTATCGAACCGGAAATCGCATCGGTCTTTCATTTATTCCCTCTCTCGCCTTGCAGACCTATCTTTTGTCCACGGGCTACCGAGCCACGGTCGAAATCAATCTCGATCCCAAGCATCCCCAGCAAAAAAAGATCACTCAGTTTAACATCGTCGATCCAACAAAGGATCCCGAGCAATTGATCGCCAAAGTTCCGGTGGATTCGCAAGGCCGACTTCTCATCAATTACGCTGGCGGAAAAAATATGTATCCTTATTTGCCCGCCAGAGAGCTTTTCAACGGCAAGGAGACCGCCGAAATTCAGCAAGCCGTTTACAATCCCTCACTTAAAATTTGGACCACAGAATCTCGCACCGTGAACAAGGCTGAGTTCATCAAAGACAAAACTTTTATTTTCGGCGCCACCGCCGTTGGTATTTACGATCTTCGCGTCACACCTTTTGAAAAAAACTTTCCGGGGCCAGAAATTCATCTCAATATCCTCGGCAATCTCTTTCAACAAAATTTTCTTTCCACTTCTCCGAATGAATTCCCGCAAATGATGCTGGTACTTTTTATTTTCGGAATTATTCTCTCGATTGCCATTTCTCAGTCCTCGGCGATCCCGGGATTGATTGTCACGATCGTGGCGCTGCTCGGCACTTTTGCCATTGATCAGTACTTCTTAAAAAAAGGCATCTTGATCACGATTATCTTGCCCGCAGGCCTGATCGTTTTTGAATATATTATTTTATTCTTTTATAAATACCTCACCGAAGAGCGAAAAAAGAAATACTTACGAAGTACTTTCTCAAAATATGTTTCGCCAGCCATTGTTGATGAAATTTTAAAACATCCTGAAAATATTGAGCTCGGCGGAAGGAAGCAGCATATGACTGTTTTCTTTTCTGATGTGCGAGGTTTTACAACCATCTCGGAAAAACTAGATCCACAAAAGCTTTCCGATGTGCTGAATCGTTATCTCACTCCAATGACTCAAATTGTTTTCGCGAACAAAGGGACTCTTGATAAATATATGGGTGATGCCGTGATGGCTTTCTTCGGAGCACCCATTGAATATTCCGATCATGCCAAATATGCCTGTCGTTGTGCTTTGCAAAGCATCGTTCAGCTCAAAGAAATCCAAAAACAATTTGCCAAAGAAGAACTCCCCGAAATTGATATTGGCATCGGGATTAATACTGGCGACATGAGTGTCGGCAACATGGGATCAGACATCGTGCGCAGCTACACAGTCATGGGCGATGCGGTGAACTTAGGATCACGACTTGAAGGTATCAACAAAGAGTATGGGACAAAAATTATTATTTCTGAGTTTACCTACGCCGAAGTCAAAAATTCGTTCACCTGCCGAGAACTTGACTGGGTCCGAGTCAAGGGCAAGAACGAACCCGTGCGTATTTTCGAATTAATCAGTGAAGGCTCCGCTGAAGAAAAAAAGATGGAGCTTGTGAAAATTTTCACAGACGGTTTCACGCTTTACCACGAAAAGAAATTTGCAGAAGCTCTCGAGCGTTTTAAAAAATGCTTATCCATAGATCCACAAGATCCTCCAAGTGAACTTTATGTCGAGCGCTGCCAAGATTATCTGACCTCTGCCCCGTCCTCCGATTGGGACGGCGTTTATGTGATGAAGACGAAATAAAATGAAATCATTATTTCTACTTCTCATTTTTTTATTTTCTTCGATCGTCTGGGCGCAAAAGTCAGAGTCCGGAGCCCGCATTCAAGGAATTTCGGTTCAAGCCGACTCAATGGTTCGCGACAATGAGAATGAAACCATTGAACTCGAAGGCAATGTGCAAATCGTTTATAAAAATGAACACATGAGCTGCGATCATGCCATCGTCAATCTGCGCGCAAAAACTTTGGATGCCCGAGGAAATGTTCTCATCATCACCGAACAGGCCAACGTCGGCGGCGACCGAGTTTTACTTGATTATGACAGCAACACCGGCATGATTTTTAATGGCTATGTGCAATCGGGGCGCGTGCTTTTCGAGGGCAACCTGATTAATAAATTAAACGAGTCTGAATACACCACGGGCGATGCACGATACACCACTTGTACAACTTGCCCCGAAGCCTGGAGTTTTTCCGGCAGCCGCATGCGCGCCGAACTCGGCGGCTATGCTTATATCAAAAATGCGATCATGCGATTTTCTGGCATTCCAGTGATCTGGATTCCTTATCTCGTCGTGCCGTTGAAATCAGATCGTCAAAGCGGTCTGCTCACTCCTGGATTTGAGACTTCATCCTCCGGCGGCTTGGCTTTTTCTGAATCTTATTTTTGGGCTCAGTCAAGATCTCAAGATTCAACTTTGACTCTGAAGAATTATGAATTTCGCGGCCTCAAAGGAATGTACAATTATCGGTATGTTCTCAACGACAACAGCAACGGCGAATTCAATATTGGAACACTTCATGACCGAGTCTTCGGCAATGATTCTCGTCTGAATACATTTCGAAATTTTGCTGAACAAGGCCAACCCATCAATCGCTGGTTCATTAAGTATGATCATTATTACGAAATGCCTGATGGTTATATTGCCAGAGCACAAATCAATGATGCCAGCGATCTTCAGTATTCGAAGGATTTCCCTTTAGAGACACAAAACTTAGGCGACTCCAATATGGAAAGCCGGGTGTCGTTAACCAAAAATACTTTGTCACAACATTACAGCGTGGATGCTTCTTATTATAATAACTTGTTGCAATCAGATCCTCTGGCTGGAAATAACGACGCTGTTCACCGATTGCCCGAAATTAAATTCTCACAAACGGAAACTCGCCTTGGCAACAGTGACTTTCTTTTTTCCATGGATGCCGATTATGTGAATTTTGCCAGAGCCAATTTTGGATACGACGAGCTCAACGCCGGCTACAATTCTGATCCCAGTGCCAAAAATGATCGTCATGTGAATGCCACTGGTCCCGATGCCATCTGTTCGACAAGTTCTTGGGAGCAAGATCCGAACTGTCATGAAATTCGCACCGGAACCTTTGATGCCAGCAAAGATATCATTCGCACGGGACAACGGCTTGATTTTCAACCGACATTGTACCGACCTATTCAGTTGGGATATCTTGATCTTCTACCAAAGCTTTCTTACCGAGAAACGCAGTATGCTTTTCCTATCGGCAATGACTCTCTTTATACTCGCCGTTATGTTCGCGCCGAACTTTCAGCGCGCACCACCTTCTCGGGCGTTTTCGGAAATCCTGCAGCCAACGGCGATCGCATCAAACACGAAATGCAACCCGAGGTCACCTACACCGAAATTCCGTGGATTTATCAACCCAACCATCCTTTCTTTGGATCCTCGCAACAAGCCGAAACTCCGTCGTACAATCAGCTCAACGTCAGTGATGCCAGCCTCAATGGTCCCGAAGGTTTGCAATTTGATTACAACGACCGCGTCTATGATCGCAAAGTGGCCACTTTTGCTTTGACCAATCGATTGACTGAAAAAAAATGGGTTTCAGGAGTCCCTCAATATCGCCAGTTTCTCAGTTGGCGAGTCGCTGAATCCTTTGATATCTATCAGTCAGAACAAAGCACCGGCAATACTCAGCCTTGGTCCGATCTTATTTCCGATTTAAAGTTGGATCTGGGGAAATTTCAAGTTTACCAATTGATGGATTATTATCCTTATCAACACGTGACCAATAATTCGTCTCGGATTCGAGTCACCAATGATGCTGGCGATTTTCTGCAGCTGGAATATTTGTTGTCCTACAATATCACTCCCGGCCAGCCGGTCGATAAAACCACACGCACCGAGTACTACACCTGGTCTGCAAAAAAACGTTATCGCTTCATCGATTTCATCGGCAAGATCAACTATGACGCCAATCCGAGTGACTCCGTCGGCGTTAAATCATGGGGCTATGGCACACAGTTAAAAATGCCAGGAAATTGTTTCTATTTTAATATCACTCACTATCACGTCATCGGTGGCGACACGAACTTCGGCGTCAGTTTCAATTTTATTTGGGACGGCAAAGATATTCCGCAATTGCCTGAAAGTATGCTCGGGACTTTCGGCTTCTAAAAACTTAGAACTGATAACCCAGCCAGTGAAGACTGGCTCCCTCAACATGGCCTTGATTTGAATCTGCTTGCAGCCAAATCGGCGACATTTTTGTCATTGTCAAATCTTGTGATCCCGCCTGCTGACCACCGCGCCCATAATTTAAATAAAGCCCTAAGCCAATGCCGGCGTAAAGACCCAATGAAGCCCCACGAGCGATGTTCTGACTTTTAGAACCAGGATCATCAGAAACAGCAACAGTCGCTAATCCGACAGCGGCACCGATCATCGTTCCATAAGCACAAGAGAGAAGAAAAGTTCTCATCTCACTGGCTTTGGCTTGAACAGGAGTCATCGCGAATAACATTGCTAGTATCAAAGCGACAGAACAATTTCTCATAGATGATTCTCCCCTGCTGTCTATTGTTGAAAGAGAGTCCGCCTCGGTCAATCAAAGATCTCAGTGAAAATTAAAACCTCTGACTGACTCGGAGCACAACTGACAGCGGCAAGATGTAATTCACCAGCTCCCCAGTTCTCAATGGCCCACAAGAAGGCTCGCTTCAATCGCATTTTCTGTTTTCCAGTCAATCGCTGCGCCAGATACTCTGTCGACGGCAAGCTTTTTACCTCCACCATCACCCAACCACCGCTGGGAGATTTTAAAAATAAATCCACTTCGGCAAACGGAGTTTTCCAGCGCTGTTTCAGGAGACTGTAGCCATGTTTTTGATAAACTTGCAGAGCGATCTGCTCGCATTGCCAACCGGTTTTAAGATGGCCCGAGATGGAGCCACTCTTTGACTCCGGCAAAGGTTTTTCGATGAATGCGACACGGTCCCCATTTTTCAATGGCGCCTTTGTGCGTAGAGCTTGCATAGCCTTTGTGTTTTTCAAATCCATACACCGGGTACTCAATCCCAAATTCTTTCATCAATCGATCTCTGGTGACCTTGGCAACAATCGATGCTGCTGAAATCGGAGCACATCGAAGATCACCCTTAATCAAAGTTGTCTGCTGCCGATTCAAATTTGGAATTTTAAAATTGCCATCAACCAGGATATGTCCTGCTGGCATCAGCATTTGCCTTTCCAAATTTTCAACGGCTCTTTTCATCGCCAGTAATGATGCTTGCAAAATATTGATCGCATCAATTTCTTCAACGGTTGCAAATCCCACAGCCACCCAGTGAGCCTCTAAAATTCTTGGAGCTATTTCTTCGCGACGCTTTTCGGACAAAAGTTTTGAATCCGTGAGATCTGCCAAATGAGCCTCGGACTTTAGGCATGCCGCTGCCGCGTAGACCGGGCCTGCCAAACAGCCACGCCCCACCTCATCCACACCCACAACGGGTGCTGGAGAAAATTGGTTCCAATCTATTTTTTCAAAAACCAGAGGCGATGATTTTTTTTGGGGCATTGGTGAAGTGAACCACAAAGATAAAAAAAAAGCTCTCGGAATCGAGAGCTTTTCTTCACTGCCAAAGACAGATTATTTTTTTAATTAAGCTTCTGTTTTCTCTGCGGTGGCTTTTTCTGCAGCTTCGGAAAGAACCAAAGTTGATTCAATTTTCGCAGCTTTTCCTTCAAGACCACGGAGGTAATAAAGTTTTGCACGGCGAACATTTCCCAATGTTAAAAGCTCAACGCGTTCAACAGAAGGGCTAGCGAAAGGAAAAGTTCTTTCCACGCCAACGCCAGCAGAAATTTTACGAACTGTGAAAGCACGAGTCGCGCCCGAACCTTGAAGTTTCGTCACGATGCCTTTATAGCTTTGCACGCGTTCTTTTTCGCCCTCTTTCACTTTAACGAACACATTCACAGTGTCACCAGGTGAGAAGGTAGCAACGTTTGAATTTTTAGCACGAGCCGTCACACGACGAACAAGATTGGTCTCTTTGTGCGCGCTTTCAGACTTCGCTTTTTTAACTTTTTTCGCTGCTTTTTTTACTGCTTTTTTCGCTGCCATTTTTAACCTCAATCAAAAAGAAGGAATAGTTACCACGGGCCCATGATGCGGTCAAGATAGATACTCACTGCGGATCGAACGCTGAGATGGCGATAATCCGCTGGTGGCGCCCCTCGAATGCTCTCTAAAAAACCATCACAAGAGGTCATAAACTCTTCGGTCATCCCAAAGCCCGTTCCAAACAGCAAAAAGCAGGGCTTTGTCTCAGGCTTTCGGATCTCCTCATGCAAATCCTGGCATGAAAAAAGGCGCTTTCCATTCACCGGTCTGGCGTGAGTGGCGACCGTGAAACAGTCCTCGCCCCAATGCTTTTTGGCGGCCTCGAGATTGGGAGCTGTAAAAACATTTCGTAGCGCCGTGCGTCTGTAGGGGTTGAACTTCGATCCCTGTCCCACTCGCCAGTGATCCAAAATACGGTCCACAAACATGAGCTGCTCGGCCATGGGATGGATGATGTAATATCTTTCAACCCCATAAACGGTTGAGGCTCTGGCGATGTCATGAATGTCAAAGTTAGTCACATTGGTGGCGACAATTTTTTTCTCGCGATCCAAAATTGGATAATGAATCAGGCCTAAGGCCAATCGCGGAACTTTTTGCTGCCTTGATAGATTAGTTAAATCGTCCATTGAGCCATTCCAAGTCTTCATCGCTCAAGGCAGATAACCCGAGCACTTCTTTTTCTGGTGGACTCATCTTTTGCCAGAATTCTTTGAGTTGGTCTTGTTGTTTTTTTGTGAGTTCCAAATCCAAGATCAAATCGGGCCGTTTCAGCAAGGTGACCAGAATCGAGACTGATCTTTTCCAGGCTTCAATTTTGGCATGATTTCCTGAAAGTAAAACTTCCGGCACTCCATCGCCCTGATAATCTCGGGGCCGAGTAAAACTGGGGGCCTCCAGCAAACCCAAAAGTCCCATGGAAAAGCTATCTTTATCGGCCGAAGCCTCGTGTCCTAAAACTCCGGGCACTTTTCGTGTCACTGCATCGATGATGACTCCGGCGGCAAGCTCGCCGCCAGAAAGCACATAATCTCCGATTGAAATTTCCTCATCCACATACTGATGAATAATTCTCTGATCAATCCCACCATAGCGACCACAGATCAAAATCAGATCCTTGGACTCTGCCAACTCCATGACTTTGGCGTCATCCAAAGTCACACCTTGAGGAGAGACATAAATCACTTTCTTTTTTGGTAGTGGCTTTCCGACTTCAATATCTTGCGCTTTTTCAGTGAGCGCCAGTGCTCCCAAAGTTCTCAGCGCTTTTTCTAAAGGCTCAGCCAGCATGATCATTCCATCACCGCCACCAAAAGGTCGATCATCAACGGTTTTATGCAAATCTTCTGTGAACTCACGAGGAGTGACAGCGCTCACAGACACCAAACCTTTTTCACAAGCTTGTCCCAAAATTCCTTGGCGAGAGATCGCTTCAATCATTTCAGGAAAAATGGTGATGACAGAAAATCGAATCATGAGGAAGCTCCCTCACTATCATTATGACCATCATCTTTTTTAGTCGAAGTATCCAAGTCCAAAAGACCTTCAGGTAAATCTAAAATCACCTGACGAGCTTCGTAATGAATATCGACAACAAAGGCATCGACAAAAGGAATTTCCACATGCTTGCCGTTGACGGTTTTGACAACCAACAGGTCTTGAAAATTATTGGTTGAAAAGTCCACGATCAAACCAATGACGTCACCTGATTCAGTGACAGTTTGAAAGCCCGCAATCTCTTCGAGAAAAATGGCGTCACCTTCGTCAGCCACCAGCAAATTTTCTGGGATAAAAAACAACTGACCTTTGAGAAGCTCAGCCGCAGTTCGATCTACGACCCCTTGAGGTTTGATCATCAGGCCTTTTTTAAAGGCCTTTGATTTTTCGACTTGAAATATTTTTTTATTCGAAAGTGTTTCATCTTTCGCAAGACAAAACTCAGTCAGTTCCTCTTCCCAAGTCGCTTCGCCAGAAAATATTAAAACATAAAGATCGCCACGCAGTCCGTGAGCTTCTTTAATTTTTCCGACCAGACGCCAGCCTGAGGCTGGCTTTGCTTGAGAAGATGACATGAAAACCATGAAGACTTAGTTCAGTGGCATTGCTGGTAAGCTTGAACCCATTTGGGTCGCCGCCGTTTGAAACCATGACCAGTAATAATCAACTCGCGTGTAAACTGAGCTAAAGATACATGGTGCGAGAGTAAAAAGGCCGGCTCCACGACTTGTCACTCCCCACAACAAATATTTGCCGTTGGCTTGCAAGTAAGAAGGACCACCCGAGTCTCCTTCGCAAATTCCTTTGCTAACGCCTTGGCTGATCGATGCTTCCGCCGCTGAAAAGTTGGCGTCAGAAACACTCAAGTTCACTTTGCGAAGAGTCCCCGCGCCTGATTTGAAAAGAACATTGGAGATTCCATAACCCGCCATCACAACGGGTGTTCCATTTTGGATGTGAGCTTTATAATTCACCAGCACCGTTGCTGGTTTGTAACCCGCAGGCAAACCACCGTCGAAGCGAATCAAGCCAACGTCATTCATCATGGTGGCCTTCATGACATTAGGAATATAGTCAGGATGGTGAAGTCCATTGATCGCTTTACGAACAATCGCTCCTGGAGCCAGTTTCTGATTCTCGATCATTTTAGAACCGAAGATCACCACCATTTTTGATGGGCTTTTGGCAATACAATGACCAGCGGTCAGAATTAGATCATTCGTCAAGATAGAACCGGTGCAGAGAAATCCTTCATCGGTGCTGTACAGAGCCACAATCGAGCTATTGATCGGATCCGCGGGAATCACTTCGCTTCCGCCATAAACACCAGCAACTGGAGTTGACGTGACATTTGAAAAATTCTGAGTCTTTCCACAAGCCATCAGCATTGTTGCAGCAGCTGCTATGACTAAAACAATTTTTGTTTGGCGCATTGACGCCTCCTTTTATTCAGAGAGTTGGTGTGGATTTAACTGGCTTTACAAACTGAGTCAAATTGGGGAGGACCTTTTTGACAGAATCACTCTCATTTCGACAAATAAAAAAGGGATTGCCTTCGCAATCCCTTTTCATTTTTACAATGTCGCCCGAAATCAGCTCTACAAACTTATTCTACGATTTCAAGCACACTGCGCTTTTGCAACTTTGTTGATGCCGCATTCAGGATCGTTCTCAGGGAACGAGCTGTGCGCCCTTGTTTACCAATCACTTTACCAAGATCCGATTTAGCAACTTGCAACTCAACGACAGTTGTTTGCTCACCAATGATTTCGTTCACCACCACATGATCTGGCTCATCAACCAGGGCTTTCGCCATAAATTCTACGAGGTCTTTCAAGCTCAAGTAGTCCATTTCTACCTCCATCTGATAACTTTATGTCAAACAACGCTTTTCTTGGCCTGATGTTACAGAATTCCGAAACATTGCCAACCTAATAAAAAGTTAATTCTTTGTGAATTTATGGATTGCTGACAAAAAGACAGAATTATTTAGACTGCTCAGCCATTTTCAAAACGTGTTGAACACGTTCAGTTGGTTGCGCGCCTTTTTTGATCCACTCGTTGGCTTTGGCAAGATCAACGATCACTTTTTTCTCTTGGCCGCTTGGTTTTGGATTGTATGTACCCAAGATTTCCAAATATTTGCTGGTCACATAACGGCGAGAATCCGCAACTGTGATACGGTATTTTGGAGCATGTTTGGTCCCAAAGCGAGCTAAACGAATAACAACTGGCATGATTTTGATCCTTTCAAAAACCTGAACGGACGTTTTTACCGGGCCTGACTCCGCATTGCAAGTTAAAATGGAAATCTCATTCCGCCCATTCCTTTTTTGCCCATGCCCATCTTCATCAACCCACTCATCATTTTTTTTGATTGCTCAAATTGCTTGATGAATTTGTTGATATCCTGAACTTGAGTTCCGCTACCTTTTGCAATTCGTTCGCGACGCGAGGCGTTTAATATGTCGGGCTTACGGCGCTCTTGCAGAGTCATCGAATGAATAATGGCCTCAATTTTTTTAATTTCATTGTCTGGCGGAGACATGGTTTTCATCTGTTTTGAAAGCTCGCCCATACCAGGCAAAAATTTCATAATACTTTCCATGCCACCCATTTTTTTGAGCATCTGGATCTGCGACAGAAAGTCTTCTAACCCAAATTCGTTCTTCATCATCTTGCGGGCGGACTCACGAGCTGATTTTTCATCAATCATTCCTTGAGCCTTTTCCACAAGACTCAAGACATCGCCCATGTCGAGAATTCGCGAGGCCAAACGATCCGGGTGAAAGACCTCAAGATTTCCGACTTTTTCACCAACACCCAAGAACTTGATCGGAATACCGGTGACTTCACGAATGCTCAGCGCCGCTCCCCCGCGCGCATCCCCGTCGACTTTTGTAAGGATTAAACCCGAAAGCCCTAAGCGTTGATGAAAGCCTTCAGCCACATTGACGGACTGCTGACCCAGCATCGCATCGGCAACTAGTAAGATCTCTTGTGGAGGCCAGATGGATTTCAAACGCGAGAGCTCGCTCATAAGGTCTTCATCGATTTGCAGGCGACCTGCGGTATCGATAATCACCACATCAATCCTATTTTCTGCGGCCCATTTTTGCGCGGCCTTGATAATATCGTCAGGTTTTTGTCCCGCTTGAGTCGGAAATACGGGAATATTATTTTGCTTGCCTAAAGTTTGTAGCTGTTCGATCGCGGCCGGTCGATAAACGTCAGCCGGAACCATGCCCACAATTTTACCAAATTTTTGTCGAATATAAAGCGCCAGTTTCGCAGAGCTTGTGGTTTTCCCCGCTCCTTGCAGGCCCACCATCATCAACACCGAAGGTTTTTCACGGACATCAATATCAACGGCACCGCCACCGAGAATGGTGACCAACTCATCGTGCACGATTTTTACAAATTGCTGGCCTGGGTTCACACCGGTCAGGACATCAGCGCCAAGAGCTTTGACTTTCACTCGGTCGATAAAGCTTTTAACGACTTTGAAATTCACATCGGCTTCAAGCAGACTGAGACGAATTTCTCGAAGTGTTTCTTCGATATTGCTTTCGCTGATTCGATTTTGCCCGCGGATTTTTTTAAGACTGCCGAGGACTTTTTCGCTGAGATTATCAAACATAATTATCCTTCATAAATGCTCCTACCAGCGGTGGAAATTCCCTTTGATCATCGCAATATTGGCGATGATGTAAAAAGCAATAAGACCTACCACCGAAACTAAAATAGCCGTCCAGGGGTCAACGTCACTCACGCCAAGAATGGCGTGACGAATTCCATTGATGAAATAAAATAATGGATTTAATTGCGAGAGTGATTTCCAAAACGGTCCGAGAGAATCGATAGAAATAAAAACCCCACCGAGATAAGTCAGTGGTAAAAGAACAAAAGCTCCGACAATGGAAAGTTGATCAAAAGATTTTGCCCAAAACGCCGTAGCAAGCCCCAATTTCCCGAACACCAAACCACCAACAATCACGAAGAAAATCAATTCGAGCGGATGAGCGACTCCCAAAAAGCGATCGTATTGGTGATAATAAAAAGCAGCCCCCACCAAATAAGTGATCAACCCAACCACAGCCCCACGCACTACCGAAGCAAAGCTGATGGCCCAGATGATTTCTTGATTGGTCAGCGGAACGACTCGCATGTCTTCAAGCTCTCCAGTGTATTTGGAGTTCACGATGGAAGACGAAGCATTTTGAAAAGCATTATTCATAAGTCCCATCATCACCAAGCCTGGGATGAGGAAAGCCAAATAATCAACTCCATGTTGAGTTGTGACTTTTGATCCGAGTGAAACTCCGAAAACCAGTAAATACAAACATGACGACACCAGCGGCGTGATCACAGTTTGCATCAGCACTTTGCAAAAACGAGCGATCTCACGACGCAGAAGCATGGCAAAAGGAACGAGGGATTGAATCATGCCTGCACCTCTTTGTTGTGATGCTTCTTATTGAGCACACTCAAGAATGCATCTTCGAGGCTGCCTTCCCGAGTTTTTAAATCACGAATTTGCGAAACGTTGATTTGCAAACCTGTGAGCAAAGCTCCGACATGCAGATCGTAAGGAATCGAAAAATAATAAGATTGATCTTTAGCATGTTGATAATAAGGCGACGTTTTGAGTCGGCTCCAATCACCCTCGTTGAAAGTAATTTCAACGAGACGCTTGGTGAGCTGATGGATAATTCCGCGAGTCTCCCCGACGTATTGCAACTCGCCTTTATGAATAATGCCGACACGGTCGCAAAGCTCTTCCGCTTCTTGAAGATAATGAGTGGTCAGCAAAATTGAAATCCCTTGAGCTTTTAATTCCCGCACGAAACTCCACAGCGAATTTCGAAGCTCAATGTCGACTCCCGCGGTGGGCTCGTCCAGCAGCAGTAGTCTTGGGTTGTGCACCAAAGCTTTGGCGATCATCAAACGTCGCTTCATGCCGCCAGAGAGTTGCTTCACCAGCTTGTGACGATGATCGTAAAGTCCCAATTTGTGGAGCAAAAACTTGATGCGCTCTTTGTTGTTCCAAATACCATAATAGCCAGAATGAAAAGTGAGAATTTCTTCAAGATTAAAAAAACCTTGCGTGACAATTTCTTGCGCCACAATGCCAATTTGTTTTTTAGTCCAGGCCGAATTGGTGACAACACTTTCACCAAAAACCTTAACGTCACCGCTAGTTGGCTTTTCTAAAGTTGTGATAGTTGAAATAATTGTGGTCTTGCCAGCGCCATTGGGCCCCAGCAGTCCAAAAATTTCTCCAGGCTCAACATCGAAGCTCACACCTTTGACGGCATGAACTTCAGTGCCCACTTTGAGGTGATAACTTTTTTTTAAATGTTCAACTCGCAGTGCCTGCATTTGGTATTTACCTTGCCCTTGAGATGCTGGTTGCAAAATCGACGTCAGGATTTTCTTTTTTTGCCCAATTCAGATCCCACTCTTGATTCAGCAAAAGCACCGGCTGATCAATCAAATCACGATAAAGAGTAAAGCTGCCTTTGAGTTCCGTAACCGGCTTGCCGGCGGCGGACCTGGGCCATCTCGCCACTGTGAAAGGCAGACGATTGAGCTTCACTTCAAGATTGTATTCATCCTGCATGCGATGAATCAGAACTTCAAACTGAAGCTCTCCGACCACACCGATGATCGGATCTTGCATTCCGACAAAGGGATCAACGAAAAGTTGGATCGCACCTTCTTCTGAAAGGTGAATCAGAGCTTCTTGCATTTTTCTTCGGCGAAGGGCATCTTTCACTGACATGCGCGCAAAAAGCTCCGGTGCAAATTTAGGAATATCTTCAAAGCGCAGAGGTTTATCGGAAGCAATGCTGTCACCAATCGCGAAATTTCCGGTATCAGCAACACCGACGATATCGCCTGCAAAAGCTTCATCGACAGTGGCTTTTTCATTGGCGATAAATTGATTTGAATACGAAAGGCGCAGCTCTTTATCCAGACGAGAGTGCTTCACTTTCATGCCGCGCTCAAATTTCCCTGAGCAAATACGCACGAAGGCGATACGGTCACGATGTCTGCGATCCATGTTGGCCTGAATTTTAAAAACAAAACCTGAAAAATTACTATCGAGTGGATCAATGGAAACACCTTCTCGCGTGTTTCTAGCCTGCGGTCCTGGCGCGTACTTCGTGAAAAATTGAAGGAAGGTGTCGACTCCAAAATTTTGCTTTGCCGACCCGAAAGTCACCGGCGAAATTTCGCCTTTGAGAAAGGCTTCATGATCAAAAGGTGGCAAGACTCCGTCGATGAGATCAAGTTCTTCCATAACTTGATCGTAGACTTCGGTGGGAATCGGATCTTTCCAAGAAGGGTCGCGGTAATCAGAGACCTTGTAAGTGGTGACCTCATCACCTTCGCGGCGCTGATCATAAAGCATCACTTCTTTGCTGAGGCGATTGTAAATACCTTTGAAGCGCTGGCCGATACCGATGGGCCAAGTGATCGGATAGCAATTCATTTTGAGCGTGCTCTCAACCTCGTCGATCAAATCCAGCGGTGCTTTACCTTCACGATCCAGTTTATTGATAAAAGTGAAAATCGGAATATTTCTGTAACGGCAAACATCGTAAAGTTTTTTGGTTCGCTCTTCGACACCTTTGGCGACGTCAATCAACATGCACGCACTGTCGACGGCCATAAGGACGCGGTAAGTATCTTCCGAGAAATCTTTGTGGCCCGGAGTATCGAGCAAATTCACACGCAATTTATCGTAATCAAAAGTCATCACCGAGCTTGTGATCGAAATCCCTTTTGTTCGCTCGAGCTCCATCCAATCCGACGTCACGGCTTTGGTGCCAGACTTGCCTTTGACTTCGCCCGTTTCATGAATCACTCCGCCATGGTAAAGCAGCTTTTCGGTGAGCGTGGTTTTACCGGCATCGGGATGGGAAATGATCGCAAAGGTGCGACGTCTTTGAATTTCTTTGGCGGGGGGACCTGTTAACAACATAAGGCTGAAAGGTTTACCTCAAGACGGCTTTGAGTCTCAACAAGTTCAAAGTATTTGCGTGGATTTCCCAGTTGTTATATACCCTGCGGCATATGCAGCACTTCGTGACTACGTTCTACAAATTTTCGCATCTCAAGGACATTGCCAAAGTTCAAACGGACCTTGAAATGAAGGCCCTGGATTTGAACATTCGAGGGCTTGTGATTTTGGGTGTTGAGGGCATTAACTCGACCGTCGCGGCCCCCTCTGAAAACATCATGGATCTGTTTAAGAACTGGGTGAGAGAGTACTTCCAAGCCCCTGATTTGCTTTTTAAAAACTCGACCGCACCCACCGCCCCGTTTCGTCGCTTTAAGGTCAAAATCAGAGATGAGATTGTGACCTTGGGAACGCCCGATCTTTTCCCCGACGAGGCACAAAATCACCATCTGACGCCGGATCAGTGGAACAAAGTTCTGAAAGAAGAAACTGATTTCCTGCTGATCGACACCCGAAACTGGTACGAAACAAAAATCGGAACTTTCAAGGGCGCGATTGATCCCAAGATCGAGCAATTCACCGAATTTCCGGAATGGATCGATCGCCAAGAGTATCCCAAAGACAAGAAGATGCTGATCTTCTGCACGGGCGGCATTCGCTGCGAAAAAGGAATTTTGGAACTGCAACGCCGCGGTTACAGCAACGTTTTCCAATTGGGCGGCGGCATCCTGAAATACATCGAAGAAAAACCAAATGATCAATTTGAAGGTGAATGCTTCGTGTTCGATCACCGCGTGGCCGTCGATCAAACTCTACAACCATCAAAGAAATTTAAGTTATGCCCTCACTGCGGCCAACCGGCCGAGATCAAAATCACTTGCCAGCGTTGCGACACCGAAACTTTGATTTGCGAGGATTGCTCTTTAGTGGAGTGGGTGAAGGATACATGCACGAAAAATTGTGCGTACCATCTGGAACTTCATCCTGACCGCAAAGGCTTGAGGCAGGCTCTACCTTTCGAAGTTGGGGTTGGGAAATCCGCTGCCGCCACTTCTACCACCGCGACTATGACCGCGACTGTGACCGCGACTGTGACTGCGAAAGAATCCTGATTTTCGGGAGAACGTCAGCACAGTCAGGGGAAAAACCAGAAATCAATTGTCTCGATTTGTTCTTGGCTCTGTCATGTTCTTGAGACCTTCTCTTGTTATAAACGAACACAGAGGAGGCAACGACCATGAAGACCGTGAACGTGAGCAACAACAAACCCGAAGATCAAGTCACCTTTAGCCGCGCCGACTTCATCATCTTGGCATCAACCCTGGTGTTTATGCTGATGATTTTTTCCTCTGCCATCTACATCCAAAAAACGGATCGCCTGCCGCAGATCCAGAACGTCATGAGTGATGCGATTTATTGACCTGATGAACGAGACCCTTTTCTGCTTCATTTCTCCTCAGCAGTAAGGATCGGTCGGACTTGTGTAATGAAGTCTCGAATACAATGCCTGTATATTCTTTTGACAGATATTTTATTCAGGACACTTAAACTCTTGATCTTTCTTTCCATTTTTTATTGCGAATTCCACAATCCAAAAACTGTCACCATGCTAGTGAATCCTAGTTTATATTGGCTGAACTTTTAAACCGAGGAGAGAAAATGAAATTTTCAAATTCAAAACTATTTGGACTATTTGGTGCAATCGCAGCCGCCTTCACAATAGGGAAAAGTAGTTCTGCATTGGCAGACAGTTATTCCGCAAATATGAGCACTTCAAATAAAAATACGCTGACAGACCAGCTCATCCAAAAAAATGTATTTCAAATTGATAATCAGACAAACGAAATTCAGATCGACAACGACGCTCTCGTAGAATCAGTCCGAGAAGAGCTTATTCAAAAAATGCAAAGCTCAACACTGAATCAAACTCAACAAGAAAGATATCAACTTTTGTTAAACAATCTCAAACCTGGCAATTATCAGAGGTTTCATGACGGCGCTAAAGACCTCCAATCTATGCACTTTGATAAAAAGTAATCTACTAGTTTTTGTTTTATTAGGTGCTCAAATGACTCATGGAAGTACTTTAAAAATTTTAATGACCAAGGACTCTTCAAGTCCTTATTCAGAATACTCAAGCGGAGATATTTTGGCCGCTTTTAATAAAGCTGTCCTAGGTCAGCTTTTAACAGCGAAAGATACATTTGAGCTTCAGCCTGATTTACTCAAAAGCTGGAAATGGGATTCGACTGATAATTCATACGAATTATTTCTACGTGAAAACCTTACTTTTCATGATGGCTCCCCCGTCAAAGCCGAAGATCTTGAGTTCACTCTTTTGCGAGGTTTTTTCTCTAAACAAACATCATTTTACGAGATCTATTTAGGCAATATATTAGGAGTTGATAAAATTAAGCCTGGAACAAAATTTGTCTCAGGCCTGGTTAAAGGCGTACAAATAACAGGTCCATATTCAGTAAAAATATTATTAAAAAGCCCAAATCCATCATTTTTGTACTCACTTGCTACTCCGTTTTTCTCATTTGTTAAAAAAACCGCACTTAATGATGATCTTTTAACATGGAAAAAATGGCCCGTCGGCGCTGGACCATATATGATTATTGACGAAACACCAGAGAAAATATCTTTGTCAAAACGGCAGGGGTTAAATTCCCTAAATAACAGTGGCCCAGAAAAAATTGAGCTATATAAACAAGATTCTCCAAAAGTAAATTTTGATGTTTCATACTATCCAAATTCCAATACACCCAGTATTTATAAATCTGATGAGGCTTCCGCCATATATACATTGTTTTTTACAAATCAGAACGAGCTCTCAAAATATAAAGACTTCCGACAAGCAATTAGTTTTGGTATAGACCGAGACGAACTGATAAAAAATGACAATCTATCGATACCAACATCTAGCTTCCTTACGTCAGCTCATTGGAAAATAGACAAGGAAGATAAATTATATGATTTAGAAAAAGCCAAATACTATTTTCTTAAAATACCTCTTCAACTTAGAGAAAAAAAATGGAAAATTGCCGTATTTTCAGTTGGCGCATTAACAGAAGAAAAGAAACATGTAACTAACCGTTTAGCTGATCAATTTGCAAAATTCGGATTTAAAGTTGAATTTTTTGCAAGCAATGAAAAATTTCTTTCAAAACAAACAGCAACTGATTGTCCATTGAAATTTAGTGGCCGGGTATCAGATAATATAGATCCACTTCTCATGTTTGCTTCGTTCAAATCTAATTCAGCTTATCGCTACGATAACGCACAAAATGATCTAAAATTTGATAAATTATATGAGGAAGCAGCAAAAGCAGTTGGCACCGCAGCTCGAGTGGATACCTTAAAAAAACTATCCAAATATACTATAGACAATAATTTTATGATTCCTTTATACGAAAACTTAGAAGCTTATTATTACAACCCAAACTCTGTCATGTCATTCGGAGAACAAAGCAACTCTTTAACATTAGCCATTGAACAAATACACTTGAAATAGGAGTAAAGTCATGAATCTCCTCGTAAAGCAGAACTCATTTGGCAATACATTAGGGCTTAAGTACTACGAAATAATTTCGAGAAATCCAAGTTCTTTAAGCATTTTCACTGCTGAGAATAGGTCACTTCTTCTTTCAAAAAGCGAATGCAACTTCCTTTATAAAAAAACATTCCTAAGTGAAAACTATCCGTTTGGGCTAATAAATAAAGTGGTCAAAACAGGAGTGGTCGAAACCAATGAAAATAGAATCCACCATTTTAATAGAACTGTTGAGAAATCATTAGCTGTTATAAAAAATATACCTGCATTTCACGATTTATTAAAAAATTGTATCCGATGCGTTATCCCTCTTGGAGAAGCTAGTCAAATCTCCCAAATGCGCAAAGATGGCAGCGGATTCAGCGCCCATTGGCTCAAAGGAGCGATTTTCTTGAGCTTGCCCCAAGAACATCCGTTTCCCGAGCTTGAACTTGCCATTAATTTAGTTCACGAATTAGGACATCAGGTTTTAATGTTTTTTCAGGATGCAGATGCGCTTATTGAAAAAGACTTTGCGAAACCAATTTACTCGGCAATTCGCAAAACTTCTCGGCCAGCCATTATGAGCCTGCATGCTTTGGTTGCAATCCATTTTATGAACTATTTTATAAACGAGTTGCTGCGATTCGATTCATCTTTAAATGATCAGCAGAAGAGCTATCTCTTAAATAAAAAACGCCAACTTTCTTGCGACTTTGCAACGGGCTGCTTTGCTCTCAAAGGTGTCGACTTTACCCCTATTGGGGCCGAAATCATGTTGGAAATGATAGAATATTTTAGAGAAGCACGAGTTGCATGAAGATTAATCAGTGGGCAAGAATTCAGACGATGATTATTCTTAAGGATTTAAGTCTCTGGATTTTAGCTATTATATTTCCAGTGTTTCTTATTGGACTAATTTTCAATCAGATCTCTAATGTCGACGCTACTTTTCACGCAAATAAAAAGAACATTATTATTTCAATGCAAACTGGTGACATTATTACCTTAGAAAAAACATTGAACATCTACACACACGATCCATCTCTTTTAGGTTATGATCTTTATGACCGCGATCATCAGTTAGTGAAGAAAGCTTTCTCTTCATCTGCACATTTTTTGATTTTTTCTAAAAATTTTGACCTCAATGGGTCTGATAAATCAAATTGGGGGTCAATGACTCTTTACTGGACTCCCAATTGGAGTTTATTTTTCTATTTCATGCTGGCAGTCATAGCAATCGTTTCTATGGTCGCGTTTGTTATTCTAAAGTCATGGAATAAGTTTTCAAATACATTGATTGAAGTAATAGAACAAATGCCAACATCGTTAAAAGCCAAGCCAACTTCAAATCTCCTAAATGAAGTTGATGAAATTAAGTTTGTTTTTCAAAAATTGCAAAAATCAAAAAACCAAGAGAAGGAGCATCAGAAACTTTTAGCTGATAGAGATAAGCAAATGGCTCTTGTCGAGTTATCGCAGAAAGTGGCTCACGATATAAGGTCACCCCTCAGTGCCTTATCATTAGCAACGTCAACCGCAAACTTAGATGATGCTAGAAAAAATCTAGTCGAAAACTCAATTCATCGCATGAGTGAAATTTGTGAGAATCTTTTGTCTGAAAGAAGAAAAAGTATTTCTCATAAGAATGTCACTCTAGGTTTTGCAATTGATCAAATTATTTTAGAAAAGCAGGCATGTCCCAGCGGCAACTTAATTCAATTTGAAGTCTCATCGACAACCAACGCCATCAATATTCCTGACGCTGAATTAAAAAACGTTTTGTCGAATCTAATTCAAAACTCAATTGAGTCGATGGATAAAACAAAGAGAAAAATTAGCGTTCTTTCATTTATTGAAAACGATAAAGTGGCAATACAAATCAAAGATAACGGCAAAGGCATTCCATCGCAAATCATCCAAAAACTAGGTCTTGAGTCGATTTCATTCGATAAAGCTTCTGGAAATGGATTGGGCTTTTTCAATGCGAAACAATGGGCACTCCGAAACGGTGGAGATATCAAAATTCAGTCTACCGTTGGCCATGGAACAGAAATCAAAGTTAGCTTCTCAAGTATTATGTGACACTGCTTCGAAAACATCTGTTCTGTAAAATCTCGACATCTCCTTCAAAGATTTACGTCTCAAAGAGAGAACCTCACTCAAATTCAAATAGGTAATATTAGAGCGAGGAAAATTTTGGCCTAGAGATTGAATGTAAAATAGACATGAGAACACCGCTGGCTATCTACAAAAATTATGTCTCAAAACGAGACGCTCATGCTGACTTCAATTGGACTTATTCTTTAGCTGTTATTTTTTTTGCATTCACAGTTTTTTCATTGAGAGTAAAAGCTGATGATCGCTCAAAGACTGAAGCTGATGGGGTTTGTGTTGATTGCGTTGTCACATCTTTAAATCAATCCAACTCGAGTAATCAATTCAAAGACTTTAAAGCGATTAACGTCGCTATTTTTTCGGCAGATCCGAGCGGACAATCTTTTATCGATCCTCGTCAGCCAATTGACACTTCAAATCCGGATAATAGACAACTAAGTGCGATTGGCTTGATCGCCGTGTCGGCCAATTTAGATGTAGCTCCTCCAAATTATACTGGAAAAGACTCTAAGCAATTTAAAAGCGGAGACAAAGTTACATCCGATGGAAGTGGTTTTCTTATTAATGATTGTCTCGTTATCACTAATCATCATGTCGTAAATGAACAGGTTCCCGCCGATAAAGTAAAAAATAGACAAATTATTTTTTATGCTAGGAACCAGTCGAGTGACACTTCTAATCCAGTAATTAAATCTACAGGTAAAGTCGTTGCCGAAGGTCCCTACACTGGCGGAAAAGACATCAATAACGACTGGGCAATCATTAAACTAGATAAAGCTCTTGGCCGACAAGTTGGGCATATTGGGCCAATTATAGCTGATACCAACGATGCCTCCAGAATTCCAGTCAGCTCAGCTTCTTTCTATGCTGATAAAAAAGGAAATGGCATGCAACTCTGGGAACAAAAAAAATGTCAGATTCTTGGCGAAGATGCACAAAATAAAAATACATGGCTCACTGACTGCCCAGCA